>Ga0194126_10002270_pt1 | contig 31364 bp, 32 predicted proteins | sample TA2KigC150mmetaG_FD_148641 | JGI IMG/M metagenome (GOLD analysis project Ga0194126, IMG submission 148641) | Freshwater microbial communities from Lake Tanganyika, Tanzania - TA2015035 Kigoma Deep Cast 150m | ecosystem: Environmental > Aquatic > Freshwater > Lake | place: Tanzania: Lake... | reverse complement strand
TCTGTCCATGCTTCGTCAATCCTCCTGGAGGTAAAACCACCAACTGGAGAGCCGGATGCGGGAGATCCGCCAGTCCGGTTCGGAGGGAGGGGGGACCGAAACCAATCGGCCCTCCCTACCCCTATAGAAGTATTTGATAATCCTGGATTCCGGGTCGCGCTTCGCTTGCCCGGAATGACGATAGAGCGCCATATTTTGAGTTTTGCAAGAGGCTCCGTTGTTAAATAAACCACCAAAAGAAATGGGGAAAGAATGACGGGATTTAAGGAACTGGATGGGGCGCAAGGAATCAAATGGGACCTTTCAGACCTGTACGGAAGCCCGGAAGATCCATCTATCACTGAGGATCTAAGAAGTTCAGCGGATCGGGCGAAACAATTTCAGGAGATGTATAAAGGAAAGGAAATTGCCAGCCTGGAACCTCCGGCCTTCTTCCCGGCCCTTAAGGAATACGAATCCATTCAAGAAGCAGGGGTAAAGCCTTTCCTCTATGCCAGCCTGTTATTTTCGGAGGATACGCAGGATAATCGCTATAAAGCCTTGCTGCAGCAGGCCAAGGAAAGGTGGAACGAGCTGGAAAACCAATTCCTTTTTTTTCGCCTGGCCCTAATCGGACTTCCCGAAGAACGCCTGCATCGGCTCTTAGAATATGAACCGCTTCAGGTTTATGAACATGCTCTGCGGTTCCTCCGGCGTTTCCGCGACTTCACCCGGCCGGAGAAAGAAGAGGAGATTCTCAACCGGAAGAATCTAACCGGCAGGTCGGCCATAACAACCCTGTTCGATGAATTCACCGGTTCCTTCACTTTCCGCCTCACCGTGGATGGAGTTGAAAAAGAATTCACCGGGAGTGGCCTGCTGGCCATGCTTTATTCCCCAGACCGTAATCTCCGGGAGAAGGCCTTTAGCGCTTTTCTAAAGCATCATGAGCAAAACAACCTTGTTCTTACTTCCATTTTCAATGCCCTGATCCTGGACTCGCGGGTGGAAGACGAGATTCGCGGCTACCGCGGCCCCATGCACCGAACCCATCTGGAAAACGAAATCCCTCCGGAAACCGTTGACCTGATGATGGAAGCGACCGAGAACCATTATTCGCTGGCCCGCGAATATTTCCAGGTCAAAACCTGTCTTCTCGGCTTGCCCAGGATGAAAAACAGCGACCTTTACGCCCCTCTGCCCGGAGGAAACAGGGAGATGAGTTTTGAGAAGGCCAAAAGTCTTCTGGTTGAGTCTTTCCATCGCTTTCATCCCCGCTTCGGAGAAATCTCTCAAGAATTCTTCGAGAAGCGCTGGATCGATGCCGAATTACGCAAAGGCAAGTATGGCGGGGCTTTTTGCTCCGGCATGACTCCTTCCCTGCATCCTTATCTCCTGATGAATTTTACCGGCAACTTCCGGGATGCCCTCACCTTAGCCCACGAGATGGGGCACGCCATCCATTCTTACCTGTCCCGGAAGCAAACCCTGCTCAATTTTGATCCCCCTCTCACCCTGGCCGAGACGGCATCGGTCTTCGGGGAAATGATCATGATTCAGGAGCTTCTCCAGGAAGAGCAGGATGTGGCGGCCCGCCAGGCCATTCTGTGCGCGGCGCTCGAAGACATCATCGCCACGGTTTTCCGGCAGAACGTTTTAACCCGCTTCGAGCAGGAAGCCCATGAACGGCGGCGGAACCATCTCCTGACCGGGGAGGAGATCGGCGATATATGGTGGCAGGCCAATGCCCGTCTCTTCGGGGACAGCGTGGAAATGATTCCCGAATACCGCTGGGGCTGGTCGTATATCTCCCATTTCATTCATGCCCGTTTTTACTGTTACAGTTATGTATTCGGCGAGCTGGTTGTCCTGGCCCTGTTCCAGAAATATCAGGAAGAAGGAAGTTCCTTCCTGCCCCTCTTCATTCGTCTTCTGGAGAGCGGGGGCTCGCGCAGGCCGGATGAGCTTTTGGCAGAGGTCGGGATGTATGTAAACCAACCTGCTTTTTGGGAAAAAGGATTTCAGGTAATTCGCGGGTTGATCGATGAACTGAAGAGCCTCGGTCCATGGGACAGAATTTGTACCGAAGGAGATGGCCAATGAATCCGTTGCCGGTAGTTTCTCTGACTACTCTGCTACTGCTTTGTATCAACACTCCCCCTTTGTTAGGGGATAGCTTAGCTTGCACCCTCTTCGGGGCCGCCGGCAGTCCGGTACATGATGGCGTAATTCTAGTATCGATTTTTTTACTTGGATAGAGCGGGCAAATTCGCTATAGTAATCAATAAAATATCCCTGAGGCAGGGGTTTGGAAATGGCTCGGAGAATTCGCCGGGGTTTGGAAATTTTCGGAAAATCCAAAAAACTTTTCCAGGATCGGGAAGGGGCAATCCACCAGGAGTCCGGAACTCTGCCGGTGGACAGTTATCCGCGGTATGACATCGAAACCTGGCAATCCGATGAACCCAAGGAAAAATTACTGGCGGAAAGCCTGAAAATCGCCTGGGCGATTTTACAGAATGAAAAAGTTCTGACCCTGGCCGATTTGACCCACAGCATCGTGGAAGAGCTGATGATCAATCCCAACTATACCTATCGCGAACTTCTGGAGGCTTTAAAGTCCGATGATCGTTTCTCCGTAACCAGCGGGCAATTGATCAGCTTACCCTCGGTGGAAAATCCCTCCGAGGTCTTTTTCCAGAGGATGGCCGAAAGGAAAACTAAAAAAAAAGGCGCTGAATAGTATTAAGGAGCGACTTTGGAAAAGCCCAAAAATAGGGACGGCCGGCTGGCCCATACCCGCAAAATAGAGATCGACACATTCGACCTGGGTGATCACCTGGTGCTTGTGGAAGGAAAGTTGGCGGACACCAGAATCCCGAACCTTCCGCCTGACGCGCCAGAAAGCAGGCCACTTTTGATCCATCATTTAATCGCCCGCTTATGGGTGAAGGGACCAGACCTGACCATTTCCGCCGTGGAAGCGGAGATGCCCACCATTCCCCGGAAAATGTGCCCGCAGATATTGCCGGCAGTGCAAAAGTTAGTGGGCCTCAAGATTATTTCCGGATTTACCCAAAAGGTAAAGGAGATGATCGGGGATGTAAAAGGGTGTTCTCACCTGACCAATCTTTTCCTGACCCTCGGGCCAGTGGCCGTTCAGGGTTACTTTGCGGCCTACGGAAGAAGGTCAGGAGTCAGATCCCTGGATAATCCGGCCGTTTCCCGGGTGATCGACAGCTGCCATGTCTGGCGCAGAGACGGCCCTTACGTGAAGTCCCTGGCCGCAGCCCTGGAAAAGGAGAAAAAAGGAGAATAAGATGTTCTGGTGGGTCCGGTTCATTCTCTTTTCGGCAGTAGCCTTATTTTTTCTTTTATTTGGAATCCAGGAGATGGTCCGGGCATATCAAGCCAAACACCCGAGTGAATTTCTGGCTTCCTTTTTCTCGGCGAGTTTCATTATCCTGATCAGTGGAACTTTGCTCGTTGGTTTTATATGGAGAATGGTCCTGCGGCACAAAGAGGAGAAGAAAACGTAAGGGGCGAAAGCGCAAGGCCCAAGGCGAAAATAACAAAACGCATAGCTAAAAAGACGTGAGGCGGATAAGTTACAAGTTATTAACACCCCCACCCTAACCCTCCCCCATCGAGGGGGAGGGAATTTTGGATCCCCCAGTATCTCCCCTCCCCTGGCGGGAGGGGGTTGGGGGGAGGGGGATAGAAAAGGAAATTTCTATACAATCAAGTTACTTGTTTCAAAAAAAGAATGTATTGGGCTGAGGATATTACCTGATTTTGGTGTCGGCTGAAGGATGAACATGGATAGCTTACAAGGAGGGGATTGATGAATTTCCCGAATGACCTGAAATACAGCAAAGATCATGAGTGGACGAAAGTGGAAGACGGGTTTGTTGTCGTCGGCATAACGGACTATGCTCAGGATAAGTTAGGGTCCATTGTTTTTGTGGAGCTGCCTTCTCTGGGAAAATCTTTCAATAGAGGAGAAATTCTGGCGACCGTTGATTCCGTGAAAGCCGTGGCCGAGGTCTATTCTCCGGTGAGCGGCCAGGTGGAGGCCATCAATGAATCTCTGCGGGATAACCCGGAATGGATCAATCGAGATGCTTACGGGCAAGGCTGGATGGTGAAGTTGAAAATGGCCGATGCCGCTGAACTCATAAGCCTTCTCTCCTCCGAGGCTTACCAGGCCTTTGTGGCCGAAGAAGAAGCAAAGGGGTAAATGATGCGCTATATACCCAATGCTGAGGGCGATTGGGGAGAAATGCTTCGGGCCATCGGTTTCGAGCGCCTGGAAGATCTGATAAATATCCTTCCGGAACCACTGCGCTTAAAAGAAGCTCTGGACCTCCCCCTCCCCCTTTCGGAGATGGAACTGATTCAACACCTGCATGCCCTGAGTGAAGAAAAAAGCCAGGGGAGAAGGATGGTTTCTTTCCTGGGCGCCGGGGCCTATGATCATTTTATCCCGGCAGTGGTGGATCACGTGCTCAGGAGGTCGGAATTCTACACAGCCTACACCCCTTACCAGCCGGAAGTCAGCCAGGGAACGCTCCAGGCCATCTTCGAATATCAGACCCTCATCTGCCAGCTAACCGGCATGGAAGTGGCCAACGCCTCGGTATATGACGGGGCCTCGGCAGTCGCCGAAGGCGTGTTGATGGCTCATCGCCTGAAAGGGAGGGGGAAAAGCTTGCTGGCCCGGGCTGTTCATCCTGAATCGCGGATCGTTACCCGCACCCATACCCGACCCCTGGGCCTGGAACTAAAAGAAATAGCTTATACCAAAGAAGGCGCGACAGACCTTAAGGCTTTAGGGGCTGCGGTGGATGAAGAAACTGCCGCTGTCGTCCTGCAACAGCCCAATTTTTTCGGTTGTCTGGAAGACCTGGAACAAGCCGCGGAAATAGCCCACTCTCGAGGATCTCTTTTGATCGTGGCCGTGACTGAACCTTTGTCCCTAACTTTGCTCCAGGCTCCCGGCCTCCTGGGCGCAGACATAGTCGTGGGGGAAGGCCAGAGCTTCGGGAATGCCCTTAATTTCGGAGGACCATACGTAGGCTTCTTTGCCAGCAAGGAGAGTTTTCTTAGGGCCATGCCCGGGAGGCTCGTAGGCGAGACTGTGGATCGCCAGGGCCGCCGGGGGTTCGTGCTGGCCGTGTCCACCAGGGAGCAACACATCCGCCGGGAAAAGGCTACTTCCAACATTTGCACCAACCAGGCTTTGTGCGCCCTGGCCGTCCTCGTTTACCTGGCCTCCATGGGCAAGGAAGGCCTGAAAGAGCTGGCCCGGATCAATTTAAGCAAGAGTGAGTATGCCAAAAAAAAGTTAGGTAGTGCGGCTCGCTTGCGTTTTTCCGGGGCGACCTTCAACGAATTTGTACTCACCCTGGAGGGAGACCCGCAATTGATTCTGCCCGCTCTCAGGCAGCGGGGGATCATCGGGGGTCTTCCGATGAAAAGATTTTATCCGGAGATGGGAAGAGAAATCCTGATCTGTGTTACTGAAATGGTTTCCCGGGAGGATATAGACAAATTCACCGAAATCCTGGGAACTCTGTCGCGGGGTGCAAGATGAAAGAAAATTGGCCGGGCGCCTGCGGGCTGGTCCTCGATGAGCCCTTGATTTTCGAAAAAGGGGCCAAGGGCAGAAAAGGATACTCCCTGCCCAGGCTGGACGTGGAAGAGGTAAAGCCGGAAAATATCTGGCCCCGGAAGTTGATTCGCCAGGAACTGGATGGATTTCCAGAAATGAGCGAAGTGGAAGTTGTCCGTCATTTCACCCGCCTGTCTCAATGGAACTATGGGGTTGATTCCGGATTTTATCCGCTGGGCTCCTGCACCATGAAGTACAATCCCAAGGTCAACGAAGATCTGGCCCGTCTTCCGGGGTTCACCCGGGCTCATCCATATCTGCCGGAAGAAATGTCTCAAGGGGCCCTCCGCCTGATGTATGAGCTGGAGAATTTTCTTTGCCAGATAAGCGGCATGGACCGGGTGACTCTGCAGCCCGCGGCCGGCGCTCAGGGAGAGCTCACGGGCATGTTAATGATTAGGGCCTGTCTAAGCGACCGCGGAAATCCGCGTAAAAAAGTCCTGGTTCCGGATACGGCCCATGGAACGAATCCAGCCAGCTCAAGTCTTTGCGGGTATCAGGTCGTTCAGGTGAAATCCAATGAACGGGGCGTTCTTTTCCCCAAGACCATAGAAGAAAAAATGGATGAAGAAGTAGCGGCTCTCATGATCACCAACCCGAACACCCTCGGCCTCTTTGAGGAGCATATCTGCCAGATCGCCGAGGTAGTGCACCGCAAAGGCGGGCAGATCTACTGCGACGGGGCAAATCTCAATGCCCTGATGGGTTTGACACGGGTGGGGGATATGGGAGTGGACGTCCTTCATTTCAACCTCCATAAAACCTTTTCGACCCCCCACGGGGGAGGCGGCCCGGGCGCCGGACCAGTGGGCGTAAAGGCCCACCTGGCCGACTATCTTCCGGTGCCGATTATAAACGAGGAGGGAGAACGTTTTTACTTCGATTATGACCGGTCCAAGTCCATAGGCAAGATTAAATCTTTCTACGGCAACTTTGGCATTATGGTCAGGGCTTATGCCTACATTCTTTCCATGGGTGCGGAAGGCCTCAAAAGAGCCAGCCTGGCGGCCCTGCTCAATGCTAATTACCTCCGGGTCAAGCTGAAAGATTTTTACCACCTCCCTTACGACTTTCCCTGCCTGCATGAGTGCGTTTTCAGCGACCGGTTGCAGAGTCAATACGGAGTTACCGCTCTGGACATAGCCAAACGGCTGATGGATTATGGGTTCCATCCTCCCACGATCTATTTCCCCCTGGTTGTCCACGGGGCCTTGATGATTGAACCTACGGAGAGTGAGAGCAGGGAAACACTCGATCAGTTCATCGCCGCCATGGCCCAAATAGCCGGCGAAGCCCGGACCGAACCGGGCCTTCTTCAGAACGCTCCGCACAAGACCAAAGTCTCGCGCCTGGATGAAGTCCTGGCGAATCGGAAACCGCGACTGCGGTGGAAACCGGAAAAAAAGGGGTAAGGCCCCAGGAGTAAGGTGTAAAAAGAAATCGTAACACTTTAGCCCTTTGAAAAGAGATGGGGCGTAAGGGCCGAGGGAATCCCTGGCCCGGGGGCCTGGACGGCCCGCTTGGAATCATAAGGCGCTGATTTCTTCGCGAGTGGGGCGGGGAAAATGCCCCCGCCTCCTCCGGCGGAAACGCGCGGGGTTCTTCGTGATCAAGCGGAAACCCGGCCGATGCTTCCGGCGCGTTCCGCCCAGGCCCCCGGGCCTTAACAAAGGTGGTCAAACCACTTTTTCAAACCGCTAAATTGCTACAAGAAATCAAAAGAAAGGACGGGAAGAGAGAATGATGACTAAGGAAGATTACAAAAGGAAAGTCATAGAAGCGATCGAGAAGCGGGCAGATGAACTTAAGGAGATTGGCGAAACAATCCTGCGCCACCCGGAACTGGGGTTTAAGGAGATGAAAACCGCTTCCCTGGTGGAAGATAAATTTCGCGCGCTTCGCCTGTCATATCAGAAAGGGCTGGCCCTTACCGGAGTCAAAGCCCATCTCCCGGGAAGGTCTAAAAAAATGCACCTGGCCATCATGGGAGAACTGGACTCCATTCTCATCCCTGCGCATCCTTTCGCCGACCCGCAGACCGGAGCTGCTCATGCCTGCGGCCATAACGCCAGTATAGCCGGAATGCTCGGGGCGGGCATGGGCCTTTTGGATTCGGGGGTGATGGCCGAACTCGACGGAGACGTATCCCTAATGGCTGTTCCCGCCGAAGAGCTGGTGGAGCTGGAGTACCGGAATAGGCTGCGCCAGGAAGGCCGGATCGTTTTTCTGGCCGGCAAACAGGAGTTTATCCGCCTGGGCTTAATGGACGGCGTGGATATGGTTTTGATGTTTCATCTTCATGAAGCCGACCCGGTCAAGAAAATTTTCACAGGGGCTACGATGAACGGCTGCCTGGCTAAATTTATCCGCTACAAAGGCAAAGAATCCCATGCCGGCGGGGCCCCCCATTTAGGAATCAACGCCCTGAACGCGGCCATGTTAGGGATGATGGGGATTCATGCCCAGCGGGAGACGTTCCGCGACGAAGATTGTATCCGCGTCCATCCCATCATCACCCGCGGGGGCGACCTGGTAAATGTAGTTCCGGCAGACGTGCGTATTGAGACTTTTGTGCGCGGACGGAGCGTGGAAGCCATGCAGGATGCCAACAGGAAAGTCAACCGGGCCCTCAGGGCCGGGGCCATGGCCATAGGGGCCGAGGTGGAAATCACCGATCTCCCCGGCTACCTGCCCTGTCTGAAAGATGACCGCCTGGATCACCTTTTCGCCGCCAATATGGCTGCCCTTCTGGGAACGGAGGCCATCGGGCAAACCGGGCACCAGACAGCTTCCTCAGACCTGGGAGACATATCTCACCTGATGCCCGCTCTCCAGCCATTTGTCAAAGCCGGAAAGGGGAATCTGCATACGGAAGGATTCACCGTCAGCGACCCCCGTCTGGCTTACGTGGAATCGGCCAAAGGTTTAGCTTTAACTGTTGTGGACCTGCTCTGGAACGGCGCCTTTGACGGTCTGTCCATCAAAGGAGGCTACCGGGCGATATATGCCAAAGAAGAATACCTGAAACTATGGGAACGACTCTGCCAGGAAGGATGAAAGGATTCATTTCATTTCGACGATAGCTTTAATTTCCTTCTTGCTCAGCAAAACAAAATTTGCTATGTCCAGCCATCCTTCCGGGACCGTAACATCCTGGATCGCCAGGTAGGCCCGTTCGTCATTCAGTAAGTCCGATATGCGGGCGTTTGGACTTGGAAGGGTTACCGTCCCCTCGATAACCCTTTGCGGATCTAATGAAATGAAAAGCTTTACCCGTTTCGTAATTTTTCCGTATGCCTTCCCTTTTTTAACCATCTTGATCCTCTCCATTATTTTATGTTTTTTCTTGAGAATTGCATCAATATTTATCTCGTTTTCTTTTTCCCAAACCGTATGGAAATGGGATCCGTCGTCACCATTTTCGTGCCATCGTCAAACTCAATCTCCCAGTATGGGCTATCCATCATCGGGGGTTTGACCGCATGGACTCCAAAAAACTTGACATCATATTCCTTGCCGCGGATCGAAAACTCTATAAATTCAACCTGATCAGACTTCCACACGTGCTTCCTCCTTTCTTTTAAAGTTATTGAAAATACCTGGTCTTCCCTCCTCTTTAATATTTTTTCCTTATTCTTCCCGGTCCATATTGCAGGAAAAACCTTCCTGGCAATTCTCGCATTCGAATTGAATGGTGGTGTGAGGAACCCCAAACCTCTTCAGCAAGAGCTGGTTAATCTCCTGAAGGATTTGTCCTGTCCGGCTCATCTGGATGTCGCCCACCAGGACATGGGCGCTTAAGGCGTGAATGCCCGAAGTAATGGTCCATAGATGCACGTGGTGTAAATCCTTCACCCCGGCGATCGACTTGAGCGCTCTTTGAACCTCTTCGAGGTCGACGTCTTTGGGCACAGCCTCCAGCAGGATGTTTACTGAATCTTTGACCAGCATAAAAGCTCCGCGCAAAATCACCAGGCAAATCCCCGCGCTGATGATTGAGTCCACAACGTACCAGGAAGTAAAATGGATGATCAGCCCGCCGGCAATGACCCCCAGAGATGACAGGGCGTCTCCCAGGATATGCAGGTAGGCTCCCCGGATGTTCAGGCTCTCTTTACTCGTGCGCTTCATCGCTAAAGCCGCAGCTCCGTTTGCCGCCAGACCGATTGTAGCGATCAATAGCATGGTTCGGCTTTCCACGGCTTCCGGCGCGCCGAAACGCTGGTAGGCTTCGTATAGAATATACAGGGCAATCAGGATTAAAGTCGTGCCGTTGATCAGGGCAGCCAGGATTTCCGTCCGGTAAAGCCCGAAGGTCTTGGTGAGGGATGGAGGGCGCATGGTCAAGCGCAGGGCCATCAGGCTCAAAAGCAGGGACATCACATCGGCCAGCATGTGGCCGGCGTCGCTCAAGAGCGCCAGGGAATTGGAAAGCAGTCCCCCGGCGACCTCGAGGATCATAACGCTGCCGGTTATGCCAATGGCCATCCACAGAGCCTTCCGATTTCTCTCAAAGGAACGAATGTGGTTTGGGGAAGTATGCTTTGAATGTTCGGGTTTGGCCATTTGTATCAGTTTAGCGTTTTGAAAAAATGGTTTGACCACCTTTGTTAAGGCCCGGGGGGCTGGGCGGAACGCGCCGGAAGCATCGGCCGGGTTTCCGCTTGACCACGAAGAACCCCGCGCGTTTCCGCCGCAGGAGGCGGGGGTCATTTTCCCCGCCCCATTTCCGAAGAATCCAGCGCCTTATGATTCCAAGCGGGCCGACCAGGCCCCCGGGCCAAGGATTCCCTTGGCCCTTTACGCGCCACCTCTTTTCAAAGGGCTAAAGTGTTACGACCATTTTAATTACATCCCGGTTGATTTTGGTTCAAATCCTTTTCCAGCCGCCATCTATTCCCCGGTGAGCGAGTCTTGTTTACAAAAGGATCAGGCTGAGCGCGGGGAAGGCAATGATCAAAAACAGCACGAACAGCATGATTAAGGCGAAGGGCGCGGCCCCGGCGAAGATGTCGCCCAATCCGATGAGCGGGTTATCCAGCGTGCTCTTAATGACATACACCGAAAGCCCAAAAGGAGGCGTAAGCAAGCCGATCTCCACCGCAATCACGGTAACCACTCCAAACCAGATCAGATTGACGCCGAAGTTCATGGCGATCGGCAGCATTAGCGGCAGAACGATCATCATAATCGACGAAGAGTCGATGATGGTCCCGAGCAGGAGCACCATGAGGATGTAGATGATAAGGAAGGTGTAAAAACCAAACCCGGCTGAGGCCATGGCCCCGACTAAAAACTGGGGCATGCCGGAGAGGGCCAGCATGCGGGTGAAGATATTGGCGGCAATGATCAAGAAGGAAACAGAAACGGTTACGTGCCCGGTCTCCACCAGAACCTGCCAGAATTTGGACCAGGACAGTTTGCGCCGAGCCAGGGCGATCACAAGGGAACCGAGGGCCCCCACCGCTCCGCCATCGGTGGCCGTAAAAAAACCGCTGTAAATTCCGCCCAACACGAGCAGAATCAAAATTAGAATGGGCAGTATTTTGACGACCATCTGGAGAAGGCTCATTTTTGATTCGGTTCCGACTCCGCTCCCGACATTTCCGATGTAGTTAGGGGCTATGTAGGCCATGATCAGGATATAGAGAGAATAGGCAACGGACAATACAATGCCGGGGATGATTCCGGCAATGAACAGCGACCCTACCGATTGTTCGGACAAAAAGCCATAGAGGATCATTAGCAGGCTGGGCGGAATCAGCATGCCCAGCACCGAGGAGCCGGCTACCACGCCCACGGCGAACTTCGGCTTGTGCCCGAAACGGATCATCTCCGGCACGGCCACCCGGGTAAACACGGCGGCGGAGGCGATGGAGATGCCGGTGATGGCCGCGAAGATGGCGTTGGCTGCGACGGTGGCGATGCCCAGCCCGCCGCGCAGGCGGCGGAAAACCTGGTTGGCCACCTCAAAGGAGTCTTTGCCGATATCGGCAATGGCCACCAGGAAGCCCATCAGTACAAAAAGCGGCACCACCCCGAAAATATGGCTGGCGATGGCATCGCTGGCCGCCTGAGCCAAAAGATTAGAGGCTATGATCGGATCGCCTTTGATCAGCCAAACGCCCATAAAGGATAAAAGCGTTAAGGCCACGGCCACATGCATGCCGGCATAGATCAAAAAAAGCATGAGGATGAGCGAGACGAACCCGATTTCGATACTGCTCATGGGCGTCTCCTCAAGGCCTGGCAGGCGTCTGTCCAGGCCAGGAACAGAAAAGTAACCGAAGTGCTTGCCGAGCCCAGAAGCAGGACAAACCTCACCGGCCAGGTTGGGGCGGTGAAGTCGCCGAAGGCCCCGACATATTCGCCAATCTCCACGGCGTGGCGGAACAAGGGCAGACTGGAATAGAAGATGATGGCCAGGAGCGCTGCGCCGGTGAGGTGAAACACTGCCTGAAGGGCGTGTCCCAGTTTAGGCCGTCTCCGCAACAATCTTCCGATGAGCACCTCAGCCCGGGTAAAGCGCCCTACCCAAAGGGTGTTGGCCAGTTGCAGAAAGACAATACCGACAATGGACAGCGACACCAGCTCTGTGACGCCTCGCACAGGCGCTCTAAAAAATTCCCGGCCGACGATGTCGCTGTTGATCAACACCATCAGGGCAAAAATCCAGATGGTGCCGACCGCGTTAAGCACCCCGGTGAAACGGTGGAAATGAAAAGGCTGGGGACGGCCGTAGCCGCTCTCAGCCTTTGAGGTTTCCTGGGGGGTGAAATCTTTTAAATCAGCCTGTTCGGGCATGGCTCATTTCGACCAGTCGCGGGGAATGGATACGCCTGCTTTCCGCAATCCATCGATATACCCCTTGAGGACTGCCGTTCCCGGCATCCCCTTGCCATCCAGGTCGGCGGCCCATGTCCTGGCTACATTGGGTAAAGTATCCGCCCAGCGCTGGCGTTCTTTGGGGTCCAATTCGGAGATTTTTCCTCCGGCGTCGCCCATTCTTTTAAGGAGCCCTTCAGCGGCTTCGGCCTGCGCCCTGGCAAAGCGGACGCTATACTCATCGCCCATCTCCCGCAGGATCTTCTGGACTTCAGGGGGCATGCGCTCGAACCGCGGTTTGTTCACGGCCAGCCCGCCGGCAAACATGGCCCCGAAATTAACTTTGGTAATGAAAGGGGCTACTTCATGAACTTTGGCGCCCCAGGCCCCGGTAATAAAAGTAAGCGTTCCATCAGAAACGCCGGTCTTAATGTCGTTGTAGTAGGTTGACAGGGTTCCGGCTACCGCCACTGCGCCAGTCCCTTTCACCCAGTTAGCCGAAGGGCCTGGAGCGCTTATTTTCCGGCCTTTCAAATCGTCTATCGACTTTATCGGAAATGTTGACCAGACATGGTAAGTATCCAGGGCAGCGCCGCCGAGGTAGACGAGATTGTTCTTGCTCCAGGCGTCGTTCATCGCCGGGATGGACCTCTGCAGCTCACTGGTGACTTTGCTGATAATGTCAATGTTATCCGTGCCGAAAGGAGCGATATACGAGACATTCTGCATCGGAAATTTCGGCGCTTCGAAGATGGTGCTGACGAAACCAATGTCGGCGATGCCGTCCTTCAAAGCCCCGCTTTCACCGCCCAGCTTGACCAGAGTGCCCCCGTATGCTTCCGTCCACTCGATTTTATACCTGCCGCCTGATGATGCCGCCAGTTTTTTGTTAACTTCGGGAATGTAAAACTCGGTAAGGAGTTTTATCCACAAGAATACCGGGGGATGGCCGGCTGCCGCCGTTAGCTTAAAGGTGTCGGCTTTTGCCGGCGTTGCCGGGAGAGCCAGCATCATCGCCAGCGCTATCCCCAGTAATCCAGCAAGACCCCTTTTTAAAAGACCCATTGTTATTGCCCTCTTCATCGCTCTTCCTCCTTCCTGTTTATTTTTTTCGACTCAGTTTCTAATCAATCCTATTGTGCGGTTTTTGCTCCTGCTATGAATTCAATTGTTTTTTTCTTTCTCCTGGCCTATCTTAAGAAAATAATATCGTTTGTCATCTGTAAAAAGTCAAGACATTTTTCCGCATTTTAATGGGTGCCTTTTAATGGGGCCCCCCTCCACTTTACAGAATCTTTATTCGTGGCACGGGGTTCGGGGCGATGAGCGCGGGCAGCATCGGCCGGGAAAAGCCCTTCCAGAAGTTTTAAACTGCTTCTCCGCAAAATGAGGCGGGGCGCTTTTTCCGGCCCCGTCAAGGAAACAACCAGCGCCTCATGCTGCCAAGCGAAGCGCCCCGAACCCCGTGCCTGGGAAGGATCATCTAATCTAATAACGGATCATTCTTGACCACAAAAAGTGAAGGGGGACACGCATATTTTCCCTTGACGAAGGTCTGGTTCAGTTTTAGATTGTAGATATCGCTGCAAAGAACCTAAAAGGCATAATTGCCGGCCATTCGGAGAAAATGGGTTTTCTTGGCCTCAAAGGGAGGTGCGCTAATGGGGGGAAAGAAAAAAGCACTAATCCTGCTACCGGTGGTCGTGGTCGGTCTGGTTCTGGTTTACATGTACATCCTGAACAAGTCGGTAAATAATCCAAACGTCATTCGCGTCTCCGGTAACATTGAGATCACCGATGCCCAATTGAGTTTTAGAATTCCCGGGCGAGTGGAAGAGCGGATGGTCTCTGAAGGGGAGACAGTGAAGGCGGGACAGGTTGTTGCCCGCCTGGATCGAACGGAACTCACCCAGGAGGTTGCCCTCCGCAAAGCCGAAGTTCAAGCTGCGAAAGCCGCTCTCGCTGAACTCCTGGCCGGCTCGCGCCCGGAGGAAATTGCCCAGAGCGAAGCTGCTGTCCAGAAAGCTCAGGCCCGGTTAAATGACCTGCTCGCCGGATCCAGGCCCCAGGAAATCGCTGCTGTCGAGGCCGAAGTAAATCGGGCCAGGACCGATGCCGACCGGTTAAGAGTGGAACACGATCGGCAAAAAACTCTTTACCAAAAAGAAATTATCTCTGCTCGCGAATATGATGCTGCCCGAACTGCTTATGAGATGGCCATGGCCAGGTTAGAAGAAATTCAAGAACGTGGGAAACTCGTCAAAGAAGGCTCCCGGAAAGAAGAGATTGAACAAGCTCGCGCCGCCCTGAGGGAGGCTCAAGAACGGCATGCCCTGGTAAAAAAAGGCCCGCGCCAGGAAACGATCGATCAAGCCCGCGCTCGCCTGCAACAGTCCAAAGAAGCCCTCGTTCTATCCGAGACCCGCCTGAGTTACACAACGTTGGTTTCTCCCCTTTCCGGAATTGCCCTCTCGGAAAACGTGGAGCCCGGTGAATATGTCTCCCCTGGCACGCCGGTGGTAACGGTCGGCGATCTGACCAAAGTTTGGCTGCGAGCCTACATCAACGAAACCGATTTAGGCCGGGTAAAAGTTGGCCAGCGAGCGCGGGTGACTACAGACACTTTTCCCGAAAAACGGTATGAAGGGACTATCTCCTTTATCGCCCCCAGGGCTGAGTTTACTCCTAAAAACGTTCAGACCGCAAAGGAACGGGTGAAGCTGGTTTACCGGATCAAGGTGGACCTTCCCAACCCGCACATGGAGTTAAAGCCCGGCATGCCCGCCGATGCCGAGATTCAGATGGAATAATTATAAGGCAAAGTTTCAAGTTTCGTATCCATGTAGCGGTTTGAAAAAATTGTTTGACCGCCTTTGTTAAGGCCCCCGGGCCACGGATTCACTCGGCCCTTATGCCCCAACTCTTTTCAAAGGGCTAAAGTGTTACCAAGTTCCAAGTTTCGGATTTCGTGTTGCGAATTTCGGAATTGATTCAATCGATGGATGCTATCAGAATAAATAACCTGACCAGGTCCTTTGGAACCCTGACGGCCGTTGACCGGCTCACCCTGTCCGTAGCTGAGGGGGAAATATTCGGTCTTGTCGGGCCGGATGGAGCCGGCAAGACTACGACCATGCGTCTTTTAGCTTCGATCATGGACCCCACCTCAGGAGATGCCTGGGTAGCCGGCCACCACACCGTAAAGGAAGCCGAAGCGGTCAAGGAAAAAGTTGGCTACATGAGCCAGCGGTTCGGCCTTTACCCGGACCTCACGGTCATGGAAAATATCACCTTTTACTCTGATATTTACGGTGTGCCGCGCTTAGGGCGCGAAGAGAAGATTGACCGCTTGCTAACCTTTAGCAAACTTACCCCCTTCAAGAAACGCCTCGCTGGCAATCTATCCGGCGGGATGAAACAGAAGCTCGGCCTGGCCTGCGCCCTGATCCATACTCCGCAAGTCCTCTTTCTGGATGAGCCAACCAACGGCGTGGATCCGGTTTCCCGCCGGGACTTCTGGCGCATCCTCTACCAGCTTCTGCGGGAGAAAGTTACCATCTTTGTTTCCACCGCCTATCTTGACGAAGCTGAACGCTGCAACCGGCTGGCCCTCATCCACAAAGGGAGACTCCTGGCTCTGGGAACGCCGGATGAGGTGAAGAGACTCATGCGCGGATCCATCATCGAGATCCGTTCGTCGGAACCGCGCCGGGCCGCAGCGTTGTTGCGGGAACAATTAAAGAGCGATTCAGTGGGGCTTTTTGGAAATCGGGTTCATGTGGTCGCCAAGGATCCGGATAAATCCACTGCCCAAGCCCAAAAAATCCTTGCCAGCGCTGGATTAGAGGCAGTTAGTATTCACCCTGCTGAACCCTCGCTGGAGGATGTTTTTATCTCTGTCCTGGCCGGGAGATAGACCGGGGAAAATCATGAATGAAAAAACTGTTATTGTTAAAGACCTGGAGAAGCGTTTCGGCGCTTTTGTCGCCGTGAACCGCATCACTTTCGAGGTTAAGAGAGGAGAAATCTTCGGCTTTCTCGGCCCCAATGGCGCGGGTAAATCCACAACCATACGCATGCTCTGCGGCATTCTCACTCCCAGCGGAGGAACGGGGACAGTGGCCGGGTTCGACATCGAAAGACAGGCTGAATTGATTAAAAGCCATATCGGCTACATGAGCCAGAAATTCTCCCTCTACGAGGATTTAACCGTGGAGGAGAATATTGATTTTTACAGCGGCATTTACCGCATTCCTCCGGATAAAAAGAAGGAGCGGAAAGAGTGGGTGATTGAGATGGCCGGTTTGCCAGAGCACCGGCATTCCAAAACCGCTATTCTGTCGGGCGGATGGAAACAACGCCTGGCCCTGGGGTGCGCCATCCTCCATGAACCGCCGGTCATCTTCCTCGACGAACCGACTTCGGGGGTGGACCCCATCAGCCGCCGCCAGTTCTGGGACTTGATCTACGAACTTTCCGGCAGGGGAGTTACGGCATTTGTCACCACTCACTATATGGATGAAGCTGAGTACTGCGATCGGTTAGGGCTGATCTACCGGGGGGAACTGATCGCCAGCGGCGCCCCGGAAGCCCTCAAGACCAAACTCATGCAGGAGGATATCCTGGAAGTTCTTTGCCAGCGGCCCCAAGACGCCATGGCGGAAATTGAAAGAATTGAGGGGGTCAAAGAGGTTGCCCTGTTCGGCCGGGGGCTGCATGTAGTTGCCGAAAATAGCCAGGAGGCTTTACCCTTGATCTTACGCCATCTTGCAGATCGAGGCTACCAGGTCTCCCGCGCCGAAAAGATCGTCCCTTCCCTCGAGGATGTGTTCGTCTCCTTGATCGAAGCCCGCGACCGGATCGACTCCCACCAGATGGCCGGGGATGGGAACCGATGAAACTCCTTCGCCTATGGGCTGTATCCCGCAAGGAGTTCATCCACAATATCCGCGATCCGCGCAGCCTCCTCATGGCCATCGCCATTCCCATGTTACAGCTCACCCTTTTTGGTTATGCCCTGACGCTCGATGTGGACAACGTTCCGATGGTCGTCTGGAACCAGAGCGAATCCCAGGCCAGCCGCGAGTTCATCAGCCGCTTCCATGGCTCCCGTTATTTCTCCGTCCGCGGGTACGCAAATAACTATCGGGAAGTGGAGGAGGCGATTGACGCTGGCCAGGCGCTGGCGGCTCTGATCATTCCCGCGGACTTCACCAAGCTTATGGGATCCGGCCGATCTGCCTCCGTGCAATTAATTGTGGACGGGAGCGATTCCAACACCGCCACCCTGGCCATGGGTTACGCCGAGGTGGTGGTGCAGAGCTACTCCCAGGAAATGATCATCGGCAATATCCAGCGCAGTGGAGGGGGGACGCTCCATCAGCCCGTCGATCTGCGCCCCCGGGCCTGGTTCAATGCGGATATGGAATCAAAAAACTTTATTATCCCCGGCCTCATTGCGGTTATTATGAACGTAATAGCGGCTTTGCTGACTTCTTTAACCGTTGCCCGGGAATGGGAAATGGGCACGATGGAGCAGCTCATCTCCACGCCCGTTAAACCTAATGAACTTGTCTTGGGAAAACTCCTGCCTTACTTTGCCATCGGCATGTTCGATGTGCTCCTGGCCGTACTGATGGGCAAGTTTTTGTTCCAGGTCCCCCTGCGGGGAAATGTGGCCCTGCTATTCGCCATGGCGGCCATTTTTCTGACGGGCGTGCTTTCCGTAGGAATGCTCCTCAGCATTGTTACCCGTAACCAGCTCCTGGCCAGCCAAGGGGCAATGATCGTGACCTACCTGCCGGCGTTATTGCTGTCCGGATATATGTTTGCCATCCATAATATGCCCAAAACCCTCCAGGTCGTAACCTATCTGGTCCCGGCCCGATATTTTGTTAAGCTGCTGAAAAGTATCTATTTAAAAGGCTTAGGAATAGAATTTCTCCTCCTGGAAGCCGGACTCCTGACTATTTTTGCCCTGGCAATTCTTGTTTTGGCCAACGTGAAATTCAAAAAGAAGCTTATGTAACCATGTTCGAACGAATCAAACAGATGCTTAAAAAAGAATTCATCCAGGTCTTTCGCGACCGGCGGATGAGAGGCGTGATTTTCCTGGCGCCCATCATCCAATTGTTGATATTCGGTTACGCGGTAACCATGGACGTGAGAAATATCGCCACGGTGATTTGCGACCGGGACAATAGTGTCCACAGCCGGGAGATGATCGCCCGTTTCGTCCGGTCGGGGTACTTCACCATCATAGCTCACGCAGACGACGACCGTAGGGCTCAAGAACTCATCGACCGGGGAGAAGCCCAGGCCGTTCTTTTCATGAATAAGGGGTTTGGCGCCGACCTTAAGGCCGGTAGGACCGCCCCGTTCCAGATCATTGTGGATGGAACCGATTCCAACACCGCAGGAATCGTGCTGCAGTACGGTTCTAAAATTGCCGGAGAATTCTCGCAAGAGATTTTAAGCGCTCAATTGAGCCGGTTAAAGGGGGCGGTCCCACAACCCGGGAAAATCACCCTGGAAGCGCGGGCCTGGTTCAATGAAAACCTCGAAAGCCGGAACTTTTACGTCCCTGGAGTGATCGCTATTATCGTCACCCTCATCACTCTGATGCTCACCAGCATGGCCGTGGTCCGGGAAAAGGAAATCGGGACCATCGAGCAAATCATGGTCACTCCCATCACCCCCCTGGAATTCATCCTGGGTAAAACCCTTCCCTTTGCTTTAATCGGAATAGGCGAAGTGGTATTGGTTACGGTCGTCGGAGTCTACTGGTTTGAAATTCCCATCCGGGGAAGCTTGCTGCTCCTTTTTTTCTGCACAGTGCTTTATCTGATGACCACTCTGGGTGTGGGCCTCCTGATTTCGACCATCAGTCGCACTCTGCAACAAGCTATGATGACTACCTTCTTTTTCTTTATGCCGGCAATACTCCTTTCGGGGTTACTATTCCCCATTGCCAACATGCCGGAAGTGGTCCAGTGGCTTACCTATCTTAATCCCATGCGCTATTTTCTGGCAATCATCCGGGGCATATTCCTCAAGGGGGTAGGGCTAAACATTCTCTGGCCGCAAATGGCTTCTCTAACTGCGCTGGGCTTGGCCACGCTTTGGCTGGCCTCAAAAAGATTCAAAAAGACTCTGGCCTGAAGAATTGAAATTGCAGAGTTCGCCGTGCGGCATATTCGTAACCAAAAGCTTATAGCCAATAGCTCATGGCTTAAGGCGCTTAAAGATTTATTTGCTTAATGGTAACAATTGAGCGTTTTGATCCGCCTCAGGCAGACCAGAAATCCCTCCCGACCTCCCCTGCCTACCGCAGGCAGGCTTTGGCAAAGGGAGGAGAGGTTTTTTATTGGAATTCGATAAAAGATTCAACCTTTTCCCCCTTTGAAAAAGGGGGATGAAGGGTGATTTGACAGCTTTTCAAATGGCTAAACTGTTACGCTTAATGAAATTTCGTATCAGTTTAGCGATTTGAAAAAATGGTATTAAAGCCTTTGGTGAGGGCCGGGGGTTAGAGCGGAACGCGCCGGAAGCATCGGTTGGGGTTCGCCTTGGCCACGAAGACAGAAGATCTGTTCCTCCGGAGGAGGCGGGGGTTCTTGCCCGCCCCATATGCGGAGAAATAAGCGCCTTATGATTCCAAGCGTTTCGCTCTGGCCCCCGGCCCCTGGAATCCCTTGGCCTTTACAACACACCTTTTTTCAAAGAGCTAAAGTGTTACGAAATTTCAAGAAATTGAACGTTGCAATCCCTTGCCTTACTGGAGGAGGCGAATATGAATAATATTCTATGTGCTCTTCTTAAAAAAAACCGGGGGGCCATTATCATCTGCGGAATTCTTTTAATCGGCTGGGCGAACGCTCCGGAGGCCTTAGCCCAAGGGATTGAGACCTATCTGAATCGGTTAGCGGCCCGGTCGGTATCCACCGTTCTCCAATCACCGGGGACTGAGAAAGGTATAGATCCCGGGAAGGCCATGGATAAACTGTTAACTCTGGAGGCCTGTGTGCGGATCGCCCTCGATAAAAATCCCCTAATCCGGGCAGCACAAGAAGGAATTGCTGCTGCTAAGGAAGGTGTAGGAGAAGCCAAGGCTCCGTATTATCCGGATCTGGCCTTAAATGCCGGTTACAGCCGCTGGCAAAAACATGGTTTTTTACCAAGCGGATTTATCCGCCCGGGCGCGTCAAGCCTAATCGGACCAACTGACGACTGGGCCGCGGGAATGAAAGCGCGCTACATTATCTTTGACAGCGGCGAGCGGCAGGCAAAGTTGCGGGCGGCAAATGCCGGCAAAGGGTTAGCCGAAGAAGAGGCCGTTAGGGTCCGTCTGGATATTGTTCTCGATGTTCATCTTTCCTACTACAGTTTCGTATCCGCCCTGGAAAATCAGTCCGTGGCCAGAGAGCAATTGGCCAGAGCTGAAGACCACCTCCGTTTGGCCAGAGAGCGGAAGGCCGCGGGAGTAGTTTCTAAGGTCGATGTAGTTCGGGCGCAAGTAGGGGTCGGCGATGCCCAACTGGCCCTGGTGCGGGCCGAAAATTTAATTCGCATATTCAGAGGAAACCTGAATACCTCCATGGGCCTGCCGGTGGAATTTCCCATAGAAGTGGAAGCCCAACCCGGAGAGGTTAAACCGCCCGACGATACTGACATCTCCAAAGCTTTTGACCAGGCCATTCATGGGCGGCCTGAACTCAAAGCCTATCTTAAGCGAATTGAAACAGTCCGCAGCTCCGTTGAGGGCGCCAGAAGCGCTTATGGCCCGAAGATAAAGGCGGAGGCAGGTTATGGGTGGCGGGACAAGGATTTTTTGCCCCGGGATGAAGAATGGCTCGCGGGAGTCACCATCGACCTGCCCCTCTTCACCGGCTTTGCCCGAAAACACCGGCTGGCCAGAACCAAAGCCGATCTCTCAAAAGAAGAGGCCGAAATGGAGCGAATGATCCAGAAAGTGCGGCAGGAAGTCTGGACAGCCCACTCCAAACTTAAGGAAACGTACCAGGCAGTTAAGACTGCTGAGATTATCATTCAAGATGCTATGGAAAGTCACCGGTTGGCCCGGGAGCGCTACAAAGTCGGAGCAGGCACCATCACCGATCTTCTGGATGCAGAGACCGCCCTGGCCCGGACCGAAGCGAACCTGGCGAGCGCCCAATGGGATTACCACATCGCCAGCGCGGTTTTCCAACGCTCTACTGGAAGTTTGATTAGCGATGAAGCTGTAAAATTTATTAGGTGAGGCTCTTGCAAAAATCCTAAACACCGTCATTCCAGCCCCCGCTTTCGCGAGGGTAAATTTCAGCGGGAATCCAGGGCAGCCTGAATCCCGCCTTCGGCGGGACTATATTCCGAACCGCGCTTCGCCCTGTACACCATGCGGTGCAGGGTTTCGCTTGCCCGGAATTACGATTGAGCGACAGATTTTGAGATTTGCAAGAACCCCCGTATGAATTTAGCTTTATGAAAATAGCCTTTTTTTACTTCTCTGTTCCCGGTCAACCGCCTCACGTAGGGCAACCCTTTATGGGTTGCCCTTAGGCGGCAGGGGACAAGCCCCTGCCCTACAAACATTTTCAAAGAGCTAAAGGGTTACATTGTTTTAGAGTTAAAGGAATTATTAATAAACCCTTGAATCCTCGAATCCTTGAACCCTTTCTCCCAGCTAATGGCGGGAAGAGCCTTAAAAAGCATAAATAATCCGGCAAATTTAGGGGTTGACATCAAGTTCCATATTTCTTAACATTATTGTTAATAAACATGGAACAATATCTTGCGCAACAAAAAGCTCGCGAATTACAGATTGATGTGACTCAGGTTGTCCGGGAATACTGGGAGATTCTTATTTTGAAAGGCCTTTATGATTCTCCCTTCGGTCGAAATCTGATCTTCAAGGGCGGCCCAGCCCTGCGTTTGGTTTACGATTCTCCACGGTTTTCGGAGGACCTCGACTTTTCTTTGACGAGCGATCCTTTTAAGGGCGCATTCCCCATGTTGGTCAAGAAAATCATGGTTCCCTTCCCGGAAATAGCCATAAGCGATCTTGAGGAGAAACACTATACGTACTTGGCCGGGATCAAAGTGACTCAAAATTATTTACCTTTCCCTTTCCGAATTAAAATTGAAATTTCGAAGAGACCCTTGAAGAATTACAAGTGGAGGCTACACCTCCTGACCTCCCCAGTCGCAACTGTCATGACTTTGGGGCAGGTTGGCACGCTGGAACAAATCTATGAGGATAAATTATCCTGCTTGAAGGGCAGGGCCAAACCAAAGGACCTTTTTGATCTCTGGTATATATCCCAAAAACTGGGCAAACCCTACACACCCGGAAAAAGTACGATTCGAAAAACCGAAATCGTCCGCGAATTGCGGAAATATTTACCTAAGAATTTATGGCCGGCCATTGCAGAGCTGATACCATGAGAGGAATCGAATTATTAAAAAATATGAGGGACTTGAATAAGCCCTTTTTCACCATTGCAGATTTGGAGAAAATAACGAAGCTTTCCCGGAAGAGTCTCTACGTGGCCTTAAAAAGGTGGGTAGAAAATGGAGTCCTGGAAAGAATCGCCCCGGGGATTTATATTGCCATGTTGAGCGACATATCCATTGAAAAAGTCGCCGCCCAGCTTTATATCCCCAACTATCTATCCTTTGAATCCGCTTTGGCTCGGCATGGGATCCTGAACTTGATTCCCCACACCCTAACCTTCGCCGCGACGCGAAAAAGCAAGCGATACACCCTGCGCAAGCAGGACGTAGAGTTTCGACAATTATCCTCGATTTTATTTTTTGGATTTGAAATGAAGGGTGGAATAAACATTGCTGTGCCTGAAAAAGCATTCTTGGATCAAGTCTATCTTTTATCGAGGGGAAAGGCTTCCTTGGACCTCGACGAGATGAATCTAAAGAATTTGTCGTCCAGACTTCTTAAGGAATACGGGGAACGCTTTCCAATGTATGTCCGATCTCGGGTAGCTGAGATCTTGAAAAGATAAACCCAATAATAATAAAAACCATCCTGCGCTGAACAGCACCTGACCTAAGCCAATCCCTTGCGTTATTTCTTCATCATCATCCGGGGCATCTTTCTGCGGGGAAACGGGCTGGATGTATTGTGGCCTTAGCTCCTCTCCTTAGCCATTTTGGGCACGATTGTTTTTACCTTCAGTTCTCTAGGGTCAGGAAAGGGCTGGAGTGAAAAGGAAGGGGGAAAATGGGAAACGAGCAAAGGGCGGGGATGAATTTGGCGGGATGGAGTTAAAGTGTTAAAAATAAAGGGAAAAGGTTGTTTATTGATTTCTTCCTGAAGTCTTCGGTTGACAAAATTTCCTGGCAGGTGTAGATTTCGATCGGTAGTCGAGGTTTAGATATACTCTTCATTTCTTGAATTTTGGCCAAGTGCGGAGATTTGCACGATAGCTTGAATGTGGAACACTACCTTTTGTCCTGCGAGGAAGTCCTAATAATCCTTGAAAAACAGGTTCTCATTTTATTCAGTGGCTGGATCATACCGGGATCGGAAACACATTACACGGCTTCTTTAGGGGGAAAACCCCACCCAAAACCGGTTTCCCCCTTGATTTACTCTCCGCCTTCTAATAAAATACCTGAAAATAGAGACGATGCAAAAAAGGTTAGGCCTGATGGATATAAATGATGGGTTGCTTTAAACTAGAGGAGGTGACACATTAGAATCATGCGATTTCAAGAACGGATAAGAGTGATCCCTGGTGTGCGAAGTGGGAAGCCGTGCATCCGAGGGACTCGGATCACAGTTTATGATGTCCTCGAATATCTGGCGGGAGGCATGACGGAAGGCGAGATCTTAACCGATTTTCCTAGCCTCAGTCGGGAAGACATTCTTGCTTGCCTGGAGTTTGCGGCTGCGCGAGAGCGCCGGCTCGCATCGGCGTTGCAGACGTGAAATTACTGCTTGATGAGAACCTCAGTCCGCGGCTGTTGACCCGTATCCGGCGTTTCTATCCTGGGAGCCGGCATGTAGAACAGGTTGGCCTCAAAGGAAAATCGGACAGGGTGATTTGGGAGTATGCCCGCCAGAAGGACTTTATTATTGCATCGAAGGACAACGACTTCCGCCAGAGAAGTTTTCTGTATGGGCCGCCACCAAAGGTGATCTGGCTTGCAGTCGGAAATGCAGGGACAGAGGCAATCGCTACGCTCCTTACAGAAGAGGTGCAGACCGTTCGTGAGTTCCTGGCTCAACCCGAAGAGGGATTGCTTATACTGGGGAAAAGCGGTTCATCTGTCTAACAAGTCGCTCCACCTGACCGCTATTCCGCTGCGCTCCATAGCGGTACGCGGGCTTTATCGTTATGAAAGTTGCGTTATCTGCTATATCTCTATCTGTTTCCCGATCATCAAAATAGTTTGGATATCGATATCATTTATTGAATCGGGCTACGTCATTTCTACCCGGAATGAGCAATCCATAAAACAACCTTTCGCTGAAGTGTAGTAGGTGAAATGTATATTTTCCAAAAAAGGCCGGCTCAGTTAAAACCTGGGCTTTCGAGTCAGATGGCGCGGGGGAGCCGGGAGAATGTGAACCCCGTCTTTTGGCAGTTTACTATTTCTTTTTTTCAAAAAGACTCAGATACTTTTCGTAGCCCTCTTTTTCCAGATCTTCTTTGGGAATAAAACGCAAAGCCGCGGAATTGATGCAATACCGGAGCCCTGTTGGTTTCGGCCCATCCGGGAAGACGTGGCCAAGGTGAGAATCGGCATTTTTACTTCTCACTTCCGTGCGGCTCATAAACAGCTTGCTGTCTTCCTTTTCCACAATGTTCCCGGTTTCAAGAGGCCTGGTAAAACTCGGCCACCCTGTACCGGAATCATATTTATCTTTGGAGCTGAATAACGGTTCCCCGGATATAATATCAACGTAAATTCCCTCTTTTTTGTTATCCCAATACTCATTCTGGAAGGGTGGCTCCGTTCCTTCTTCCCGGGTCACCTCATATTGCAAAGGAGTAAGTTTCTTTCTGAGGGTGGCATCATCCGGTTTCCTATGGGGAGTTTCGTCAGCGGCTTTAGGTCCCTCTGTCGCCTTTCCCTATATTTTCTGCCCAAACTGGTCGCGCCCCGATCCATAACGATAATATTGATAGTGCGAGGGGTTCTTTTTATAGTAATCTTGATGATAATCTTCCGCTGCATAGAAGTTTGTGGCCTTCAGGATTTCCGTCACCACGGGTCTGGTGAACTTCCCGGATATGTTCAGCGCCTTTTTGGATTTTTCCGCCAGCCTTTTCTGCTCTTCATCGTGATAAAAAACGGCGCTTCGGTACTGGGGGCCCCGGTCCACAAACTGCCCGCCGGAATCGGTTGGGTCAATGTGCCGCCAGAAAATTTCAAGCAATGCCTCATAAGTTATTCTTGATGGGTCGTAATAGACCTGAACTGCTTCGACGTGCCCTGTTGTCCCGGATAATACCTCTTCATAGGATGGATTCTCCTTTTGCCCACCGGTATACCCAGACACCACCTTCACAACGCCGGAATGCTTTTCAAAATCCGCTTCCACACACCAAAAACAGCCACCCGCAAAAGTAGCCTTGTGAGTTGTCGATACCTCCCCAGCCATATCCTTTTTCCCCTCCCGGGCCAAATCAGACTTTTGGCACCCGCCAATTATTAAAGCCAATGCAGCAATTAAAATCGATATTTTCATCGTCCTTTTTCCTTTTCCCCAATCCTTTTCTCTATCCCGGGTCAATTTTTCCATGAGATTGGACGAATTGACTTGAAATCTGGAGCATCCCAAAACTTTTCAGTAAATACATGCCCTCCTTCTTTTATTACAAACGCATTAGTATGTAATTCCTCATCTCCTCATCCTTCTCCCCAACGGGAGAGAAGGGGAGGGTGAGGGGGCCAGAGTCAAAGGATTTATTACCTCTCTATTGCGCCTCTTGCAAAAGTATTTTTTTGTGGTTCGACAAGCTCACCACGAACGGAAAAACTAAATAATTTCAACCTAAGCCCGTTCACCCTGAGCCTGTCGAAGGGTAAATTACGGACTTTTGCAAGAAGCTCTATTAATTATTAATTACCGATTATTTTGATGCTGGAACGGCAAAAGGGGTTCGTTGGGGACTCAACCTTGAGTCCTGATTGTTGGTAAGGGAGCTGAATTTTAAGAGTATTTGGAGCGCTGCGGAGTGGAAAAGGTAAAACTGAAAACCCACCCCGGCTCATGTTCCATCCGCTTAACCGCTTTATAAGGATTAGGTGCATCGCCTGCGGTCGGGAGGAATGACAAAATCAGCCGCGAGTGTGAGCGAGTCGGCTGCATTGCCTTGGGTTGGCCCGGTTTTTAATGAATATTCAGTTGGACCTTGATGGCTTCCTCGATCTTGCGCATATCTTCTTCGGAAAGAACGCCGGCTCGTCGGAAAAGCCTTTCCTTGCTAACCGTCGCCAACTGATCTGCCATGGCCTTGCTTTCTTTTCCTTCAAAGACGACTGCCGCTTCGCTGGGGTAGAGGCGATCTACGTTACTGGTCAGAGGGATGACCTGAACTCGGTTAAGGAACCTATTAGACGCGTCATTGCTTACAATTACGGCAGGCCGCTTCTTTCTGATCTCGCCACCAATTGAAGGGTCGAAGTTAACCCACCACACCTCACGCCGTTTCATGGGCTATGTCCTTGAAGGTGACCTCGGCCCATTCCATGGCCTCTTTCTCCCGCTTCTTATCCTTAGCCATTTCGGCATAAGCCGAATCGAGATCGGGCCGTACGACGTGTGGCCGGACCAGTTCCTGAACGAACTTGCTTATTTTGCGAGGACCAATTGTCTTGTGAAGCCCCTCATAGATTACTTCATCAACGGTTATGGTTAGTTTTTTCTGCATCGCACACCTCCTTATACGTGTACTATACGTGTAGTACTGGGAGATGTCAATAATAAACTCGACCAGCAACAAAAGCAGGTAAATTCAATCCTTCTATGGCCAACGGGTTGCAGCTGAGCTGAATCCCGGCCGTAGGCCGGGGATTTCTACTTGAGCGGGTTGTTCGGTCGCGCGAGTCAGCGCGCAACCGAACAACCCATTTTTTGCGAAAGCTTCAGCGCAGATGGGCACGGGGACAGGCATTCTTTCCATCGCTTGTTTAAAGATGGGGACTCAAAACGCCTACGGTATCGACTACAATAACCTTTCCAAGGCGACGGCCGGCAAGAACCGAAGTTTGAACGGTCTTATGGAAAACTTACATTTGTGGATGGGCGATGCGCGGGATTTCCTGCATCTCGACGCCGACTCCCTCATTGCCAATATGCACTTTCAGATCATCGACTAAATCACAGAGGACTAAGCCTTTTTCTCGAAAAAGTATTACATCCTTTCCGGACTGCTCGCCCCCGAAAGTCATAAAATTGAAGGAAAACTCAAAAAAAGGCTGAATCTCCTGGAACGGTTCGGAGGTAATTTCTGGTTCAGTTACCTTTTCCAAAAGTAGAGTCCTCCTATGTCCTTCCGGCCTTACCACAGGACAAGCAAAAATTAAGGTGATATAGGTCAGATGAAAAATAATTCTTGACTTCATATCTTACTTATTGATACGTATCCATGTATCTCTTCGAAAGACGAGAGGATCATTGATGGAATCAGTACAGAGGAGGGAAGGAGGTCTGTCATGCCGGCCATTGAAAAGGATACCCTTTTAAAGATCTACAGTAACATGGTGCGACTGCGGGTTTTTGACGACAAGGTGAATTTACTCGTGGAAAGCGGGATCCGCATAACCCAGCATTCCACTCGGGGACAGGAGGCGACCCAGATCGCCGCGACGGCCGCCCTGGAGCCCACCGATTATGTAATGCCTTACCATCGCGGATGGGGATGGGCTATTGGCAAGGGGATGGATCCAAAAATCTTACTTTCCGAGCTCATGGGAAAGGGAACCGGCTGTTGCGCCGGAAAGGGAGGGGTCCATATCGCCGATTGGAAACTCCGGATTATGGGACGGCCTGGAGTCCAGGCAGCCCATATTCCTATTGCGGCGGGCGTAGGTTTGTCGATTAAATTGAGGAAAGCCAAGGATGTGGTTCTGTGTTTCTTCGGTGACGGGGCTTCCAACGAAGGAAACATCCATGAGGGAATGAACTTGGCGGCGGTATGGAAAGCGCCGGTTGTCTTTATTTGCGAGAATAACCTTTATGCCCTTTTCACTCCCAATATTGAGACGACCTCAGTACAAGACATTGCCGATCGGGCTCAAGGGTATGGGATCCCGAGAGCCATTATCGACGGCAATGATGCCATTGCCGGGTATGAAGCGGTGAAGCAGGCGATTGACCGAGCTCGGGCGGGGCTGGGGCCCACTTTCATTGAGGCCAAGACCTACCGGATTCACGGACATACGGCCATGGACCGGTTCCATTTGGGGGGATACCGTCCGAAGGAGGAAGTGGACGAGTGGGAGAAGAAGGACCCGGTGAAGAGACTGCGGGAGGGATTGATGGAAATTAGAATGGCCACGGCGCAAGAACTGGACGAGATCGGTCAGAAGGCGAAAGAGGAGATCGAGGAAGCGGAGAAGTTCGCGAAAGAGAGTCCATATCCCACACGAGAAGACATTTTGCGGGACGTTTATTGCGAAGCGTAAAGCAAAGGAGGAAGGAATCCAATGGCAGCGAGAGAAATGACCTATGCGGAAGCTCTGAGAGAAGCGCTTAGGGAAGAGATGGCGCGAGATGAGCGGGTGATCATAATGGGGGAGGATGTGAAGATCAATGTGTGGACGGTGACCCGCGACCTTCATAAGGAATTCGGGGATCGGGTGATAAATTGTCCCCTCTCCGAGTCAGGATTCTCGGGAGCGGGAGTTGGCGCCGCCCTAACCGGGATGAGGCCGGTGGTGGAAATCATGTACCATGATTTCACCCTCTATGCCGCTGACTCCATTGCCAACCAAGCAGCGAAGTACCGGTATATGTGCGGGGGGGGAGATTTTAAAGTCCCCATCGTCTTCCGGGTAGCCGGGGGAGGGAGCTCCGGCGGTTCCGGGTGTCACCATGGGCAGTCGCTGGAAGCCACTTTCATTCATTTTCCCGGGCTCAAGGTGATCTTCCCCTCGAATCCCTATGATGCCATGGGTTTGCTCAAGACAGCCATTCGGGATAATAACCCTGTGGTTTTTTTCGAACACAAGTTGTGCTACCCCATCAAGGGGGTGGTTCCGGCAGGAGATTATACCGTCCCCATCGGTAAGGCTGAGGTAAGGCGAGAGGGCAAAGATGTAACGATTGTTTCTTATGCTTACACCCTGCACAAGGCGCTGAAAGCCGCGAACCAATTGGCCGAAGAAGGAATTGAAGCCGAAGTCATCGACTTGCGGACTTTGCGTCCCATAGATACAGAGTGCATCCTGAAGTCGGTGCAGAAGACCTCTAAGCTGGTCACTGCCGAGGAAGGGACCAAGATGGGAGGAGTGGGGGCCGAGATAGCGGCCATTGTGGCCGAAGAGGGATTGCAATATCTGGATGCTCCCATCAAACGGGTCGCCGCTGCTGAGTGGATCATTGCCAGTTCGGCCTATGCAGATCAAATGGGGATCCCGCAGGCAGACGACATCCTGAAAGCCGTCAAGGAATTATTCTGAGGGGATAAAATTTGCCCCAGAGCGCACAGAGAACACAGAGAGGTAAGAATTTAAAAGAAAAGCTATTCTCTGAGCCCTCTGGGACTAAAATAGATATTTGAAATGGAGAAAAGGATATGGCCGTAGAGGTGAAGTTATCAAGTTTAGGAGTTTCCATTACCGAAGGGACCATTGTGCGCTGGTTGAAGAAAGAAGGGGAATCAGTTGAAAAGGGGGAGATTCTCGCCGAAGTGGAAACGGAAAAGGTAAATTTTGAGATCGTGGCCCCGGAAGCGGGGGTGCTCCTGAAAATCTTGTATGGAGAGAAGACCATTGCCAAGGTCGATTCCACGGTAGCCCTGATCGGGAGCTTGGGAGAAGATATCTCCGCTTATCTGGAGAAGGCGGTGGAGGAGGAGAAGAGAGATGCCGAGCCGCGGGCCGTTGCCGCCAGAAAAAGAGAGGCAGCCGTGGCCGGAGAGGTGAAAGCTTTCCCGGCGGCCAAAATGCTGGCCAAGCAGCATGGGATTGATATCCGCGTGGTTCCGGGCACAGGACCTGATGGAAGGACCACAAAGGAAGATGTGGAAAGATATATCCAGGAGCGGCAACCCAGGAGGGAAGACCGGGTTCCGGAACTGGAAGAGGTGATACCCTTTGTAGGCATTCGCAAGACCATTGCCGATGCTATGTCCCACAGCGTGCACACAGCGGCTCATGTCACTACTATTGCCGAAGTGGATATGACGGATTTGGTGCAGTTGCGGGGGGAGATCGCGCCGAAGTGGAAGGAGGAAGGAATTAGCCTGACCTACGTTCCATTTGTAATCAAGGCCGCAGTAAAGGGGATTGAAAAATTCCCCGTGATCAATTCCGAGCTCGACAAAGACGGCCTGGTGGTCAAGAAATATATCAACTTCGGAGTCGTGGTCGCGATTCAGGAGGGACTTATAACCCCGGTCATCCGTAGGGTGGAGACCAAGAGTCTCAAAGAGATCGCCAAAGAACTGGATGAAATATCGATCCGGGCTAGGGACCGTAAGCTTTCCCTGCAGGATCTGCGAGGGGGGACGATTACCCTTTCCAATCCCGGCGTCTTCGGAGCGGTCATTGCCACGCCCATCATCTACCAGCCGCAGAATGCGATTCTGTGGATGGGAAGGATTGCTAAAACGCCGGTGGTGCGGGAGGATGCCATCGTCATCCGATCCATGATGTATCTTTGCCTTTCTTACGACCATCGGGCCATCAATGG
>Ga0194126_10002260_pt1 | contig 31452 bp, 29 predicted proteins | sample TA2KigC150mmetaG_FD_148641 | JGI IMG/M metagenome (GOLD analysis project Ga0194126, IMG submission 148641) | Freshwater microbial communities from Lake Tanganyika, Tanzania - TA2015035 Kigoma Deep Cast 150m | ecosystem: Environmental > Aquatic > Freshwater > Lake | place: Tanzania: Lake... | reverse complement strand
GGGACATGCTACAGAAATTGCCCGCCAGTTCTTAAAAGATGGTTATGACCTGATCATCGCCGTCGGCGGAGACGGTACAACCAACGAAGTAATCAATGGTTTTTTCGATCATGATCACAAATTGGTCCGCCCGGAAGCAGCAGTCAGTTTTATATCAGGTGGCACCGGACGCGACTTAATCCGCACAATCGGTATTCCCACCGCCACCGCAGAAGCGGTAAGGCATATAATTAACAGCCCTGTCCACCCCATTGATCTTGGCCGGGTTTCATTTTTAAACAATCAGGGTATGCCGGAAGTGCGTTACTTTATCAATGTCGCCGGTCTGGGGTTAGACGGGGCGACAGCTGACCGGGTCAATAAAACCAGCAAAGCCCTTGGAGGATTTGTTTCCTTCCTCTGGGCAACGGTGGCCACCTTAGTTCTTTATAAAAATCAGGAGATGAGAATTACCGTTGACGGGCAGGAGGTCTGTAACGAGCCTGTTACCGTTGTTGTTTTTGGCAACGGGCGCTATTTCGGCAGCGGGATGTGTGTAGCCCCCAATGCGTTGGTTGATGACGGTCTCCTTGATATCGTGATCTTAAAGGATTTAAGCAAAATTAATCTTTTGATCAGTCTGCCGCGGGTCTATAAAGGCACGCACTTAAGCCACCCGCGCATCACCTGCTTACGAGGCAAGTCGGTAAAGGTTGAGGCCTCCGGCGAAGCCTTGCTTGATTTGGATGGCGAGCAGCCCGGCCACGCTCCAGTAGAAATCGAAATTTTGCCAAAAGCGATCAACTTAAGAGGATAGTTAACTAGCCTTGACAGTTGAAAAGACAGGTTTTATCATTTTTTTATTCGTGCAGCTCTATAATTTGCTGTCGTACACGTTTAAAGGAGGCGAAGAGCCCTTGTCGATAAAAGTTATTCTTGATAACGGGGAGGAAGCAGTTTACCCCGAAGGCACTACCTGTATGGATCTCTATCGGGAAAAAACCTCTGAAAATAGTGATTTGATTGCCGTATTGGTTGACGGAAAAGAATGCGATCTTAACCTGCCGCTCATTGAGCGAAGCGCGGTCAGCTTTGTAGATTTTGATTCACCCAGGGGGGCAGCTGTATACCGGCACAGCGCCAGCCACATTCTGGCCCATGCGGTTAAGAGGCTTTATCCATCAGCAAAGATGGGGATTGGTCCGGCGATTGAAAACGGTTTTTATTATGACTTTGAATTCGAAAAACCGATATCAGCCGATGATCTGCCGGCAGTTGAAGCCGAGATGAAAAAAATTATCAAGGAAAGAAAACCGATCCGTCGCCGTGAAATGAGCCGTGCAGAGGCGGAAGAGATCTTTCGCGCCAAGAACGAGCATTATAAATTAGAGTTGATTGCTGGACTACCCGAAGATGTGGTGATTAGCTGTTATGAGCAAGATGAATTTATCGATCTTTGCGCCGGACCACATTTGAATCACACGGGAATGGTAAAAGCCTTTAAACTAACCGGCCTGGCTGGTGCCTACTGGCGTGGGGACGAGCATAACACCATGCTGCAGCGCATTTACGGCACAGCCTTCCCAAGCAAAGAACGCCTGGAGCATTACCTGAGCATGCTCGAAGAGGCCAAGAAGCGCGATCATCGCAAACTGGGACGCGAACTTGAACTGTTTACCCTTCATGATGAAGGACCTGGTTTCCCCTTTTTGCACAACAACGGTATGGTTATCTGGCAGGAGCTCGCTGATTTTTGGCGGCGCGAACACCGCCTGGCAGGTTATGAGGAGATTAAAACTCCACTGATTTTGAACCGGAGTCTCTGGGAGCAATCGGGTCACTGGGATCACTATCGCGAAAATATGTATTTTACCAAAATAGATGAACAGGATTTTATCGTTAAGCCGATGAACTGTCCGGGTGCGATGCTCGTTTACGGCTCAAAAATGCACAGTTACCGCGATTTACCTCGCCGCATTGCCGAGATGGGCATTGTTCATCGCCACGAGCTTTCAGGAACACTGCATGGCCTGATGCGGGTGCGCACCTTTACCCAGGATGACGCCCATATATTTATGCTGCCCGGGCAGATTAAAGCCGAGGTGGCCGGCATTATCGGGCTGATGGATCATTTCTACCGGATCTTCGGTTTTGACTACCGGGTTGAGCTGAGCACCAGGCCCGAAAAAGCAATGGGTTCAATTGAAATGTGGGATAAGGCGACGAATATACTTGAACAGGTCTTAAAGGATAAGGAGATTGCTTTTAAGATCAATGAAGGTGACGGAGCTTTTTACGGGCCCAAGATCGATTTTCATCTTGAGGACTGTCTCGGCCGCAGCTGGCAGTGTGGAACCATTCAGCTTGATTTTCAGATGCCTGAGAAATTTGATCTCACCTATATCGGAGAAGATGGGGCCAAACACCGGCCGGTGGTGATTCACCGGGTGGTCTATGGTTCGATGGAGCGATTCTTCGCCCTCTTAATTGAGCATTATGGTGGCGCTTTTCCGGCCTGGCTGGCACCTGTTCAGGCAACAGTAATACCGGTAACCGAACGGAGTCATACTTATGCCGGCCAAATTATTAAACGCCTGAAAGAAGAGGGGCTAAGGGTTACGGTCGATGAGCGAAATGAGAAAGTAGGGTATAAGATTCGGGAAGCTCAGTTGAAGAAAATCCCATACATGTTGGTTGTCGGGGATCGTGAAGCGGAGAATGGCGAAGTGGCCATCAGGCATCGTGAAAAGGGAGATCTTGGTAGCGGTAATTTAGATGGTTTTATTTCAGACCTAAAAAAGGAGATTACCGAAAAAACAATTTGACCTGTGCCGTTTTTTCTGCTATATTCAGTAATGTAAATATTGATCATAAAAGCAGAAGCCACCGCTTCTCACCCTGAAGCCTTTGATGAGCTCTCCGGGTTGTCCATAATTATTTGAGGATGTTTTAGAGCAGGTGGCCAATCCCTGCTCTTGTATTATTTATGGAGGTGAAATGAAATTAGTAAGAATTTGTTCGTCAATGAACAAATTAATGCCCGGGAAGTATTAGTGGTTGACGCAGATGGTACCCAGCTTGGGGTGATGAATACAGACGAAGCCCTTGAGTTGGCCAAAAAGAAAAAGCTAGATCTGGTTAACGTGGCGCCAAGCGCTCGTCCACCGGTATGCCGTTTAATGGATTACGGTAAACACAAGTATGAGCAGAGCAAGCGTGACCGCGAAGCCAGGAAGAACCAGAAGGTTACAACGATTAAAGAGATTAAACTGCGCCCGAACATTGATAAACACGACTTTGATGTAAAAGCTAAGCGGGGGCAGAAGTTTCTCGAAAACGGAGATAAGGTTAAAGTAACAGTCATGTTCAGGGGCAGAGAAATAACTCACCCCGAGATTGCCCAGCGACTCTGCAAGCAGTTGGCCCAGGATCTTTCTGATTACGGTTCGGTTGAAAAGGCCGCCAAGCAGGAAGGGCGCAACATGATCATGATCTTAACGCCAAATTCATAGTAGAGGAAGGTTGTATTCAGCATGCCAAAAATGAAGACCCATCGTGGTGCTGCAAAGCGTTTCAAAAAAACGGGTAGTGGCAAGATAAAGCGCTTCCGCGCTTTTGCCAGCCACCTGACAGGCAAGAAAAGCTCAAGCCGCATCAGGCGTTTGCGTAAGTCAACCCTGGTAAAACCGGCAGATCTTAAGCGGGTAAAACTGCTTATTCCTTAGAAGCTTCCAAAGAAATTATTTTATTAATACAGATACGAGATCGTTTTTTAAGCTGATCAGTAGGAGGATGATTGATTATGCCTCGCACAAAAAGAGGTAATGTAGCCCGCAAAAGGCGGAAGAAAATATTAAAACTGGCCAAAGGCTATTATGGTGCTAAAAGCAAGCTGTTCAGGGTAGCAAAACAACAGGTTATTAAATCGCTGACCTATGCTTATCGTGACCGTCGACAGCGCAAACGCGATTTTCGCAAGTTGTGGATAGCCAGGATTAATGCCGAGGCCAGAAATGGCGGTATTTCGTACAGTCGCTTCATTAGCGGCCTGAAAAAGGCTGAGGTTCAGATCAACCGCAAAGTGCTGGCCGATCTGGCTGTGAGAGATAAGAATGCTTTTGCCCAGCTGGTTGAGCTGGCCAAAGCCAACAACTAAACATTTTAACGTGCCTGTTGCTTCAATAACGATCAAGCTCCACGGAGATGAGTTCTCTTTATGAACAGGCCAAAACCTATAAATCCGGCCCGGGTAATGGTGGCCGGATTTATAGGAGTAATACTAACCGGATCGCTATTGCTTAGTTTGCCTGCAGCACGTATTGCCGGGGAGCTAAGCTATATTGATGCCCTTTTTACTGCTACCTCAGCAGTATGTGTCACCGGACTGGTTGTCGTCGATACCGGAACATTCTACAGCTTTTTTGGGCAAATGGTTATTATGATCCTGATTTTTATTGGTTCCCTCGGATTCATGACCATGACAATAATGATCTTTATTTTTCTTGGCCGTAAAATTACGCTAAGAGATCGCCTCTTAACCAGGGAAGCGCTTAACCAGGAATCTCTATCCGGTATGGTGCGCCTGGCCACTTCTGTTTTACAAATCGCGCTTCTATTTATCCTGAGCGGCGCATCCCTGATGGCTTTCCGATTTATTCCGCAGCTGGGCTATGGCCGCGGTATTTTCTTTTCTCTTTTTCATGCTATTTCGGCCTTTGGCAATGCCGGGTTTGATCTATTCGGCAACTTTGATAGTCTTACCCGTTTTCCTGCCGATTACCTGGTCAACGGAACAATGATGGTTCTATTTATTTTCGGAGGTCTTGGTTTCACCGTGGTTATCGATCTGTTGAGACATTTTCGCTTTCGGAGCAGAATCTCACTGCACAGCCGCATGGTTTTGCTAATCAGCGGGGTTCTCCTGTTTAGCGGGACTATTTGTATATTTACATTTGAATATAGCAATCCTGAAACTATGGGTAGTCTTAATTTAGGCGCCAAGCTTTTTACAGCACTCTTTACAGCAGCGACACCGCGAACGGCGGGCTTTAATGTTTTAGATACAGCTGCTCTTGGCTATCCCACCTTTTTATTGCTCTTAGTGCTGATGTTTATCGGCGCTTCTCCGGCATCAACCGGTGGAGGAATTAAAACAACAACATTTGGTGTCATTTTCTTGACCCTTATGGCGATGATCAGAGGCCGCCAAGAACCGATCTTTATGCAGCGCCGGTTTACGCTGACCCAGATTATGAAAGCAGTTGCAATTGTCAGCGCTGCTGTAGCCCTGATCTTTACAGCGATTTTTATTCTTACCCTGGCAGAAGATATTGAGTTCAGCGCTCTTTTGTTTGAAGTGTTTTCTGCTTTCGGTACAGTTGGCTTAAGTAGGGGTATTACTGCGGAACTTGGTACTGTAAGCAAGCTGGTACTGATCATCACCATGCTTGGAGGGAGGGTCGGTCCTCTGACGCTAATGGTAGCGCTGGTCCGGAAACAGCAGAAAGATATACTGCACTATCCCGAAGAGCAACTGTTAATCGGCTAATCCAGATCTGAAACAGGGAAGGCATGTAGGAACAGCTTTTATGCAGATGGAGGTTATGTTATGCGAAAGCAAGTTATGGTGATTGGCGTCGGGAGATTTGGCTCCAGCGTAGCCCTCAACCTGGTTGAACTCGGGCATGATGTGTTGGTAGTTGATAAGAATCAGGACTTAATTCAGCAAATCAGCACTGAGGTAACCAATGCAGTAGTTGCCAACGCCGCATCGGAAAGCGGTATTCAGGCTCTGGGCGTTAATAATTTTGATGCTATTGTCCTGGCTATCGGTAATGATGAGCAGGCCAGTATTTTAGCAGCAATCTTACTGATAGAGGCAGGCGCCTCCTACATTGTTGCCAAGGCTCAAAATGATTTGCATGGTAAAGTCTTAAACAAGATCGGAGTCCACCGGGTCATTTACCCCGAACGCGATATGGGACACAAGATTGCTCATAGTCTTTTTGCATCTAACATCATTGATCTGATCGAACTCTCATCTGATTATAGCGTTGTAGAAGTGAGCGCACCGCAAGAGATGGTTGGCCAAACCTTAAAAAATCTTGATTTACGGGCTCGCTTTGGTGTTAGTGTTATCGCCCTTAGGCGTAATCACGGCAGCAAGACAAACATCTCTCCGGCAGCAGACGATCGGGTGATGACCGGTGATATAATTGTGGCAATCGGCGAAAATAAGGCTTTGAAAAAGTTGGAGTGGATTTAGGTGAAGCCTCATCACTTAAGCAGCAAAAACAATCCCATCCTTAAGGAATACCGGAAACTGCTAACAAACAGAAATTACCGCAGAAAGAATGAAAAGATTGCAGTCGAGGGGCCAAACCTGGTTAAGGAGGCCTTGCAAGCAGGATTGATACCTGAGGTAGTCTTAATGGCGGAAAACTATGGTTGTGGAAAAGAAAAAAAGTGGCTCACTGACTTACCCCTTTCTACGCAACAGATATTTTTGTCTTCTACGCTTTTTAAAGAGCTCGCAGAAACAGAGACGCCACAAGAGGTGGCAGCTATATTTCCCTTTGTTTTTAGGGATGAAAAAACTGAAACGAAGAAAACCCCTGAGCTGGTTGTTATCGCAGACAGGCTTCAGGATCCGGGCAATATGGGTGCCCTGATTCGGACTGCCGCTGCGGCCGGGGCTGATCTGCTGTTTTGCACTGAAGGCTGCACTGACCCTTACAGCCCAAAAGTTTTACGCTCCACGGCAGGATCGATTTTTAGGATCGGCGTTCGTGAGGTCAGCGACACAAAACAGCTGATTGCTGAGCTGAAAGAGAAAGGGTTTTTAATCGTAGCGACTGCCGGGGGTGCTGATCAGCCTTACTGGTCGGGGGCTTATGATCGAGATCCTGTGGCCCTGATCATCGGCAATGAAGCTGTCGGTGTTGCGTCCGAACTACGATCAATGGCTGACCTGGTAGCATCAATTCCCCTTTATCATTCTGTAGAATCGCTAAATGCGGCTGTAGCAGCCGGAATTATTCTCTTTGAGATCAGGCGCCAAAAATCGACAGTTAAAACTTGAAGCGATTGAATGCAGATGCTATAATGCTTTTATTGTTGCATAGAAAGAGTAATGATGGAGAAAAGTAAACCGATACCGGCACCGCTCAGGGAGGTGCGGCCTTAGACTGCAAGCTGGCCCGGTGCTCTCGGTTGAAGTTCACTCCGGAACTTCCAGCTGAAAGGTTTTTAGAACCTGGTAGGCAGAGGACGCTCATCCCGTTAACGATGCCAAGCGGGCTTACTAATTATTAAGAAGCCAAGCTGGGTGGTACCGCGGAAGCATGCTTTCGTCCCTCGTTGAGAGGGTTTTTTTATTTTTGGAGGTGTTGAGGATGCTGCAGAAGCTAAAAGAATTGGAAAACGAAGCGCGTCTTAAGGTTAAGAATGCAGAAAGTCTTGAGGCACTGAAAGAAATTAAAATTCACATTCTGGGTAAGAAAGGCGAGCTGACGACTTTGCTGCGCAGCCTGGCCGCTTTAGATCCAGAAGAGCGCCCCAAGGTGGGCAGTGCGGCCAATGCCCTTCGCCTTGAGCTTGAAAAGCTTTTTATAAGTAAAGAACAGGTCCTACTCGATCAATCGCGGGGCGATAAATGGTCAATAGAGCAGATTGATATCACTCTTCCCGGGCGCCAGGCCTCACTGGGCCAGAAACATCCTCTGACCCTGATTACCGATGAAATTAAGGAGATTTTTATTGGTCTCGGTTTTCAGGTGGCCCATGGCCCGGAGATTGAAAGCGATTATTATAACTACGAAGCTCTTAATTTCCCGGCCGACCATCCGGCCCGGGATATGCAGGATAGCTTCTACATTACTCCGCAATACCTACTGAGGACCCACACCTCTCCGGTACAGATCAGGGTAATGGAAAAGCTTGCTCCGGCACTGCCGGTAAGAATTATTGCCCCGGGGAAGGTTTTCCGTCGTGATGACGACGCAACACATTCTCCGATGTTTCATCAGGTAGAGGGGTTGGCGGTCGATCGGGATATAACTTTTGCCGATCTTAAAGGGACCTTACTGCTCTTTGCCCGGGAAATGTTTGGCCCCGAACAGAAAATCCGCCTGCGACCCAGTTTCTTTCCCTTTACCGAGCCTAGCGCTGAGGTGGATATATCATGCATTATCTGTGAAGGTGAAGGATGTCGGGTTTGCAGCGATACGGGGTGGCTGGAAATATTAGGAGCCGGGATGGTTCATCCCCGGGTGCTTGAAATAGCCGGTTACGATCCGAAGCAGGTAACCGGTTTTGCTTTTGGCATGGGGGTGGAGCGGATTGCGATGCTCAAGTACGGCATTGCTGATCTGCGCCTTTTCTTTACCAACGATTTACGGTTTCTGAAGCAATTTGTATAAATATTAGTTTAACCTGAAACTACAATACTGGGGGAGATCCAAATGCAGGTGCCGTACCAGTGGCTAAAAGAATATATTGATCCGGGCATGAGTGCCCAACAGTTGGCTGACTTAATGACCCTTTCGGGTATTGAAGTTGGGGCGGTCGAAAGGTTTGGCCCTGAACTGCCAGGAGTAGTTGTCGGGCAGGCCAAAAAAGTAGAGCAGCATCCCGGACGCAGCAACCTGACCCTGGTTGAAGTTGACACCGGTGGCGATATTTTAAATATTGTCTGCGGGGCCCACAATGTTAAAGTGGGCGATAAGGTGCCAGTTGCCAGGCCTGGTTCAAAATTGCCCGGAGAACGATTGATTGAAGAGACCAAACTATACGGCGTTTTATCATCAGGGATGCTCTGCTCAGCGCAGGAGCTTGGACTGGAGCTGGGCGCTGAAGATGAAATATTAATTCTTGAAGAAGATGCACCGCTTGGCGTGCCTGTTGACCGCTTACTGGGATTTGATGATCAGATCCTCTTCCTGGAACTGACCCCGAACCGCTCTGATTGTCTCGGTTTAATCGGCGTTGCCCATGAGGTAGCTGCACTGACGGGTGCGCAGGTTGTTTTTCCTCCTTGTGAACCGGTCGAAAGCGGGAGGCAGCTGCATGACTTTATTCAGGTGACGGTGAAGGATTCCGAATGGTGTCCTCGTTACACGGCCAGGGTGGTTGTGGAGATAACCATAAAAAAATCACCGCTCTGGATGCAGCTGAGACTGCTTAAAGCCGGGATTAGACCAATTAGCAATGTGGTTGATATTACAAACTATGTAATGTGGGAATACGGGCAGCCGCTGCATGCTTTTGATCTTGAACTGCTAACTGACAGCGAGATCATTGTCAGGAGAGCGACGGCCGGTGAAGTGCTTATTACCCTGGATGGTGTAAAAAGAGAACTCGATACTGAAGTTCTGGTTATTGCCGACAGCACAAAAGCCGTTGGTCTGGCTGGTGTGATGGGCGGGGAAAATACAGAAATTACGGAGACAACTAAGGCTATTTTAATTGAGGCTGCAGCCTTCAACCCAAAAAATATCAGGCGTACAGCCCGTCGTTTTGCTCTACCCTCCGAGGCTTCTCAACGATTTGAAAAGGGAGTTAATCACGATGCGGTTCTGGATGCGCAAAATCGTGCAGCCTATCTAATTGGGGAACTGACCGGGGGCAAGGTTTTACAGGGCTTGATCGACATCAACAGCTCAATGGTTAAGCCATGGCCGGTTCAACTCAAGCCATCGCGGGTTAACAAGATCCTGGGTATGGAAATTGCACAGGAGGAGATTATCGCTATTTTATCAAAGCTAGGGTTGCCATTAAAGCAGGTGGATGAAGATCAGCTCCTGGTTACTGTCCCCTTGCGCAGACCGGACCTGATTATTGAGGAGGATTTGATTGAAGAGATCGTGAGGTTGCATGGCTATGACCGGGTGCCGACGACTTTGCCCCGCGGTGAGCTGACCCAGAACCGCGAATCGATGCCGGAGCGATTGAAAACGATGGTCAGGAATTTGCTGGTTTCCTGCGGTTTTTATGAATGCATCACCTATTCATTTATTAATCCAGCTAACTTAAACCGGCTGAGAATAGCCGGTGATGATCCGCGCCTGCGCCTGATTTCTGTTCAGAATCCTTTTTCTGAAGAACAGGCGGTGATGCGCACGACTCTGCTACCTGGTCTACTGAAAGCAGCACTGCAGAACATCAGCTACCGTGAATTAAATATGCAGCTTTTTGAGCTTGGTATTGTTTACTATCCGCAGAAGCTACCGATCATCAGCCTTCCAGAAGAAACGGAAAGGTTAACTTTACTGGTCAGTGGTCTTGCTCCTGAGCCTAACTGGGTGGTTCCTTCACGCCAGGCCGGTTTTTATGAGATCAAAGGGGCTTTAGAGCTGATTTTTAAGCGGTTTCAAATTGAAGGAGTTAACTATCTTGATCGGGCAGAGCCTTTTACCCACCCAACCCGCAGCGCACAGCTGCTGCTTGATGGAAAATTATTCGGTTTTATTGGTGAACTTCATCCGGATGTAGCCGTTGATTTTGGTCTGGAGCAACCGGTGACGATCGCAGAAATTGAGCTGGCTCCGCTATTCAGTAAAGCCAACCTGGTGCCACGGATGGTCCCGCTGCCACGATACCCGGCAGCCAATCGCGATCTGGCAGTGGTGGTTTCAAAGGAGGTCTGCGCCGCGAAGCTGGAAGAGGCGATCTGGGCTGCCGGAGGCGAACTGCTTGATGCGGTCAGGCTTTTTGATCTCTACGAAGGAAAACAGGTGCCGGCAGGTAAACGCAGTCTGGCCTATTCGCTTGTTTTCAGAACAGATGAAGGCACTCTCACCGAAGCAGAAGTTAATGCAGCTCAAAATAAAATTGAAGAAGCCCTGTTAGGACTCGGGGCTACCCTGCGCAGCTGATCAAGAAGGATTTAAGATCCTCTATCGCGAAATTAATAGCCGGTGGCTTCCAACTGGGAAGAAAGCAGGCTTGATCAATGGATAGCAAAGAGAAGAACAGGGTTACTGTTTCTATTATGGGGGAAGATTATGTTCTCAGAGGCACTTCTTCCACAGACGAAATGGATCGTGTTGGCCGTTATGTTGATCGCCTGATGCGCAAACTGGCGGAAAGTAATATTCAGATTAGCAGGCATAGGGTTGCCGTGCTGGCGGCTTTAAACCTGGCTGATGAACTTCTAAAACTCAAAGCTGAGCAGGAAAAAGCGATGCCGTTTGCAGCAATAAAGGACGAAGAAAATGAGCTGGCTTGATATCCTTTTAGTGGTAGTGTTCTTTCTTCACCTGGCAAACGGGTTTTTTCGTGGTCTGGTTAAACAACTTTTTGACCTGATCGGTTTTTTTCTTGTGATTATTATTTCCTTCTGGGGCAGTCGTCGCTTTAGCGGTCTGCTGGCTACTTACATCAACCCTGAAGATATTATTCCTCACCATGAGCTGATCGAAAGCCTTGGTCTTGAAGTTGCTCTTGAAAAAGCACCCCAGCTGATCGCTGGTGTTCTTGCTTTTCTGGTCCTCTTTTTGGTTTTGAGCCTGCTCTTTCGTGTCCTTTCCGGAGGCTTTAGCTGGGTCAACAAGGTACCGGTAATCGGTTTTATTAACCGGATTGGTGGTGCTATCTTAGGAGCGTTGATCGGGATTGCCTTTGTTTACATTATTATAGCCGGCATGTCATTGATTCCGCTTCAACTTTTCATGGAGGCTCTTGATCAATCGGAAGTGGTATTTATAGCCGATCATTATCTAACCCCAACTGCAGTCCGGCTGCAGGAGAGTTTGCTAGATTATTTCCTTAGCCTGAATGGTTGATTCAGAACAAGAGCAGGTCTGGATGTGCATATTTACAAAAAATAAGAGATTTATGGCAACAACTTATTGACAAAAATTTGTAGAAGTGGCCAGGGCGCTCCTTGGCCATTATCTTTGTCACCAAAATAAGGAGAGCATTACGTGGCTGAGGTTATCAGAACCAGGGAGATTAGTATTCTTGAATTTGATCGGATCCGGCAGGATTTAGCAGCTTTGACCGTATCGCCGATGGGGTTGTCGAAAGCTTCCGAACTGGAACCGCTGTCCGACCTGATTCAGGTTAAAAAAAGACAAGCGGAAACTGGCGAAGCAAAACTGATTAGTGCGCGTAGCGCTTTTGCGCCTGCTGCAGTTGAAGATATTTCACCTCTCATATCCAGGGCGGCGAAAGGGGCTTTACTCTATGGGACGGATTTGGCCAGGGTCAAGGTTTTTATCCGGGCTGCCCGCCGCTGGCCCCTGTTTTTCAGGGAGAGCGAGCAGCTTGAGCTGTACCCACTACTGGCCGAACAGGCAACCCTGATCAAACCTGCTGTTGAGCTTGGATCCCAACTGGAGAAAGCAGTCGACGAAGATGGCAATATTCTCGACAGTGCTTCGCCGGAGCTCTCTTCAATCCGGACAAAAAAACAAAACCTGCAGAATAAGATTCGTGATAAACTTGATGATTATATTCGCAGCTCAAACCACAGACGTTACCTGCAGGAAGCGCTGGTTACAATTCGCAGTGGCCGTTTTGTGCTGCCGGTAAAGCAGGAGTACAGGCAGCAGCTTGATGGTGTGGTCCATGATCAATCTGCCAGCGGAGCGACCCTGTTCATTGAACCCCTGCCGGTGGTTAGGATGCAAAATGATTTGGTATCCCTGCAGCGCCAGGAGGAGCAGGAGATTGAAAAAATTCTCTACCGCCTTAGCAGCCTGGTAGCCACTGCCGAAGATGACTTAATACAGAATAGTGTTCTTTATGGTGAACTGGATTTTATCATTGCCAGGGGGCGTTTAAGCCTAAACATCAATGGGGTGGAGCCGTTATTGTTGGATGCGGATGAATCTCCGGAAATCTATTTGGTTAATGCCCGGCATCCCCTCCTGCCGGGGGAGCGAATTCCCCTTACGGTGCGGATTGATGATCAGGTGTCTACCCTGGTGATCACCGGCCCGAACACAGGTGGTAAAACAGTGGCTCTTAAAACAATTGGTTTGCTTAGCGTTATGGTTCAGAGTGGACTGCACATCCCGGCGGAGCAAGGCACCAGGCTTACTGTTTTTAACCGGATCAGGGCCGATATCGGTGATGAACAGAGTATTGCCCAGTCCCTGAGTACTTTTTCCGGACATCTGAATAATATCATCGCGATTATTGAAGCTGCCGGGCCACGCAGCCTGGTATTGTTCGATGAGTTGGGAGCCGGAACAGATCCTTCCGAAGGGGCTGCCCTGGCGATGGCTGTACTTTCCGAACTGACAGCAAGAGGCGTTTTAACTGTAGCGACTACCCATATTAATGAGCTTAAGCTTTTTGCTCAGGTCCGAGACAGGATGCAGAATGCTTCAATGGAATTTGATCCTGATACCCTTTCCCCCACCTACCGGCTGCTGCAGGGAGTTCCCGGCCAGAGCAATGCGCTCCACATTGCTGAAAAACTGGGACTAGACAAGGCTTTGTTAGATCAGGCCAGGAGTTATTTGCACCGCTCGCATGATCAGGTCGAATCAGTTATAGCCAGCTTGTTCGAGGATCAACAGCGGTATCAGCGTGACAGTCGTCAGGCGGAGATCGACAGGAGCAGGGCGGAAGTAATCCTCGCGGAGCTTGAGAAAGACCGGGAGCTGCTAAAGGCAAGGCGGGAAGATATTCTCCAACAGGCCCGGGAAGAAGCGCGCTTGCTCTTACGGAAGACCAAAAGTACAGCTGAAAAGTTGATCACAGAGCTGAAAGATATTAGAACAGATCAACCGGTCGGATCAGATCCACGCATCGAAAGAATAAGACATGATTTAAGCCAACTGCGGCGCGATGTTGAAGACAGTGAAGAATCAGATTACGAGGAAACAGGTCTTACTGCGGAAGAAGTAGTGCCCGGAGATCTTGTTTTTATTCCCAGTATTAAGCAAAAAGGCGAAGTTCTATCGCTTTCCGGAAATGAAGTGGTGGTGCAGATTGGTTCAATTAGAATCAACTTAGCACCCCGCGATTTACAATGGCAGAAAAGCGGTGGACAGAGGACGAAGAAAAAGCAGCCAAATGCTGGCGGTGGTTATAGTGTCGACAAGGATTTGGCAATCAACAGCTCTGTTGATTTGCGTGGCTTAAGTTTTGATGAGGCAAGGCCACTGGTTGATAAGCTGCTCGATAATGCTCTGTGGGCTGGTTTAAACAGAGTAGATCTGATCCACGGGAAAGGGACCGGAAAATTGAAAGAGGCTTTACGCAGTTATTTACAGACGCATCCCCTGGTCGGCAAAATGCGCAGTGGAAACCCCGCCGAAGGGGGAGAAGGTGTGACCGTGATTGACCTTAAAGTTTAGGGAGTTAATCGATGAAAGCAGAAGAGCTTCAGGCCAGGTTGTTACAATTATTGGAACCGGATATTGATAAGACCACCGCTCAGCTGGTGGAAGAAATTCGAATTGAGTACCCTTTACTCTGGAAAGAGTTGGAAATGGAAGGTCAGGCCCTTTATGGCAACCGCTGCAGCTCGATCCAGCAGCCCGCTACGCGCATTGCCCAGGCTTTACAGGAACTTCCGTCAGACAGTTGCAGTCGCCAAAGCAGGGGTAGCCAGCATTTTTGGCGTAAAAGAGAGGGCAATTCCGGCTGCCCCCTCTGATTAAAAATCTATTATTAACCCCGTTTAACTCAGTTGTCCATAAACAGTTGGTACTCGCTGACTACCAGAAAGACCGCTGTACCCCGTCTTACCACAGAGCCGGCTGCCGGTTCCTGGGACAACACAGAGCGCCTCGGCTGTGTTTCATCAATCTTCAATTCAAAAGCGCCAACCCTGAGCCCGGCCTGAGAAAGTTGTGATTCGGCGATCGGCTGGAATTCCCCGATCACATTCGGCACGGTTACCATCTCACTGATGGTTTGACCGGGAAACTCGAAGAAACCACCTCCGCCAGGTCCACCGCCTGTAACCCCGGTATTAACGCCCACCGTGGCCGGATCGGATAGCTCTCCTCCCTGAAGCACAGCAGAGAGATTGTAAGTGTAAAACATATTTTCGACCAGCCCTGTATCGGTATATTGTCGGGCATTGGCATCAAGTTCTATAGCTTCACTGTCACCGCCGCCCTGGCCATACCTGGTCAGCACAAAACCGTTGACTGGAGGGCCGTTGTACTGCCACTGCAGGGTTATCCCATCCGGAACTGCGTAGGCGTTAAAAAGGCTGATCTCTCTGGTGGTTGAACCCGGTTGTTCAAACATGTCGAAGAGTCCACCTGAAGGCCGCTCTTTGGCGTCTTCCGGGCCCCTGCCCGGCCCACCATGGCGCGACCAGCGTTCATCAGTGATAATGTACGGCGGTCGATTGTAAAACATGCCGGTATGCATATTACAGGTTTCGCCGGGAACCTGCCCTTCAATGAAAAAGTCGCTGATCACAGTTCCCGCAGCGCTGCAGGATTCGTTGGGAGGCAGACCGGATTTATTGCAGACTGTTGCTGAAACAATTCCTTCCGGCCTTTCAAAAGGTTTGATTTCAAGGTCTTCAAATACTTCCAAAAACACTTCCCGCAGAAATGCTGTAGAATAACTCCAGCCTTGTCTGATGCTACCGGTTTTCGGTTCATCATAGCCCATCCAGAACGATGCAACAATATTCGGAGTGTAGGCAACCAGATAAACATCTTTCCAGTTTTCCGTGGTTCCTGTTTTCGCCGCCACCGGACGATCAATCTGCAGGGAGCGTCCGAGATACTCGGTGACGAAGTCCTGAAGGATATCATTAACCAGAAAGGCCGACTGGGGGCTTAAGATCTGTTTCGGATCAGGTCTGTTCTGATAAATTAGGTCGCCGTGGCGATCGATTATTTTTTCAACACTATGTAAATCGATTCTGACTCCATTGTTAGCTAGAACGCTATAGGCCTGGGCCATATCAATGGCGCTGACCCCGTAGGTCAGGCCGCCCAAGGTCAGGCTTAGGTTGTCTACTTCACTGGGGTGAAGAGTGGGAATGCCCATTCTTTCAGCGTAAGCAGCGCCGACCCGGGGGCCGAGAGCTTCCAGTAAGCGGATTGCCGGGATGTTATAGGAAAAATAGAGCGCTTCACGGGCGGTAACCATGCCGCGGAACTGGTAATCGAAGTTTTCGGGAAACCAGTTGCCCTTGGGGTTGATGTAGGGTGAATCATCAAGAGTAGAACCAGCACCGGCCAGAACTCCTTCTTCAAAAGCCGGACCATAGGTGACGATCGGTTTGATGGCGGATCCGGGCTGACGCAAAGTGACAAAGCGCAAAACTTCATTAATTTTTTTTTGGTAATCCCGGCCGCCCCCTAAGGCCAAGATCTTTCCGGTTGTCGGATCGGCGAGCACGATTGAGGCCTGGGGCTGAGCTACTCCTCCCTCTTCGTCAACAAGCTCTTCCAGCTGTGCCCTGGTTAAATCGCGTTTGGCCGACAGTTCGGCAACGGCTTCTCTGACCTTCGGCATGTTAAGCATAATTGTAGTGGGATAAAGATCAGTTCGAGCAAGGACCTCTTCCACGTGAAGCTGCTGATCGGGGACCAGGTTAGTGTAAATTTGCAGGCCTCCTGTATAGATGGCCCGGTAAGCTTCCTCGCGTGATCCGATTGAAGGCATGGCGCTTAAGATGCGGATTAATTCATAGTGCACCACGTAATCTACATAATGGGGATAGGGATAGACATCCTGGCTTTGTCGCTGGGTGTAGCGCATGGCTGATGAGATGGCATTTTGATATTCTTCCTCGCTGATCAGGGAAAGACGAAGCATATTGTCGAGGACAAGGCGCATTCTACCCTCTGCCTCATCGACATTATCAATGGGGTTGTAAAAGTTAGGCCAACGGACTGCTCCGGCGATCATGGCTGCTTCAGCAATTGTAAGCTCACCGACATTTTTGCCGAAATAAGTTCGCGTGGCTGCTTCAACTCCGTAGGCTCCGTTCCCAAAATAGATCCGGTTCAGGTAGAGTTCTAAAATTTCTTCTTTAGAATAGTTACGTTCCAGTTGGATGGCCAGCCAGATCTCCTGGATTTTTCGTTTATAGCTGGTTTCGGTTGTCAGAAAAGCATTTTGGGCCAGCTGCTGGGTTATCGTGCTGGCGCCCTGAACAATTGTGCCTGCCCTAAAGTTGGCATAAGCAGCCCTGAAACTGCCGGTTATGTCAAACCCGAAATGGCGGTAAAACCTTTCATCCTCAATGGCGATAAAGGCATCAACCACTTTTTGGGGTATTTCGTCTAAGGTAACGGCAACTCGATTTTGCTCATCATGCAGGGCGGTAATTTCTTCGCCACTACTGTCATAAAGATATGATGTTTCAACTGTCTCGAGGCGCTGGGGATCGAGCGGTGGAGCATCGTTTATGAAACTTACTACCACTGCTGCAACGGTGGCTATACCAATTGCAACAGCAGCCAGCAGCGTCAGAATAGTAACCTTTACTTTTTTTCGCTTTGTCCAACGTTTGCGAGGATGTTCGGAACTGGCGGAGCTGGAATTATTATGATCAAAGGGTATCTTTTTTTCTGCCACTTAAGTCTGGACCTCCTAAAGCACATTAAAATTTGCCTTCACAATTATAACATAACTCTTTAAAAACTGATTTTACCCAACAGATAAAATTGGTCTCATTTTAATTTACTCTACCTATTTATTATTTGATCATGTAAAATATTAATCAGTAGAAACAAATATTGAAAAGTATGCAGTTTCTTCGGAGGAGGATCCTTAAATGCAGAACAGCCATCGAGTAGCATTAAAAGCAGACTTAAACGATCTGGAAACCTTTTTTTATCCACGATCAATCGCCGTAATTGGCGCCAGCCAAAATCCCATTAAACCGAACGGCATTCCTTTATATCTTTTAAGCATGTTTAGCTACAAGGGAGATGTTTACCCGGTTAACCCCAAATACGATCGTGTCGGAGGCTTAAAATGTTACCCCACAGTTACAGATATCGAAGGCCCGGTTGATCTGGCCATAATCGGTGTAGCTGCAGCACAGGTTATGAAGGTGTTGAAGAATTGTGCCACAAAAAAAGTCGGTTCGGTGATTATCTTTACCTCCGGGTTTGCTGAAGTAAGCGCTGAAGGACGCGATGAGCAGGTTGAAATGCGAAAGCTGGCTCAGGAAAACGGGATGCGGATTCTCGGGCCTAACTGCCTGGGAATTTTGAATTACTATAATGGTTGCATGGCCAGCTTTTTTTATAACCAGGAACGAAGCGACCTGGTTCATCCTGAGCTGCTCTCGTTCATCACCCAGAGCGGCGGCTTGGGTGGTATTATTTACCAGATGATTTTGCAGCTTTCAATCGGTTTTAACTACTTTGTCAGCACAGGCAATGAGGCTGATGTTTCTTTTGCCGAAGTTTTAAATTATTTGGTAAACCGTGATGAAGTATCAATTGTTGCTGGTTACCTCGAAGGCTTGCAGGGTGACGGGCGCCTCTTTATCGAAGCCTGCAAAAAAGCGTTGGAACGAAAAAAACTAATTACGATGCTAAAAGTTGGCCGGACGGCAAGTGGTGCTGCGGCAGCAGCATCGCATACCGGAGCCCTGGTTGGGTCCGACCAGGTCTATGAAGGTATCTTCAAACAATTTGGAGTGCCCCGTGCTGATGATGTGGAACAATTAAACGCGTTAGTTGCCCTTTATGCTACAGGCAAGCTCCCCGCCGGGAAAAAGATGGCTGTGATTACAATTTCCGGTGGTGGTGGAGTGGTAGTGGCAGATAAGTGTCCACAATACGGCCTTGAAGTGGTTAAACTTAATAGTGGGACTCAGGACAGCCTGCGTGAGTTCTTTCCTTCTTTTGGCTCCGTTGCCAATCCGGTTGATCTGACATCGCAGCTCTTTGTTGATCCGACACTTTTCCAGAGGGCTCTTCGCTTGGTTATGCAGGATCCGGGAATTGATGTCGGAGGCTTTTTCTATAATCTGGAGATGCCCGATCCCGAAGCGGTTAATAAAATTATCGAGGTTTACAATGAAGTTGATAAGCCGCTGATTATCTTTACCTGGCCAACGGGTCAGGATTATGCATTAGAAGCAAAAAATAAGCTGGTCCAGGCCGGGGTGCCGGTAATAGAGCACATTCCCAGCGGTTTATGGGCGATTAGCGCTTTAGCGGACTGGGTCGGAGCAACAACAAAAACAAGATCATATCCTCTCTATCAGCCTGGGGTAGAACGGAAAAAAGCACTCCAAATTTTGTCTGCCAACAAAATGGGTAATGCCCTTTCAGAATGGCGCTCGAAGCAGATCCTTAAAGCTTATGGCATACCTGTTACCAGAGAGATCCTGACCGGTTCTGCGAATGATGCGGTGGCAGCGGCAGACCAGATTGGCTACCCTGTGGCGATGAAGATCATGTCTCCCACCTTATTACATAAGAGCGACATCGGAGGGGTTGTGCTTAACGTTGCCGATGCTACTGCGGTTGAAAAAAATTACCATAATCTTTTTATGCGGGCTGCAGAAATGAGTCCGGCTGCAGTAATTGAGGGTGTATTAGTCCAGGAGATGCTGAAACCGGGAGTTGAAATGATCATCGGCATTAAACAAGATCCCGTCTTTGGTCCGGCGATTGTCCTGGGACTGGGCGGTATATATGTAGAGGTATTGAAAGATGTTTCAACCAGGGTTGCACCGCTGCGTGAAGAAGATGCCCGGGCGATGCTCGACGAGTTAAAAGGAAGAGCTCTCTTGGGAGGGGTGCGCGGCAGTTTACCGAGGGATACTGATGCTCTGGTCGAAATCCTGGTTCGGGTATCACGGCTGGCCATTGAACTGGAAGACCAAATTCAGGAGATGGATATTAACCCTTTGATAGTTCAGACTCGTGGTGAAGGTGCTGTTGCGGCTGATGCTCTTTTTGTTCCAATAGCTCAGCGTTAAAATGAGCAGGGACCTGTTGTGTTATAATAGGCAACAGGTGAAATATTTGGAATCTCTTCGAATAAAAGTAGCAGATTACTTGGTGATCGTCTTCCTCTTACTATGGGGTGTGGCCGGCTTCTGGTTTAACTGGCAGGAAGCCAGTGCTGCAGGACCAAAATATGCCAGGGTTTTTGTCCAAAACCGTCCGGTGGCAGAGCTTTCACTCACGCCTGGGGATCAGTTTGACTATGCCCTTTCATTCGGTGAAAACAACGAGTACTCAGCTATAATCGAGATCGATGATGGTAGAATTCGGATGTTACCACTTTCCGAAGATCTTTGCCCCCGTGCAGTTTGTTCGCACACAGGCTGGATCGAATATTCCTATGAGAGTATTGTCTGCTTGCCCAACCAGATTGTGGTCGTCTTCTCCGATTCATCCCGGCCGGGTGGAACTGAGGGAATTGATTCTGTAACTTATTAAACGAATCGTGCTGCCAAAGTCTAGACTCTAAGCTTCTTCCAGATAGCGATAAACGTTTTCTTCCTTGCCCGTGTTGACAAAGAAATTCTTGGTCTATATAATTACTTTAGTTTTTTTGGGGTGCTGATCAAGCATGCAAATCTATTTGCCGGAGTTAAGTCAAAAACAGGGAAAAGCTGTTGACTTTAGATTCGAGGAAGACCTCTTATCCTCGTTCTCTGAATTTCTGGATGGTGGAACTTTTAAGCTTGTCATGTCTGCCTCTTTAAACGATGATCAGCTAGTGGTTAACGGTTCCCTGGAGGTTTCTACTACTGCAACCTGCTCCCGTTGCCTCGAATCTTTTAATCAGTGCTTCACAACTGATTTTACCGAGCTTTTTACGGTCTTGAAAAATGCTCCGGTTGAGAGCAACAGGCAGATTGAAGCGTTGGAAACAGCGAACACACTTAACGTATCAGGCGATTATTTATACCTGGACGAGTATATCCGGCAGTTGATCATCTTGGGTCAGGAGTATAATCCGATCTGTGCGCTTGATTGCAGAGGACTATGCGCCGGTTGTGGAGAAGACCTGAACAAATCTACCTGCCGCTGCTGTAGTGAAAAGGAAAATATTGATCTAAGATTTATTAAGCTAAAAGAGCTGAATCAGGAATGATAGTCTAAGAAGGAGGCGTAACAGTGGCTGTTCCGAAGAGAAGAACCTCAAAATCGAAGCGTGACATGAGACGTGCTCATAGCAAACTCACGGTTCCCCGGCTGGTGCCATGCCCACAATGTCATGAACTGAAGCCGACTCATCGGGTTTGTTTAAATTGTGGCTATTACAAAGAACGGGAAGCGCTGAAAGTGAATCAGTAAATAGTGATAATACGCCCCGCTATTGTAAAATGGCAAGGGGCGTATTATTTTTAGCTGTTTCTGACAGGAGATGTGATCTGATTGGTTAAAGTGGCAATTGATGCCATGGGCGGGGATCATGCCCCCGGAGAGATAATAAAAGGCGCGATTCTTGCGCTTTCTTCATTAGAAGATCTTTACCTGGTTCTGGTTGGTCGCAAAGATGAAATTGAAGCCCGCTTGGCAGATTTTAACTTTAGCCATTCACGACTGGAAATTAGGCATGCTGAAGAAACTATCTGTTGTGATGATGATCCCGGTTTTTCAATTCGTCGTAAAAAAAATTCTTCTATGGTAGTAGCCATGCAAATGGTTCGTAATGGTGAGGCCGATGCGATAATCAGCGCCGGCAATACCGGCGCACTGATGGCAGCCGGTCTCTTATTTTTAGGTAGGATGGGCCGTATCAGCAGGCCGGCTCTGCTAACACCGATGCCCAGTTTCAGTGGCCGCCCGGTGCTCTACCTTGATGTCGGGGCCAATATGGATGCCCGTCCGATGCAGCTTTTACAATATGCTTTTATGGGCAGGATTTATGCCCAGCAGATTCTTAGGATCAAAGAACCGCGTATTGCCCTCCTTAATGTCGGAGTTGAAGCTAACAAAGGTAACAGCCAGGTGAAAAAAGCATATGCCCTTTTCAGCGAAAACCTTCCCGGTTTTTGCGGAAATATTGAGGGCACCGAAGCTTATTTTGATGCCGCAGATATCGTTGTCTGCGATGGTTTTGTCGGCAATATCTTTCTTAAAACTTCTGAAGGCCTATCGAGGGCAATCTTAAGTTACTTCAGAAAAGAGATCGTAACCAGCATGCGCTACAAAGCCGGGGCTTTTCTTCTGGAGCCTGTCTTTATGGGCTTAAAAGAACAGGTTGACGCTTCCGGATACGGTGGGGCGCCACTATTAGGAGTTAAAGGGCTGTTGGTAAAATGCCACGGGTCTTCTAAAGCGAAAGCGATTGAGCAGGCTATTTACAAACAAGTCTATCCTTTTATAAACAACGAGGTTATTAAGCATTTTGAAAAAGCTCTGGAGCTTTTACCCCTTGAAAGCCGAGAACAGATCGAGTAAAAAGCCATATTTTACTTTTGGTATTGTGCTATTGATCATTTAAACTTTATTGATATACTAGATAAAAATATTTTAAAGCCCATGGTTACAGGATCAACCGGATCATAAATGTTATTATGGCGGACATAAATACGGCAGAGAGGAGGTGACCAGGTGAGCGTTGAATCAAAGGTAAAAGGGATCATAGCGGATCAGCTTGAAGTAGCAGCTGATAAATTAACCATGGAAACATCATTTGAAGATATTGATGCTGATTCACTGGACATAGTCGAACTGGTGATGGCTCTTGAGGAGGAATTTGATCTCGAGATATCCGATCAGGAAATCGAAAATATTAGGACGGTCGGTGATATAATTAAATATATTGAATCACAATTATAATATGTGATCATAAGAGGTAAATAATGGGATGGCCGGAAATTATTAATGAACTTTTAGATGATTTGGGTTGGAAAGCCGAAAACTTGAGTTATTATGAACAGGCACTGACCCACAGCTCTTTTGCTCACGAAAGAGGACACCGAAGGCTCCATAATGAACGTCTTGAATTTTTGGGTGATGCAGTTTTAGAACTGATCATCAGTGATTATCTCTACCAGAAATATCCGCAGTTGTCTGAAGGAAAGTTGACCAAGCTTAGAGCCGACCTGGTTTGTGAAGCTTCACTGGCCAGGATTGCCTATGGTCTGAACCTGGGTCGGCATATGCGTCTTGGTAAGGGCGAAATAGTCGGTGGCGGGGCTAGCCGCCCATCATTACTGGCTGATACTATCGAAGCGCTAATCGGCGCCCACTTTTTAGATCAGGGCTTTGAAGTAAGTCGCGAGAAGGTGCTTGAACTATTTTCCCCCATCTTACAAGAACTACAGGAAGGTCATTTGCGACGGGATTTCAAAACATTGCTTCAGGAGTTTACTCAGGCGCGTTATGCCGTGACTCCCAGCTACATGATTGTTCAGGAGAGCGGACCTGACCACGAAAAAACCTTTACAGCCGAGGTGATGCTTACTGCGGATGTCGTCGGGGTCGGAGAAGGTCGTAGTAAAAAGGAGGCGGAACAGGCAGCTGCAAAAGAAGCCTGGAATACGTTAACATCTTAAGCTAAACACCCTGCTGTTATTCTATTGATAGGAGGAGCAGTGATTAGCACATTATGGAAACCTTAAAGGTATCGGCTCATTCCAAGACCAAGGCGCTGGCCGGGGCACTGGCAGCGGTGATCAGAACTGATGGTGCGGTGGAGTTGCAGGCAATCGGAGCAGGGGCTGTTAATCAGGCGATCAAGGCTATTGCCGTTGCCCGGGGTTATGTCGCCCCCAACGGTATTAACCTGGTCGTAATTCCATCGTTCGTAGAAATTTCCATTGAAAATGAGGAGCGAACGGCGATAAAATTTAGAGTTGAACCAAGATCAAACTAAGATGAAGTAAGAAGGGGGCAAAATATTCTTGCCCCTATTTTACTGTAATAAAACGGTGCTATTAAGCAGTATCGATCATCAAAGCAAATGGCAAGGAGTCTGAGCAATTGTATTTAAAAAGAATGGAACTATTCGGGTTTAAGTCTTTTGCTGACAAATCTGAACTAGGGCTAACCCCAGGTATAGCTGCTGTAATCGGTCCCAATGGTTGTGGGAAGAGTAATCTCGTCGATGCTGTTCGTTGGGCTTTAGGTGAACAAAGCGTTAAATCGCTGAGAGGCACCAAAATGGAGGAGATTATTTTTTCGGGAAGCGATAGCCGAAAAGCGCTTAATTTTGCCGAGGTTTCGCTTACCTTTGAAGGTGCAGGCCCATTCTTAAAACTTGATTATGATGAAATAACCATTACCAGGCGCCTTTTCCGTAACGGTGACAGCGAATACTACATCAACAAATCGCCATGCCGCCTGAAAGATATAACAGAAATGTTTATGGATACAGGCCTGGGTAAAGATCTCTACTCAGTCATTGGCCAGGGTCGGGTTGACGAGGTTATTAATAGCCGTCCCGAAGAACGGCGGGAAATTTTTGAAGAAGCGGCCGGTATACTAAAATACAAGCTTCGTAAAAAAGAGGCAAGGCGCAGACTTGATGAGACAAGAGATAATCTAATCCGGGTGCAGGACCTGATCTATGAGCTGGATACACAGATTGAACCACTGCATGAACAAGCTGAAATTACAAAACAGTATCGTTTACTGCAGCAGCAGATCGAAACAGAAGAGAAAAAGCTGCTTTCATTTCAGCTGCATCAGACCAGGGAAGATCTAGCCAAAGTAAACAGGCAACTAGATTCGGTTAATGATGCCCTTTTCGCCACAGCGGCCCAGGAGAGCCAACAGGAAAAAGAACGGCAGGACTTGAAAAATAACCTCCTCGAGCAACAAAAATTAAGAAAAGAGGAGGAACAGAACTATAATCAGCTGGTGCGCACCTATGAAAATTTAGAGTCTGAATTAAAACTGCTGGCTGAAAGAGAAAACCATATCATGGGCCAGCTCGAGCAAAACAAACGCAGAATTGCTCAGTTTGAAAAGATGATGATCGATTTTCAGGAGCAGAAGGAACAGACCATGCAGGATCTGACTCACAAGAAGGAGGAGCTTGATCAGTTAAACACCGGCTTGGAGCAAAGCAGAGCAGCACTAACCCTTCATGAACAAAATCAATTAGCTCAGGAAGCGGAAAAAATGCAAGAGGAGATCTACAAGGCCGGGGCTCGCAATAATGCGGCAGAGATCGCCCTTACGGAGAGCAGGAAACGGTTGGAAAAAATTGCTGTCCAGAAGAATGATCTTGTCCTGGAGAACCAGTTGCTTTTGAGCAAACTTCATACTTGCGTGTCGAATCGCGAGGAATTTGAAGCGAAAAACAACTCTTTGTTAAGCACGCTCGAGAAAGTACGGAAGCAGCAACAGACAGAAGTGGAAAAAGAAGAACACTGCAAGTCTGCTCTGGAACTGGGTCTTGCTGCTGTCAATAAGTATAGAGAAACTTTGCATGGCATAAAAAGTCGCCTGCAGCTGTTGGAAGAGCAGGACTCTGCTCTTACCGGCTACTACCGCGGGGTTAGAGAAGTACTGCAAGCCCGTACCGGTTTACCTGGTATCATCGGTACGATCGCCGATTTGATTAAGGTCGAAAGTCCTTATATTCAAGCAGTTGAAACTGCACTTGGCGGTAGCTTACAGTATTTGGTAGCTGATTCTGAAAAAGCGGTGCAGGATGCGATCCGGTTTTTAAAGGAACGTAATCGCGGATGGGCCACATTTTTACCGCTAGACATTTTGCATCAGGCTGCAGATCCCCTCGAACGCTACCCCGGTTGGCGCAACTTAAATGGGGTCATTGGTAAGGCTTCTGAGTTAGTTTCAGCAAAACCGGTTTACCGTAAAGCAGTAGATTACCTCCTTTCTTCGGTAGTAGTCTGCCGTTCGCTGGATGATGCTTTAAAAGTTGCCCATTTTCTAAAACATAGCTGTCGAATTGTCACCCTCGAAGGAGAAATGATCAACCCCGGGGGTGTTATCAGAGGCGGCAGTCTGCCAAGTCGCAACGATGGTATGCCGCTCGGCAGACGCAGGGAAATTGAGGAGTTAACAGAAAAAAAGACAGATCAGATCAAACTGCTGACAGCAGCTGAAAACAAATTAGATGAACTTAAACGGAATTTAACTGAACAGCAAAAGCTCGTCACCGCCAAAACAGATGAGATCCAGGAGGTAACAGATCAGCAGCGTTTTCTGCTCAAAGATCTTGATAAGCTACAGCTGGAGGATAGCAGTCTGCAACAACGGGTTGATGCTAATAGCGCAATGCTTAAATCAATCGAGGAGGAAGAGGCCGAAATAGTCGCAAGACAGATGGATTTGCATGCTGAAATCGAGACCTGCCTGACAGAGATCAAAACCAAGGAAAATAACCTGGCAGAGATTAAAGAAGATTATCGTCAGTACTTGGTCCGCAAGGCAGAGTTTGAAAAACGGGTGACCGATCTGCTGGTCCGGATCAGTTCCTGCCGGGAACAACATGAAGCTCTGAATGAAAAGATCGCTGATATTAATATCAACATAAATAAGCCGGCAGCAGAGAAAACAGAGACTGAGACCGAATATGAAAAACACCAGCGAGAGCTTGCCGATAATGAAGTAAAAAAACTTGAGATCAATAATGAAATAGAAGCTTTAAACGACAAAAAAGCCGTGTCGATGTTCGATTTGGATCGTAAAAATGTCCTGGTCAGTAAACTGGAAGCTGAGCTGATCGAGTTTGAAGAAGAAAGTCGTTTAAGACAGGGCAGGATTAACAGACAGGAAAAAAGGGAACGGCAGCTTTCATTGGAACAAGCCAGAATGGAGACGGAGGTCAATTACCAAGAGCTGCATTTCAGAGAGCTTTTCCAGACACTGGAGCTGGTTGATACCGAACCCGATTTCGAACCGGAGGGCTGCAAGCAGATTGTTGATAATTTACGAGAAGATGCTGAAGCCCTGGGTGAGGTTAACCTGGGAGCAATCGAAGAGTTGGCCCGCCTGCAGGATCGGATTAACTTCCTATCTGAGCAGAAAGACGATCTGCATAAAGGCGAAAACTCTTTGAAAAAAGTTTTAGCAGAGATCGATCAACGGATGGAATTTTACTTTAAAGAAGCATTCGAGCAGATTAACGAAAACTTCAAGCAGACTTACAGCGAGCTCTTTGAAGGGGGGCAGGTCTTACTTAAGCTAACCGACCAGGAAAATATCCTGGAGGCGGGGGTTGAAATCAGCGCTCAACCGCCGGGTAAAAGACTGCAGAATATTACACTTCTCTCGGCCGGTGAAAAAGTGCTTACCGCCATCGCCTTAGTTTTTGCTATACTACGCTATAAACCGGCTCCATTTTACCTGCTTGATGAAGTGGAATCAACACTAGATGATGCTAATTTAGCCCGTTTTACCAAGTTTTTAAAGCAGAATGCCAGGCAGGCACAATTTATAATGATTACCCACCGGCGCAGAACTATGGAGGAGGCAGGGGTCCTCTACGGGGTAACAATGCCTGAGCCGGGAGTGTCAAAGCTGATGTCTCTTAAACTCGAAGAATGCCTGGTTGGTGGGGAGAACATCACGAAATGAACAAAATAGATAGATTTAGGAGCAGTCTGGTTCGCAGCAGAAGCGGTTTTCTGGATCGCCTCAACCACCTGATACGGGGAGGCGAGCTTGACTTCGATTTTTATGAACAGCTGGAAGAGATCCTGATTTCCGGTGATGTAGGGGTGGAAACTACTCTTAAACTGGTTCATGAGCTTAAAGAAGAAGCCATTGCCCAGAAAGTGACGAACCGGGAATCATTCCGGTCACTAATGATACAAAAAATTAGTGCGCTCCTTGCCGCCCCTCCCGGGCCGGCTGTACCCACTGAACCACCACTGTTTATTCTGTTGGTTGGTGTTAACGGTTCTGGAAAAACTACATCGGCAGCAAAACTGGCCGGTTTTTATAAAGACCTGGGCAAGAAAGTAATAATGGTGGCCGGGGATACTTTTCGGGCGGCCGCCACAGAGCAGCTGGAGATCTGGTCAGTGAGGGCAGGTGTTGAGCTGATCCGCCAGCATTCAGGTTCCGATTCATCGGCGCTATTTTTTGATGCCATTAATGCGGCAAAAGCGCGTGGCATCGATGTGGTAATCGGTGATACTGCCGGGCGCCTGCACAATAAATATAATCTGATGGAAGAGTTAAATAAGATCTATCGCGTAATCGGTCGTAATTTGCCCGGCGCGCCCCACCAGGTAATTCTTGTTGTCGATGCCACTACCGGACAAAATGCGGTGGCGCAGGCTAGAAGTTTCAATCAGGCTTTGCCGTTGAGTGGGCTAATCCTTACCAAACTTGATGGCACAGCCCGTGGCGGAATAGTTTTGGCGATTAAAGACCTTCTTGATTTACCGGTTTTATATATCGGCACCGGGGAGCAACTCGAAGATTTTGCCCCCTTTGATGCGGAAACTTTTACTGCAGCCCTGTTTGAGTAATAGGATCTGGCAATGAGCAAGGCCGGCTATAATTCAGCCGGCCTTGATAGATCTAAATGAGTTAAAGGTTTTAATGGCTTTTTAGTTCGTTTTGCTACTTCTTAACGACAAAGGTTTTTGCCAGACGATCCCCTAAACGCTGTTTAGCCGGTGAGGTCCAGATAAAGATTGCGCCCAGCAGGTAAGCGAAGAGGCCATCGATAATGCGCAGCAAGTTACGGACCAAGGCAGCAGTAAGCGTTACAGGTGAACCATCTTCCATTATGACCCGCATACCTAAGATCAACTTGCCTATAGTTCCGCCGAGATAAGTTTCAAGCAGCCAGTAATAAAGAAAACCGATAATGAAAAAAACAAATGCAGGGGCACCCTCAAGCTCGAAACCTGCTGCGGTAGTACCCCCGGTAACAGCTGCTACCAGGTAACCGATAATCCCTAAGATGATGCTGTCAATAATTACCGCCACAAAACGCAAACCGACTCCGACGTTCTGTTCATAACCATAAGCATCGCCATTCGCCATCTCAAGAAACCTCCTTTAGATTATTTTATTCATAAACATTCCTGCGCCAATATTACCACAAAATACCACCAACTGCAAGGCAGCTGTGCCTATCTATTGTAAAGAAAATAATAAGGTGAAGAGATACCTGAAAAGATAAAAAAATGAGAGAAAAATATTTGCATTGACTATTTCTTTCTGCTATACTTCCTCTGTTAAGTAATCTGCCTTTACAGGAGAAGCAATGCTGGATCAGTTAAACCGTATCAACCTGCTGTTCGATATTTATGCACCTTTGCTGACTGATCGTCAGCAGGAGGCCCTGCAGCTGTACTTCAGCGATAATTATTCTCTCGCTGAAATCGCTGCCGAATACATGGTCAGCAGGCAGGCAGTTCATGATCTGATCCACCGTTCACTTGATGCGCTGGAGAAATTTGAAAATAAGCTGGGTCTCTATCGCCTCTTTAACGAGCAGCAGGATCTACTGTCCGAGGCGGAAGAGATTGTCAGCACCGGTCAGATTGATCTACTGCAACATGGCCGGTTAAAAGAGATCATTGCTGCCTTAAAAAGCGGAAACGAACAGTAGGAGTGAATTAAACCGATGTTTTCCGGCCTGGCCGATAAGTTACAACATACTTTAAAGCAACTGAGGGGCAAGGGCAAACTCAGCGAAAAAGATGTCGACGCAGCCATGCGCGAGATCAGGCTTGCCTTGTTGGAAGCAGATGTTAACTTTAAGGTGGTCAAAGACTTTATTGCGGCAATCAGGGAGAGAGCTGTCGGTCACGAAGTGATGGAGAGCCTTACACCCGGTCAGCAGGTTGTAAAAATTGTTAATGAAGAATTAACCCGGTTAATGGGCGAAAAACCCAGCGGCCTATCTGCTGCGAAGAAAGGCCCGCAGGTGCTTATGCTCGCCGGTTTACAGGGTTCCGGTAAGACTACGACTGCGGCTAAATTGGCAGCCCTCATGCAACGCAGCGGTAAAAAGCCGCTTCTGGTTGCAGCGGATATTTACCGGCCGGGGGCAGTCAGGCAGTTGGAAGTATTAAGTGAAAAGATTGGTGCCGCTTTTTACAGTAACCCTGAAGATAAGCCGGAACAGATTTGTCGCATTGGAATCGCCCGGGCAGAGAATGAAAATTTTGATCCGGTGATTCTCGATACGGCGGGTCGGCTGCATATTGATCAGCAGATGATGGACGAGCTGGTTGCCATAAAAAAAGCGGCTGCCCCTGCCGAAGTGTTATTGGTTGTTGATGCCATGACCGGCCAGGATGCGGTTAACGCTGCCACTGTCTTTAATGAAACAGTAGGGATTAGCGGTATCATCCTCACTAAACTGGACGGTGATACCCGCGGCGGAGCGGCTTTGTCAGTCAGAGCAGTAACCGGATGTCCAATTAAATATATTGGGGTAGGTGAGAAAACAGAGCAGCTGGAGCCATTTTATCCCGACCGGATGGCATCGCGAATCTTAGGTATGGGCGATCTGTTATCGCTGATCGAAAAAGCTGGAGCGGCAGTAGATCAAAACAAGGCGCGGGAGCTCGAGCAAAAACTACTCAAACAGAAATTTACCCTCGACGATTTTAAAGACCAGTTGGTTCAGCTGCGCAGTATCGGTTCTCTGGAAGATATTCTTGGTATGCTTCCCGAAGGAGCAGGTATTCCGAAAGAAATGCGCCAGGTGTCTTTAAACGAGGGTAATCTAAAAAGCATTGAAGCAATTATCGGCTCCATGACAAAAAAGGAAAAAGTCGATCCATCAATTATCAATAGTAGCCGTCGACGGCGGATTGCAATCGGTAGCGGAACCTCTGTCCAAGAGGTTAACCGGCTGCTTAACCAGTTTGGACAGATGCAAAAGATGTTTAAGCAGATGGGTTCTACAGAGCAAACAGGACAATTTAAAAAGTTGAAAAAAAAGATGAAAAAAGGATTTCCCTTTTAAGGTTAACATAGAGATCAACTAATGAAGCGGAGGTGAAACAATGGCAGTAAGAATCAGGTTAAAGAGGATGGGAGCAAAAAAGAAACCTTTTTACCGTATTGTGGTGGCAGATTCCCGTTACCCGCGGGATGGTCGCTTTATTGAAGAGATTGGCTATTATAATCCCACTACAAAACCGACTACTTTTGAGGTCGACGCGGAGAAGGTTAGGCAGTGGGTAGCCAAGGGTGCAAAACCTTCAGATACGGTGAAAATGTTGCTTGAAAAAGCCGGTTTGAGCTAGTAGCGCCGCAAGGAGGTTGGTATTGATGAAAATGCTGCTGGAACATATTGCCAAAGCCCTGGTTGACTATCCCGAGCAGGTAAGCGTTAGTCAGGTTGACAGTGAAAGGATGATTGTCCTGGAGCTTAAAGTTGCTTCTGAAGACATGGGCAAGGTCATCGGCAAACAGGGTAGAATCGCGAAAGCGATCAGGACCGTGGTCAGCGCTGCGGCGGTAACTGAGAATAAACGGGTTGTAGTTGAAATTGTTCAGTGAAGAAAGCGTCGCCGTAATTGGCATAGTTTTATCACCACACGGTGTCGTTGGACTGGTTAAAGTCTTTCCGTATACCGATTTCCCGGAACGGATCACTGATCTGGATCGAGTGGTTTTAAAGAACAGTCTGGGGCAGAAGCTGATGCTGATT
>Ga0194126_10002255_pt1 | contig 31473 bp, 27 predicted proteins | sample TA2KigC150mmetaG_FD_148641 | JGI IMG/M metagenome (GOLD analysis project Ga0194126, IMG submission 148641) | Freshwater microbial communities from Lake Tanganyika, Tanzania - TA2015035 Kigoma Deep Cast 150m | ecosystem: Environmental > Aquatic > Freshwater > Lake | place: Tanzania: Lake... | reverse complement strand
GTCGAAGATCCAGGGAGGATATTCTCCTTCGTCGCGCCTCGCCATCCGGCCTTTGGCGCGAAAACAGGACCCCGCGGAATTTTCGGACACGCTCTGAGTTTAGGTATCGTGTATTTCACGTCCTGTCGTCTTGCCGATTGCCTCTCTGAGAGTCTCGCTGCGCGCAGCAAACGCTCGAACCTTAAGAAGCTCCTCCGCAACCTCTGGACACTGAGTCATCGCGTTCGGATCATCTCCCTGGAACCTGACGTAAAACCAAGCGACTGCTTTCGTGGCCTCGCGCGTCGCCGCTGCTACGTCCCCGACCTCCAGATGACCGAGCACTTTCCGATGACCTCGTGCAACGGATGCGTAAAGCCTGTCCTGGGCGGGACTCATCATCTGTGCAAACTCCTTCAACCGGCGGATCGCCTGAAGCGTCGCATGCATCTTCTCGTAATCGGTGGACTTGGCGAGAAGCAGCCTATCCAGTGTGTCAAAATCATCCTCAAATGCCATACGCGTGCGACAATGCCTATCGTTGATTCGATTGCCGACTGTGTGCCGGCTCCAGACTGCGTGGCGCAACAGTACTTTTGGCACCGGTGTCGCGCAAGAGAGACTCGCTGCTCGCGCCGCGCGTCCTACGTCGCACATTACCTCGACGAGGTTTTCCTGAGTTCGCACGCTGGGGAATTCCGTTCAAAGAAAAAGTTGTCTGCGGAGGTTTTGTTCAGGTTCATCACGCCTTGGGAGGCATTGTCGATGGTTTGCGGCGAGCGCGCAGGAATTGCCGATACCGGTCACCGAGTGCATCCAGGAACTGCTCCCGACTGGTCAACAGTGCGGCGATGCGTGGCGAGATCATCCATGGTAGGATTGTCAACCAGGTGCTCCTGTTCCCAACGCGACAGGGCGGTAACACTCTGCCCCCAAGTGGCGACACCCTCTGCGAATTCCTGCAGGATGCGGGCTTCCAGCTTCTCGAAATAGTCGGGAAGAACTCCCGCTGGCATGGCGACATCCATAAGATTGACCGTATCAGCGGACCGGGCTTGGCGCAAGGCATGAAGTCATGAAAGGGTGCGATTAAAAGTGTCGGTCAGCGACTCCGATTGACTTCCCTCTCTCCCCGCGAGGAACGAGGGGGAGAGAGTTGGAGAGAGGGGTTTCTTGGAAATATGAGAGGCGAGCCAACGCACCTCCTCTCCCCAGCCCTCTCCTCCCTTCGGGAAGAGAGGGAGAAGACTTCGTTAACCGACAGTTTTAATCGCACCCGTCATGAAAGCGTTTTGAACGCCCGAAGACTTGAATCCGCGAATGAGCAATAGAGCGGAATCGCCCCGGCACAAAAGTACCTTTTGGAACCCCTCCACTCGTGGTATAAAGAATGGAAATCAACTCGTCGCCAACTGCAACCGACACCATGCGCAGCCCGCGGATCTTCTGGATAGCCTTGCTCGCCGTCGGCCCGGCTTCGGCCGAACCGCCAGGCCACTGGGCTTTCCAGCCCATCAAAAACGTTCACCCTCCGTCCGATCCTCAAGGCTGGTCCGTCAATCCAATCGACCGGTTCGTCATTGCCAAACTCCAGGAGAAAGGCCTGGCCCCGGTCAGCAGCGCGGATAAGCAGACGTTGATCCGGCGCGTTTACTTCGACTTGATCGGTCTGCCGCCCAGTCCTGAAGAGGTTGCAGCTTTCCTGGCGGATGCTTCGCCGGACGCTTACGCTCAATTGGTGGAGCGAGTGCTCGCGTCGCCGCGCTACGGCGAACGCTGGGGCCGGCATTGGATGGATGTTGTGCGCTACGCCGACACCGCGGGCGACAATGCCGATTACCCGATCCCTGAAATCCACCTTTACCGCGATTACATCATCGACTCGTTCAACGCAGACAAGCCATACGACCAGTTCGTGCGGGAACAACTGGCGGGCGATATTCTGGCCAAGCAAGGGCCGCCGGAGAAATACGCCGAGCGCGTCGTCGCCACGGGTTTTCTGGCGCTTTCCCGCCGCTACGCCACCGCGCCGTTTGAGCTGTGGCATCTCACGCTCGAAGACACGATTGAGACCACGGGCCGCGCTTTCCTCGGACTGACGCTCCGTTGCGCGCGCTGCCACGATCACAAATACGATCCGGTCACGAAGGAGGATTACTATGCGCTTTACGGGATTTTCGACAGCACGCGCTTTCCCTACGCAGGTTCAGAGGAATTCCAATCCAAGAATTTCCCGCGCAGCGGCTTCCTCGCCCTTTCGCCGCCGATGGACTCGGCGCTTCGCCTCAACGCCTACGAGCAGTCGCTTCAGAAGCTGGAGTCCGAGATCAAGCGCGCCGAGACGGAGAGCGAATTGGCCAAGCAAATCGCCCGCCTCAAGGAGCGGATCGAGGCGAAGCAAAAGCAGATTCGCGATCTGGAATCCGTGGCGGGCAGCGCTGAAGAAGTTCGGGCCGAGTTGGCCTCCCTCGAACAATCCCGCGAGCAGATCAACAAACAGCTTCAAGAAAAACTGAAACCGCTCCAGGCCGAATTGCGCAAACGGAAACGGCCGGGCGCGCCGACTGATCTGCCTGTGGCCTATGCGGCTTGTGAAGGGAAAGCCGCCGATGCCTTCCTCCAGATGCGCGGGAACCCGGATGACAAGGGGCCACGCATTAAGCGCGGTCCGCCCAAAGTGCTCGCGGCGTCTGCTCCCTTCTTTATCCCCGAAGGATCAAGCGGCCGCCTGGAATTAGCGCAATGGCTCACCTCGCCCGAGAATCCGCTCACGGCGCGCGTGATGGTGAATCGCATCTGGCAGCATCATTTCGGGAAGGGCATCGTGGCCACGCCATCCAACTTCGGCTTGCGCGGCGACGAGCCGACGCATCCCGATCTTCTGGACGATCTCGCCCGGCGCTTCCTGGAGAGCGGCTGGTCTGTGAAGGCGATGCACCGGCTCATCATGACTTCCGAGACTTATCAGTTGGCCAGCGCTCACGCCGAAGATAACGGGCGTCGCGACCCGGACAACAAACTCTACTGGCGCTTCGACCGGCGCCGGCTGGATGCGGAATCGATCCGCGATGCGACACTCGCGGTCGCCGGGCAGTTGAACCTCAAGCGCCCGCAGCCCCACCCATTCCCGTCCATGGAGACGTGGACGTTCACGCAGCACTCGCCCTTCAAGGCAATCTATGAATCGAATCATCGGAGCGTCTATTTGATGACCCAGCGCATTCAGCGGCATCCTTTCCTGGCGCTGTTCGACGGCCCGGACCCGAACACCACGACCGACACGCGCACGGAATCCACGGTCGCGCTGCAGGCGTTGTTCATGATGAACAACCAGTTTGTCCAGGAACAGGCCGCGGCGTTTGCGCGGCGTTTGCTTGAGTCGGCGCAGGAAGATTGTGAGCGCATTCGCCAGGCGCACGAATTGGCGTGGTCGCGCCTGCCGCAGCCGACCGAAGTGGAAAAGGCCGTGGGCTATCTTCAACGCTACAAGAATGAACTGGCTCGGACTGCTTCGCCCGAAGCCAGCCGCGACTTGGACGCCTGGACGAGTTACGCGCGGATTCTTCTTACGGCAAATGAATTTGTGTATGTGGATTGACGGGATCTCGATCTCTGGTTCCTGGCTCACGCTCGCGTCAGTGAACGCTGCTGCCAACGGCGGCAGCGGACTCTACACCTTTCGCGGATCTGCGAGCCATTGCGGTCAATCCCAACGGGCGAGCATTGTGCATCCGGAAAATCCGTGCACAAGGAACACCGCAGAAACGCGCGGACAAGGCTGTCCGCGCTCCTTTTGCCTGGCGAGATGACACTGTATAATTGGGAACAGTCATGAACTGCTCATGCGACTTAAGCGTTAGCCGGCGCCAATTTCTTTCCGGTTCGGTGCTGACGCTTGGCGCGGTTGGCTTGCACCCCTGGCTTTCCCTGGCCGCGCAACTCAACGACGGCCAACCGCTCGCGCCCAGGCCCACGCATTATCCGCCGAAAGCCAAACAGCTTCTCTTCATTTTCCTGACCGGTGGCTTTTCACACCTGGACACTTTTGATCCGAAGCCGAAGCTCCAGGCGAGCCATGGCAAGCCAATTCCAGCGTTTGGACTCCGTCCCGACGAATCCAAACCGCTTCCTTTGCTCGCCTCGCCCTTCACTTTTGGCGCCTGCGGCCAGTCGGGATTGATGATCAGCGAACTCTTTCCGAACCTCCAGTCCGTCGCCGACGACCTTTGTGTCATCCGCACCTTGCACACGGACATCGTCGAGCATTTCCAGGGGACACTCGCCATGCACACCGGTTCAGCCACGATTCCGCTGCCGAGCATCGGGTCATGGATCAGTTTCGGTCTGGGGACGCTGAATCCGAACTTGCCGTCGTTCGTCGTGCTGGCGGAGCATTTGCCGTATGCGGGCGCGCAAGTCTGGGACAGCAATTTCTTGCCGCCTTACCATCAAGGCGTCCGCATTCAGCCCGGCGACGATCCGATTCCCAACCTGCGTTCACCCGCTCGCTCGGTGACACTTCAGGAGCTCGAACAAATCATGCTCCGGGACGTGAACGAACTGCACGCCAGCGCACGCCCCGGCGATCTGAAGCTGCGCGCGCGGACAAGCAGTTTCGACACCGCTGTCGGCATGATGCGCGAAGCGCCGCAGGTCTTCGACCTCGCCGGCGAATCGGAATCGGTTCTGAAAATGTATGGCGTTGCGGCCGGAGACAAAAAATCCTTCGCCTGGCAATGCTTGATCGCGCGGCGACTCCTCGAACGCGGCGTGCGGGTCGTCGAGCTAATCGATACCGGATCGCACGACAACTGGGACGCGCACGGGGATATGCAGCAGCACCGCCCGAAAGCGCGCCGCGTGGACCAGGGGATTGCCGCATTGCTGAAGGACCTGAAACAACGCGGCCTGCTGGACGAAACGCTGGTGGTGATTGGCACCGAATTTGGCCGCACGCCCTGGTCGGACGGTGGCAATGGCAAGGGCCGCAATCATTACGCCAAAGCGTTTACCTGTCTGCTCGCCGGCGCCGGAGTCAAGGGCGGGATCACTTACGGCGAAACGGATGAATACGGCGCGAGCATCGTTTCCAATCCCGTCCACGTGCACGACTACCACGCGACGATCCTGCACTTGATGGGAATCGATCACACGCGCCTGACGTATCGCTATGCCGGGCGCGATTTCCGGCTGACGGACGTGGCGGGGAATGTGGTGCAAGCAGTGTTGACGTGAGCTGACCATGAATGATTCACAACCGCCTCTCGGCCCGCAGACAGAATCGGCCCGAAGCAAAGTCCCTGTGAGGAGCGCTTCTGATTCCGATCCTGTGTTGCCGCCCGCCTCAGCCCCGGCCGTTCCCACGACTTCCGGCCTTCCGCCAGCCAACAACCTGACTCCAGAGGAACAGATGGCCCTTTTTGAGAAGGATCTGAAGGAAAACGACTGGGGGCATCAACCGTGTTGATTGTTGGGCAATCAAAACCTCTCGACTTGGATTTCTCACAGGAGAAAACAGAGCCAACGGAGAAAACACAATGAACGGTGAGCGAGGGCCTCTGAGGTTCTCAAATTTGAATCTCGACAATCTGACAACCGAGACAAATGCCGAAATCCCCAAAGCATTAAAACCTCAAAACCAACTCACGATCCCTTTCAGATTATTCGTCCTTTGGATGGATTCGTCTCGGATTTGCGCCCCGCTCTCCGTTATCTCCGTTTGCTCCTGTTGAGTTCGACCGCCGTTACTGAACTCGTCCGGCCCCTCAAATCTCAGCGCGCACTAAACTCCGGCTTCTCCCGATGCCAGCTCGTGGTCTGCTCGTAGGCATGGGCGATGCGGAGGATCGTTTCCTCGCCGAGATGTTTGCCGAGCAGTTGGAGGCCGATCGGCAGTTTCGGGTTTTTCGTGAAACCGCAAGGCACGCTTATCCCGCAAATGCCCGCCAGGTTTGCCGAGATCGTGAAGATGTCGATGAGATACATTTGCAGCGGGTCGTCGGCCTTTTCGCCAATCTTGAAGGCTGCGGTCGGCGAGGTGGGCGTCACGATGGCATCGACCTTCTCGAACGCTTTGAGGAAATCCTGCCGAATGAGCGTCCGGATTTTCTGCGCGCGCAGATAATACGCATCGTAATAGCCGCTGCTGAGAACGTAGGTGCCCAGAATAATCCGCCGCTTGATCTCCGCGCCAAACCCCGCGCCGCGCGTCCGCGAATAAAGCTCGATCGGGTCCTTCCCTTCCACGCGGAGTCCATAGCGGATGCCGTCAAAGCGCGCGAGGTTGGCGCTGGCTTCGGCGGTGGCGATGATGTAGTAGGTCGCGACCGCGTATTCCGTGTGCGGCAAGGAAATCTCCGTGACTTCAGCGCCCAGCTTCTGGAGTTGCTGGACGGCGGAGCGGATGGCTTGCTCCACTTCCGGATCCAGGCCGCCCACCATGTATTCCTTGGGCAAGCCGAGCTTGAGACTTTTGATGTCCCCGTTCAATCTTGCGGCGTAATCCGGAACCGGCTCCGGAATCGTGGTCGAATCTCTCCGATCATGCCCGGCAATCGTGCGCAGCAACAACGCGGCGTCCCGGACCGATTTCGCCAACGGGCCGATTTGATCGAGCGACGATGCGTACGCCACCAAACCGTATCTCGAGACCCTTCCGTAAGTGGGCTTGACGCCAACGCATCCGCAAAGCGCGGCGGGCTGGCGGATCGAACCGCCGGTATCCGAACCGAACGCAGCCAGGCATTGGTCGGCAGCCACGGCAGCCGCGGCGCCTCCGGAAGAGCCGCCCGGGATGCGCGTCAAGTCCCACGGATTCCGAGTCACTTGAAAACCCGAATTCTCCGTGGAGCTGCCCATGGCGAACTCGTCCATGTTCAGCCGCCCAAACACGATGGCCCCGGCGGCTTTGAGTTTTTCCACCGCGGTCGCGTCGAACGGGGAGACGTACTGGCCAAGGATTTTGGAGCCGCAGTTCAAAGGCTGGTTCTTGACCGCGATCACATCTTTCAGAGCAACGGGAACGCCCAGCAGAGGTTGCTGCGCGTGCGTTGCGCCTTTGGCAATCGCGGCATCGGCAGCGTCGGCTTGCGCGAGAGCATCCGTCTCGTCGCAACTGAGGAAAGCCTTGATCTGGCCGTCGGTCGCTTGAATCCGGCTCAGGCAAGCTTGGACGGCTTCGCGAGCGGAGATTTCGCGCCGGGCCAGTTGGACGCTCAGTTCAGAAATGGTTAAGCGGTTTGGCATGGGCGATCATCCGAAGAGGGTGATGATCCATTCGGCAGCATTTTGGACTGCGGCAGTCTTCTGCCGCTTTTGGATCAGAGGGCGGATCGAAAGCCTCAGAAGATTCTGCTCCTTGTACGGATCTGAAGCCTGCTGTCCCCAATCCCAAAGGGATTGTGTCCTCCAGCCCAGGGTTGCGAGGAACGAGCTACCCTGGGCAGAATGTGGGAGGTGGAACCAACCCCAAACGGGGTTGCGTCTCTCCGATAGAACGAAGGCGCAACCCCGTTGGGGTTTGGCGCATCTCCCTCCAATTCCCCAGGGTAGCTCGTTCCTCGCAACCCTGGGCTTTGGGACGGAATCCCGTTGGGATTCTAGACGGGAGAATCGCGTGTAGGGAGCGCAGAGGACTCGCACACTCCAAAAGCTCGCACGTTGGCACCATGACCCGATGCTCGCTGGGTGTCCACGCTTTAGCGTGTTCCACACAGGACAGCCTAAAGGCTGGACACCGAACAAGAACTTCATGGAGCGCACGCCTATTCGACAATCTTCGGCACGGCGAAGAGGCCGTTGGCGCTGGCCGGAGCGTTGCGCAAGGCTTCTTCGTTGGGCAGCGAAGCCATGACTTCGTCGGGACGCGTCACATTCACGAGCGGGAACGCATGGGCTGTCGGTTCGACCTGGCTGACGTCCAGTTGATTGAGTTTCTCCATGTAAGCCAGGATCTGCCCGACCTGAGCGCCGAGTTTCTCCGCTTCTTCCGGCGAGATGGCGATGCGCGCCAGATGGGCCACGTAGTTTACGTCGATTTCTACCGCGGGCATAATCGGAAGCGGTTGCAGGGTTAAAACGTTACAAGGGTTAAATGAGTTAAATGCGTTAAATCAGTTAAATGTGGTCAGGACAGCTTTCGCCGGGAGATTTGCAAAAAACACAACACCGGCAATCGGCGTGTGGGATCAATCTTCGTCAAACTTCCTCTTGAGCAAAGCCTCCAGCTCGACCAGGGCCTGAGCTGCGTCATGGCCTTTGGCGTGCACCTGCAATCGGCTGCCGGGACCGGCGGCTAACATCATGATGCCCATGATGCTCTTGCCGTTGACGGTTTCACCGTCCTTCTCCACCAGGATTTCACATTCGAATCGGTTGGCGATCTTGACGAACATCGCGGCGGGGCGGGCATGCACCCCGAGTTTATTCACCACCATCATCTCTTTGGAGAGGGCGGGATGGTTGCTGGCTTTGCGTGCGCTACTCATTCGACGCGCGAGATAATGGGAAAAAAGCCCTGGTTGGCCAGCGAATTCTTAGAACTCTTATAATCCGGAAGATTGCGTCATTTTGGCGATCAAGCGCTCGTTCAGCTCCTTGGCCGGGTTATAGCCGGAAGTCTTGAGCTTGGTTTGAAACGCTGCCACCTCGATCAGCCGCGCCAGGTCGCGTCCGGGCCTGACCGGAATCGTGATTTGCGGGATCTCGACGCCCAGGATTTTCACGTAATCGTCTTCCAGGCCCAGACGGTCCACGTTTTCGACTTCGTCCCATGCTTTCAACGTCACGACCAAATCGACGCGCTTCTCTCGCCGGACACTCCGCACGCCAAACATGGCGGCGACGTTCACGATGCCGATGCCGCGAATCTCGATGTGGTTGCGAGTCAGCTCCGGACTCGTGCCCATGACGTCACGCCCATCCACGAGCGTGACCCGCGTCACGTCATCGGAAACCAGACTGTAACCCCGCTCGATCAACGCCAGCACGCATTCGCTTTTGCCAATGCCGCTTTCGCCCCGGATGATCACGCCGACGCCCAGGATATCGACCATGCTGCCCATCTCCGTGACGCGCGGCGCGAACATCAAATCCATGGCCAGCGTGGCCAGGTTGATGAATTTCATGGTGATCAACGGACTGTTGAAGATCGGGACGTCGGCTTTCTCGGCCGCTTTCAAGCAAAGCCGGTCTGGTCTGAAGTCCCGGCAGAACACCAGGCAGGGAATCTTGAAATTAAGCAGGGCGGCGTAACGCGCCTCCCGCTCCCGGCGCGGCAAGGAACGAAGGAAATGCGCTTCGGCGTTGCCGAGAACCTGCACGCGTTTGCTGGCGAAATACTTGGTGAACCCGGCCAGCGCCAGGCCGGGCCGATTGACGGTCGGCTCGCGGATGAACCGCTTCAAGCCCGTGGCGCCGGCAATGAGTTTCAACTGCAAGGAGCTGGCGTTTTCCGTGTAGAATTTCTCGACCGTGACGAGTTCGCGCTGCATGGGGGAAGTCTAAAACGTAAAACGTAATGCGTAAAACGTAATGCGATCCGGGTATCACGTGTCACGTATCAGGTGTCAGGTGTCACGTTTTACGTTTTACGTCTCACAGATTGAACTCCGGCCCCAGATAAATCTCCCGCGCTTTCGGATCATTGACCAAGAACTCCGCCGTCCCTTCGCACAAGACCTCGCCGCGATGAATCAAGTAGGCGCGGTCCACCAGCTTCAGCGTCTCGCGCACGTTATGATCCGTGATCAGAATGCCCAGGCCGCGCTCCTTCAATCGCCGGACGATTTTCTGCACCTCATAGACCGCGATCGGATCGATTCCACTGAAGGGTTCATCCAGCAACAGCAGTTTGGGGCTGGTGACCAAGGCGCGCGTGATTTCGAGTCGCCGCTTCTCGCCGCCGCTCAGGGTGTAAGCCACGTTCTTAGCCAGTGGCGCCAAATCCAGCTCATCCAACAAATACTTCAAGCGCACTTTGCGTTCCTGTCCATCGGCGCGGCAGGTTTCGAGGATGGCGAGGATATTCTGTTCGACCGTGAGTTTGCGAAAGACCGAAGGCTCCTGCGTCAAGTAGCCGATCCCCAGCCGGGCGCGCTGGTGCATCGGCAGGCGCGTGATCGCCGCATCCTGGAACCGCACCGCGCCCTCGTCCGGTTTGACCAGGCCTACGACGATGTTGAACGTCGTGGTCTTTCCTGCGCCGTTGGGGCCGAGCAACCCGACGATCTCGCCCTCCGAGACCTGGATCGAGACGCCATCGACCACGCGGCGTTGATGGTATGCTTTGACAAGTTGCTCGGTGGTCAAAAGAGGCATAAGGAGGCGCGTCACTCTGAAGGCGGCTTGATTGGCGATGGTTTGATCAGTTCTTGCTGAACCGCATTCGCGCTTGATCGGGCTGCGTCCTTGAACGCGCTCCGTTCGAGCTCGATTTTGTAGTTCCCCAGAATCCGGAACGAATTGTCGGCCCGATTGAGCACAAACCGATCGCCGACGTATTTTCGTCCCGGCGCAGTGAGGACAGGCCAGCCCGTGACATCCAAAAGTCCTTTCGCCACCCAGTACACGGCCTTGTCGCCAGCGGCGCGCAGTTCGCCTTGGCGGATCCGGACGTTCTCTTCGGCCACCAATTCGTCCAGCTTGTTCTCCGCTCCCGCGAAGAAAGCCGCCAGGACCTCGCACTTCAACTCGTCGTCCGGCTGATCGGGCGAAGTAACTCGCACGCCGCGCAGAAAAATCGCTGAGCCGGCCCGGTAATAAACCTCGCCTGCGGTGACGATGAATTCCTGGTTCGTTCGCGCAAGAGAATTCGTCCGGCTTTTCTGGAAGGCAAGATCGAGCGTCTCCAACCCCGCCCCGACCAGTCTCATGGAAACATTTCGCTCGGCGTGAATCTGTTTGGCTTTGGGGTTAATGAAAACCTCCTCGCCCCGCCCCTCTCCTTGCCGAGTCTTCCACATGGGCGCGCCACTCAGCACCACGAAATCCGCGTTCGTCCAATACGTGGCTTGGTCGCTCCGCAGAAAAGTCTCGCCTTGTCTGAATTCCACGTTGGTTTGCAGGATAATCCCGCTCAGCTTGCCGTCTGGCCCGGAAAAGAAATTCGTCATGACGCGGGAACGGATTTCCGCGCCTTGCGGCTCGACGATTCTGACGCCGCCCTGGAACACGGCGTGAGTGGGATTGTAATTGAGCCGCTCGGAAAAGATCGTGATCCAGCGATTCGTCGAGTCGGGCGCATTGGTCCGCGAAGCTTCGCCCAGCCAATCCAGAGGAAGCATGTTGCGCGGCGGGAGTTTCACGCGCACGTTCTGCTCGGCCGCGAATTCTCGGGTCTTGTTATTGAGCCGAAGAATCTCGCTGGCGCCCTCGGTCTCGCCCAGTTTCCACGCAGGCGTGCCGGTCAGTGTGACGAAATCCTCGCTCAGGAGATACACAGCATGATCCGCCATCATCCTCCGGTCGCCGCTTTCAAAGATGACGTTTTGATCCGCTTCAATCTTCCAAACATCGTTGCCACCCGCTTCGAAAAAGGCTTTCAGTTCTCCGCAACTCAGATTGCCCTGGTCGTCTTTGGCCCGGACGCGGCCGCTGAAAAGGGTCACATCGGAAACGGAATCAAGCTGATCGGAGAGAATCTCGATGACTTCCGAATTGGCCGGCAGGCCTTCGCCTCGCCGTGCGACATCGGCTCGCGCCACCTCGGTCAAAGCATTCGCGGCGATCGCAGACGGCGGGACGCCGGTTGAGCGAGAGGCGGTTCGTCGGATCACTGTTTTCACAGCGTTGGAGACGACGAGCCTGGATTCTGCCCATTCGTAGCGGAAGCCGACGCCCGCTATGGAAAACCGTCCATCGCTCGCGCGAAGCGTCAGCGTGTTGGTGGAAAAGGCCACATCCCCTTGGGGATCGCAAACGCCGTCGGCCGCCTCGACAATGATCGAAGAGTTGGTGCCACGCCAGATTTCGATGCGCATGCCCGTAAACGCCATGCGCCTGCCGCTCAGTCCCTGCCACGCTTCTCCCCGGATATTGATCTTTCGCCCCTGGGCGTCGGTCTCCGACCCTTTGAAGCCGCGCCCAGACGCGCCGGTTGTAACCTGCGCGGAAGTTTGAAAGACAACCAGGGAGCACGCCGCCAAAAAGACGGCCAGTTGCGGCGCCAGGCCTGAAGGGCAAATTGTCCGAAACTGTAGGGAGGCCATGTTTTGAGTTTTGCAGTCCTGCACGCAATTCACCGATCTCCAGACTGATCACTGAATACTGAATACTGGCTACTGATTACTGATTACCTAGAACTCAGCTCACGCCCGCGGCCGCCCGGATCTTCAGCAGCGTCGTGAGAAGCCTGGGCATTTCCGCCAGCGAGATCATGTTGGGTCCGTCGCTCAGCGCGCGGTCCGGCATCGGGTGAGTTTCGATAAACACGCCGTCCGCCCCGGCGGCGATGGCGCAGCGCGCCAGGATTGGCGCGAACTCGCGCTGGCCGCTGGACCGGTCCCCTGCCCCGCCCGGCAATTGCACCGAGTGCGTCGCGTCGAAAATCACCGGGAAGCCCAACTGCCGCAGGATCGGAATCGATCGCATGTCCGCGACCAGATTGTTGTACCCGAACGTGGTTCCCCGTTCGGTCAGGAGAAGCCTCTCCCCACCGGCGGCGCTCGCTTTCTTGACGACCTGCTTCATATCGTGCGGCGCGAGGAACTGGCCTTTCTTGATGTTCACGATTTTCCCGGTGCGCACGGCGGCGCGGATGAGGTCGGTCTGGCGGCAAAGGAACGCCGGGATTTGCAGAATATCGACGACCTCCGCGGCGCGTGCGGCTTGTTCTTCCGTGTGCACGTCAGTCAGTACCGGCACGCCGAGCATGGCCCTGATCTTGCCCAGGATTCTCAGGCCGTCCTCAAGTCCCGGCCCGCGAAACGATTGGGCGGAGGATCGATTGGCCTTGTCGTAGCTGGCCTTGAAAACGTAATTGAATCCGAGACGCCGGGACGTTTTCCGGAGAAAAGCCGCGATTTCCAGGCAAAGCTGCTCGTTCTCGATGACGCACGGGCCCGCGATCAAAATAAGGCGACGGCGCTTCGTCAGCGCATTCCAGAGCTTTGTGTTTTTCTCATCCGGCACGAAGGACGTAATAACAGTCTCTCTTGGGAAAGTAAAACGTCCAAAGTCCAGAGGCCGTTGGAACCGGGGAGCACACGCGCCCCCGCGTGTTCCGACCGGCGCCCCCGCCGGTCGGATGGTCGAAGAAACCATCCTGTCAAACATCCTTTTCAGACGGAAGACCGGAGTCGGCGAGGGCGCGACTCCAGCACGCGAGGGCGCGTGCGCTCCCCATCCAACCCGCATCGCTCCCGCCAAAAGTGGAAGTTATTTTTGCACAGACCCTTAGCTTAGAGCGTATTTCTTCCTGATTGTCGAGCCAACCGCGACTCGTTACCGTGCTTCCGTGCATCGAATGCGGAATCCACGCCTGGCCAGGATGATTGCTGGCGTCACACTCGGCATTGCTCTGGGCGAAGCCGCCCCTGTGTTCGCCGCCGAGGCGGCAAACCCTGCCGCCCCGCGAATGCGCGGGGTGTTGCTCACCGCCAGGCAGGTTACTTCAAAGGAGTTGAAGAAGCTCTCCACTCAGAACTTCGACACAGTCGTCCTTTACCTGGACGAGAAAACTTCCCTCACGCAGAAGCGCGGCGCCGCCCGGCGCATTCAGGAGGCGAAGTTCGACCTTTTTTATTGGATTGAGATTGCTCGCAACCCGGCTCTCGCGGATGCCCATCCCGAATGGATGGCGAGCATCCAGACGCATCCGGAATGGCGCCGGCACTTCCCAAGCTTTCCCAAGCTCGCCACCAATCAGGTTGCGAAGACGTATCCCTGGGTGCCGGTGCTCTATGCGGAAACGTTCGAGACTCATCGCCAGCGCACCGCTAAATTGTTGACGCAAATGCCGGCGGCCAAAGGAATCTTCCTGAACGATCTCCAGGGCGCGCCTACTGCCTGCGGTTGCGGCAACCACTTCTGCCGCTGGACGACGGATTACGGACCGATCCGAACGGCCACGCGGTTGCCGAATGACGCGGCCGCGAAGTTCGTTCAGGAGGTTGGGAAGTTGATGCCTGGCGCAAAGGTCGTTCCCGTCTGGACCACTGAGTGCGCCGAGCACGATTTCCCGAAAGGCGCGGCCTGCGACGGCGTCACGTGTTTCACAGGCCGTTGCTGGCGCGAATACAACGCGCAACTCATGCCTGTCGCTGTAGTGGCCGAACAAATCGGAGTGTTGCTCCCCTTCAGGGATTTCCACCCGACGCTGTCTCGCAGCGGGCCGGAGGCGGCCTGGCAGAAATACGCGCTCAGATCATTCACCGAGATTCTGCCTCAACGCGAAGGACGAGCGATCCCTCAAAGCCGCCTCATCGCCGTGCTGCAAGGATGGGACGTTACTCCGCAACAGGAGCAGACTCAAATTCGCCACGCCCAGGAAGCCGGGACGGCTGGCTACATTCTCGCACGAGCGAAGATCGACCAAAGTTGGGAGCCGAGGTTGATGGATGTTTCGGCTTTCAGGAATTCGCAGGCGCAGCGAGAAGGCCATGCGCCGCACTGAAACGAGCGATCAGCCTCGTCACCTCGGCTGCTACCGCAAACGACAAACACGCCCTAACTCTACGCCGCGGCGGCGCCCTGGGGAGCGGGCGCGGGGGTTCCGCCGTCCGGCAACGCATTGGCCTGGGCTTCTTCCGAAGGCGCGCCTTTGCCGGCCGCGACGGAGTTCATCCACCGGATTCGTTCCACGAGGATTTTCATGATGTGGAGCGCGAGTTGCGGCTTCTGCTGGATGAGAAAAAGGAAGCGTTTCTGGTTGACGGGCGCGAGCTTGCAGTAGCCTTTGGCTCGCACCGTCGCGCTGCGCGGGCCGGCGTCGATGACGGACATTTCGCCGAAAATCTCGACCGGCTCGAAGGCGCCGACGACTTTGAATCCGACGATCACTTCCACCACGCCTTCGACCAACACATACATGGTGTCGCCTTCCTCGCCTTCCCGGAAAATGTTCTGGCCGGGCTTGAAGGAAACGAGCAGTTCCGAGCCCTTAAAGATTTCGAGTAACAGGTTTTGGTCCACAATTGAAATCGTGTTCAGGTTCCGCCTGGGATTCAGGGGTGGCTTCCCACCATACGTAAACCATGAATTCCTTCTACACGAGCGCCGGGAAGATTGCCAACCATTTTTCTTTTGTGCCATGCTCCCGGCATGAGTTTGACGAAAGTCAAAGCGGATTCGATCCGCGCGATGAAGGGCCAACGGAAGATCGCCGCGCTTACCGCTTACGATTGCCCGATGACGAAGCTGCTGGACGAAGCGGGCGTCGATCTCATTCATGTGGGCGACACTGTGGGCATGCTCGTTTTAGGGTATCCCGACACCACACAGGTTACGATGGAGGAAATGGAACACCACGTTCGCGCGGCCGCTCGCGCCCAACCCCGCGCGCTCCTGGCCGCCGACTTGCCGTATCGAAGCTATGAGACGAGCGAGAGCGCTGTCGCGAACGCGCGGCGCCTGATGGCGGCAGGCGCGGAGGCCGTCAAAGCGGAAGGTGGCCGCGAAATCCTGGATCAAGTTCGGGCGATCGTCGCGGCCGGGATTCCGTATTTCGGCCATCTGGGCATGCTCCCGCAACACGTGCGCGAAGAAGGCGGCTACCGGATCAAGGGACGGACACCCTCCCAGCGCGAGACGTTGCTGGCCGACGCGCGGGCTCTCGCGGACGCAGGGGCGTTTGCGCTCGTGCTTGAGATTGTCACGCCGGCCGTCGCAAAGGAAATCAGCGCCGCGATTCCGATCCCGACGATCGGGATTGGTTCGGGGCCTGAATGCGACGGGCAAATCCTGGTCACGAACGATTTGGTGGGAACTTTTCCCTGGTTCACGCCGAAGTTCATCAAACCCCGCCTGAACGCTGCGGAGCAAATGCGCGCGGCGATTCGCGATTGGCGGGAATGGATCCAAAAGCCATGAACAATCTCACTCATCTTGATCGACGCGGAGAAGCGCGGATGGTCGATGTCTCCGCCAAGCCTATCCAGCGGCGTGAGGCCGTGGCCGCCGGCGAAATTCGGCTGCAGAAATCCACCGTCGATCTGATCCGGAAGAACGTGCTGGCCAAGGGCAACGTGCTGGCCACGGCGCGCCTGGCTGGAATCATGGCGGCTAAACGAACGGGAGAACTGATTCCCCTTTGCCACCCGCTGCCCATCAGCCATTGTGAGGTCCGTTTTGAAATTCCCACAACCCGCGACCGGATTGCGATTCAAGCCTCGGCGAAGATTGCCGCGCAAACGGGTGTAGAAATGGAAGCCTTGACCGCCGTCACCGTCGCCGCTCTGACTATTTACGATATGTGCAAAGCCGTGGATAAGAAAATGCGGATCACGAATATCCGCCTGCTCTCAAAAACCAAACGAACCTAACAACAGCCCATGCAGATTCACGTTGGAATTATCACCGTCTCCGACCGCGCTTCGCGTGGAGAATACGATGACCTCGGCGGACCCGCGCTGCGGAAGGCGGCAGAAAGCTACGGTTGGAAGATCGCCGGCGAGTCGTTGGTCCCGGACGAGAAACGCGACATTCAACGCGCCGTTCGCGAGCATGTCGCCAAGGGCTGCCACCTCGTGCTGACGACCGGAGGAACGGGCGTGGCGCTGCGCGACGTCACGCCGGAAGCCGTCCGAGAGATTGCCGTTCGTGAACTGCCCGGCTTTGGCGAAGTCATGCGGATGGAATCCATGAAGATCACCACGAACGCCATCCTGTCTCGAAATCTGGCCGTGGTCGTGGACAAAGCGCTGGTGATTTGTCTGCCGGGCAAACCCAGCGGTGCGGTCGAGTGCCTGGGTTTTGTCGTCGGCGCCATCCCGCATTGTATCGAGGTCCTGCAAGAAGTGCCGACCAGTTGCTGAGCCTATCTTCTGAGTCCAGATGGGGAACGCACGCGCCTTCGGCTACTGCGATCTTTGTCTCCGGCCAATCTCAACCAAGCCGTCGCGGCCGCGCCCACCCATCCCGCATCTTGGCCTAGCCCAGCCGGCACGATGGGCAGTTGGCGATGGAGGTCGGACCAGATTTGCCTTCGGGTTGAGGTTTCCAAACCCTCCCAATAGATTCCGCCGCTCAAACCAAGGCCACCGCCGACGATCACTGCCTCCGGATCGAGCGCATTGACGAGCCAGGCGACAGTTCTTCCCAAGGCCTCGCCAGCCAAGCGGACGGCCGCCACAGCTTCCTGTTTGCCCATTCTGGCAGCGGCGATCACATCTTCTGCCGAGGCTGCTTTGGGTGAACTTCGCTCGTTGTAACACGCAACGAGCCCGGGACCGGAGGCGATCGCCTCCAGCGAACGTCCGTCCACCTGGCCGCACTTTTGGCAGATACTGTTCAAGGGACTGCTGGCAATGGTGCCCGTCGCGCCGCGCGCCCCTTTGAATGGCCGGCCCTCAATGACCAGGCACGAACTGATCCCGGTCCCGACGGTCAGGTACAGGAACGTCTCGTATGGTTTGCCGGCGCCGAACAACGCTTCGCCCAGCGCCGCCGCGCGCACATCGGCCTCAACCACCGCGGGCGCCAGGGATGCCAGTCTCTCTTGAAGCGGCACGCCTCGCCAGTCGATGCAATTTGCGCTGGCCACCTTGCCCGCCAAACCGACCAACTCACACATGCCAAGGCCAAGGCCGTGCGGTTCCAACTTCAAGGCGCGTCCTTCAGCCTTCATCTCCTGAACGATGCGCTCGACCTCAGCAAGCACCGCCGCGCCGCCTCGTTTCGGATTCGAAGGAATGATTCGGCGGGCACGAAGCGAACCTTCCGGAAATGTGACCAGACCGGCGGCGATCTTTGTGCCGCCCACATCCACGCCGATGGCATGGAAAGCCGGCGCGGCGGTGGTGAGGTCATTTGACGAACGCATCGGCCTGCACTCTGCCAATTGAGAGCCAGAAATTCCACCAGTTACCGGTAGGGCGAGTCCGTCCCGGCGAGCCGCTCGACGTGCCTGAACCACGTCCGACTCGGCTCGCTGGGGACAGACTCGCCCTACCAGGTTAATGGGAATCATGGGAAGGTTGGACTTTCGTTGCGAGCTTCTATGCGGCAACAATTCCGTGCCACGTCAAACACACGCGATGAAAAGCCCTGGCTCTTTCGCCTTGGAAAAAGATTCGTTGCCGCTGCTGCGAGCTTTGCTGGAACGGCTCGAAAGCGAGTTTGCTTCTTTGCCCCCGCACGCCACAAACCTGACGGCGTCCCAACTGAACGGCATCGAGCGAGTGCTCCACAAGGCCGCCGACCGGTTGCAGGACAATTTCCCTTACTTCCATCCTCTTTACGCCGGACAAATGCTCAAGCCGCCCCACTCCGTCGCGCGGCTCGCCTACGCGCTGGCGCTGTGGATTAACCCGAACAATCACGCGCTCGACGGCGGGCGCGCCAGCTCAGCCATGGAGAAGGAAGCGGTGGGCGAGATCGCCGGCATGGTCGGATGGAAAACGCACCTCGGCCATTTGTGCAGCGGCGGCACGATGGCCAATCTGGAAGCGTTGTGGGTGGCCGGCCAGTTGCGTCCCGGCGAGAAGGTGCTCGCTTCGCAACAGGCCCACTATACGCACCAACGCATCGCCGGGGTTCTTGGACTGGATTTCGAGGCGATTCCCTGTGATCGCTGCGGTCGCATCGATGTCGGAAGGCTCAAAGCACGGCTGAACCAGGGGGACATCGGGACGGTCGTGGCCACGATCGGGACGACCGCGACGGGCTCCGTGGATCCATTGGCCGAATTGCTCGATTTGCGGGCGAGCCATGGATTTCATCTTCACGCCGACGCCGCCTACGGAGGTTATTTCTGTCTTGCGGATAACTTGGCGACGGAAACGCAGCGCGCTTACGAGCGCCTGGGCGAAGTCGATTCCCTGGTGATCGATCCGCACAAACACGGCCTTCAGCCCTGCGGCTGCGGTTGCGTGCTGTTCCGTGATCCGGGCGTGGGCCGATTCTACAAGCATGATTCGCCGTACACTTACTTCAGTTCGGCGGAACTTCACCTCGGCGAAATCAGCCTGGAATGTTCGCGCCCGGGCGCCGCCGCGGTCGCGTTGTGGGCAACACAAAAACTTTTGCCCCTCGTCAAGGGCGGCGAGTTTGCGCAAGGCCTCATGGCTGGACGAGAAGCTGCGCTGGCTCTGCACGCCAGGCTCAGGACGGACGAACGGTTTCTCGCCGGCTGCGCGCCCGAACTGGACATCGTCGTGTGGGCCACGCGCGGGGAAAGCGCGAGCATCGCTTCCCAGCGCGCGCGATTGATCTTCGCCGAAGCCGCTCGGCGGAATCTGCATCTGGCATTGGCGGAATTGCCCTTCGATTTTTTCGATCTCACGGGCGCCGGAATGAAGCGCGACCGCGACACACTCACTTGCCTGCGGCCCGTCCTCATGAAACCGGAACACCGCGATTGGGTGGATCGAATTTGGGAGATACTGAGCGCGGCGGCGGCGTAAAACGTAATGCGTAACCACTGCCTCTGATCACTGGCAACTGACCACTGACCACTGACAACTAACAACTGACAACTGATCACTGATACTGAAACACCAGGTTCCCGTTCCGGAGGGAGAGGCCGATGATCCGAAGCTCCGTCGCGCTGTTCAATCGGTAGAATCGGACACTGGCGGGCGCTGGCAAAGTCACGACTCCGGTGGCCGTATCCACATCCGCGTTGATCTCATCCTCAAAAGGGCCCATCACCGCAGGCGCCGATTCCAGGATGGGTCCGTCGTCCGACGCTGTTTGCGAGAGAATCGTGTCAATCCAGTTCAGCCGGATCGAAATTCGCGTCGCGTAGAAAGCTCCGGGGAGATTGACGGTCGAGTCTGGAATTCGTGTCCAATTCCCATCCTGGCCTTTGTAAAGCCCGCCTTCGTCAAAGATCGCCGCCTGAAAACCCGGCCCGGTATCGCTGGTGTTGTAAAGACCGTCCACGAGAAAGTTGATCCCGGCCAGCTTCCAGATTCCGCCGTCCTGGATGAAGAGTCCGCCGCCGGAATCGCCCGCGGAAAGGTGCGCTTCGTTCGGCCCGCCGTCGGCGTCGAATGAAATTCTCAACAATTCTCCTGATTCGCCAATAGCCGTCCCAGCACCCGTGGCTGGTCCGCCGCTTCGGGTGACAACTCCGGCGACTCGATTTTGGCCCCATCGCTTCCGTCCGTCCGCCGCTCCCCAAAGCCAGCCTCCTAGCGTGCTGCCGGGCAAACCGGTGACCGTGACTTCGGCGCCGCGTTGGGTTCCGCGGCCAAACACGACCATGTCCTTGCCGACCTCGTCGGTCCGGGGATAGAGTTGAGCGAAGCTGGCGAATCGGCCCCGCACTTTCCAAATCCGCAGGTCGCTGCCCGGATCATCGAAAACCGCTGTCGTCGTGTATTCGACGCCCTCGATGGCGAATTTGAGGCCGGGTGATCCGCCGAGGTGCTTGGCCGTGATGAAATGCTGCGGGCTGATCGGGGTGCCCAGGAAAGCGGACCATGAGCCTTGCAGATCCCAGCCGCTGTCGGCTAGATCGCCGGTCGGTGCCGTGGAGTTGTAGAGAGGGTCCGCGGTGGAGTAAAAGATCACTCCGCGTGCCGAAAGCCCGCAGAAAACCCAGGTGATCAAGGCCAGCCGCAGGATGAGCGGTTGTCCGCCGTTTCCAGTGGCCAAGTTCTTGCGTTTTTGGAGACCGCCTTCCCCCTCACGCCGGCCTTCTCCCTTGGCTGCCTTCGGGAGAGAATTCCCCGAAAGGCTTCGCACATTAAACCCCTGAACCGATTTCTTGACCACGGATTTCGCGGATTTCGCGGATCGAGAGGCGATCTTATCCGTGTGATCCGTGTAATCCGTGGTTGAATCAGGTTCGTGGGAAGCTTCCACGGCCCGCAAGCCGTGCGCACCGCCCATGAACCCATCGCTGGTAGGGCGGTGGTGCCGCGCCGCCGCATCGACAGAAGACCGGCTGCGCGGCAACGCAGCCCTACCAGGTCCATGGGAAGGCGGAAGGAGACGCTCGAAATCCTCGATGCAGCGACTGAAAACAGTGCGCATAGTTCTCACCAGAGTTGGGGGATAATCCCCGGCCTGCGTTGAGCCGCCGCGTTCCACACGCTTTTCATTCTTCAATCTCGATGACTAAGCACGCGACGTTCCAATGGTTTGATGCTCACGCCAGCCGCCCCAGCATCCGATCCAGCGAATCGGACGTCTGGTAAATCAGCGCCTCCGGATAGTGCGGATACGGATGGAAATACTCGAACGTGACGTAGCCGCGATATCCAATCTGATCGAGCGCCTCCATGACCGCGGGCCAATTCGTCGTGCCGTCCAGGAGCGGCCGGAACGTTTCCAGCGAATAATCGGTCCCCTTCTTGGTGAATTCCTTGAAGTGAATGTTCTGAATCCGCTTGCCCAGAATGGGAATCCAATGCTCCGCGTGCTGGAACATGGAGATGTTCCCGGTATCGAAGTGAACCCGCACGTGCGCGCTCTGGAAGCTGTCCACGAACGCGTTCATTTCCATCGGCGTCATGAGGTAACCGTTGAAGAAGATATTCTCGATGTTCAGATAGATGCCGAGCTTCTCTGCCTGCGGGACCAGTTTCCCGACCGCTTCGCGCGCGCGGCGATCGCACACGTCGTTCGGAACCGGCTCGTGATCGGTGCGCCAGGGAATATGGACGGCGCCGGGCACGACCAGCAGATTCCTCACGCCGAGATCGTGGGCCGCCTGCGCCATCTTGCCCGCGAGATCCAGGCCGCGCGTCCGTTTTTCCGGATCGTTGCTCGTGAGCGGGTATGGCCAGAAAAGGAACGAACAAAGGCCGCTGATCGCGATGCCGATCTTGTCCGCCATCTTCCGAATCGCCTGAAACTCCTTTGTCCCCGCTTTGGGCGAAAGATCATTGTCCAGATCGTAATTGAGTTCGATGCCGTCGAAGCCGGCGCGCTTGGCCAGCTTCAGGCATTCCTCCAACGACATCTTTTGCGGATACGGGAACGCCCACTGGTTGATCGATTTCTTCATGTCAAAGCGTCGGGGCGATTGGCGGCGGGGATCCGCGTCGGCCGCGGCAGCAGGGATGGGAGCGGCCAAAGCTGCCGTACCGGCGGCCACGAACGCGGTTTTGAGCGCGTCTCTCCGAGTGAGAACGCCTCGCGACGCGGCGCCGGCGGTGTCGATGGATTCCTGATTTCGACGTGCAATTTCGGGATGGGAGCTTTGGGAATTCATGATGGCTTTTTAGGCTCCTGAACCTCGGAAATCAAGAGCGAGCGTCTCAAGATCTTAATTGATTTACAGGAAGCACCAGAGCAAACGGCGTTTTCGCTGTTTTCATTCTCGGCGTCTTTGTCTCGTCCGGATTCGTATTTTGGTGCGGCGGGCGTGGGCTTCGAGCTTCGCCACATCAACCAGGTCTTGCGGTCCTCCAGAACATTCACCATACGCACGGCGTTCATCGGATCGGTCGCCACCCAGATCTCGCCAAGCAGCGAGCCTCTTCAGCGCGACTCCTCATCGACATGAATCGTGAGCAGCCGCCACGGGCCTGCTCGTCACGGCGTTTTTGATTGGTTTGTGTGGCTTGGTGGTCTGAGATGAAGGTAATCAGTTCGCAGCCCGACTCTGCCTCAGTCGATCCAAGCCCACCGCCAGGATGATGACGATCCCGATGATGATTTCCTGCATGTAGGTCTGCCATCCCATCTGGTTCGAGCCATTGCGCAGCACCGCCATGATCAGCGCGCCGATCATCGAGCCGAGGATGCTGCCGGCGCCGCCGTTGAGGCTTGCGCCTCCGATCACGACCGCAGCAATGATGTCGAGTTCGAGGCCGATGGCCACTGTTGGATCGCCTTGCGTCAGCCGCGAAAGCTGCATCAACCCGGCCAGCCCGAAGAACAGACCCGCCAGCGCATAAATCAGGACTTTGTAAAACTGCACGCGAATCCCGCACAACCGCGCCGTGCTTTCGTTGGAGCCAATGGCGAACACGTAGCGGCCAAAAACAGTCTGGCGCATCACCACAGCCATCGCGAAGGCCAGCGCGACCGCGATCCAAACCCCTGGCGGCAATGGAAAAAGACTCAGCGGATCCACCAGGGCCATGAGGTTGTTCACGGGCGATTCGGGCGCGTTCACCGTTTGATTTCCCGCCAGCCATTTGGCGGTGCCGCGTCCGACCCCCATCATGCCCAGCGTCACGATGAACGGGAGCATGCGTAGCCCGGCGATGGCCAGCCCGTTCAGCAAGCCGATGCCGCCGCCCACTAGAATCGTCAACGCCATGGCCGCGCCGGGGGAGTAACCCTTCACCAGCAAAGTCGCGCCGACCACACTTGTCAAAGCCACGACGGACCCGACGCTGAGGTCAATGCCGCCGCTCACGATGATCATCGTCATGCCCAGCGCGCCAATGGCCACGATGACGGTTTGGACGAGGATGATTTTGAAATTGGCACCGGTCATAAAGTAAGGCCGCACTTCCTCGCTCAAGCAGAACAAGCCGATGACGAACAGCAAACCCAGGAAAGGCCCCAGCACATTCAACACATGCTTGAATTTCGCTCTCGAATCTCGCGTGCCCATTTTCCTCGCGCAGTTTAGCCCCTGAGAATCAAATCAAAAGTCCAAAGCGGCTTCAAAATAACTGCCGGCTTGTTGTACCCCTTCAGTTGAGGGTGGGGCGAGACTCCCGCCGAGCCCCTGCCATCGCAGAAAGGCTCCGCAGGGACGTCGCCCCACCGTCGTTACTGCTTGGTCCGCGGGATGGACGACAAAGCTCGTAGCGCAGAGTTGCACTCTGCCGTATCGCAGAATTGTATTCTGCGGGGCGTCTCCCAGTCCGAGCCCGCTGGGACTTGCCGGCGCCCTGCCGATTGGAAATCGGCGATACAGCAGATTGAAAATCTGCGCTACGGTTCTCCGGTCGATCTGTCGTCAATCCCACGCTCTGCACAGTAACTGAGGGGATACGGCTTGTTTGTTGGTTTGGATTGAAGCAGTCTCGTGCATGTGACACGAAACCCATTCCTCGCTTCGCTGTTGATCCTGCACGCCACTTCAAATGCCTGGACCGCCTCTTCCGCCACTTTCGGAGATGATCTGGAGTTTCTCCGCCGGCATACAGACGTGGCCGTGTTGATGGATTCAACCGGCCAGGCTCAAGTCGCAGTGGTGCCAGCCTACCAGGCTCGCGTGATGACCAGCACCGCCGACGGCGCGAACGGAACCAGCTTCGGCTGGGTGAATCGCGAACTCATCGCCTCGGGCAAGCGCCAGCCGCACATCAATGTGTTTGGCGGCGAAGACCGTTTCTGGATGGGACCGGAAGGTGGACAATTCTCCATCTTCTTCGGCAAGGACGTTCCGTTTGATTTGGAACACTGGTTCACGCCAGCCGCCCTGGATACCGAACCTTTCGCCGTCGTCAGCAAGAACACGGACCGCATCGTCTGCCGGCGGCAAATGCGGCTGACCAATTATTCGGGCACGCCATTCGACCTGGAAGTGAATCGAGAAGTGCGCCTGGTGAATGTCTCCGAGGCGCTCAAGAAACTTGGAGCGAGCTTGCCATCCGACGTCAAGGCGGTCGGGTTCGAGTCTGTGAACTCGGTCAAGAACACCGGGGCGCGGCCCTGGCGCAAGGAGACCGGACTCCTCTCGATCTGGGTGCTCGGCATGTTGAATGCCTCACCCGAAAGCTCCGTCGTCATTCCCTTCGTGACGGGCCCCGAATCGCGGCTTGGGCCGGTGGTGAACGACACTTACTTCGGCAAAGTCCCCGCGGATCGGCTGATGGTGAAAGAGGGCGCCATATTTTTCCGAGCCGACGCGAGCCATCGCAGCAAGATTGGAATTTCCCCTCAGCGCGCCAAACCGGTCCTGGGCAGCTTCGACGCCGCCAATCGCGCGCTGACGTTGGTGCAATTCACCTTGCCGAAAGGCGTGACGGACTACGTGAATTCGATGTGGGAGCGGCAAAAGAATCCGTTCGGAGGCGACGCCGTGAACAGTTACAACGACGGTCCACCGCAACCCGGCGCGAAGCCATTGGGCCAATTCTATGAACTGGAGAGTTCTTCGCCCGCGCTGGCACTGAAGCCAGGCGAATCGGCGACGCACATTCACCAGACCTTGCACTTGCAAGGAGCCGAGACGCAGTTGGACAGCGTCGCGCGCGCCGTGTTGGGCGTGGGCGTGCAGGATATCAAAAGTGCGTTCCAGAAATGAACGTGGAGCGCCTTCGCCAATCCCAAGGGGCATCATGGGAGGACATTTCCAGAACGCCGTGAATGATTCTGCCAGGGAGCGCTCCTCGATCTGGAAATGGACCGTCTGCGGCCTGCTGTTGTGCGCGTCCATGCTCATGTACATGGATCGGCAGACGCTGCCGAGCGTGGCGACGCGCATCACACGGGAATTCAATCTCAGCCAGGAGCAATACGGCATCCTGGAGATGTGTTTCGGCTACGCGTTTGCCGCCGGAGCATTCACTTTCGGATTCATCGCGGACGTCTGGAGCGTGCGCTGGCTCTATCCGGCGGTCCTGATGGCTTGGTCCGTCATGGGCTTCCTGACGGGACTGGTGGAAAGCTACTCCGGATTGCTCGTGTGCCGGACCTTGCTCGGATTCTTCGAGTCCGGCCATTGGCCGTGCGCGATCAAGACCACGCAACGGCTTCTTTCGCGCGGACAGCGCACCATGGGAAACAGCGTGCTGCAAAGCGGCGCCTCCGTGGGAGCGATCTTAACGCCGCTGGTGATGAACTGGATGCTGGCGGGCCGAATGGATTTTGGGCTGTGGCGAAAACCGTTCCTGGTCATCGGAAGTCTCGGCGTGCTCTGGCTCGTCGCCTGGTTCATCCTGCTGCGGGAATCGGATTTCGCGCCGACACGATCAACCGACGCCTCAACGGATGGAGAGCAAGACTCCGCGCCGCCTCCGGAGGGAGAGGGCAGTTTCTGGCGGGTGGTTTTCAATCCTCGATTCTCCATGCCGGTGCTGCTGACCTTTGTGGTGCTGCTGATTGCCGCCTGGGTCATTGTGATGATGATTGGCCATCCCCTCGCAGTGGTTGCCGCGGTCGGCTTGAGCTTTCTCGTGTTCCAGCGCCGCTTCTTTGCGCTCGTGGTGATGGTCGCGTGCATCAACACGTGCTGGCAGGTCATCCGCGCCTGGCTCCCGAAATTCCTGCAGGAGGGACGCGGCTACCTGGAGTCCGAGGCGCTTTACTTCAACTCGCTTTACTATATGGCGACGGACATCGGTTGCCTGGGCGCGGGGGCCGTCTCGCTCTGGCTGGTCAAGCGCGCCTGGAGTGTGCACGGCTCGAGATCGCTGGTGTACGGCTGCTGCGCGGTGTTGACCGCGCTGACGACGCTGATCGTTTACCTGCCCAAAGGATGGCTCCTGCTCGCCACGTTACTGGTGGTGGGCGCGGGCGCGCTGGGTTTGTTTCCCTGCTACTATTCCTTCACCCAGGAACTGAGTACCCGGCATCAAGGCAAGGTCACCGGACTGCTCGGCACCGTCGCCTGGGCGACGTCCTCGCCTGCACAGCGATTCTTCGGGCGGCTGGTCGATCAGACGGGATCGTTCGACGCCGGCCTGGCGCTGGCGGGTTGGCTGCCGTTGATCGCATTTGTCTTCCTTTGGTTGTTTTGGGACCGGCCAGCAACCGGGAGAGCAACCGAGTGATGCCGCACGCCGAGTCGGTGGGATCCATCTCAATGGATTGCTCGATTAGCGGATGGATGGATTCCTCTACCAATAAGCTCTGGGCCGGAAAGAAGTCAACGAGTGGGGCGCGATCTGCCCGCAGAGGCCCGATACCCAGCTCTTGCCAAACCGCGGTGGAATTGGAAGACTGGCCAGACCATGAAACCGTTCGACGAGATGGCCGTTCAGACCTTTCCGGCGGGTCGCTTCAACCGTCGCCACTACTTGGAATTCGGCTTTTGCCTGGCGTTGGGTCTGTTTATGCTGACCCCCGCCATGCAAGCCGAAGCCGACACGAAATCCGCTAGCGCCGCCACTCAAACTCAGCTCGCCACGCTGGGCGGCGGTTGTTTCTGGTGTACCGAAGCGTGCATCGAGATGTTCGAGGGCGTGAAAGCGGTGACTTCGGGATACGCCGGCGGGAAGACCGCTAATCCGACCTATGAACAGGTGTGTGAAGGCACGACAGGCCACGCCGAAGTGGTCCAGATTGAGTTTGATCCGGCAAAGATTTCCTACGAACAGATCCTCGACATCTTCTGGGAGATTCACGATCCCACCACGCTTAACCGTCAGGGCGCCGACCACGGCACTCAGTACCGATCTATCATCCTATACCATGACGAAGCGCAGAAGCGCGCCGCCGAGAAATCGAGAACGGCCGCCGCCAAGAAATTCAAAGACCCCGTCGTGACCGAGATTGCGCCCTTGACGAAATTCTATCCCGCCGAAGGGTATCACCAGGACTATTTCCGGAAGAACCCGAACAAGCCTTACTGCGCGGTCGTGATCAGCCCCAAGCTGCAGAAGCTCAAGAAGCGGAGTCCGCTCACTGCCCGTCCATGACCGCGTCGTAAAACGCGCCGATGTCGCCCTGGCCTTCGCCCGCCTTGAAGTTCATGGCCGCGCGCGGGTGCTGATTCAGCAGGCCGGTCATCATGTACGGCAAATCAAACCCCCAACCCAATTTCGAGCGCAGCGGCTCAATGGCATACTGGACGCATTCGAGGACGGGTCGCAGATTGTACTTCGGGTTGTGGAGAAAACCGATCAACAGTTCCATGGGACAATTGCCGGCGCCGCGCCCCAGTCCGGCCATCGTCGCATCCAGCAAGTTCGCTCCCAGAATGATTCCTTCGATCGTGTTCGCGTAGGCGAGCTGCAAATTGTTGTGCATGTGAACGCCCACTTCTTTGCCGGACTCCTTGCAGTAATGCTGGTATTTCTTCACCAGATACTGCACCTGTTCGCTGTAAAGCGCCCCAAAGCTGTCCACGACGTAAATGCCCTGGGCCTCTGAACCGGCGAGCATCTCCAGCCCTTCGTTTAATTCGCGGTCCGGCACCGTGGAAGCCGCCATCAAGTTGACGGTCGTCTCATAGCCTTTGTCGTGCGCGTCCTTGACCATGTCCAGCGCGGTCGGAATCTGGTTGATGTAGGTCGCCACGCGGATCAGGTCGATGACGCTCTCTTTCTTGGGCGGAATGTCCTCGTGATAATCGCACCGCTCCGCATCGGCCATGACGGCCAGCTTCAATTCGGTTTGGTTATCGCCGACGATGCGGCGGACGTCCTCTTCCAGACAATATTTCCAAGGACCGTGTTCGCCGACTTTGATTCCCTTCCGCGACGCCTTGTACCCAATCTCCATGTAATCGATCCCGGCTTCGACACACGCCGTGTAAACGGCCTTGACCGTGGCATCGTCGAAGTGATGGTCGTTCATCAACCCCCCGTCGCGGATCGTGCAATCCAGGACTTTGATTTCGGGGCGGTAAGAAAGCCAGCGTCCGGCCGGGCTTTCCTTTGGTTTCGGTGTTTTTGATTTTTTCTCGGTCGCGCTCACAGTTTTCCTCTCGATGACGGTGCGTTGTCTGTCAGGTTCAACACGGAACGCCGCCTGTGGTAATTCAAATCCCCCTCGATTGGCGAACAAAAAATCCTACGCTCATTCCCTCTCCCTTAAGGGAGAGGGAATGGGTGAGGGTGAAAGCGTTGGACATACCGCACGCGCTGAATTCGCCTGGCGCTCTCCCTCACCCCAGCCCTCTCCCGCTGGGAGAGGGAGCACGCGATGCCATTGACCTCGAGATCGGTCTCAAAACATGCTCTTTAGGTTTCCTGGAGCGCGCGCAACTCGTTATCCGTGTGCCGGAGCCGGATGGCCAGCGTGCGGGCGAGCCGCGCAAATATCTTCACGCCCAGCAGCGGATTCGCCTTGGACGCCTCATCGAAATCCTTCCGGGAAATCACAAACAAATCCGTCGCCGTGGTCGCCAGGGCGTCCGCCGATCGAATGCTTCGTTCGAGGAACGCCATGTCGCCAAAGAAGTTCCCACGCGCAAAGCTCGCCAGGTTGTGGAATTTTCCGTTTCCGAGCGGGAGCAGGATGCGCACGATGCCGCGTCGGATCAGGTAAAGTTCGTCGCTCGGCTCGCCCAGGCGGAAGATGGTTTCGCCCGCTTTGTAAGAACGTTCCTTCACGATACTCTTCAAATCGCTCAAGATGCGGTCTTCCTCGAATTCGTGGAGCAATTCGATTTCGGGCAACTCCAGAGCGCGTTCCTGGCCGGACTGCAGCATGCGGTGCTCCTCCAGAATGCGGTCTTCGGCCCATTCCAGGGCGGCGTCGAGCGAGTCGAAAATCTTGACGTTTTGGGTCGGCTTCACCAGGCCCACCTGGCTGAAATAGGTCTGGAGGTCCTGGCCGGTGGGCACGGTCGCGGGGAGATTGCTAAAAATCAAATGCCCGCCGCGTTCCGTCAGCATGGCTTCGATTTGTTCGAGCATGTGCGCTGCGGTAAAATCGACCGATTGCACCCGGCGCATGTCCAGGATCACGTATCGGCTCAGCTTCAAGTCGGGTTCCAGTTCGCTGAACAACTGATCGGTGGTGCCGAAGAAGAGGCTCCCTTGCAGTTCGCACACCGTGGTCAGCGTTCCGTATTCCTCCAGCACTTTCTTCTCCGACGGCAGCCGGTGTTGCTTGGAGGAAATCTGATTCCCATAAAGTTTGCGGCGCGTCACAGAGCCGCGAATTTGCTCCCGGATGAACAGAAAAATCGCCAGCGCCACGCCAACGCCCGCCGCTTCAATCAATCCTTTCGTCACGGCGACGACAACCACGGCGGCGATGACACAAAAGTCCAGGACCGTGGACCGTTGTTTCAGAAGATAAAAACTGCCTTTGTCGAACATCCGGTAAGCAATCACGATCAGGATTCCAGCCAGCGCCGCCAACGGTACCCAGCCAATGAGCTTGCTTAGCAGCAGCAGAGCCAGCAGCACGAACACGCCTTCCAGGATGCTGGACAGCCTGGTTTTGCCCCCGCTGTTCACGTTGACCAGCGTGGCGCCCATCGTCCCGGCGCCCGGAACTCCCCCCGCCATGGCGGATGCCAGATTGCCGATGCCTTGGCCGATCAATTCGCGGTTGGAATTGTGGCGGCTGCGCGTCAGGGCATCGACGATCACGCACGTCTTCAACGTATCAATCGAGAGCAACACCGAGAGAGTCAACGCCGGCATAAGGAGCGCGCGCAGGTCCGCCAAATGAATTCCGCCGATGGCCGCCCAACGTTCCATCAAACCGCTCCACATCGCACCGCCCCCCGTGGCCAGCGGGCCGATGAGCAGTTTGTTGTGCAGATCAAGCAGACTCCGATCGATCAGGCCAAGTCCTAGATAAGTTAGAATCCCGCCGAACAACCCGATGATCGCCGCGGGCACGGCTTTGGTAATCTTCGGCCCCAGAATCATGCCCAGCATCGTCACTGTCCCCACCACGATGGCTTGCCATTGCCAATGCTCGGGCGAACTCAGCCCAACGGCCAGGCCTTTCCAAAGCCCCGCCTCCTTCGAAACTGAAAACCCGAAAAGCTTCGGCACTTGATCCAGAAAAATTTTCAACCCGACGCCGCTCAAATAGCCGGAGACGACCGGAAACGGGATATACTTGATGAGCCTTCCTCCTCCGATGGAACCGTAAAGGAATTGCAACCCGCCGGACATCAGCGCCACCAGCGTCAAGAACAGCGTCGCCTGAGCGGGCGACAGCGGCCCACTGCTGCCGGACTTTCCGCTGGCGAGGTCCAGCGCCAGCGCGCCCATCACCGCCGCGGCCGGCGCGCAGGGCGCGGTGATCAATCGTGGCGCCCCTCCAAACGCAGGCGCCAGCAGTCCGAGAGCGACGGCGCCAATCATGCCCGCGACCGCGCCCTGCGCCACGTAGTCCGGACCGAGTTTGCCATAGATTGCGACGCCGAACGCAATGGCGGAAGGAAGCGCGACCAGCATGGCGGCCAGTCCTCCCCACACTTCGCCAGTCATTTCGCCCCTGGCAGGCGAGATCGGTTTTGCGCTGTGCGTGCTCATCGGAGTCTCCTTTCAACTCAAGTGAATGATGCAGCCGGCGCGCGATGGAGGACACACTGACGGATTTGAAATGCTGTGCATGCCGGCTGATTAAGTTCAGAAAATTTCAAACGACGACTTGATCTATATCAAAACCTGCTTCAGCAGGCAACGCTCAAGGGAGCGGACCAGGTAACGCCTCAGTTAAACAGAGCGTCATAAGTAATTGCCGATATGATTGAGCGGAGTTATCATCCGCTCGATGAAAGCACTCACCATTTCGGACAAAGAAAACATGATCATGGCCCTTCAGGATGAGATTCGGCGCAAT
>Ga0194126_10002254_pt1 | contig 31501 bp, 26 predicted proteins | sample TA2KigC150mmetaG_FD_148641 | JGI IMG/M metagenome (GOLD analysis project Ga0194126, IMG submission 148641) | Freshwater microbial communities from Lake Tanganyika, Tanzania - TA2015035 Kigoma Deep Cast 150m | ecosystem: Environmental > Aquatic > Freshwater > Lake | place: Tanzania: Lake... | reverse complement strand
CGCAGCTTTGATTGATCCTGTATTCAGGGGGCCAGCTTCAGTAACCCCTAAATGCAGGGCATTAGATGCCTGTTCAGCAAAGAGTCGGTTGGCCTGAATAGTTATGAAAGCTGACGAAGCTTTAATGGAAACCACTACCCGGCTGTAACCGATTCTTTCAAGTAGATCAAGATATGAAAACGCTGACTCAACAAGGGCTTCTGCCGGTTTTTGCCGATATAGTTCGAGCAGTTTTTTTTCAAGGGAACCGGCGTTAACACCGATGCGCAGGGGTATTCCGGCCGCTTCGGCATTCCGTGCCACCTCAATAAAACGTTCTCTCCCCCCGATATTGCCAGGATTGATCCTTATTTTTGCTGCTCCACTGGCAATTGAGGCGAGGGCCAGTCGGTAGTCAAAATGAATATCGGCAATAACCGGTATGGTGCTTTGACTAACGATCATTTTCAGGGCCTCTGCCGCATCAAAACCAGGTATAGCAACCCTGATCAGCTCACATCCTGCTGATTCAAGGTTTTTGATTTGTTCTAAAGTCAATGCAACGTTTGTGGTCTTCGTGTTGGTCATTGATTGGATGGCAATCGGAGCATCTCCGCCAATCGCTACCCTGCCAACCATAACTTTTCTGGTTTTTTTTCGCTCCGGAAGATTCACGGCAAGAACCCCGTCGGTCGATTGTTTATATTTAATTTCCGGGAATAACATCCCAGCGAATCAGATCTTGGTAGGTGATAAAAAGGACTAACATAATCAGGAGAGCGAACCCAATAAAATGGATGAATCCCTCTTTTTCGGGATCGATCCGCTTTCCTCTTAAACCTTCGATGATCAGAAAAAAGAGTCGGCCTCCATCAAGCGCCGGAATAGGTAGCAGATTCATGATCCCTAAACTGATGCTGATCAATGCTGTGAGCAGCAGAAGGTTTACCACACCGGTTTGTGCTACCTCACCGATTACGAAAACGATGCCGACCGGACCAGCCACATCTAGCGGAGCTCTACCGGTGATAACCTGGAAGATAGATGATATGATCATGCCAAAGCGTTGAAAGCTGATTTTCAGCGAGTCAAAAAAACGATATTTTAGTACCGGAGGTGTGATACCAATCATCCCCCGGCCGGATTCCGGATCAATTTCCGTCTGCAGTAAAACCGGAAATTGAGAATTATCTCTCTCAACCAGCAGCTCGATTTCGGTTTCAGGTTTTGCCGAAATAAAGGTCAGGACGTCTTCCCAGTTCCTGACTGTCTGTCCGTCAATTGAATTGATAACGTCGCCTTCTTGTAGACCGGCTCCTTCAGCCGGCATGTCGTCAATCACCTGTCCGATCAGACCGCTATTTGTTACGGGGACACCAATCAGAAAGAAAAAGATGATAAAGAAAACAACAATCGCGAGGATCAGGTTCATACCGGCCCCGGAAATCAGAACTGCCGCTCTGCTTAATACCGGCTTCTGTGGAAAACTGTCCGGCTCATCGACTTCTTCAGGATTTTCACCCAGCATCCGACAAAACCCACCTAATGGAAAGATGCGCAAGGAATAATCAATGTTATTTCTGGTCCAACCAAATAGCTTAGGGCCAAAGCCAATAGCCAGCTCAAGCACCCTGATTCCCGTCAGGCGGGCAACAAAATAATGACCAAGCTCATGAACAAGAATCAATAACCCAAATATAAGAACTGAAGCAATAATTGTTTGCATTTTAGTCCATCCTTTCCCGGAGCACAGAGCCTACTTCCAGGGCCATATTACGAGCCCAGTGATTAGCGGCAATGACATCTGAAACTTCCGGTATCTTTATATTATCATGTAATGCCATCACTTTTTCAATTAGAATCGGAATGGCATTAAATATCAGTGTGCCGGCCAAAAATAGTTCAACGGCCACCTCATTGGCTCCGTTAAGCACCGCGGGCATAGTTCCACCAGCTTCAGCCGCCCTGAATGCCAACTTTAAAGAGGGAAAATTTACATGATCAGGCTCGGCAAAGGTCAGCGTAGTACCATAAGGATTATAACTTCGCACCAGGCTTTTTTTACGTTCCGGATAAGTCAGGGCATACTGGATCGGCGTGCGCATATCTGGCATACCCAGTTGGGCAATAGTTGATCCGTCAACATACTCCACCATCGAATGCACAATACTCTGGCGATGAATAACTACTTTGATCTGGTCCAGACTCAGGTCGAAAAGCCATTTAGCTTCAATTACCTCCAGTCCTTTATTCATCATCGTTGCCGAATCGATGGTTATTTTGGGCCCCATTTGCCAGTTAGGATGTTTGAGAGCATCTTGTGGTGTAACCTTTTGCAGCTCTGTCTGCGTCATCCCATAAAAAGGGCCACCGGAGGCGGTAATGTAAATCCTGGCGATCTCTTCCTGATATTTGGCAGTCCAGCATTGTTTGATAGCCGAATGTTCACTGTCAACCGGAAAAATGCGCTCGCGATCCAGTAACCCAAACCGCTGCAGGATTTCTCCGCCGATAACCAGTGATTCTTTGTTGGCAAGAGCTATTCTTTTACCGCTTTCTAAAGCTGCAATAAGCGGTTCAAATCCGCTGAAACCGACCTGCGCTATCACAACCAGATCGGCAGAAGGCCAGCGAGCAGCAAGCAGTTGTCCTTCCGGGCCTTTTCCAAACTGGCATCGCTCACCATTTACTATTGTTTTTAGCTTTTCTAAGTTCTTTTCGTTTACAAGTGCAGCATATTCCGGTTTATATTTGCTTATTTGTTTTGCTAATAGCTCGTAATTACCTCCCGCGGCAAGTGCAACAACTTGATAGTCATCTCCAAGTCCGTCGATTACTTCAAGTGTCTGAGTACCGATTGAACCGGTCGAACCTAACAGAGCAATTCTTTTTATCATTGGATTCCTCTTACGGTACTAAGCAGCAGAAAGAAATAGTAAACAAAAGGCGCTGTAAATAGTAAGCTGTCAAACCGATCGAGAATTCCCCCGTGCCCGGGTATCAGGGCACCGGAATCTTTTACTTCAAGCTGCCGTTTCAGGGCTGATTCTAGAAGGTCTCCCAGCTGCGCAAAAACTGCAATACCCAGACCTAAAAACAACGCTTGCATCGCAGCCAGGGGCAAAAACGTCGGGGCCAGGATAGAAGTAGAAAACATAATTGACGTTAGACCGAGAATGCCGGCCATCGAACCTTCTACTGATTTGTTCGGGCTAATCAGCGGTGCAAATTTACGCACTCCCCATTTAGTGCCGATAAAATAGGCAAGTGTATCATGGAGCCAGACGCTGAAAAACAACAAGTAGGTGTAAAAAGCTCCATCCGGCAACATCCGCAGCATTAGCATAAAACCGCCTAGCCCGCCCAAATAGATAATACCCCAGAGTAACAGAGCTGCTTCAGAAATGCTGAACCGATCCATGTTTAATAGTGCATGCATATATAAGACGGCGAAAATAATAATGATCAGGGGATAGACTAAAACTGCCTGCTGAAAAAATATAACTGCTATAAAGCAGGTTACCCCGATAAAACCAAAAAATAGCGGCAGGTTATATGATTTGCTTTGAAATAGCCGGTAATATTCGAAGACCCCCAAATTAACAACAACTAAAAGTAGCAACGCATACCAGATACCGCCAAAATGAACCGCAGCAAGAACAATCGGTATACCGACAATTGCTGATAGGACACGCTTATAAAGCATTTTATCACCTTTCTGTGGGTCAGACCCCTCCAAAACGTCGCTTCCTCCGTTGATAAACTGTCACGGCTCTAAGCAGTTCCGTTTTGTCAAAATCCGGCCAGTAGACTTCAGTAAAGTATAATTCGCTATAAGCTAACTGCCATAACAAAAAATTGCTGATTCTCTGTTCTCCGCTGGTTCTGATCAATAGGTCTGGATCAGGCAGGGCTGCAGTGTAGAGATATGATGAAAGTTTTTTTTCAGTAACCCTTCTCATCGCTTTACCGGCAGCTGCTTCCGATACAAGGTGGTTTACTGCAAGAAGTATCTCCGCCCGTGAACCATAATTCAAAGCAAAATTTAAGATCATGCCACTGTTGCTTTTTGTTGCCGCTGCTCCTTCATCAATTACTTTTAGGACCCGGCGCGGCAGTTTTTTGCGGTCCCCGATCATCCGGACCTGGACATTTTTCTGAATCAATTCTGGTAATTCACTTTCAAAATACTTTTCGGGCAGGCTCATCAGGTAGCTTACTTCCCAATCTGGCCTCTGCCAGTTTTCAGTTGAAAAAGCAAACAGCGTCAACACTTTTATTCTTAGAGCATTGCAGTTGCGTACTGTTTCACGAACTGTTTCTACACCTTGCCGGTGGCCTTCTCGTCTTGGCAGTCCGCGTTCGGTCGCCCAGCGTCCGTTACCATCCATGATAATGGCAACATGATTGGGAATGTTCTGCGGATCTATAGTATCCGGCAAATCCACAACTCTGTCATCTGAAGTCATCGTTTCTCACCATGAATCAATAATAAAGGCTCCCTCTTGCAAGCCAAAAGAGAGCCGCGTCCTGGTAAAATAACCCAAGTTTATACTACCATCATCTCTTTTTCTTTTGTAGCAGTAATTTCATCAGTTTCAGCTATCTTTTTGTTTGTAATTTCCTGGATCTCATCCTGAGCAATCCGGCGCTCATCTTCGGTTATGTCGCTGTTTTTTTCAAGCTGTTTAACTTCTTCATTAGCATCCCTGCGGATATTACGGATGCTAACCTTGCTTTCCTCTGCCTTCTTTCGAACCACTTTAACCAGCTCTTTTCGCCTCTCCTCAGTAAGTTGTGGAATAGAAAGGCGAATTACATTACCATCGCTGGTTGGTGTCAGCCCTAAATCAGATTTAAGAATCGCTTTCTCGATATCACCGATCGATTGTTTATCCCAGGGCTGTATGACCAGAAGCCTCGATTCCGGAGCGGATACTCCAGCCAGCTGATTGAGAGGAGTTAAGGCTCCGTAATAATCAACTTCAATCCGATCAAGTAGCGCCGGGGTAGCCCTGCCCGCCCTAAGCGTGGCCAGATCTCTCTGGAAAGCATTGATTACTTTTCCCATCCGCTCTTCAGTATCACTATAAATCAAATCTAACATCAATCACTCACCCCTGATTGTCGTGCCAATATTTTCGCCCATAATCACTTTTTTAATATTACCACGATTTAAGCCAAAGACGATAATCCTGATTTTGTTGTCCATGCAAAGCGAAGCAGCGGTTGAATCCATAACTCCCAAACCCTGGTTAATAACCTCGATATAACTTAATTCGGTAAAGCGTTTAGCAGTTGGGTTAGTAAGTGGATCAGCATCGTAAACTGCATCTACTTTTCCTTTTGCCAGGAGAATAACTTCCGCTTCTATTTCAGCCGCCCTCAAAGCGGCTGTAGTGTCAGTAGAAAAATAAGGGTTACCGGTGCCTCCGGCAAAGATCACCACCCGTCCCTTTTCGAGATGTCGTAAGGCACGCCTCCTGATGTAGGGCTCAGCTACCTGCTGCATCTCAAGAGCCGTCTGGACCCTGGTATCTACCCCGTGTCTTTCAAGAGCATCCTGCAGGGACAGCGCGTTGATAACGGTAGCCAGCATACCCATGTAATCAGCTGTAGCCCGATCCATACCCTTGTCACCAGCCTGGGCACCCCGCCAGATATTCCCACCCCCGACGACTATCGCAATTTGGACATTATATTCAGTAACTTCTTTAATTTGCAAAGCAATGCCTTCGATAACTTCCTGGTCGATCCCGAAGCCCTGCTCACCGGCCATTGCTTCGCCACTTAGCTTGATTACAACCCTGTTATAGGCAGGTTTTTCCAATCTGCACCTCCAACTCTATATTATTTCGACAGAAAATAATATTCTACCTTCAAAAGTCATTAATAAATTGCCGGAAACCAGAAGATTCATTTAAAAAAGAACACTTTGCAGTGTTCTTTTTGATCAGCCGCAGGTCGTTGGCTCTTCTTCGAGCCCCTCACCAATTTCAAAACGGGTGAAGCGCTTGATTACAATATTCTCACCAATCTTGGCAATCATCGATGTTAGAAGATCGCTGATTGTCTGATCGTCGTCTTTTACAAAAGTTTGTTCCAAAAGACAATTTTCACGAAAATATTTTTCAAGGCGGCCTTCAATGATTTTCTCGATTACTTTTTCCGGCTTGCCTTCATTCAAAGCCTGGGCTTTGATAATCTGACGCTCCTTATCAAGAACGCTTTCCAGCACTTCTTCTTTTTTCAGGCAAAGGGGATTTGTCGCCGCAACCTGCAGGCATATATTGCGAACAAATTGACGGAATTCATCATTACGGGCCACAAAATCGGTTTCGCAGTTAACCTCCACCAGCACTCCAATTTTGCCCCCCATATGGATGTAGGAATCAATTATACCCTGATTGGCCGCTCTTCCAGAACGACGTGCGGCAGCGGCAAGTCCTTTTTCCCTCAGGATGTCAATCGCTTTTTCTTCATTTCCTTCAGCTTCAGTCAGCGCCTTTTTACAGTCCATCATACCGGCCCCTGTTTTTTCACGCAGCGCTTTTACTATTTTTGCATCGATATGCATTTATTTGCACTCTCCTATCAGCTATTTTCCTATTTTTCTTCATCCTCTTCAATGCCTGCAGTATCTTCAGCAGGTTCTAAAGCGGAATCAGCGACAACAGTTGTTTCTTTTTCCATCGGCTTTTCAGAAGCGATTTCTTCATCAAACTCCGGTTTTTCGTCATCAACTTCAGTATATTGTTCTTCGACATCAGGCGTTTCGCTGATCTGTTTTCCTTCAAGCACCGCATCAGCGATCATGGCGGTGATTAATTTTACTGCCCTGATGGCATCATCGTTGCCCGGAATGAGATAATTGATCTCGTCTGGATCGCAGTTCGTATCAAGAATAGCGATAACCGGAATATCCAGTTTCCTGGCTTCAGCGACGGCAATTCTTTCTTTTCTTGGATCAACAATGTAAATAGCATCGGGGATCTTTTTCATTTCGCGAATGCCGCGTAAAAATTTCAGCAGCCGTTCTTTTTCATTGCGTAGGGTCAATACTTCTTTTTTGGTCAGACGCTCAAAGGTGCCGTCTACTTCCATCCGATCCAGTTCAATCATCCTGTCAATCCGGCGCCGAATAGTATTGAAGTTGGTGAGCATTCCACCCAACCAGCGATGATTCACGTAGTGCGCTCCACAACGTTCCGCTTCAGCGCGAATCGATTCCTGAGCCTGCTTCTTGGTGCCGACAAAAATAATGCTGCCCCCGTCGGCAGTTAAATCACGTACAAAATTGTAGGTGACATCGATCAGCTTGACTGTTTTCTGCAGATCAATAATGTAGATTCCGTTACGTTCAGTGAAGATGTAGGGCTTCATCTTCGGATTCCAGCGACGGGTTTGATGCCCGAAATGGACGCCCGCCTCCAAAAGTTGTTTCATACTTACCTTAGCCAAAATAACTCCTCCTTTGTTTTTACCACCGCCCGCTTCACTGTCGGTTCCCAGCTTTACGCCAACGGGAACCACACTCATCAGGCGTGAGTATTAGAAATTGCCAGAGGTAGTATAGCACAGTTATTTGTCGATAGCAATTGAAAAACATCAATTGCTTATGTTGTTGCCAAGCAATGGTACCTGTAATAGAATGAAACTTGGTTCTATTGATTTGTATTATCGGCCTGGAATGACGAAGGAGGAGTGAACAGGTGGCAGTAATCCGACCGTTCAGGGCGGTTAGATATAATGATAAATTGCTTGATTCCATGGATCACTTAATTGCTCCCCCCTACGATGTATTAAATCCTGAAGAGCAGCTCGCTCTCTATCAGCTCAGTCCTTATAACATCATTCGTCTGGAATACGGCAAAACATACCCCGACGATAGCGCCGATCATAATCGCTACAGCAGGGCTGCTCAAACATTATCTTCCTGGTTGGCTGAAGGTGTTTTACAACCCGAAGAACAGAAAACGTTATATCTCTACGAGCAGTCTTTTCAGTACGGTGCAGTTCAATGCTGTCGCAGAGGAATCATCGCCGCCCTTAAAGTGGAAAAATACAGCAGTGGTAAGGTGCTGCCACACGAGCTGACCTTTTCAACGCCGAAAGTTGACCGTCTCGAACTTTTGAGAAAAACCAGGACCAATATCAGCCCTATATTTACACTATTTCCGGACCCGGATGCCTACATATCCAAACTACTTGGTCAGATCAGCAAAAAGAAGCCTCTTTTTACACTGGAAGACCAGTCCGGGCAGCGTCATCGTATTACGAGAATTGACAATCCTGATCTGCAAAACGCAATTATACAGTTCATGAAACCTCAGTCGCTGCTCATTGCTGACGGCCATCATCGATACGAAACCGCTCTTGATTATAAGGAATTCGAAAACAATGCAACCGGCTCTGCTGCAGATTATATTCTAACCATTCTGGTTAGCATGAAAGAGCCGGGATTGCTGATGTTGCCCACTCACCGGATGATTAGCATGCTTAACAATAAATCTTCAGAAAAGCTGGTCAGTTTATGCAAAAATAATTTTTCGCTGATGCTGATGGGGGGAAAATTAGACAGCGAGAATGATTTCCAGCTGGAATGGGAAAAAACGACCCGGGCAAAAAACGCTTTTGCGATCGTAGCCCCAGACTTTAATGCCCTGCTGATTCCTAATGTTGACATAGAAAAAGAACGTTTAGGGGTAGAGCTGTTGCACGAGTTGATCATTGACCCGTTTCTTAGTCTGCCTGAGGTAAAAGACGAAATAAAAAATTCGCTTACCTTTCCTCACGATTTTGAAACTATTCGCAAAAGCGTTCTGAACAATAACCGTGATAGTATTGCTTTTATTCTTGATCCCATCCCGGTCGATGAAGTCTACAGCCGTGCTTTGCAGGGCAAAATAATGCCGCAAAAAACTACCTATTTTTATCCCAAGCTACCCAGCGGCTTGCTGCTGCGTAACTTGGATCTGGATTAAAGCTTCCAGTATTTTTTCTGGATAACCTTGATTTCCTCCAGATAGTCTTGGAAACGTGCCGTTGTTTCAGTAAGTGGACTATTTCCCGGAATAGGCAGTCCGAGTTCACCAATGGCGTTTAAAACCTGGATAACAGCACCTGCCTGCCCTTGCAGGTGATAACCGCCCTCCAGACAAAGTAACATTCTTCCACCAGCCCAGCGATCAGCAACTGCAGCCAACGATTTTGCCATCATATAATACCCGCTGTCGGTCAACCCCATCCCGGCCAGCGGATCAAGGTGATAGGCATCCTGGCCGGCTGAAATGATTACCAGTTCCGGTTTAAACTGATCAAGAATCGGCACGATAATGTCTTTAAAACAAAGTTCATACTCAGCATCACCACATCCGGAAGGAAGTGGCAGATTCACGGTAAAACCTTCCCCTTCTCCCCTGCCGTTTTCGTTTTTGTTTCCACTGCCGGGGTAAGCGGGGCTTTGATGGGTGGAGATAAAAAGCAGTCGAGAATCTTCTTCGAAACTGTGCTGAGTTCCGTTGCCGTGATGGACATCCCAGTCGATGATCGCTATTCTTTGCAGGCTGTAATCTTTAAAGGCTTTGGCGGCAGCAATGGCCACATTATTAAAGAGGCAAAAACCCATTGCCTGATCATACTCGGCATGATGACCAGGTGGACGGTTCAAAACAAAAACCCTGTCGGAATCTCCATCCATGATCATTTTTAGACCGGCCAGTACTCCGCCTGCCGACAAAAGAGCTACCCGGTATGATTCAGGAACCAGGTAAGTATCCATATCAAGTGACCTTCTGCCTGCCAAACAAGCTTCTTCTACCGATTTGATATAAGCCGGGTCGTGAATTAATTGCAGATCCGCAATGCTGGCCGGATCAGGCTCGTGCAAATCGATGATCTTATCCAGCTCTTGATCATGATAGGCCGATAAAATATATTCAAGCCGTTCTTTTCTTTCAGGATGCTGTCCCTGGGTATGAATAAGGTAATCGGGATGGTATACCAGTACTAGCCTTTTTTTCATCAGGATCTGTCCCCCATGTGCTACTGTTCTGCTTTAGCTACAATACATTTGCCCGGCCGCGGTAAATCAGGCCTCTGATGGCATCAACGGTTATCATCTCTCCGCTTTTAATCAGGGTTGTCGCTTTTTCTACGCCAACTACTGCAGGCTTACTGAGGCTGACAGCAACGATTGCCGCATGAGATGTCAGACCGCCCTCCTCGGTGATTATAGCCACCGCATCTTTGATCGCATCCATGTACTCGATATCGGTACCACTGGCGACTAAAACCTTTCCGCTCGCATTTACAGCAAGATCGGCGGCTGTGTTAACGATTAGTGCTTTACCGGTAGCTGCCGATTTACCGACTCCTGTTCCCTTGGCGATAATTTCTCCTACTGTTTCGACCCGTAACAGGTTGGTGGTTCCTGCAACGCCGACTGGCACACCGGCGGTGATCACGACCAGATCACCGTTTTGAACTAATCCCTCTTTCATCGCCGCCTGAATGGCGTTTGTAAACATTTCGTCAGTTGAACTGACCGGCGGGCATACAACCGCTGTCACTCCCCAGGTAAGGGTCAGCTGATGGGCAATATCCTGGCGGGATGAAACAGCGACAATCGGTGCCTTAGGTTTATATTTTGATACCATGCGGGCAGTCTGTCCGGATTGGGTAGCGGTAATGATCGCATTGGCACCCAGCTCGGATGCTGTATGACAGGTAGCATAGCTGATCGCATCAGTAACTGTTTTTTTAATCGTGGGGCGCATATCCTCTAGAATTCTTTTAAATCCCAGCCCGCTTTCAGTGTGAACGGCAATACGGCTCATCGTTTTTACCGCTTCAAGCGGAAAGCGGCCAATTGCTGTTTCACCGGAGAGCATAACTGCATCGGTACCATCAAAAATAGCATTCGCTACATCGCTGGCCTCAGCCCTGGTAGGACGGGGATTACGAATCATACTGTCCAACATCTGAGTTGCTGTAATAACCGGCTTACCTAGACGATTGCATTTTCTGATGAACTGTTTTTGCAGCAACGGCACCTCTTCAGTCGGTATTTCCACTCCCAGATCGCCCCGGGCAACCATTATTCCATCGGAAACCTTCAGAATTGAGTCAAATTTATCAACACCTTCACGGCTTTCAATTTTTGCAATGATCATTATATTGCCGCCCCGGTCTTCAATCAGACGCCTGATTTCCAGGATATCTTCAGCACTTCGGGTAAAAGAAGCGGCCAGAAAAGAAACTTCGTGTTCCAATGCTAATTCAATATCTATCCGATCCTCTTCACTTATAGCAGGCAGGTTAATACGAGTGCCGGGAGTGTTCAGGCCTTTATAACTGCGTAGCTCGCCTCCATGTACGACCCGGCATTTGATCTCTTGCCCTTCAATCTCCAAGACCTCAAGGATGATTAATCCATCGTCGATCAGCACAGTGCAGCCGGCTTTAAGATCATTGTGCAATTCTGGGTAAGTGACCGAAAGGCGATCTTTGTTGCCAATTATGCTTTCGGTAGTAAGAATGATCTCTGCCCCTTCTTCAAGCAGTACTGTATCTTCAGCAAGATTACCGGTGCGCACTTCCGGGCCGCGCGTATCAAAGAGCAGCCCTACATTGCGATTTATTCTGGCGCTGACTGCCCGGATCATCTTCATCCGGCGCAGATGTTCCTCCCGCGACCCGTGCGATAAATTCAGCCTGGCGACATCCATTCCCTCATTGATCAGCTTCTCAATTAAATCTTCGCTGTCAATACTGGGTCCGATGGTGCAAACTATCTTGGTTCTTCTCATCTGACTTCCTCCTGCCGCTATTTTAGGCGTAGAATAAAAAGATCTCAGTTGCTTGTAAATAGACTGCTTTCGCCGTTTCTGCGCTGCTCCCGGACTGCATTTCGTCCAAGCAGCTCTTCCAGCCTTTCACGGCATGCTGAGTGATCACGAACCCAAAATTTTTCTTCGAGCATCAGTGTTTTTTTATCCTTCTTAAAATAGATACATACCGGTACATTGCCGCTTTCGGCAACAAGCAGATCCTTGAGTGATGCCAGTAACGCTTCATCGGTTTCTTCACCCAGTTCAAGACGATAGTACCGGTCATCATGATTTAAGGGGCGAATATTTTCAATGAGGATCTTAACATCCTCTTCCTCCTTCAGGTCGGTTCTTCCTTCAACGACTATTAAGTTGTCTTCTTCCAATAACGACGAATAACGTTCAAACAGATCGGGAAATATTACCAGTTCCACACTACCGGTTAGATCTTCGATTTTAACAAAGGCCATCTGCTTATTTTTTTTCGTATAAAATTTACGCACAGCAACAACTATACCGCCGACTGTAACATGACTGTTGTCGCTGGCTTCTCCTAATTCAGCACAGCGGGTCAGCTGTTCGTTATTTTCAATCATCTCCCGGAAAGGTTCCAGGGGGTGACCGGTAATGTAGAGTCCCAACATCTCCTTTTCAAAGGTCAGCTGCTCTTCACTGCTGAATGGTTCGATACTGACAAGTGTATCGCACAGCAGATCTTCCTGGTCATCTTCCCCAAACAAAGAAAACATCGAAAGCTGGCCGCAATCCCGTTCACGCTGCTCAGCCTGACCTTGAGCCAGTAAATCGTCCAAAACTGCTAAGTATTGCGCCCGGTGACCGCCCAGCGAATCGAAAGCTCCACATTTGATCAGGCTTTCTAAGACTTTTCGGTTGCACAGTCGCAAATCAACCCGCGTCACAAAATCACGCACAGTTTTATAAGGTTTCTCACTGCGGGAGACGATTATTGATTCAATTGCACCAAGGCCTACATTTTTTACCGCAGAAAGGCCAAAGCGGATCCTCTTTTCACCAACCACCGTAAAATGTTCCGCGCTCTCATTTATATCGGGAGGTAAAACTTCGATCCCCATACGCCTGCAGTCGGCAAGGTAGAGCGCAACCTTATCGCTGTTTGAGTAGTAAACAGTCATCAGGGCCGCCATATAGTCTACCGGGTAGTTTGCCTTCAGGTATGCAGTCTGATAGGCGATTAGGGCATAGGCAGCAGCGTGAGATTTATTGAACCCATATGAAGCAAATTTAAGGATCAGTTCGTATATTTTAACGGCCAACTCGCGTGTGTAACCGTTTTTCAGGCAGCCTTCAACAAAGAGACCCTGTTGTTCATCAAGGATTTCTTTCTTTTTCTTGCCGATTGCCCGGCGCAGGAGATCCGCCTGGCTCAGTGTAAAACCGGCCATTAACGCCGCAATTTCCATAACCTGTTCCTGGTAAACAATTACACCATATGTCTCATTAAGTATCGGTTCCAGAACCGCATGGGCATACCGGATCTTCTTGCGACCGTGTTTGCTCTTGATAAAGACCGGAATCTGGTCCATCGGCCCCGGCCTGTAGAGTGCAACTACAGCAATGATATCTTCAAATTTATTCGGGATTAGTTCTCGTAACACTGATCGCATACCGGAACTTTCTAGTTGAAAAACTCCGGTTGTCTCTCCCTGGGAAAGCAGCTCAAAAGTTTTTTGATCATCCAGCGGTATGATCTCAATGTCGATCATTTCAGCGGTCCTGCGTTTAATGCTGCTGAGCGCCTCACCAATGATGCTCAGGGTTTTTAGACCCAGAAAATCCATCTTCAGTAACCCTAAATCTTCCAGGGTCATCATTGGAAACTGTGTAACAATACCGCTTTCATTGGCCTTGTATAGCGGAACATGGTTCACTAATGGTTCTTTGGCAATAACAACTCCGGCGGCATGGGTCGATGCATGACGGGGCATACCTTCCACAGCCATCGAAGTGTCGAGTAAGTGCCGGTATGGTTCTTCCCTGTATTTAGCCTGCAGTTCTTTACTCTGCTCCAAAGCCTTAGTTATGGTCATCTTGGGCTCATTGGGGATCAGCTTGGCAATCCGGTCCACATCAGCATAAGGGATGGCCAGCGCTCTCCCCACATCACGTACAGCAGCCCTGGCAGCCATTGTTCCGAAGGTAATAATCTGGGCGACCCTCTCCTGCCCGTATTTATCACAAACATAACTAAGAACCAGTTCGCGCTTGTTATCACAAAAGTCGATGTCAATATCGGGCATTGATATCCGTTCAGGGTTTAAAAATCGTTCAAAAAGCAACCCGTAACGTAACGGCTCGATATTGGTTATCCCCAGGCAGTAGGCAACTAGACTGCCTGCCGCTGAGCCTCTCCCTGGACCGACGATGACCCCGGCTTGCTTGGCATATTCAATTAAATCCCAGACGATCAAAAAATAATTTGAAAAATCCATTTGGCAGATTACAGTCAATTCATAATTAAGGCGATCATTTAATTCCGTGGTCACGGTAGAATAGCGGTTTTTTAATCCCTCATAACAGATCTCCATCAGGTAATTATCTGCTTCTCTACCTTCCGGAAGGGGATAGGCCGGAAGGTGACGCTGGTCAAAATGCCAATCAAGATGGCAACGCTCGGCAATCAGTAAACTGTTGGCAATCGCTTCTGGACAGTCGCTGAAAGTGGAAGCCATCTCCTCTGCTGATTTGAAGTAGAATTCCGGCGCATCAAAACGCATCCTGTCCACTTCATCAACCGTTTTTCCGGTTTGAATGCAAAGTAAAACATCATGAACCTCGGCATCATCACGTGATAGATAGTGAACATCGTTTGTGGCAACCAGTGGTATCCCCAGTTCGGAGGCGATCTTTTTCAGTTCAGTGTTAACCTTTTTCTGTTCCGGAATACCGTGATCATGCAGTTCGAGATAAAAATTGCCTTCTTTAAAGAGACTTTGATAAAACCTGGCCGTATCCCTAGCGGATTCAAGCTGTCCATTCAAGATCTGACTTGGGATTTCACCTGCCAGACAGGCGCTGAGACCGATTAGCCCCTGGGAATGTTCAGCAAGCAACTCGTGATCGATTCTCGGTTTATAGTAAAAACCTTCAATGAACGCGGCAGAAACAAGTTTAGTAAGGTTCCGGTAACCCACCTCATTTTCGGCCAATAAAACCAGGTGATATTGAAGATCATCCTTTCTGGCTTCTTTCTGCAACCTTGACCTGGCAGCAATATATACTTCACAGCCGATTATCGGTTTAATACCGGCATTTACCGCTTCCCGGTAGAAATCTATTACACCGAACATCGTTCCATGATCGGTGATTGCCAGAGCAGGCATCTTCAAATCAGATGCCCGTTCGATCATCTTGGTGATCCTGGCCGCTCCGTCCAGTAAGCTGTATTCGCTGTGACAATGTAAATGGACAAAACCCTGATCGGCCATCTTCGATTCCTCCTTCTGCCAATCTGATCATCCTTTAAGTTTTCGATTTACGGTTAAAGAGATCCTTTAAAGTGACCGCACTTTTTTTACTTTACACTCTATGATAGAATTTACCCATCGCTATCAGACTTTACTAGTTTTATTTCCAGGGAGAAACTTCTATGATTCAAGATCGGGAAATTAGGCTTGCCCTAAAAATAGTCCTCGTTACCGCTACCGTTTTTATTTTGCTTTGGGCTCTTTACAAATTGGCGCCGGTCATTTCCCTGATCGTCATTGCCATCTTTCTCGTCTATACCATAAACCCGTTGGTTAACTTGTTGATCAAAAATAAATTTAACCCATTCATAGCAGCTGTTCTCGCTTCTTTTTTATTTTTATTGGCGGCCGTTATGTTTTTCTACTTTTTAATTCCAGGTCTAATTAACGAGATGCGGCAGCTAATATTATTTCTGACCACTGAGATGATCAATGACATCCCAAGACTTGCCTCGCAGCTTGAGGAGATCGATGCCCGCTTTAACCTTGAACTGACCTCTGCCTTTATTGAGTATTCGCAACAGTTTGTCCGTCAGGCTCCGGGTAATATTCAGATCCTGCTGCGCAATCTGACCGCCCTCTCGATGAACGTATTAACTAGAATCTGGGTTGCTTTAGCTTTAATTTTTCTGGTATTTTACCTCGTTGTCGATATTGAAAAAGCCAGGCAAAACCTGACTCTGCTTTTCCCCCAAATTTACAAAGACAATATCGTCCATATTCTCAGTATTATTGATCAAAAAGTGGGCGCCTACATTCGCGGAACTTTAATGAAGTGTATTTTTGTCGGTCTGCTTACCTGGCTTGGCCTAACCCTGACGGGGATGCCTTTTGCTCTTATGCTCGGGATCATGGCTGGCCTCTTCAATATCATTCTCTATATCGGACCTTTCGTCGCAGCCATACCGGCGCTATTGCTAAGTCTGATGCCGGGGACACCGGGTCTTATATTGGTGGCCCTGATTTATATTATCGTCCAGATTCTCGACGCGTTTCTCTTTACGCCCCTGTTTTTAGGCAAAGCAACCGATCTGAGTCCGCTCACGGTGATCATCATTGTACTGATCGGTGCTCAGTTGATGGGTGTTTTAGGTATTATCCTCGCCATTCCGATTACGGCCACCTTAAAGGTGCTCCTCTATCACTATTATCTGGACCGACGCAAGGCTGAAGCGGCAGAAAACCAATCATAAATAGTTTAATGCATCCCCGGAAAGTTCAGCTGCCTTAAAGCTTCGTAGAGAACGATAGCAACTGAGTTGCCAAGGTTAAGGGAACGTGGAATCTGCTCCAGCATGGGGATGCGCAGGGTTAATTCAGTCGCTTTAATGATTATTTCATCAAGACCTTTTGTTTCACAGCCGAAGATCAGGTAATCGTCATAACTGTATGCAAATCGGTGATAATGATTCTTGCTGTTGGTGGAAAAACTGATCAGCCGCCCATTTTCACGATTTTTTAAGAATGTATCAAAGTCTTTATCTACTTTCAAATCTAGAAATTTCCAGTAATCAAGACCAGAGCGACGCAGTTCCTTCTCTGCAAGCGAAAAACCGAGTGGTTCAACCAGATGGAGCCTGGTTCCCGTTAAAACGCATGTCCTGGCCACGTTTCCGGTATTAGGAGGTATTTCAGGTTCTACCAGGACGATTTTCATGATTAGTTAATCTACTTTCCTTAAATCCGCTCCGAAACGGTCATTATTCTCACTTTTCAATAATTCGTTAAACTTTTTCAGTTTCTGAAACACTTTATGATTAAATGTTTCCTCTTTAAAAGTGCCATCTTTTCCGATCATACCAGCTTCAAGGTTAGACAAAAGTTCTAAGCCTTCATCGACTGTTTTAATGGCATAAATATGAAACCTGCCTTTTTTAACCATCTCTACAACCTCTTTTTTCAACATCAGGTTGTTTCTGTTCTGTTCGGGAATAACCACACCCTGTTTGCCATTAAGCCCGACCGCTTTACAGGCCAGGTAAAACCCTTCAATTTTGCTGTTAATTCCGCCTACCGGCTGGATTTCGCCCTTCTGGTTAACCGAACCCGTTAAAGCCAAATCCTGGCGTAAGGGAACCTCCGCCAGGCTGGAGAGAATACAAATTAATTCTGCCGCGGAGGCGCTGTCACCGTCAACCCCACCATATGACTGTTCGAAGGTAATCGAAGCAGTAAGGTTAATGGGAACCTCAGAACCATAGCGCATCCCAATGTAGCCGCCTAAGATTAATACTCCTTTATTGTGAATCTTACCACTCAGATCGCTTTCCCGTTCAATATTGATAATTCCCTTGCGACCAAGGTAAGCGACCGCCGTGATCCGCGAAGGCCGCCCGAAGCTGTAGTCGCCCTGATCCAAGACCGAGAGGGCATTGACCTGACCCACCTTTGTCCCTTTAAGGTCGAGCAGGATAACATTATCTTTGATTGCTTCAACCACTTTTTGCTCGTATTTGCTGGAGCGGTAGACCATTTCATCCAGCGCTTTCTGCACCTGTTTTCTACCGACAACTTTAACCCCGTCCAATTCTGCCCAGGTATCCGCTTCAAAGAGTAGATCAACAATTTCATTAAAGCGGGTGCTCAGTTTGTTCTGTTTTTCGGCCAGACGAGTACTGTATTCAACAATTTCCGACACTGCTGAAGGATTGAATTGACGCAGACCCTGCTTTTTACAGTGGTAAGAGATAAAACCGGCCATTTTATTAATGTTATCGCTATGACGTTCCATTTCAATATCAAAATCAGCTTTGATCTTAAAGAGCTTGCGGAAATCTTCGTCATAGTGGTAGAGAACCTGGTAAAGATAGGGGTTGCCGATCATTACCACCTTGATGTTGAGCGGAATAGGCTGTGGCCGCAGCGTAGCCATCGCAACCAGGCCGAAATGCTCCCCTATATTCTCAATGCGAATCTCTCTGGTTCTTAACACTCTTTTTAGCACATCCCACGATTGCAGGGCAGTCAGAACATCCCTTGCCTGCAGGATCAGATATCCGCCGTTGGCACGATGCAGGGCTCCCGCCTTGATCATCGAAAAATCGGTAACAACCATTCCAAAACGGTTTTCATACTCAACCCGGCCTAGCAAATTGTAATAAGATGGATTTGTTTCATAGACCATCGGCGCACCCTTTATATCCCGATTATCAACCAGCAAATTAACTGTGTAACGCATTTCCGCCTGTTCCTGGCTTTGGCGCCTTAACCACATCATCGGGTTCGGTTGTTCTTCCTCTTCGCTCCGAAAATCGGCAAGATTTGAAAGTACGTCATCCCGAAAAGCGTTCAGGTATTTAATTAGTGTCGGATAATCTTTATAATCTTCTGTGAGTTCGTTGAAAAGGTGGCCGATCGCTACCAGTCCGATCCGTTGATCAAGTTCCCGAAGCTTTTCTTTCAGCTCTTTTTCTACTTTCTGAACCCGCCGCATAATTTCCATCGCTTTCAACTGTACTTCGGTAGACTTTTTTTCAAGCTTATCTTTCACTTCCTGATCAAGCTTGGCATATTCTTCTTCGCTGATCTGTTCACCCTCATGCAGAGGTATCGTCACAAAGCCAGAAGTGGTACGCTTCAGGGTGAACCCCTGTTCCTGGGCTGCCTTGTTCAGCTCTTCAAAGTGGATACCCCTAGCTTCCTGGAATTCCTTGATGTAAACTGATTTCTGTCGTTCGTAATCCTCACCTTCAAAGGCCTTGGGGATATTTTGCTTCAGATCTTCAAGCAGCTCCTGAATTTTCATGCAGAAGGTGTAGCCCATTCCGGCCGTCAGATTTAGCGCAAGCGGTTCTCCCGGGTGATCGAAATTATAGACATAAATCCAGTCGTCCGGAACCGGTTCTTCAGCCGACATTTTTTCAATAATCGATTGGGCATAGCTTGATTTGCCGGTACCAGTCAATCCGGTCATGAAGATGTTATAACCGGGCCTTTTGATTCTCAAACCAAATTCAGTTGCCCGGACTGCTCTCTCCTGGCCAATCATCCCTTCCAGTGGAGGAACTTCTGCCGTGGTTTTGAAGCTGATCTCTTCCGGGTTACAATTAATTCTCAGTTCCTCAACGTTTAGCTTTTCCCAGGCCATCTTTTTTAAAATCCCCTTTCCAGTGCAAAAAAGCAGTAACCTTTTAAAAAACATTTTTTACAGTCTGGCTTACGGGCATGGCAGGTTGTCCTGCCGTGTCGGATCAGGCGATGGTGAGTAGCCGTCCATTCCCTTTGGGGTATGACAGCTTTTAACTGTTCCTCAACACCGTCAGCATAAGCGTCAGTGGCCAGGCCGATTCTTTTTGATACCCGAAAGACATGGGTATCGACCGCTAATGCAGGCTGACCAAAAGCGCTACTGATGATAACATTTGCAGTTTTTCTCCCGACTCCCGGCAGCTTGATCAGCTCTTCAAAACTGTCCGGTATTTCTCCATTATATTGCTCGACGATCATTCTGCTGGCCGTAATTAAAAAGCGACTTTTGTGACGGTATAAGCCGCAACTTTTTAAAAACGGTTCCAGCTGCTGAGGCTCCGTGCGGGCCAGGTCTCCGACTGTTGGAAAGGCTTTAAACAGAACCGCTGTGATCTTATTTACCTGCTGATCTGTTGTTTGTGCCGAAAGCACAGTAGCCACAAAAAGTTGGTACGGGTTTGAATAATGCAGGCTTGTTCCGGCTTCCGGGTAATGATCGGCAAGCTCAAGCCTGATTTTTTCGATGACCTTACGATCAGTAATCGCTTCGTGCTTATTTGGCATACAACATTATAGATCGAGGCTCATTCAAGGTAAAGAATAACGTTAAGGCTGAAATGATTATCTGTAGTTCAAAAACTTAGTTGATAACCCCTTTTTGTCGTAGCTGATCGATCTGATCTTCACTGTAGCCGATTTCTTTTAATATTTCTGCGTTGTGCTCTCCATGCTGTGGTGCTTGCTGCCGCAAACTGCCCGGTTGGTCAGAAAAAAGTAATGGAAAACCGATTAATTTTTCCACAGTACCGTCAGCAAGCTGGTTTTCCAACCAATAGCTGTTTTCAATGCTCAAAGGGTGCGAAGACGCTTCATCCAGGTTTAAAACCGGTTCACAGCAGGCATCGGCAGCAGCAAAAACAGAACACCATTCTGCTCTTGCTTTGCTGCTAAAGATTTCGCTGACCTGTCTAATCAATTCCTGCCTTATTTCTGTGTCAAATTGTTTGTCGACCCACTGAGGCATCCCTACGGTATCACAAAAATTTTTCCAGAAAACCGGTTCCAGAGCACCAAGACTCATATACTTGTTGTCCGCAGTACGGTAGATATTGTAACAGGCAAAAGCCCCGGTTATATGCCCGCTGCCTCTGCGGGGCAACGTGCTGTCAATGGCCGGTGCCGATGCAGCAAAGGCCAGCAAGGGTAGTTGGCCCCTGGTCATTGCCAGATCAACATGGGCACCTTTTCCGCATTTTTCTTTTTGGTAGAGGGCAAACATGATCCCATTTACAGCCATTAACGAACCGGCAGCAATATCGGCTATCTGAATGGCCGGCATCGCCGGAGATTTGCCGTCTGCAGCGCTTAGATCAAGCAACCCGGTGAGCGCGGTATAATTAAGGTCATGGCCAGCCCTGAGACTGTAGCTTCCTTTCTGTCCGTATCCTGAAATTGAGGCGTAGATCAAACCCGGGTTGATCATTTTTAAAGTAGCGTAGGCTAAACCAAGCTTTGCCATGACTCCCGGTCTGAAACCTTCGATTAGGACATCAGCGCCGGCAACAAGCATTTTGATGATCTCCCGGCCCTCTTCTGTTTTAAGGTTCAGTGCCAGACTACGCTTGTTACGATTTAACTGCCTGAAGAAAGAACCACAGCCGTTTATAGGAACGCCGACGAACCTGGTCGGATCGCCGGCATCTGTATCTTCAACCTTAATCACTTCGGCCCCATAATCACCCATTAGCATGGCACAGAGTGGTCCAGGAAGTAACCTGGTTAAGTCGATCACCCGTAAACCTTCAAGTGGCATAGCTGAAATGTTTTTCATTTTGCTTAGCGGTGCGTGTAGTGAGGCAAAAGCATCGGCCCCACCCGGTGATCAGCTGCTCCGGTAGCTTCAAGTTCCTGATGAAAAACATCCAGATGACCCATGTTTAAGCCTTCCGGAAGACTGAGGTCTTGGCTGGCTGCAGCAGCATGTCTTCCTGCCCGGCGTCCGAATACTATGATATCCAGCAAAGAGTTGCCCATTAAACGGTTTGTGCCGTGAATTCCGCCGGCAGCTTCACCAGCCACGTATAGATGCTCAACCGTACTGAGACCATTTTCGTCAATCAGCAGTCCACCGTTCTGGTAGTGCAAAGTTGGGTAAATCAGCATCGGCTCCTTACGGATATCAACGCCAAAACGTTGGAACTGGCGCAACATTGCCGGAAGCTGACGTTCGACAGTCCCCTCGCCATGGATTAAATCGATAATCGGCGAATCCAGCCAGACTGCGGTTATCCCCGTAGGCAGAGGCACACCAAGACCGCGCTCTTCACATTCGCGGATAATTGCCGCCGATGCTACATCGCGAGTCTCCAGGTGATAAACAAACTGTTCCGCATTGATATTCAACGGAGTAGCCCCCAAGCCCCTCGTTTTTTCGGTAACCAACAAACCCAGGAGTTGTGGTGGATATGCTCCTCCAGTCGGGTGGTATTGGATCGAATCAGCATATATCGCTTTGGCCCCGGCCCTGTAGCCGATTACCAATCCGTCGGCAGTGGCGCCATAGTGATTGCTGGTCGGAAAACCACGATAGTGCAGTCTGCCCGAACCCCCGGTAGCGATAATCACAGTTTTAGCCCGGGCAAACATATATTGTTCAGTTTCTAAGTTTTGTAATACAGCACCGGCTGCACGACCGTGCTGGTCAAGAATTAACTCAACCGCAGCAGTAAACTCAACTACCTCAATCCCCTTATTCAGGACCTCATCGCGCAGAGTACGCATGATTTCAGCTCCGGTATAATCCCGCGCCGCATGCATTCTTTTTCTAGAAGTTCCACCACCATGAATGGTGATCATTGTGCCGTCTTCTTTCTTGTCAAACATGGTGCCCATCTCTTCCAGCCACTTGATCACCAGGGGAGCATCCATCACCAGGGCCCGGGCCAGCTCCGGTATATTTTCGAATCGACCACCGCCTACCACATCGAGATAGTGGATAGCCGGTGTGTCATTCTCTTTGTCGGCAGCCTGAATACCGCCCTGGGCCATCATGGTGTTAGCATCGCCAAAGCGCAGTTTGGTAGCAATCATTACCTTCGTTCCGGCAGCATGAGCTTCCAGTGCCGCTGAAGCGCCCGCTCCACCTCCGCCGATAATCAAAACATCTACATCGTAATCAGGTTTTGCTGTAAGATCAAAATCAACGTCACGGAGCAAACTCCAGGATTCGAAAATATCAGCCATCTCGTTGGTCAGGCGTGATCCCTTGTTCACACCAACTTTCAGCTCGCGAAAACCATCCTCATTATAGTCGGGGTGAAAATTTCTTAAAACGTCATTTCGCTCATCCATCGTCATGCGCGGAAATTCAACGCCGACCCGGGAGGCCCTGCTTGCTTCTACCTTTTTAGCCAGTTCTCCTAATTTTCCTTTATAAGGCAACGCGGTTTATCCTCCTCTCCAGGTCTCTTATTCAATATCGCGATTAGCATACAGCTCTTTTAACTTGTCAACTTCAGATCTGACCAGCTCATCGATCTCTGCATCCAATTTTCCTTCTTCAATTGCCCTTGTCCGCTCCGCCAAATAAGCGTCAGGCTTGGCAACATAGCGACTGTAAAGGCGTCTGGCCGTCAAAGCTGCATTATAGTGGACAATATTAGCCGGGCAGCGCGAAACGCACAGACCGCACATCAGGCAGTCAAAAGAAAGATCTGCCGCTTTTTCAAAATCGCCGCGCTGGATGTAAGCGATATACTGCATTACATCGATATCTTGGGGGCAGACCTTGGTACAGGAACTGCACCCGAGGCAGCGGTAGACTTCGGGATAGAGCTGGGCAAAATGGGCAACTGAAGGTTTAATCTCTTCAAGATCAAATGTTGCTTTACGGCCCGGGAAAAATGGAATCTGGGCTAAATACATGCCGTCTTCCACCTTGGTCTGGCAGGCCAGCCCCACTTTCAGCTCATAATCGCCGGCCATCCGGTAAACAGTAGCACAGGCGCCGCAGAAACCGGCCCGGCAACCGCACCCTCGCTTCAGCTGGTAGCCGGCATATTCCATGCCGTCCATAATGGTAAGCGTTTCCGGTACAGTGTAGCGCTTGCCCATGACGTATATGTCAACCATTTTAATATCGTCGCTCATAGTATCCTCCTTCGGCTAAGCGCTTTTATTCTGCCGGTGGCGCAGGGATAAAACCTTCATCCATCAGCATCTTGGTCTGTTTCTGGGCTTTACCGATCGATTCTTCAGCCAGTTTATAGATCTCTTCTTTAGTCAGCTTAAGCCTGGCTACTCCTTCTTCGATCGCTTTTAACGCCGTAGCCGTTGCCACCCGCGGAAATACTTCCCACATGTCCATCGTGGGGAGAATCATCTCCGGGTTCATTCCGCCATCCGGTGCACAGGCTGCTAACTCTTCGGCCGCGGCGATGCACATCGAATCGGTGATTTTTGTTGCCTGAACATCAAGCACGCCACGGAAAATAGCCGGGAACCCGAGAGAGTTGTTAACCTGGTTTGGAAAATCAGAGCGACCGGTAGATACAATCTTCGCCCCCGCTTCAAGCGCTTCCCAGGGCCAGATTTCAGGAATCGGGTTGGCACAGGCAAATACTATGGAATCCTCGGCCATGCTTGAGATCCACTCTTTCTTAATGGTATCCGGGCCGGGAGTTGAAAGGCCAATGATCACATCAGCGCCAACAGCCCCATCTGCTGCTGTTCCCACCAAATTACCGGCATTGGTAGTTTGGCAGAGCTCCCACTTAACCGGGTGCTGTTCTTTAAGTTCGGTACGTCCTTTATGCAGTGTTCCCTTGCTGTCAACCAGGATAATCTTGCCGGTGTCTGCTCCTGCAGCCTTGAGCATCCTTACGGTGCAAATGTTTGCCGCTCCGGCACCAATCATCAAAATCTTCGCATCGCTCATCTTCTTGCCGACAATTTTAAGGGCATTAATCAAACCGGCCACAGTTACCATCGCTGTTCCCTGCTGATCATCGTGCCAGACCGGTATGTGACATTCTTCCTGTAAGCGGTCGAGGATATAAAAACACTTTGGGCTTTCGATATCTTCTAAGTTTATACCGCCAAAGCAAGGTTGAAGCATTTTTACAAACTTAATAAATTCTTCCGGATCCTTCGTATCCACACAAACCGGGAAGGCGTCGACACCGCCCAGATATTTAAAAAGCAGCGCTTTGCCTTCCATGACCGGCATACTAGCTTCAGGGCCAATATCACCCAACCCGAGAACCCGGGTGCCGTCAGAGACAACTGCCAAAAGGTTGGCTTTATTAGTATACTTGTATACATCTTCCTTGTTCTGGGCAATGGCCTTGCAGGGCTCAGCCACACCTGGAGTGTACCAGATTGCAAAATCTTTAATATCACGGACACAGCATTTTAAATCAACCTGAATTTTTCCCTTGTAAAAAGGATGCAGTTTCATTGCATCTGCAGCCGGTTTTTTCGCTTTGGCCAGCAGTTCTTCTTTGTTCATACTCATGTCATCTTCCCCGCTTTCATGATTTATTTTTTGGGCCAAACACTGATCATCACTCAACCGCCTAGCGAGCGTATTGTTTTGCCCCTTCGGCATAAAGATCGTTGCCATAAGCATCGTTTATGACAGTAGCCGGAAAATCTTCTACTTCCAGGCGGTGGATCGCTTCCGCCCCCAGCTCTGGATAAGCCACAACATCGCACTTCTTGATTCGTTTTGACAGCAAGGCCCCGGCACCGCCAACAGCAGCAAGATATAATCCTTTGTGCTTCTGCAAAGCATCCTTAACAGCCTGGCTGCGTAACCCTTTGCCGATGCAGGCTTTCATGCCCTTTTCAAACATTTGCGGTGTATAAGCATCCATCCGGCCGCTGGTAGTCGGACCAGCCGATCCGATGGCCTGCCCCGGTTTGGCCGGTGTTGGTCCCACATAGTAGATAAACTGGCCTGTCAAGTCGATCGGCAGTGGTTCGCCCTGATCCATTAGCTCAACCAGTTTTTTGTGGGCGGCATCACGGGCAGTATAAATAACCCCGCTGATTAAAACATTATCTCCCGCTTTTAATTCAAGAACTACTTCATCGGTGAGGGGAGCAGAAATTCTTTTCGGTTCCATCTTTCTAAACCTCCTTTTTCTTCAATTTATAGCTCGCGTTCCAGGTGGCGGCAGGCATGGCAATTGATATTCACCGAAGCCGCCATGCTGGCTATATGCGAAGGAAAAGTCTCGATATGCACAGCCAGGGCAAAGGTGCGCCCACCAAAGCCCTGCGGGCCGACGCCCAAATCGTTAATTTTATCAAGAATCTTTTGCTCCAGAACGGCAAAGGCCTCGTCAGGGTTTTTTGAACCTACCTTTCTGAAAAGGGCTTTTTTCGCCAGCACTGCAACCTTATCAAAAGTTCCGCCAATTCCTACTCCGACGACGATTGGCGGACATGGATTAGGACCGGCTGCTTTAACATGATTGACCACAAAATCAATAACCCCGGCTTCTCCATCGGAAGGTTTCAGCATCTTAACTGAGCTCATATTTTCACTGCCACCGCCCTTAGGGGCAAAGGCTATTTTAACCTTATCGCCCGGAACCAGCTCAGTATAGATCACAGCCGGTGTGTTGTCTCCGGTGTTTTTACGTTTGTAGAGCGGATCGTCAACAATCGACTTGCGCAAGTAGCCTTCTGTGTAACCCCGGCGCACCCCTTCGTGAATCGCCTCCTCCAGCGACCCGCCGGTCAGGTGAACTTCCTGACCCCACTCGACAAAAAAAACAGCAAATCCAGTATCCTGGCAGATCGGGATTTGCTCATTTTTGGCAATCTCGACATTCTCAATCAGCTGTTTTAAAACTTCTTTACCGGTCGGTGATTCTTCTGTTTCAAGAGATTTCTTCAAGGCATCAAATACATCTTCGCCCAGATAGATGTTTGCATCCTGGCACATCTCGGCCACATGATCACTGATGACAGACGCGGCAATTTCCCGCAAACCAAACACCTCCTATAATAATTCTGCTTTTGTGTAACAATAATTCTTTTTCTGCTTCTCCGGAAAAAATCCTGCTCATTATTTTAGAATTTATTATAATTCTAAATTTTATTGCTGGGTCTCGGCAGTAACTTTAGCAACCTGGTCCAGTAACCTTTGGTAATCCCGGTTTATCTCGTGTTGTAATTCGTTCAAGCGGCGATCATCCATCTCCTTAAAACGGCGTTGAAGACCTAAATATTGACTGAGGGAAGCACTTTTTATATCTGCGGGGACAGTCAGTTTCCAGTTGGTGCCGTTTCGAACTTCATAAAGGGGAAAGAAACCGGTTGCCACAGCCAACCTGGAAACTTCTATCGTATCTGAAGATTCTGTGCCCCATCCCGGCGGACAGGGAGCCAGGATATGAATAAAGCGAAAGCCCTTGACCTTCTGGGCGGTTTTAAGTTTCTCTTCCAGGTCAGCCGGAAAAGCAACTGTAGCTGTTGCCGCGTAGGGAACAGTATGCGCAGCCATGATCTGCATAATATCTTTTTTTTCCCCCTCTTTGTAGAGAGGATAGGGCGCTGTATTGGTACGGGCTCCAAAAGGAGTAGCCGAGCTGGTCTGCATTCCCGTGTTCATGTAGGCCTCGTTGTCGTAACAGACAAAGATATAATCTTCGTTGCGTTGAGCGGCTCCGGAAAGGGCCTGCAACCCGATGTCAAAAGTTCCTCCGTCTCCGGCCAGCACAACCACTGTAGTATCGTGATGGCCCCTGGCATTCAGTCCCCTGCGCACTCCGCTACCGACTGAGCCGGCACTGGGGAATGGACAATGCAGAATTGGACACTTTAGCGCAGTTAATGGCGGCATCCCGGAGATGATACTCCAGCATGAAGCGGTTAGCACCAGAACAATATTTTTACCCAGCGCCTTGGTCAGGTAACGGACGGCAAGGGCCGCTCCACAACCGGGACAGGCATTATGCCCCGGATAAATCATTTCATCCTGGCGGTTTATTTCCGCGATTTTCATTAAAATTCATCCCCCCACCTCAAGGCGAAGTTTTCTTCGTTCCCTGTTGTCTGAAGCAGATCGACGAGCATTTGTTCAGTTAAATCCACCCCGCCTGCCAGAATCAAGCTGCGAACCTGTGGCGGCTTAGGCAACTCATAAAGTGCACTCCTCAGTTCCTGGGCAAAGATCCCCCCCATTCCGACTGAGCAGTTGCGATCAACAACCAGCAGCTCGGTTAATTCATTTTCTTCAATCACCTGACGGATTTCGGCAGCCGGAAACGGTCTGAAAACACGCAGTTGTATTAAACCGGTATCCGCCAAAACTGGCAGTGCCCATCTGACTGTTTCTGCAGTCGCTCCAGCGGCAACGATCGCTCTTTTAGCACCAGACGGGATCTGTGTCTCCAGAATATTGTAGCTTCTGCCAAACTGCTTTGCGAATGCCTTGTTAATCTTATTAAATAAAACTGGAAGCCTTAACATCGTCTGATGCCGGTCTTTAACCAGTTTTAAGTGTGTTTCACCGGTTGACAAACCGTGCAGGTTGCCCGGCTGGCCAGGAATCACCTGGGGAGCAAAAGCCGGCGGACCGACCAGTTTTCGCACCTGATCCGCATCAGCCACGTCTACAGCCTCATAGGTATGGGAGATGTAAAAACCATCAAAAACCACCATGCAGGGCAGGAGCAGCTCTTCGGCGATGATAAAAGCCTGGATTACCATGTCGAAAACCTCCTGGGCATTGGCACAGTATAGCTGCAACCAACCGGTATCCCGTTGACTCAAGCTGTCACCCTGGTCCGGGTCGAGGCACCAGGGTGCGCCAATGGTGCGGTTAACGTTAACCATGACGATCGGAAACCGGGCTCCACTGCACCAATGGATCATCTCATGCATGTAAGCCAGGCCGTGCGATGCAGTTGCGGTGAAAACCCTTGCTCCGGTTGCAGCCGCTCCATTACAGCAAGCCAGGGCTGCATATTCTGATTCGACGCTGACAAACTCACCACCCAGCTCTCCTTTAGCAGAAAAATCAGCAAGCGCTTCCACAATAGCTGTCTGTGGTGTAATCGGGTAGGCCGCGACGAGGTCGACCCCGACCCTCTGTACCGCTGTTGCTGCGGCTTGACTGCCGCTGATCATTTGAAAAGCCATCACCTGCCGCCTCCTTTCATCACCATTGCCTGTGCAGGGCATTCTTTAACACAAATCCCGCAACCTTTGCAGTAATCAAGGTTAACTTCAAATTTACCGTCAACCTGATCAACAGCGACATCAGGACAGAACAGATAGCAGATTCCGCAGGAGTTACAGGTTCCACAACCCAGGCAGCGCTCTGCTTCACGCTGCGGTTCAGCCTCTTTCTGTTGCAGCTCTAAATTAACCTTTGCTGCCAGGTTCAAAGCTTCAAATGAGACCACTTCTCCAGCAAGTATTTCCTGTTCGCAAACCTCGAAATCCTCGTAGACAGACCGGATCGCCATGGCCGCCAGTCTGCCGGCCCTAATCGCTTCCGGTACAGTGGCCGGGCCGCTGATCAGATCGCCACCGGCGAATAGAGTTTGCTTACTGGCTAGAGTCCCAAACAGGCTGTAATCCGCAAGTTGCCCGAGAGCCATAATTACCGAATCGCATTCCCTGCAAAAACTAGTGGAACTGTCTACCAGCAGACCGTATCGATCGGTCCGACTGTGATCGACAGTCACTCCTTTGACCCGGCCACCCTTCGTTTCGATACTACGCGGCAGTACATTAAATATTAGCTCAACCCCTTCTCGCTCAGCAGCCTCCACTTCACTCTGATCAGCCGGCATCTCTAACCGGCTGCGTCTGTAAAGCAGAGTTACATGGTGGACTCCATTGACACGCAGAGCAGTGCGGGCACTGTCAATGGCCGCGTTACCTCCGCCGACAACCACAACAGAACTACCCAGTTTTTGCAGCACACCAGTGTTATAGTTACTTAAAAAATCAAGCGCATTGTAAACATGATCACTATCTTCTCCCGGTAGGCCGGACATCCGCGGAATCCAGGCTCCGGTAGCCAGGAAAACCTGGTCATATTCTTGATAAAGATCATTAAGCACTAGATCACTACCCAGGCTTGTGTTAGTTTTAAAAACAACTCCTTCACTGCTCAGGATTTCCAACTCCCGTTTCAGGATTCTATGCGGCAAACGGTATTCGGGGATACCAAGGGCCAGCATCCCGCCGAGTTGTGCAGAACGCTCATAGACAGTTACCATATAACCCGCCTGCGTAAGATAATAAGCACAACTCAATCCCGCCGGACCCGAACCGATCACGGCAATCCTTCTCTTCTTCTTCATAATCGCTTTTGATGGCTCGTAGTTTTTCAGCCGCCACTCACCGATCGCTTTTTCCACCTCCCGGATCGCAATCCCCTGATCGAGCTGATCACGGTTACAGTTCTCCTGACAGGGGTTAAAACAGACGTATCCGGTTAATGCTGGGAAAGGATTATTATGGCTCATGATCTGCCATGCCTCTTCCCACCGGCCCCTCTTTACGGCATCCAGCCAAGACGGAACTTCGCCCTGCAGGAGGCAGCCCTGGCGGCAGGGTGATTGGCGGAACTGTCTTTCCGGAGTTAAAAAGCGCCATTCTCCGGTTTTGTTAACTGAAATTGCCGTTGTGCCGCAGGCATAGGCTGCCGTTTCTTTAAATGGTGCCTGTAACAAAGCCCGACACCTCCTCGACATTTTCATAGCCATCGATGGTTGCCTTCACATTGGCATCAATGCTGGCCGATACCCGCTGTTTAATCGACTTAAGTAAAGTATCAATTGATACCAGGCCACTGACTCTGGCCATGGCCCCCAACATTACGGTATTGACCATTGGAAAACTACCAATGGCCAGCTTATGTTTCCAGGCGATTTCGCGGGCGTCAACCTGGTAGATCCGGTAGCTTTGGTTTTCAAAAAGTTCCTGCGGAACTGTTTCCGGCCAGCCGGGTCCGGCATTTAGAAGCAGTAAGCCGTCATCCTTCAAGCCGGCATACAAAGTGCTCCCACTGATTGTCGCATCAAAAACCACCACACAGTCAGGATTATAGATCCGACTGCGCGGCATCAGGCGTTCCGTACCAGCCCGGATAAAGGCCGTTACCGGTGCCCCCCTTCTCTCCGCGCCAAAAAGCGAAAAAGCACGGGCGTAGTGGCCGTCTCGAAAAACCGCTTCAGCAAATACCGAAGCAGCTATAACAATGCCCTGACCACCCCGGCCATGTAATCTGAATTCAGAAATCTGTCTATCCATTATTGCCCACTCCCTTGCAATATCTTGCAAAGAGCAATTGTTTGCCTGCAAAATATTGCAGATTGTCAGAAAATCTCTTTCGGGAAATAGATTAAAGCAATTTTCATACCAAAAATGGGGTTATTAGATCATTTTGTGTTGATGAAGTTTGTTGTAGAGGTTACGAATTGAAATATCCAGGGTTCTTGCCGCTTCAGCTTTATTGCCGTCTGTCTCACTGAGGACCGTTTCCATAATTTTCTTTTCCCAGGCCTGATGGAGTTCTTTTAAGCTACCAACCAGTGGTTCATTTAATGTCGCCGCTTCTTTGATGGGCGCTGAAGCCGGCATAACCAGATGTTCTTCTTTGATCTGCTGTTCCTGGCGACCTAAGTTGATGACCGCCCTGGCCATTACATTCTGCAGTTCCCGGATGTTACCAGGCCATTCATAAGCTTTTAGTTTTCGAAATACTTCCGGGGCCAGCTCTACCTTGTGACGACCATATTCCTGGGCGTACCGCGACACAAAATGGTTGGCCAGAAGCGGTATATCACTTTTAATATTCGCCAGTTGGGGAATCTGGATTGGAAAAACATTGAGACGGTAGTAGAGATCACTACGAAAGAGTCCCTTTTCAACCTGTTTTTCCAAATCAGCATTGGTTGCAGCGATAATGCGCACATCAATCTGCCGGCTTGTTGATTCACCAACCCTGATAATCTCGCCTTCCTG
>Ga0194126_10002253_pt1 | contig 31503 bp, 28 predicted proteins | sample TA2KigC150mmetaG_FD_148641 | JGI IMG/M metagenome (GOLD analysis project Ga0194126, IMG submission 148641) | Freshwater microbial communities from Lake Tanganyika, Tanzania - TA2015035 Kigoma Deep Cast 150m | ecosystem: Environmental > Aquatic > Freshwater > Lake | place: Tanzania: Lake... | reverse complement strand
TATCAGCAAGATGAAACCATTGTAAATTTTCACCAATTTGCTAAATTACTGATCAATAGACATTCAGAAAACCCAGTATTTTAAGTGTTTTCGATTGGGAAATACTACTTTTCACGCTTTTTTCAAGAATTAAGATTGCCAATAAAAAAGTAATCCCAGGAAAACCAAACTCTCCAAGCGCTAAAAAAAATGTGGAATGTGCGTTGAGCCACTGCAAACCTCCACGCTCCGGAACTCCTGGCGGTCTATATTTTGTGCCGAATTCGTATGGAAAATTACCAGCTCCAACACCCAAAATAGGATTGTCTTTGGCCATTTTGAAAGCTTGTTTCCAGACCATGATCCTCCCAGCGGCTGAACTCTCCTGCTCATAGTCTTTAATAGTATCCATTCTCTCGTAAAATATCGGGGGGGCATAAGCAATAACGACCAACGCAAGTCCTCCAACAACGATAAGTCCTTTTAATTTCCTTCGGCTTTTAAACAGAAGATATAGAATAACGCCGGAGAGTGAAAGAGCCCCCCCCCCTCGAACTAGTACCAATTATACAGAGTGTAAGCAATACAAAAATAATTATCGAAAGGATTTTGTAGAATCTATTTCTTCCGTCCATAAAGAGGAAATAACTGAAAGGAAGCACTATTGAAACTGAGAGCGCGAAGTCATTACCATCTCCCAGGAAAGGAGCTCCTGTAAGATATGATCTTGTTTCCGGATTTAACACAATATCAGGGGTTATCGCCACAATAACAAGGTGTACTATTACTAATATTATTAAAACTCCCTTTAATTTATTTAGGTCCGTTATTTGCTTAATCATAATATAATATATTAGTAGATACCCCAACACAGCCTTGAATTTTACAAAGGCATAATAAGTCACCTCTGCAGTTAAAACGGAAATCACCACCAGGAAAAGAAATACAAGGAACAGTTTTGTGTTTGGTTTTTTTAATACTTCATCGTTACTTATCAACTTATTCGAATAGAATGAGACGATAAAAAGCAGCACCGCGAGCGCGGTGTGAACCCGAAGCACTTCCAATATATTAATAAAAACACCTGGCCTCATATATTCAAACAGAAGAAATATTAATAATGCATAATATGGTTTCATGATTTAGTAATAGTATGGCGTGTGAAGTTTATCTGAAAGTATCCCGCTAACTCTAAATTATTAGATTTCCAGAAGACAAATTATTACAAATGGCTTATTACATATTTTAACCGAATTATTTATTTTTAATTCCAATCAAGTTTTCATAAACTCTTTCAAGCTTTTTTGTTCGAACACAAAAGTCAAAGTTTTCCATTATAGTTTTCCTCCCTCTTTTTGAATAATCCTTGAACCTTTCCTGTTCTGTTATAAATTTTATAATTTGTTCTCCCAATACCTCAGGATTATGTGGTTCGACAAGAACCCCCGTGATATCGTCTTTAACAGCCTCTGAAGTGCCACCTACATTCGTAGCAATTACAGGTACTTCCATAAGCATGGCCTCCAGAATAACATTGGGCATACCTTCTGTATGTGAGCTTTGCACCACTAAATCAAGGCTGTTGTATATCCTTAGCATATCATTTCGATACCCAGTAAAGATAATCCAATCGTGCATGCCCTTGCTGCATACAAGTCGTTCAAGTGAATCTCTTTCTGGACCACTCCCGATTATGAGGAATTTTATATTGTCATATCTTTTAAGGACTTGCTCGGCTGCCATGATAAAATCATATTGCCCTTTCTCAGGACTGAGTCTCCCGATATTACCTACAAGTAAAGTTTCCTTACCTATCCCCAGTTCTTCTCTAAAACTGTTATCATTTATGTTGGGCTTATATCGGTCAATTATTAATGAATTATATAGCACAGTGATATTTTTAGTTGATACCCCATGTTTGAGGACATCGGTTTTTATCATCGTAGAAACGGCAATTACATGATCAAAGAAACGTAATATATTTTTGTCGCAAAAAACTAAAAAACTATCTTTCATTGAGTTTTTTATCCAGCCATGAAGTGTTGTGACTACAGGAATACGCTTTATTTTTGCACAAATTAGTCCTAAGATGTCAGATCTTACTTCATGAGTATGTAAAATATCGATCTCTTCTTTTTCCATTATTTCCAGAATCTGACTGACAGTTCTAAAATCGAAAGTTCCTGACTCTGATATTTTAAAAATATTCGCCTTCCTTTTCGATGCTGCGTCAATGAATGGGTGTTCTGTTGTTCCATTTCTGACAAACGCACCTAATAAATAATTGAAGCGGCTCGAATCAATGGCTGAAGCGGTCTCAAGAATAGTCCTGCCCGGTCCGTCAAGCCATGGTGAATCTCTCAAATGGAAGATGTTAATTTTATTTCTATCCATACTTATTTGTGTGTTTTCTCCCTTACTATCTTTGACGCGCTTACTAATTTTTCATTATACCTTCAAAAACACACTGGTCAACTTAATATCGAAACATACAGGTATTCTGTGAGTTCAACATTTTTTCTTAAATTAAACTCCCTCAACAACCGCTCATATCCTGCCCTTCCCATATCTTCCGCCAGGTTATGATCAGATAATATTTTCATTATTGCCGTAGCCATCTTTTCGGGGCTTCTCGGTTCTACCAAAATGCCTGTATTGCCATCAATAACAATCTCGAGGGGAGCGCCGATTCGCGTGGAGATGATCGGCTTCTTTAAGGCCATGCCCTCAAGCAGAGTTCTTCCAAAAGGCTCGGGCTCAATCGACGCATGGATCAAAACCGATAAACAGTTGACAAGATCCGCCACATCTTTTCTTGGCCCTGTGAATATCACACTATCTTCGAGGTTTTCACTCTTTACAATATTCTTTAAACGCTCTAGATAATACATATCGCTCTTCGAAACACCACCTACAATCAAGCATCGAACATTCGGAAAATCAGTTCGCACATATTTCATAGCGTGTATTACTGTTTCCTGTCCTTTCCATTCCTTAATGTTTCCAACAATTCCTATTACAGGGGCCCCGTTTGCTATGCCAAGCTCCTTCAATACGGCTTCTTTATTCCTGCAGACAGCAAATTTGTTAGGATCAAGACCATTGTAGATCCGGTGCAACTGGCGTTCGGGAAATCCGTGTCGTAGAAGGTTGTTTTTCACAGCGTCGGAGATACAGATGATAGCTTTGAGAAAACGTGCCCAGAAACAAGGTTGTTTAGGGAAACTATTATTGATTCCTCGTTCGTGAGCGACAACTATCGCTTTGGTTAAAAGTGAAGCCAGTATCCATTCCTGGGGCCTAAGAAGAGTGTTATTTAAATGGACTATATCTACTTTCTCTCTCTTCAAGACGGTAAAACATCTAAACGAAGGAAGGATAAATGTAAGGAAGTAATTGACTGTTTTTTGAACCATCCTGAAAGACTTCACAATCACATAATTTGGTAGTGAATATCTTGCGATTATCTTCAATTGTCGAAATATCTTAAATATGTTTAAGGGCTTCGACTTTTTCATCATGATGACTCTACAGCCTGCAACCTCGTACTGTGGAATCAGATGATTATCCTGATAGAAGGCAACGATTGGCTCATAGATAGCTTTGTTCAAACCCTCAATCAAAAAAAGTAGGCTGAAATGAGAGCCCCCGACGGTACCGTCGGTATTGCTCTCTATATATAGAATTATCTTTCTATTCATTTGCCATTGCTAAATAAGTGAGTTTCAATAGGATGGTCCGCCAGTGCAGGTTTGCAAGCTCGGAGATCAATGTCATATTTCTTGTCTTTCAACTGCCGCGAATCTTGTTCCGCAAGCATGCTGTCTTAATAATTTTGGGTTCTTAATTCCTGAATATTGGACAATATTTGCCTTCGAATGAGGAGGAAATACACAAAGACTCCGAAAATCACCAAGAAGACCAATCCAATAACATTTACCAAGGGAAAGCTCTTCTTTACAAGGACTATCACCAAGCACATAATGCCGCTGTATAAACTCGTTACGAATAGAACATTGAATATTCTAACCAGCTTTATTTCGATCACCTTTCCAAGTATGTAGAGCTCCACCATATACTGGATTGCTATTGGTATTGTTATGGCGAGGGAGGCTCCGATCAGTTCGTACCTTCGGATCAGAGGAAAACTGATCATGAGTATTAAAATCAATTTCGCCGTATTTAAGTAGAAAGAAATATTTGGTTTCCCTACAGCATTGTAAAGATACCCCTGGATGGAACCCAGAGATCTTATACACCCAAAGAGAGAGAGTATGATTAATGAATCCACTGCGGGGGTCCACTTATCACCATAAACAAACCGCACGATTTCAGGAGCCAGCACTGCGAGCCCTGAAGTCGCAGGTATCGTTATATAAGAGACAAGTTTTAGCGTTCTTAGGAAAGCCTCCTGTAACCCCACCAGGTTATCTTGAAGTTTACTATACGCCGGGAACAACACTCTTGATATGATCTTCGAAATATGAGTCGCCGGAAGATTCGCAAGAGTAAAGGCAAGCACGTAATACCCAAGGGCGTCCATCCCCATCATCTTTCCGATAATGACGCTGTTGATCTCGATCGTGACAAAAACCACCACCGACAAACCTGTAATATACTTTCCATATTGAACCAGTTCTTTGGCGATTTCTCCGTTCAAGCGCAATCGCAGTTTACCCGGAACGATTACAAAAGACAAAACAGTCCCTACAAAGCTTGCGACAACATGACCAATAACAAGAGCCCACACGTTCCTGAAATAATAGGCTAGCGAAATGACTATTACAAAATTGACAATGCCCATTATTTGCTCGAGGTATGAAAGACGCTTGAAGTTGAGGTCTTTTTGCATCGTTACCGTGTTCACATTACTGAAACCGCTGAAAATAAAACTAAGCGCAATTACTTTTAAACCAGTATACAAAATATCTTTTCTATAATAATCCGCCACAAGTGGTGATACGAGAAAGGTGATAATGGCAAGAATGATGCCCCTGATGATCATCAGTGTAAAAGCAGTATCCTTTGCTTCGTCATAACTCTTCTGCCTTTGAATGAGTGCCGTATAAAAACCCGTTTCCGTAAATATGTCAAACGCTCTTATCACCACCAGGCAGATGCTCATTAAACCGAATATTTCAGGCGTCAAAAGACGAGCAAGAATGATTCCTTTAATGAACAGCAGTATATTCGTTAAGATACCTGTTATTCCCACCCATGAGACAGATCGGATAGTTTTCTTCTGAAGTGACCCGTCCTCACCACCTAAAAATTGAAATAAATACCTTACTTTTTCAGAAATGTTCATAGGCAAAAACTACAAAAATAAGAATTGATTAATTAGCGTCAGCAATTTATTGATTTGAATTTCCTTTTTTTATTTCTGCTATACCATTAATAATAGTCATGACTTGATTGACCCTTGAGGCCCAAGAATTATTATTGGCGACAATGACTCTTTTGTTTATGTTACCAACGTTAGCATGGCTTAATTCTTGATCAAGAATATCAAGCCATTGCTCATAGGTATGCGCGATCATCACAACATCCGAATATGGTCTTACTTCAGGCAAATCAGAAGATACGGATGGTTTACCGCATGCCAGATACTCATGCATCTTAAGAGGATAGCCATAATAGGTCCATTCGTTGACAAGATAACACATCATGCAAACGTTCAGACCCTTAATGTACGAGGGAACCTGTTTATTCTCTTTCTTACCGAGAAAATAGCAATTCTTTTGTTGCTGAAGCTCCTTTAGATTTTCCTTGAATTCGGGCAACTGGACTCTCACCGCCCCGACAAGAACGATCGACCATGAAGGGCGGGCTTTACACAGGAACGTCAGTAGTTTGAAATCTACCTTTTCATTGATGACACCGATGTAACCTATTCGGGGCTGCGGGATCTCGATCATGTCCGGCGGGATTTGAACTTCGTCGGTCATAGCTTTTGAAAAAAAGTCGAAATCCACACCATTGGGAACGAGGTGTATCTCTTTGCAGTCATTCTTGTGCAGATCATAGAGTCCTTGCGCCGTAACAAGAACCATGTCCGCTTTTTCAAATAACTTTTTCTCCTTTGGACTGATGCCCCCATCTCCGCCTATGTAACCCGCATAATGATCATACTTATAATAAATGACCAAAGACTCATTAAACTGGCCTATCATGTCGACATAATTTGGGTGCCATATTAACAATATTGGTCTCTCAAATCGTAAGGCTTTAAGACTCTTTTGAATCTTATTATTTCTTATTTTTTCAATGTCTCTGTTTATCCGATTGAATCGATAATTATATGGCAGATAGCGCGGCGGGACATAGCTGTAGAGATTCTGTTTGATCATGTTGAATCCGTGCAAGTTGGTTTTCTTGCGACCCCCTGGTAGGAGATCAACGAGATAAAAAGGGGGGGACAGAAAAAACACCCTATTGTATTTCGCAAGTTCCCACAGAAAACCGTGCCTGTTTTGCCACGGGCTATCCCAGTAGTCAACTTGGCAACTTATGAAATCGTAGCTCTTGTCCCCTGACATACGAATGGCTTTAGAATCAATTAATAATATTTATTCAACCATGAAGAGGATGTATTGAACATCTCGCCCTGTCATTCTTTGAAAGAAAAAATATGATTTGCATCTTTAGTAATAAATATGTCAATGTTCGATTTATATTCATCATATTCACTTCTATATTGTGCCATGTATTTTTCTTCGAATTCCCAGAAAAGTCTGTCTGCTTCGCTGAAGATCAAAAGCTCCTTTTTCGAAGAGAGCATGTTGTGCAGGGCCATTGGAAAATAGGGATTGAAATTGTTATCTCACTCATTTGAGTTTACGTTCATTCTCTGCCTCTCCCGTCGAAAGAGGGTGTGTGTTGTGTGCGAACAAGAGGTGTTACCCTATTTATAAAGCACGACCGACATACTGGAAGTCACGAACTCACGAATGACAGCCATGTGTGTCAGGACGCGTGGTAGTATCATAATGGGTTTCAGTTTCAAGAATTCAACCTTATACCCTGCGCTCTTCGACAATCGCATAAATCTACCTATGGTCATTTTGTTGAGTCCGCCCTCAGTCTCCGCAAAAGTCTTGGCTCCGTCGTTTCTGTAAAGGCTGCGGACTTTCAGTATGGTCTTCTCTGAAAAAATAAAGTGTGTCCAGGGATATTTGATCATAAAAAACATATGCACTCCAAAAGGGTGAAACCACGGCGGACTAAATGTGACAAAGAACCTTCCACCCTTCTTTAGAACAAAAAACACATCTCTAAGTATTTGAGCTGGTTCACCAAAATGTTCGAACGAATTTTGGCTGAACGCCACGTCAATCGTTTGCTCTCCGAGCTCTCTCAATGGCGATAGGGTGAACATCACTTTTTCTCCAATGCCAAGCTCTTTAGCTCGTAATAGGGATTGATTGAAGATCGCTCGAATCTCAGACCCCACGGCACACTTTGCCCCATGTAAGACAGCCCCGACTACCTGCTCTCCGCCTCCACATCCAACATCAAGTACAGTCTTACCCTTAATTGATTCGGTAAAAGAGTTCCCAAACCGATCCTTCAACCAACTGAGGGGATCTTCTGTGCTATTTTCCCCGGCGGATTCAGGTTGGTCACGCCCAGGGGGTGGATAGCAGAAAAAGCGGAGAAAAACTTTTTCTCGAAGATTAAATTCTTTTTTAATCTCATTCATCGATTGTTTGTTATAAACCACCCATATCGAAATGGAAATCTTTGCTGGTATTGAGCGAGATTCTTTAGGCCTTTCCGAAAACAGAGCACATTACCTGTAGTTGGCTGTCAACCATCTGCATGTGTGATCGAGCATATCCTTCTGCTCCCATGAAAATTCAAGAATGTGCCGCGCGTCTTTACAAAGATACAGTTCAACAGTATGATTTAATCTTAATAGCTCCTTCCCATACGATGGGACGAATTTTTCTTCGAATTCGTGGTACAGGCGATCATTTTCTCCAAAGATCATTAACATACGACGAGATGAGTTGACCATCTTTTTGAATGCCACCATAAAAAGCCTATTGAAATTTCCGTTGACCTTGGGGTTACTGGCTTCTATAGGCGTATTTAGAGATTCGCCCTGATACCTTGTTCTCAAGACTTTTGTCCTGATAATCTTAATGAGAATCTTGAAAATTACCCTATAATCGCTGCGGAAGGTAAAGAAGCGCACCCACGCCCGAGGAGAAAACCTCTTTTTAATATAAAGATCTTTCAATCCCTCGATTTCTCCATCCGTGATATATTTTGTACGGTCTATTCTGGAGCTATCCAGAATAACCGGGATTCCGACGCTGAGCAGCCCATCCACTCTCTTATCCTTTGCTCCAGCCAGGAGACCTGTGATTGCCCCCCCGCAGAGCCCTGAAAGGATAAAACGTGACATATTGTATTTTTGCTGCATCCAATCCATGGCGCTCAGCGTGTCATTTACAAATCTGCCAACCTGTATCGAGCCATAGAGATCGGCTGTTAATTTTTCGTCGATTTCACCCTCAGAATCCCCTATTCCCTCAGGATCGAACCTAAAAATACAAAAACCCATTTCACAAAATCTCTTCGCCATTTTGACATACAGCCTGTGAGGAGCCACACGGCTTTTTATGCCCGGGCTCAAGATAATGATGGCAACATCTTTCCGGGGCTGGGAGGGGGTATGGAGAATGCCGAAGAGTTTGAGGCCGTTGCGGTTGGGGAAAGTAACGGGTTCGATGAGAAAGGACATTGTTATATATTACAGGTTACGGGTTACAAGTTGCAGGTTGGAAAGATAAATACGTTACAAGTTACACGTTACAGGTTGCAGGTTATGGGTTCAAGGTTCAAGGAACAAGGATGACGAAAATGCAAAATGAAAAGTGCAAAATGTAATTCAAAGGCCTAAGGCCAAAGGCTCGCAGAGCGCATGGCGCATAGCGAAAGGAGTAATGGAATGATGGAATGGTGACCAGTCATTGGTGATCGGTTAAGAAACGGATCTGCGTTCAATTTGATCGACACGGCGTTTTAATTCCTGTACTTCCCCTTCAAGAGTAGAAACACGCCTGTCCAATTCTGCGTATGAAAATTTAATCATGGCCATCATTTCCTGATGGGTATGTTCACTTTCTTTTCGAAAATCGGTTATCTCTCGTGTGAATTTCTCATCAAGATTCATTACTCCTTCGGCAACAAGCTTCATCTGGGATATGACATCCTCGGAGATTAAATGAAATTGATGTACGATTTCTTCTTTAAGCTGGTCGGATTTCTGCTCAAGGCTGTTTATCCGTCGATCTATCGATTCTAACAACCCTGAAAGATCCTTCTTTTTCATTTCTGGCATCTTTCGAACCTCAATTTTTAGGTAAGAATATCACAGCCCATTGGCTTTGTCCAATCTTTTAGAATCGCCGTTTTAGACATCTAGGCCACCCCATTAAAGGCTTGAAATCAAAGAAGTGCGGAAATTGGACAACAACCCACAATATTGGAATAGTGGAATAATGGAATGTTGAAAAAAACAGTTACCGGTTAAAAGACAAAACGGTTGCGGGTTACGGTTAAAAACACATTAAACACAACTAACTCAACGAACACGATAAACTCATGTAACACAGGGCATCATCGGGACAGCCAGTCATGGGTGAGACGGAACAGGTTTTCTGCACGGGCGTAATAGAGTTTGATCTCCTTCCAGAAGGGCTCTTCAACTGCAACAGCCAGCTCACTTTTTGCATACTTTTCCTTCAGCCTTTTTAACGACTCGCTCACGTTGCCCTCTTTCCGGCTGATTTGAACGAACAGAACCCGGCTTTCGCAACTATTTCCGTTTTTGTTCAAATCGATACCCGCTATTTGCTCATACAATGGCCAGGCCATTTCATAGCCTTCGATATTAACTGTCTTCCCCTCCTTCATCATCTGGATCAATGCATCGGTATTATGCAGAATTTTCTTGTAAACTGCTGTTTGGGTAGCAAGGTTGATTCTCAGTATTTCTTTAATATATGCGGAACCATCTATCACTGGCTCCCAGAGGATTAGTCTCCTGATGCCAGAACCGTTTTCTCCAACCAATGAAGCTACTGTCGCGCCTAGACGAAGGCCGAGGAGGTTTATAGATTCTACCCCACTGACTTTTTCCCTGAGTGTATTGATCGCACATCGCGTGTCCGAGAGCATCGTGTCAAGAGTTGATTCCTCAAAATTGCCTTCGCTGTCGCCGTTTCCCATGTAATCGAAACGCAGAACAGGGTAACCCTTAGCCGTAAGATCTCTGGCGAAGTTGACAAATACCCTGTGAGCCCAGAGTTTTTCCTCGGCAAAAGGGGCACAAAAGACGAAGCCTTCTTTCCGGACAGGGCCGGTGGGCTGATGAAGAACGCCGAAGAGCCGGTAATTGCCGTTAGGGAAGAAGAAAGGGGTCTCAGTCATAAATAAATAAGCTGGGAAGCTGGGAGGCTTGGAGGCCTGGAAGCTAACTCAAAAGCTGGGAAGCTGGAGGCTAGGAAGCTATCAAGCTAAAAAGGCTATGAGGCTTGGAAGCCGGGAAGCACGAAAACACACGCTGGGAAGCTGGAGGCCAGGAAGTTTGGAGGCCACACCACCTTACTAGTCCCCAACTGCTTCGTAGAACTTCCAAAGGAGTTTCCCTAATTTGTTGTAACCATTCCTGAGATCATCGTACTCACTGTCTTCCAAATAGCCTAATCTATGCGAAAAGTATAAAAGGTATTTTGTCTCAGCCAAAGAGCCCAAACTTATGTTTATAAAACGAGAAAGCTCTTTGTCACCTTTTCTCGAGTACCCCTCCCTCCGGGGCGTAGCCCACTTTTAAACCCGGTTCTTGTCCATCCATTTCAATCTTTTCCCACGAGATTTTTTCAGGGATCGTTCGATCCATCTTGCTTGATCCTTGCCTTCAATTCTTTCCACTGCAACTAGTCGCCAAGGCATATCTTTCGAAGTTGATTTAACATATCCGGAATTGTGATATTTTAAGCGGTTATCTATACTATTAGTGTGACCAATATAAACCCTTTTCTTTGCCACACTTTCTATCGCATAAACACAGAACATGGGTCCAAGAGTCCTACGCCCTACGGGGCGGAGCCTACTATATTGGTTGGTATGGACAAGGCTGCTCTTCTAATTTGTGAAGTAAGCCCGTATATCTCTTCTTTGGGGAAATTTCTTGTTACTTGATAAACACGAAACGCAAGCTCATCGGATACTTTCCAGATTTCGAGTTTCTGCCATCTTTCTGCTTCCATATTAAAACCTCCTTGCCTTCTAGTCCTTTAACCTTCTAGCTTTCTCGCCTTCCGGCCTTCTGGCTTTCTGGCTTCTTTACTTTCTAGCTTTCTCGCCTTCTGGCCTCTCAGCCTCCTGGCCTTTCAGCCTTCTAGCCTTTCAGCCTTCTCGCCTTCAAGCGGTAATTTTTTGGCTCATCTTTTGGAGGGTTCCCAGATTTCTTGCCTGTGACCACTTAAATACTTACCCCAGGCAACCAAAGCGGATAGATTGACCATGGAGAAAAAGAATGGGATTCTAAATATAAACGGTCTCGATGAACCCATCCAACCGATGGCGGCCATGCCATAGAAAGCTACCTGCAGCCAGAAGAACGTGGCATATATTTTCGAAGACAGCAGGAAGAGGTTGCTGAAAAAAAGCAGGATCAGAAAAACGCCTATCGACCAGCGGATTAATTTATGGCTTATCAATTGGATGGAGAATATTCCGAATTTAAACGGGTTCAATAGATGTTTGAAATGAATCAGGGTGGTCATACCCCGGAGGAGTGTTCTCACTTTTCTTTCGAACTCGCTTTTCGGATCGGGGACGCTCCGCATCATTCCTTTAGCAGTCGGTTCTGTCACTGCCCTGAAGCCCTTTTCTACCGTTTTGAGGACCGAGAAGAAATCGGGAGCCAGGCCCTCCGGAAAAGGTTCGCAAAGGTCGCGTCTTTGGGCATAAAAACACCCGCTTGCCCCTACTATGGAGCCTATTCTGCTTTCCAGGTTTCTCAAGAATAGCTCGTATCTGCCATAGGCCCCCTCCCCTCCTTCGCCGGGAATGTAATCTTCCCCTGAAACACAGCCGGTCCGTTTGTCTGAAAATCTGCGAAGAAGATTTCGGAGAGCTTTCTCTTCCAAAATGATTGAGGCATCGGAGAAGACAATAATTTCATTTTTCGCTTCACGAAGGCCCCGGTTCAAGGCAGCCGCCTTCCCTTTTCTTACAGGTTGTTCAAAATACTTGACCCCATCATTTCCATATCTGCGGGCGATCTCCCCGGTCCGATCCGTTGAGCCGTCTGAGATGATCAGGATTTCAAGTTTATTCTTTGGATAATCCAGGGACAACGTATTTTGTATCTTATCACTAATGATCTTTTCTTCATTATGCACGGGAATGATAAGGGAGGCACTCTGCTCATACCGATCGTTGGAGTTATGGGTGTCGCTTTCCCTCTTTTTCCTTGACAAAAGCATGAGAAGGAACGGATAGCCGAAGTAGGCGTATATAACAACGAAAAAGGATAGCCAGAACAGGGTTCTCATTTAGGGTGTGTTACTCCCCCACTCCACATCTACTGTCTATTGAGCGTCTTCAAATAGATGTCTTCGTAAGCCCGGGTCATGCGCTCTACCGTGAACTGTTGTGCGACCTTTCGTGAGGCAGCACTTCCCAAGCGACACCGTAGATCGGAGTCATCTATGAGCCGGGTCAGGGCTGTCACCATTCCTTTTATGTCCTTCGGCTCGACAAGCAGACCGTCTACCCCGTCATCGATGATATGGTTATTTTCCCCAACACGTGTGGCTACAATGGGTTTTCCGGCCGCCATGGCTTCCAGGATCACTATCGACATAGCCTCCCAGAGGGAAGGCTGGAAGAACACGTCGAAGGCTGGCAACGCCACCTCCGCTCCATTCATCACCCACCCGGCGAACACGACAGTGTTATCCAGTCCTAATTCTCGTTTCTTCGCTTCGAGTTCTTTGCGAAGATGTCCATCTCCCACAATCACAAATCGCACTCTGTTCCTAACATCTTGAAACTCCCTGGCAACCAATAGAAGGTCGAATAGTCCCTTCTGTTCGATTAAGGTAGCGATCGTTCCTACCAGAATACAATTCTCAGCGCCCACCCTGGACCGGAACACGCCGTCACCTTGGGCAACGCCAGGAAAAATGCCATTCCACACCCTTTTAATCTTTTTCTCTTTTAACCGAAAAACCTCCTTAATCTGCTGCCGTTGGACCTCTCCGACTGCAACGAGGCGATTCGCAAACCTGGAGAAAACTTTCTCAATCCACATTTGTCGCCATCTAAGGTTTGGATAGTTCCCAAAATGGAAAGTGTGAATAAGCTTTAACTTAGGTATCAATAGCTTGCAGACCGCGGCGTCGGCTAATGCGTCTGCCGTGTGAGTGTGGACGAGGTCAATCCGCTTTTGACGTAGGACCCTCAGAAGTTTGATGAACGTGAAATAGTCGACTTTAGGCTCTGCTGAATTTGACAAAGTTACGATATCAACACCTTCCCTTAAAAGCTCATCGCCGATTACGCCGCATACCTTGATACAACAAACCGTTACATTGAACCGGGCTCGGTCGATGGTCCTTACAAGATCCCTGATCACCACCTCGGCGCCGCCAATATTCAAGCCTGCTACGGCAATCAGCAGGTTAATTTTGCGTTCGGACTTATTCAATTTACACAATTCCTTATTGCGCATTTGAGAAGCTGATATCGTATGTTGCATGGGAACTGGTTCGGTGTTGTTTACTTGAGTTACTTGAGTTACTTGGGTCCCAGTTAAATAGACTACGCATTTAACGGGATAAATTACTTGGGTTGCTTGGGTTACTTGGGTTGCTTTAGTTTACCCCAGGTTACGAGTTACGGGTTGCGGGTTACGGGTTACACGCTAAAACCCGGTGATCAGTGACCAGTAAGGAATGACAGAAAAAAATGGGGGTGATACTCTGTTATGAATGATTTCTGAAAAACCAGGAGCGGATTTCAAAGAGCCAATTCTCCATATCATCTTGGGGCATTGTTCTTTCAATTTTAAAGGTGCATTTCTGAAGTCTGGACAAGGAGCAGCTTCACGAAAATATTTCTTGGTTTCATAGTGACCTGATGGTTCAATACCTCTCCTCAATCACTTCTTAGCAGACCGGTCTTCCTTAGAGCAGCAGATTATTTATACTGTGTTCGCATCTGGCTTGAGCATGACCTTGAGAAACGACCGCGAACGGGCCGCCGCCATTGCGGTCTCGATCTGTTCAAGCGGATAGATTGCTCTAAGAAATGGGGCGGTGTCTATTTTTGGCAGTGTCGCAAGCGCTTCCTCGAAGGCAGATCCGCTGCTTCCAACAGAGCCTATGATTGAGCGATCAAACGCAACAATTGACTCGAAGTTGAAAGTTTGGTCGGAGTATGGCAGGCCGAGCAGTAACAGGGTGGCGCCAGTTGATGACTCCTGCACCACCTTTGATAAAACTGTCTGTGCACCCGTTGCCTCGATGAGCCATTCATACCGCTCGAGGCCTTCCAGTGACTGTGACGTCGATACCGCCCCGTTCAGCAATGAAAGACGTCCACTCTCTCTGTCGAAGACTGTAACGGAATGCCCCCGCAAAGCTAAAACTCGGGCCGAAAGATGGCCGATGGTGCCTGCGCCAAAGACTGCACATTCCCTTGGCCGATCCCCATTGGGCACGGACCCAAGACGCCGAAGACCTTTGAGGACAACTGCGAGTGGTTCAGTTAATGCCGCTTCCGCCAGGGTCACATCCGCTGGAACCCTGTGTGCATACCGTGCACGAGTCACTAAATAAGTCGAATAGCCGCCATCCTGACGGATAACACCCACCTCGCGTCTCTCACGGCAACGAATTGCTTCGTCGCGTGCACATTCAGAACAATCCCCGCATCCCTGGATGCACTCCACAACAACCCTATCTCCTTCACTGAGACCGGATACACGGGGACCGAGTGAAACGACAGTTCCCGACACTTCATGGCCGGGCACGATGGGATAGTGAGCCAATCCCGACTGATAGTATCCAAGCTTTCCATCAATAATATCCAAATCTGTTCCACAAACGCCTACATGAGAAACGTGTATCAAAATCTCACCTGGTTTCATTGTTGGCACAACACGATTTTCCAGCCGCATATCTTTTGGACCATTGATCACTAAAGCAGAATACTCTTTGTCAGTAAATATTGCTGGTCGTTTAACGGGATTATTAATCCTTCGGCTGTCAATAATACCTGAAATAGTTCCTACCATTTTTCCATATCGGAATCTTAATATTTCAAAAAAGAATTTACTAAAGCGTTCTTGAATTAAGGCTGACAAAAGATCGTGACAGCACCACCTTATTTCGCGCCATATTTCTCTTGGAATATGCCTGAGAAAAAGTCTGCCCACTTTTCGGGCAGCCATTGCTTCCCTATAATACCGATTACGAAGTTGTGGCCATGATTCATTATGGACATGGATAATGCGAGCATTAGGTTCGTATAAGATCCTCATACCTCGTTCCACCCAGTATTTGGACCATTCAGTGTCCTCAAGACCCGGAAGCATTTCATCAAATGAATGTTTTAACCATAGATCTCTTTTTATTGCAGAATTTGCGTTGTTGGTAAAAGGATCATCTTCATGCACTAAATGAACCTGCGGTTTAAAAAGACGTTCAAAATCTCGTTTTTCTGAAAATTTACTGAATTTGTCATGTCCACGTTGACCGCCATAAACCATGGCGGTGTCAACCTCCCGTAATGGTTTCACAAGCCTCTCAAGCCAAAATTCGTTGGACGGAATCGCATGCGCAGAAAGAATTGCAATTAATGATCCGCGGGCTTCTCGGATTCCTACATTCAATGCGTATCCAAAAGTAAAATCTTCTGATCTTAGACTTACAATCCTGGCACCGTTCGTCGCCGCGATCTCTCGAGTCCGATCCACGGACCCCGAATCTACCACCACTACTTCGAAGTCACGGTAATGCTGTTTATCAAGGGCTGAAAAAACTTCAGGAAGCCATCGCTCCTCGTTGAACGCACGTATAACAATACTGGTCTCTGGATGATTTTCGCTCATCGTAGACTCCCCCGTTTCAATGGTCTGTCTCCGTTAATCCAGCCAAGGTAACCGAAACCGTTGTTGTAAATTCCTGTCCAGGTTCAAGCCTTGCAGACTGCCCCAGACGAACGGCTTGGGAGAGATCCTTTGGCAGGTTCGAGCACGGTTCTAGAACCGCGGTATAAAGATTGCGCCAACCACCGTACGTAAGAAACAGCCACACAAACGGGAATTGATGGGAATCAAAATTCATCCGGATCAATGCCCCTTTCTGGTTATCCTGGACTCCACACCAGGGTTGAGGAAGATCCCTGACGTACACGAATTCCTTTGCTTTAGTGGAGGGGTGAGAAATTACGCGCAAATCAACTACCCTCTCTCCTGCTTTGCCAAACGGCCATTTAAATGTAGCATCTCCTTGCAGTAAAGTGCCGAATGACGGATCCACAGCCTGAACCCGACCACCCGGCATAGAAAGTCGGCAATCCGGTGTAATTTTTATCGCCAGATGCTGTTTGAACAGGAAGTGGAAAGGTTGGAGCTCTTCACTCCGGATGTGATATGTCACCGAAAGCGTTGAAGCATCGTTCGCCAGACGAAACTCTTTTAGATACGTTGCTTTCAACACGGAAGATTTAGCCGAGAGTCGAATGTTGGCCATGGGACCACTGGATGAGTCGGTTAAGGTCCAGCGGGTCGTCCACCATTCACCATGATCCGGCAGATTTCGCCCCTCGAACCTGCCCGGTGCATCATTGGGGAACAACTCTTCCCAACCCCCAGCCCAGACATCATCGTAGACAGCTCCAGGAAGTGTTTTTTGCAGAGGAACATCTTCACGATGCCAGATCCATTGCCGTTCTCTGATGCGGTCTTCCAACTCCCACACCCTTCCGCCGAGTTCGGGAATAACGAGAGCACGAAGATGTGTATTCTCGAGGACGATCGCCTCGAAACCTTCAGCAGAGGTTTGTGATACGGTAGCTCTCATTAGTTATTCCCACGGTTAACCAGATTTCTGAGGATTCCTCGGAGCAGCGTGTGAGCCGATACCAGGATTGTCTCCATGGAGTTGCGCAAGTCACGCCAATCTAAATCGTAGAACGCAAGCGGAGGGCGATAGGATTGCAGGATATCCCTCAGACCGATCAGACCGGCTCTCCAATATGTTGGGACCGCTTCGGCATCGGCACGCAACACCACATGCCTGAAGTCCCTCCCAAGCGGTGCGACAGGCGCTACGCTTCTGCCGATTAGATCGAGATAGTGAATCCAACATAGATCTACTCCGGCATACGGCGCAGCATCCCCCCCTCCCGTTAATCGCGGGTTAGCTTCGATAAGCTTCACCTGACCATCTCTTTCGTCCCATTTCATTTCGAACTCGCAGATACCAACGTAGCCGATTTTCTGCAGGAAAAGATCGCATATGCGGTCCGTCTCCACATCGGCGACAGGTTCAGTGATGGTAGCGGGGCCGAACCCCATCGGGCTGCACCGGAATTCGCGAAACATCGCCTTCGCAATTCGCTGACCCTTGAAATTGTAACAAGATAGATAGACTCTCTTAGCTGAATCCGCGCCCTGGATGATTTCCTGCAGAATGACGTTTGGGTTAGCGGCTGAAACGATTCGGTAGTCATTAATCAATTCTTGGTCTGTTTTAGCGATTGCCACTTTTTTCCCATACAAGGGGTGATTGCGTGGAAATCTACGCCACTCGTGGCTATGGATGGGCTTAATGAGACAGGGGAAGGTTGCTTCTCTCGTGAACTCGTAAACCTCATCGATTGATAGCACGATTCGCGTGCGTGGTATAGGCAATCCATGTCTTTCGGCAAGCTCATATTGTGTATTTTTGTCGGTCAACAGCCCCTGGAGGGCGATCCCGGGCGAAAGGGTATAATGGTCTTTAAGTTTTTCTGAGTGCTTAGCGATTGCCGAGACGTATTGATCAGAGCTGGGAATCAACACCGGTTTACTCCCAAATTTACAGGCAAGTGTAATCATGAAGTCCAGCCACGCATCATCGTTATGGTAAGGGTCTGGACATAAATGCGCCCGACCATAGACAGACTTAAAACCCGGCAGGGATGGATCGCGGTCAAAGCAAATGGCCTGGATGCCGCGCCGTTTCAAGCTCCGTACCCCTAATACTCCTGTTTGGGAAGCACCTGCTATCACTGCAGGCGGCCAGTCGGGTTCTGCACGTTTCGGAATCTCGAAGGGTGGAATTTCTCTAACCTCGTTTGTTGAATCCAGATCTATTTGGGGATTTTCTATCATTGTGGAGCGGGAACACCTACCAGAGGCCGGCGATTCGGGCCATGAGCATGGGAGTGGAATCGGTCATGTCCTGGTGGATATTGATTCTGCGGATACTGAAAGGATGATCGTCCTTACTGACATATCCTCTTTCCGTTCCAAAAGCTACCCGGTAACCCTGATCCTGAACAGCCTTTAGCACGCTTGTGTCGAAATTCCCATTCGGATAGCTGAAGGCATCGATTGTTCCCTTGAGGTTTTTTTCCAGGATTTCTCTGGATTCTCTGATTTCCTCCTCAGCCTCCTTTGCATTTAGGGCGGGAAGGAGTGCGTGACTTTTCCCATGGGAACCGAAGGCAATCCCATCATCGGCCATGGTCTTCACTTCGTCCCAGTTCAAAAAAACCGGTTCTTTTTTCTCAGAGGTTACATCAGCCTTACAGGTCAGTTTCAAGGAATGAATAAGCTCCCGAATCTGCGCAATATTTTTCTTTTTTTGATTATTCAAAAAGGTGTCAATTTCTTTGGGCAAATCCCTCGGATCACTTGCTATAATTCTGAGAATTCCCTCGATATCAAGAATTCTTTGTGTTTCCATCAGTTCTTTGTCTTCTGAAAATCGACTTCGAATTGACGCCAGCAGCTCGGTCAATTCTTCCTGCCAGAAAAAACGCTGTGTGCCAATAAAATCTGTTGACAGGAAAATCACGGCGGGCATGTGGTTTTCTCTCAATGCCGGATAGGCATTCAGAAAATTGTCTCTCCATCCGTCGTCAAACGTAATCAGACAGGTTTTGTTGGGGAAAGGGATTTTTTTCTCAAGATAACCGGCAAACTCCTTCAATGAAACCGGTTTAAGATGTCTGCGAATGAAGCCGATCTGTTTTTTAAATGTTTCTGTTTTCACAATAATCCCATTCCGGATTGTTTGCCTTGATACATCACCCTCATTTAAAACCCGGTGATACATGAGCACGACAGCTTTGTTTCGCAAACGAAGCCAGAGGATTAATGAAAGCAAGCCGGTGACGTATAAGCAGTTGGCAAGGATGATTCTGATGATTTTTTTCAAATTCAAGGCTAAAATACCTTAACTAATACAATCTCATAACGCATTCATAATCCTGAGATTGCCACGCTCCCTCCGGTCGCTCGCAATGACGAAAAAGGGGTTGCAACACAGTCTCTTGAGGGGGAGGGGAGAGTGGGAGGAAAAATGATTTATTTCGCTTGTATTAATTTCATTCAATTTATCAAGGGATGTTCTTGGCCAGAATGGGTCCTACCACCCTGGTTACAGGAAGAGGAAGCCGTCTCCAGGTGCGGATGGCAAATTGATATTTTGGGTTCTGGACATTTAATTCAGGTATTTCTTTACTCCTGTTCAGAATATATTCCCAATTGAGCGGTTTAGGAATGGCATTCCATTTTTCTTTATAAAACTCGCCTCCGCTTTCTGCAGTCGATCTTCCCAGGTGATACCATTTGTAACCCTGGAGGCAGGCGCGTTGAATCATTTCCCAATATAGAAAATAGTTGGCCTGGAGTTTTACATACTCCCTTACCGAAGAAGCCCACATCCCCTCTACGGTATCCTTATAAAGTCCGTTGAAGGCAGTAGCGATGGGTTTCCCTTCGTGTAAGACAACATAGATTTCTAATGAATCCTCCAATCGATCCATGATATTAGAAAAGAAAGAAAAGGGATAAAATGGCGTGCCGAGATCTCTCCATCCACGACACATGATCAGATAGAAATCCTGGAGAAGGTCTCTCTTGCCAACCTTAACTTCCAACTCGTTTTTCCCCGCCCTTCGGACGCTTGTCCGGTGTTTCGTAGTAAATTTCTTCCACAATACATCCGGATCGCTGTTCAGCTCCAGGGTCATGCTAACTTTGTGGGATTTTCTCTGAAGATTCGCTGAAGAGGGTTGCAGGTGGCGAAGTTCGAGGTAGTCGCCTTTTTTATCTCTTAAGATATTTTCCGCCTCTCTGAGCAAAAGTCCTTCGGCTTCTGAATTGTCTGCACAAACACCACCGAGATTCAAGAATGGCATGGAACAAAAAATAGAGCCGAAAATGAGGCTTTTGATGTGAACGAGGGGGAGGATGCCAACAACCCTTTCAGAATCTCGCAGAGTGCATGAATCCTCCGTTACGAGTTGCGGGTTTCGGGTTACGGGTTCCGAATTACAAGTTACGAGTTGCGAGTTAAAAGTTTCGTGCTGCGGTGCTGCGGTGCTGCTGTTAGTTGACTTAGAGGGTTGGAGGGCGATGAGGTAGTAGGTTTTGTGGCCGAAGCTTTTTTCGATGATTTCCTTCCATTCAATCCGGTGGTAAAAGGTTGCACAGGGATTTTCATTAACATACTTTTCCCATTTGGGGATATCGGCTTTGGTTAGTTCTTTTATATATATTTCTTTTTTGAGGTCGGGTTGGCTTACTCTATGTTCCATGGGCTTGTTCCTTAAATTACCTTAAAGAACAGGGAGATAATCAACAATTGTCGGATAAATGGCCTTAATAAATCTCTCGGCTCTCAGGATGCCTTCGGGAAGGGTTTCTCCACTACGCATTTCAGATTTAATCATCATGATGGCGCCATTGGTGCGGCGATTTATAATGGCATTCCATATCGTATATCCTTTTGCTACATAATGGCTGGAAGTCGCCCATCCGTTGAATTCATACCAAAAGCAAACCATTTCAACCTTGCCTTTACTTTTTCGAACGACTCCATTCGTTTCAATTTCATTATTCCCATTCACATCGATCCTTACTCTCGTTGCATCCTTGTGAAATTCGGTTGTCCTGTAATTAATAAGCTTCTTTTTCTGATCCTGGTATTCAAAATATCCCACATACATTTGAAATTCATCGCCTGAAGAGGTCTTGTAAACTCTTCGTATCTCGTGATCGACTCCGGACTCTTTATATACTTCAAAAAACGTGTCCGAAATATCCGTCCCCGTCCACTCGGCGATCTGAATCGGCAAGGTATGGAAATTCTTTTTTAAAGGGTAAGGAGGAATAGTACGGAAATGGATGTAACTACCGGCCGTCAACACTACGAGGGCAACCAAAACAGACCGGAAAAGATATTTATGGATCCCGATGTTCCTGGAACCTTCTGCGGGGTTAGATTTCTTCTTTTCTCCGGATTTTACCGTTGAAACAGACTTTCCGGAGAGGAACCACGCACATAAGAAAAGCGCCGCATAGCCGACGGCCGATACAAAAAGCCCCTGCAAGATATGAAAGGGGCCATGCAGAGGATTCCCCACGCTATAATAAGAAAGTAGACCAATCAAGGCGACTCGAAGGCCATTGGCCAGAATGGCAATCAGAACACCCACACAAATCAATAGGACTCTTCTTTTCCAGTCTCGAACGAATAAATAAGCCAGGGGGATTCCAATCGCAATCACGGCTATGAGATGATTGACCCCGCTGCATGCCCTGGCAACTTCAAGAACAATATTGGGGAGGGTAATATACAAACCCTCCTGATATGCTGGAATTCCAAAAAGATTGAGAAGAACCACACCGTTGTCGGCGGAAAATTGTTGAAGATTCGAATGAAAATGTCCGGTCAACATTTCCTCCCATATGGGAATCATAAAGAACAGATATGCAACCGGGAGCCAAAGGACTTTTAGAAAATGTAATCCGAGGACAGATACGACTACCCCGGTCAGGGTAAATGGCAAGGAAATCTGCTGAAGAGTCGGGATGCCACCCGCATCTCCCACAACATGCATTAATAAACCTGCGGCGAGCAGCATGTATCCGACCCAGTTGAAGGCGACCGACCTAATTTGGGATAATTTGTCCCTCTGAACCCACACCAGGTAGAGACTGATCAGCGGGATCAGGAATCCATGCGAATACATCACGTTCTGTCGCCATTGACCGGAGAGGGTTATCAATACCTTTCCGTATAAGAAGAAAAATGACCCTACCAGGACAAGGGCGGCGACCCACTGTCGAACAGGCCATCTTCTCATCTCAGTATTTTTAATCAGCTCCATCGCCTGCATATTTCAGGGCCAGCTTGTCGATTTTGCCATTACTTTTCCGGGGAAGAGAGGAGACTATTTTGATCGCTTCCGGGACCAGATGGTCCTCCAGGTTACAGAGGCAGTGTTTGAGCACGTCTTTTTCAGTCATATCGTCCCGATCGCTGCATACGAATGCCAGGACGGCGTTGCCGAGGACCTCGTCCGGTTTCCCAATGACCGCAGCATCAGAAACTCCTTCAAACGAACATAAGCATTCTTCTATCTCCCTGGGGCTAACCAACTTTCCCTTGGTCTTGAACATATCGTCTTTTCTGTTGACAAAATAGAGAAATCCCTCTTCATCCATCCGGAAGAGATCTCCGGTGTAAAGAACCGCTTCACCCGGGTATCTTCCGGGTCTTAACATTCGGGCCGTTTCGTCCGGAAGGCCCCAATAGCCTCTCATGACATTAGACCCCCTTACAACCAACTCTCCGATGACATCAGGGCCGACACGATTCCCCTTTTCATCCACAATCCAGACCTCTTCGTTGGGCATGCCCCGCCCAACCGACGCGGGACGACGGTCGATCTCTTCATGGGGCAGAAATGAGACTCGCTTGCATTCCGTGAGCCCGTACATTGAATAAATTCTGACGTGCGGAAGTATCTTCCGCAGCTTTTTGATATGAACGGCAGGCAGAGATGCCGCTGTGTTTGTGATATACCGCAGGCTGGGGAAATCAAAGCGGTCCAGATCTTTCATCCCCAGCATTAAAGCAAAGATGGTGGGGACTCCCGGGAAACCGGTGACTTCCTCTTGAATCATCTTCTGTATGATTTGATAGGGATAGGTGAAGGACTTCTCCAGGACAACCGTCCCTCCAAACTTGAATGCCATCAGCACCTGATAGAGTCCATAATCGAAAGAGAGCGGGAGGGTGTTGAGGATGATATCATCTTCACGGTTCTCCAGGTATGAGATGATTGAGGCCGCTGCAGAGATGATGTTTAAGTGGGTCAGCATCACCCCTTTCGGTTTTCCGGTTGAGCCGGAGGTGTAGATGATGGTGGCCAAATCTAAGTCAATATTACAGTGTTGAGTGTTAAGTGTTGAGTGTTGAGTGAAGGAATTGTTACGAGTTTCGGGTTGCAAGTTTATTGAGTGTTGAGTGAAGGAATCTATTTCGGACCAGAGGATGGGGTTGGGACAACCGGTTAGATTGATTTTGGTTTTGTCTCCGGCGATGATAATGGATTTTAGGCTGGGAGTAGAAGCTGATGCAGGGGAAACAACTTCGAGCTTATCGGAGTGAGTGAAGAGGACGCTTACCTGGCAATCATTAAGAATGTACGATAGCTTCTGCGATTTCATGGCAGGGCTTAGCATGATGAAAACCGCATCCGCCTTCAGAATGCCAAACATGGCGATTACGGCTTCAGCTGAGTTTTCAAGGAAAATACCAACCCTATCCTGTCTTTGCACTCCCAGTTGGCAAAGAACCTCCGCGACCCAATTTGCCTTTTTGTCTATTTCCGAATAGGTCAGGCGCTCGGCTCCGGAAATAAGAGCGACCTTACCCGGAAGGCGCTTCGCAGATTCTTCAAGAAAATTTTGAATTAGGTAGGGTTTTATGAAATTCTTCGGCGCCATTATTGAAACCGGTTTGCCAGGAAAAGGAGTAAGTTCTCCGCAACCCACTTACGTCCCCTTTCATTGAGGTGTCCGCCGTCGTGGGTATAAACGGGGGCCAAATGATAAAAAGACCTCCCTCCGTCTTCGAATATCGCCCTGGAGCCGTCGGGGCAGGTGGATTCAACCATTGCCAGATCAAAGAGGAGCTGATTCTTTCCGTATTCCGCTCTCAGCCAGTCATTGAATTGGTTTCTTTTCATATTATCGTCGCGGCTCTTAACTTGAAGCCCTAAAGTTCTTTTAACTTTAATTTTGATTCCATTGTCTACTGTTTTAAGGGGGACCGTAACATGAAAAAGTGCGGTTTCCGGAAAGCTTTCCTGGAGTCTATCCATGACTCTTTTATAAACGGAGAAGAACGCCTCAATATCGGTTTCTACCGTAATATCGACATAACAGAACTTAAAGAAAGCGACCTCCGCCCTACCTCCAATGCCTCCCCGAAGAAGATCGCCAAACGATTTAAGCTTGGACCGGGCATCGCCGTTGTCGCCAACCTTAGAATGCGCAAAGACAGGAGTGTCAAATGCCGCGGGATTAACGGTCTCGAGGATTTTTGGGAAGATCTCAACATTTTTCCCGAGGAGGTCCCTGATTCCTTCGATGATGTTGAAACCCACCGATTGGTGCCCGAAAAAGATTTTCTGGTCTGTCAGATGTTTCCAGGGAAGGCGGGAGAAATCGATCAATTGAATTTTTTTCCACAACCTCAATCAGGATGTTTCTGGAAAGCCAATTCCAGGCATCTCACCGGGTCTATTTTCCCGCTGGCGCTTCTTGGCAGGGATTGAACGAATTTAATTTCACCCGGAACCTGATACCGCGGGAGCCTGGCAGAACAGAGACTGAGGAGGGTATCGGACTCGCAGCCCTGATTTTTAGGAGTTACAATCGCAAAAAGCCGGTGTCCTAAGAGCTCATCCGGCATACCCAGAACAACTGCCTCCATGATCAGCCCTGTCCCCATAAGGGCATCTTCGATTTCACGGGGGTTAATTCGGTGGCCTCCCACCTTGATCAAATTATCACGACGTCCGACCAGATAAAAGAAACCGTCTTCGTCCTGAAAACATAAGTCTCCGGTATGGTAACCATTTTTATCCAGAACCCTGGCCGTCATCTCGGGGTCTTTCCAATACCCCTGCATGATGTTGTCACCCGATGCCACAAGTTCCCCGACCTGTCCGGTCGGAACCTGCCTCCCTTTTTCATCCAGAACCCTGAGCGTCACCCCGGGGATAGCTTTTCCAATGGAATCGATCTTGCGCTCAAAACACTCGGGCCCCAGGTAGGACAATCTGGCGCCAGCCTCTGTGGCACCATACATGATGTAAATATCGGTGTGTCCCGGAAGCGTCTTCCGCAACCCTTCCTTGATGATCCTGGACATGTGTCCCCCTGCCTGGTTGCAATAACGGAGGGAACTCAGTTTTTCCCGATAGGCGGCAAGTGGCGACCGATGGAGAAGGAAGGCGTACGTTGCGGGAACCCCGGAAAAACCCGTTACCTTTTCGGATACCATTTCGTTCAGGACCGCCGCCGGAAACGCAAACTTGTTGTTAATCACTACAGTGCCACCGACGGCAAAATGAGTGTTAAGCAGAGATTTTCCCATGACATAGTAAAAAGGGAGAATTACCATCTGAATGTCGTTTTCGGTAAGGTGGAGATACTGACAGATAGAAGCCGTATTGGATACGATGTTTTTATGCGTCAGCATGACCCCTTTGGAACGACCCGTCGAACCGGATGTAAAGATGATGCTGGCTAAATCGGCATCCGTGATTCGGATGTCCGGATTGTCTATGTTGTTTTCCTGCATCAATTCTTCCAGCTTTATTACGTTGAAGGATTTCGAAGACCAGTTCAACTGAGGTTTCTCAAGAATGAACTCTCGAACATGCCTGTCATCAACGTCCGCAGCCTCGAGGAGTTTCTCGAATTTTGAGGTCGAAATAATTGCCCTGGGTTCGATTTCGTTCAAAATAGACTTCAACCCTGCAGGCTTCAGGTCGGTGCCGACCGGGACAACAATCCCTCCCACTTTAAGCGATCCGTAATAGCCGCTAATATATTCGATAGAATTCTCTGCCAAAAGAACGATGCGTTCACCGCGGACGACCCCACGATCGATTAAATAGCGGGCGATGCTGTTCGCCCGGGAGTTGATCTGAGCGTAAGCGGTTCGATCCTCACCGTGGACCACGGCGACCTTATCCGGGAAAAGGCCGGCACTGCGTTCCAGGAAGTGATGAATCAGGGTTGGAGGAGAAAACATGATAGATGGAATGATGAATTTTGAGTTATAAGTGTTGAGTGTTAAGTTCTGAGTTAAAGGAACAAGGAGAAAGGTTCAAGAGATCAAACGCATAGCGCAAAGGGCATGGCGCATAGCGTTTAGGAATAATGGAATAGTGGAATGATGGAATAGTGGGTAAAATCAAAGGCACATAGTTGGAATGATGGAATATTGGAATAATGGGTACACCTAAAAATCTTCGAACCAGTCTTCCATTATTCCAGTCGGTTTATAGTTCTAAACGTTTCTTGGCATATTCTACCATCTTTGGGTCTTGTTCGGCGTAGATCTTCTCAATTCCTTCTTCGCGTCCCATGACCCCCTGGCGGACCATGCTTGCGATCTCTAACACGTACGGATGAAACCGATGACGGTTGAGATGCATCCGGTTGGCAAAAGCATTCAACAAACAGTTCGTCGAATTCGTGTCCGTGTCCTTTGGATGCTGCCACCCCAACTCCTCCAAATCCTTGACGATCAGACGCTCATCGTAGTCGAAAAAGGCCAGGGGATGGACATTGTGGGGAAAACGATCCGCATATTCGTCGAAATATCTGTCCGGAATGAAAAGCGACTCAATCTTTTTACCGATCTCCTGGGGGAAAGACTTCTTAAAGACCTGCTGATTCTGACGAATCAACGCCGGGTTTGTCTTCATAATCGCCGATTGAATGGGCGCTTGTCCCGGAGACCATCCGAAGGCGACGAGAGGGATATCCATCTCGAGGGCAGCTTTCAGGACAAGACCCTTAACGAACCCGATACAGGCCGTGCAGATGGCGCTAGCTCGAAGAAGCGTGGGCACCGGGAAGATATCTTCTTGCGCGGTTCTTGAAAACACTTCCTTTAACACTGGCCAGGATGGCCGAAACAGGACATGGTCGACATTTAACCGGTCCGTGATCTTCTTAATGTTTTCCATCGCCGCCGGAGACAGAAAGTGATTGTCAAAAGTAAACGCCACCAATCTCATGTCATAACGAGCTCTCAAAACTTTCAGCGTGTAAGTTGAATCTTTCCCGCCGCTATACGCCATGATCGCATCATACAGGGGCGCCTTCCCCTTAACCTGGCCTATGAGTTGATCCAACTTGTCCCGATATTCCTCTCTTTTTTCAGGGGCCTTTGCCACGGCTGATTCCTCACGATGGCAATAGCTACAGACACCTGATTCGTCAAACTTAATACCAGGAATGCTTTCAGGCAGGATGCACCGGGTGCAGAGTTTTAAGTCAATATTTGAGTTGAGAGATGACATGATAATTTCCTTAAAGGAGATGGGTTGTGGGATTCATAAGTGCTGCGGTGTTGAGGTTACTTGGGTTCATTGGGTTGCTTGGGATATTGGGTTAACACAACGAACTCAAGGAACTCAACAAACTCAATAAACTTCAAAGCAATTGCCTCCAACCTCAACCTTCAAATATTTTAACATTTTGAGGTTCTTGGATTGGGGAGGGTGGAAAATTTTTTATGAAAAGATGATCTAAAAGCTGCGTGGAGATAATGCCAACCAGGGCCATGCTTTCGCGTTCACTCAACAAGTGGCCATCCTGCCTCTGACACTTTTCCACAAGTTTGCTCACCTTTCCCGGATGAAAATACCCGCTTTCCCGCAGGACCCTCTCCGAAAGCAGTTCCTGGACATAGCCGTCGCCCTTTTCCCCCAGGAAGCAACGGCTCGTGGGCGCCCGGTAGGGTTGTTTCGGCCTGTTCGCTAACTCAGGGAGAATGATTTCTTTCGCAGCTTCGCGGAGGATGAACTTATCTCTCAGCACATGGAGTCGATAGTACGCAGGGACCTTTGCCGCAAACTCGACAACCCGGTAATCCAGAAAGGGATAACGCCCCTCCACGGCATGGGCCATGGCCACCCGGTCTCCCTGGGAGGACAGGAGATAGTCCGAGAGAAACAGCGAGATCTCGGTATACTGGGCCCGCGAAAGAGGGTCCCATTTCATGAAGTCAGAAGGGAGGATTGAGGCAAACTGTTCCTCGAAACCGTCCTTTGCAACCTGCCTTTGCAAATCATCGGAGAAAAAGGTTCTTGAAAACCTGGTGTTTTCCCAGCGGATCATGTGAGAGTAACCCGGCAGGTCAACCCGGGAAAGTCCCTTTTTGAAAAAGCTTTCGAGAAATGCGAATGAACGCGAATTTTCCGAGCGGAATATGTCCGGATAAAGTTTTTTGAAGAGGATAGGACGCCATTTCGAGTCAGGGTATTTTGCCCAGAACCTTCTCATCCGGTCTTCTTTGAAAATGTCGTACCCGGCAAAAATTTCATCGCTCCCCTCACCTGTCAAGACGACTTTAAACGCATTCTCGTTAACAAGTTTAGATAACAAGAAGAGAGGCGCCGGGCCCGTGCGAAGAATCGGGACTTCCGCATGCCAGATGACGTCGGGAAACACTTCTCCGATATTCTTTTCAGTGCATCGGATGGATCGATGCTCGGTGCCCAGAGACTGAACCGCCTTTTCTTGGAAAGGGGCCTCATCAAAACGCCCGTCAGTAAAACTCACTGAAAAAGTGCAAAGCTTGTTATTAAAGGACCGCTTGATCAGGGAACTAATATACGTGCTGTCGAGCCCGCCGCTTAAGTAGGCGCCAACCGGAACATCCGCCCGAAGGCGGATCTTAGAAGCATCGTAAAGAAGATCTTTCAGCTCTCCGATCCATTCTTCCAGCGGACGATCCAGGCCGCCTGAATCCGAGAATGAGAGAGCCCAGTAGCGTTCACACTTCAGCCCCTCCCTGGTAAAGGTTGCATAACAACCGGGGTTGAGCTGTTGGATATCTCTGAAGGTAGTCCCATGCCCGACCGGAGTCCAGCAGGTAAAGATATCCGATAGGTTTTGGTAATCAACGGCCCGCGGCACGCTCGGATCCGCAAATATCGCTTTGATTTCAGACCCAAAGACAAGACGGCCATTTACACGGTAGTAAAAAAAAGGACGAATGCCGAGGCGGTCGCGACCGAGGAGCAAAGTCTCTTTATTCCGGTCCCAAAGGGCAAAGGCAAACTGGCCATTCAGTTTGTTGAAAAGACCGGTGCCATATTCCTCATAGAGATGGATCAGAACCTCCGTATCGGTCTTAGTATAGAATTGGTGGCCTCTGGCTTCGAGGTCTTGACGAAGTTCCGGGTAATTGAAGACCTGACCGTTATAGACAATCCAGATGGATTGATCTTCGTTGTGGATTGGCTGATTCCCTCCGGGGAGATCGAGGATGCTCAGCCTCACAGATCCCAAACCGGCGATCCGGTCCTGATAGATTCCTGCGGCGTCAGGTCCGCGGTGTCGGATAAGGCCCAGCATCCGGCGGAGAAGAGCTTCTTTGGGCTCAGGTTCGTAAAAATTAATGATTCCAGCGATGCCGCACATGGTTTAGAAGTGTTAAGTGTGGAGTGTTGAGTTATGAATTGTTCATTTAAGAAAGTGCTGCAGTAATGCGGTTAGAAAAGACTGTTTCGGGTTTCGTGTTAACGTGTTTTTAGGGTAAATTACTTGGGCTTATTGGGTTAATAAGTTTTAAACATGGAACCCGCAACTCGTAACCCGTAACCTCTTTGCTTATTTGCCTCAAAAATCTAACCTCTTACCTCCAACTTGTTTGTCAGCTATGAGCTGTTTTCGTAGTATGAAGTCGGTAACGTTGAGAATGGAATCGAGGTTTTCCGGGGAGAGTTCTTCGTCTTCCACCTTAATCCCGTAAGTTTCCTCGATGAAAGCAATCAGCTCCAGGACTCCAGTGGAGTCAATAATCCCCTTTTCCAGTAATGAGTCAGATTCCGATAGACCATTTGATTCTCCGAAAAGAAAATTCTCAACAATGAAATTTCGGATCTGCTCTTGAATTGGAGGCTGCATATTTTCTCCTCTATACAAGTTTTAAGTGTTGAGTTATGAGTGTTAAGTTATAAATTACAGGTTACGGGTTGCGGGTTATGGGTTGAAGAAGGATACATGTTGCAGGTTACACGTTTCAGGTTAGAGAATAAACACGTTACACGTTGCAGGTTACACGTTTCAGGTTAAAAAAACCAAAGATGGTTATTGGTTGCGGGTTGCGGGTTAGAGAATAAACCTCGGTGATTTTAAAGTCTACTTTTTCCATTTAAAACTCAAAACTTATAATTCAAAACTGTTTCATGGGGGTTTTTAGTTTTGTGAGGTAGACCTTTTTCAGCTCATCATCGAAAGTGGTGAGAGAAAGCCCCTGGTTAATCGATTTTGAGCAAACGATGCAATCGACAATGCTTAAACGGGTTTGACCAAAGAGGAGGATTGAATCGATTAAGTCTTTCTTGTCGGAGTTCGCGATCCCCTTATAGGCAAACAACTCTCTGAGTTTCTCAGCGATGACCTCCCTTTCGATTTTATAGACCTTCTGCAGGACATAAACAGATTCGGCGAGCACGCTTTCGGGAATAATCACCGCCTCTTCTCCCACTTTTACCTTCTCCAGCAAGGAAGATGCTCTCTTAAATAAGGTTTCGTCATCCTTCAGAAGATAACGGAGGATCACATTAGCGTCGATCAGCTTTTTCACCGTACCGCTCCCTGACGGCCTCCTCCCATGCCTTTTCTCTTGCCTCTTTAAACGGAACTTTTCCCTTTTTCGCATAGGGGCTCAACGAGCCCGCCACGCTTTTCACCGGCCTCATCACGATCTGTTTTCCCACGATGGCAAACTCGATGACCTGACTGTCGAGGCGCTCCCTGATTTTTCGCGGTATGGTCAACTGGCCCTTTTTTGTTATTTTTGCAGTTGTAAGCATATCCAATTTCTCCTTACTTTTATTTAATGCATTTCTAACCACGATTGTAAGGAACTTTTGATCATTTGTCAATGAGGGACTCTGGGGTCAGGCTTTGGATCTTTGGAATAAGGAAGCCAGGAATGCAGGAAGAGCAACGGGAATAATGGAAAACCTTGCTACGAGTTGCGGGTTACGGGTTGAAAAAATTCAAAAATGGTTGCGAGTTACAGGTTAATTGGTGTTGCGGTTATCACCTTTTATGCCATGATTTCATCCACCGGCAGTATTTGCTTCCCATGACGAACTGTAAGAACAGAAAGCCTCTTTTTTTCTATCCGGTAGATGATTCGATAATTACCGTATATCAATTCTCGTATG
>Ga0194126_10002246_pt1 | contig 31564 bp, 20 predicted proteins | sample TA2KigC150mmetaG_FD_148641 | JGI IMG/M metagenome (GOLD analysis project Ga0194126, IMG submission 148641) | Freshwater microbial communities from Lake Tanganyika, Tanzania - TA2015035 Kigoma Deep Cast 150m | ecosystem: Environmental > Aquatic > Freshwater > Lake | place: Tanzania: Lake... | reverse complement strand
GCGCGTTGCCGCTGATGAGCAGATCAGCGCCGAGGTTCTGCGCGACCGGATCGCTGCCGGCCACTGCATCATCTCCCGCAATATCAAACACGCAAACGCAGTTCCGCTTGGAATCGGCCGGGGCCTGCGCACCAAGATCAATGCCAATATCGGTACGTCTAAAGACTGCACCGATCTTGATGAAGAGCTGAAAAAGCTCGAGGTTTCCATCGCGGCCGGCGCCGACACGGTCATGGACCTGAGCACGGGCGGCGACATTTCAGCCATCCGCCGTGAAATCATCAGGCATTCAACCGTGCCGATCGGCACGGTGCCGCTGTATCAGGCTGCGATTGAAACCACGCGTAAAAAAAAGCCGATTGTCGAGATGGAAGTCGAGCACCTGTTCAGGGTTATTGAGCAGCAGGCTGAGGAAGGCGTTGACTTCATCACCGTGCACTGCGGCCTGACCCGCGAGGCCGCCACCCGCATCCGCAACCAGGGCCGCATCATGGATGTTGTCAGCCGGGGGGGCTCATTCACGGTTGCCTGGATGGCGTACAACAAAAAAGAAAACCCGCTCTACGAGCACTATGACCGGCTGCTGAAAATTGCAGCCGCCTATGACATGACCCTGAGTCTGGGGGACGGGCTGCGGCCCGGGTGCCTGGCCGACGCAACCGACCGCGGCCAGATTCAGGAGCTGATCACGCTGGGCGAGCTGGCCAAACGCGCGCTTGAGGCCGGCGTGCAGGTGATGATCGAGGGGCCCGGCCATGTGCCCATCGACCAGATCAAAACCAATATTCAAATTCAAAAACAGCTCTGCAACGGCGCTCCGTTTTACGTGCTGGGCCCGCTCGTGACCGACTGCGCTCCCGGCTACGATCATATCACGTCCGCCATCGGCGGTGCCATGGCCGCCATGTACGGCGCGGACTTTCTGTGCTACGTCACCCCGGCCGAGCACCTGCGCCTGCCCACGGTCGAAGACGTGCGCGAAGGCGTGATCGCTTCAAAGATCGCCGCGCACGCGGCCGATATCGCCAAGGGCGTGCCGGACGCCTTGGAGCGCGACAAGCGCATGGCCCGCTGCCGCAAAAAGCTTGACTGGGAAGGCCAGATCGCGGCCTCGCTCGATCCTGAGCGCGCGCGCTCCATGCGCGACAGCCGCAGGCCTGAAGACAGTGAAGTCTGCACCATGTGCGGTGAGTTCTGCGCGATCAAGGTGCTCAACCAGGAGCAGTCCTGGGACTTCTACGAATAGCCCTCAGGCCGTTGAAAAACACCCGCCTGTCCCGCCCCAATCCGTAGGGTGAACTCGCGAAGCGTGTCCACCGTTGACCTCAATAAACAAAATCCTGCCCGCTGTCATGCCGGACTCGATCCGGCATCCAGCCCTTTTGTCTGTGTGCAATTCATCGACAGCCATAGCCCCTCCCCGTATTATATGGAGTTCCGTATACCACGGTCTTACCCGCAAAATACGGACCTCAACCGTATCAATTTGACAAAATTATTATCTTTTGTAATAACTCTTCAAAGCACAATCCTGCAATTACGCAAACCCTTACTTAATACTTGTTGGACAAGGGCAACCAAAAATGTCCATATCAGATAAGACACGCAAGATACTGTGGGGTAAGTCAGGGAATCGCTGTGCTATCTGTAAAAAGGAACTTGTCCTTGATGCAACGCCTTATGACGATGAATCTATTGTAGGAGAAGAGTGCCATATTGTTTCAGGGCAAAAGAATGGTCCTAGGTACAATAAACTTTATCATCAAGAAGGAATTGACTCCTATCAAAATCTCCTTCTTCTTTGCCGAGTACATCACAAGATGATCGACGACCAACACGAGACATACTTGGCCGAACTACTGCTCCAAATTAAAGAAAACCACGAGAAATGGGTAACTGCTAAGCTTACCGGCAATGATGGTCCCAAACCTATACAAATCAGAAGAATTAAAGGACAGACAGTATCCTTCTTAACAAGGATGAATACCGGCAGGGAAATACTGAATCTTGTCGAAGGTTCATGCGCTGGTTCCTATGATCACGATGAGCTGGAGACCCAACATGAAGTCAAAATTGTCGGAGAATTTCTAGATATAATTCGCGATTGGGTTGACATTGGAAGCGACATAGATCCTAGTGGTCGGACTGAAATGGCGTTCAGACTATCTCAAACCATAAAAGAATTAGAAGAGCTTGGTTTTTATGTGTTCGGTGCCAAAGAAGTGCGTGCGATCACCGGAGGTAATTCTGAAAACCCTGTGAATTGGCCTTTAAGCATTATCCGCGTTGTTCGAAAAACAAATCCGGAGATTACTGCAATTTCCGAAGAAGGCAGTAAATTATAAACACCCAGCGAAACAATCCACGCGACCGCCTAAAAGCGGCGCAGAATTACTCTGCTGGGCTTAAAAGAAAACTCGAGTGCCGGCATTGGGGCTGATAAAAGCAGTCGGCTCGCCTTTACCCCCAGAAATGCAATGGAGATACCAGACTAATGGACCAGGCAACGCATAATAAGATCGTCTCCTTCATATGGGGCATCGCCGACGACGTCCTGCGCGACTTATTCAAGCGCGGCAAGTACCCTGATGTGATCCTGCCCATGTGCGTCATCCGGCGTATGGACGCGGTGCTTGAGCCGACCAAAAAGAAGGTGCTCGAAACCAAGAAAATGCTTGACGATGCGCGCATTACCGAGCAGCGCGCCGCGCTCTGCGACGCTGCCGGACAAGCCTTCTACAACACCTCGAAGTTTACGCTGCGCGATCTCAAGTCGCGCGGCAGCCAGCAACAACTCCTTGCCGACTTCGAGGACTTTCTCAACGGCTTCTCACCCAACGTGCAGGACATCCTTGAGAACTTCAAGTTCCGCAACCAGCTGCACACGCTCTCCAAAGCCGACGCCATCGGCACGCTGATCAACAAGTTCCTCGACCCCGACATCGACCTCTCGCCGGCCGGTATCGACAACCATTCGATGGGCACGGTTTTTGAGGAGTTGGTCCGCAAGTTCAACGAGGAGAACAACGAGGAGGCGGGTGAGCACTGGACGCCGCGCGATGCCGTGCGCCTGATGGCGAACCTCGTGTTCCTGCCCATAGAATCCAAGATCAAGTCCGGCACATACCTGCTCTACGACTGCGCGTGCGGTACGGGCGGCATGCTCACCGTCGCGGAGGAGACGCTCACCGCCATCGGCGACAGGCGCGGGCAGCAGGTCAAGTGCCTGCTCTACGGCCAGGAGATCAACCCCGAGACTTACGCCGTCTGCAAGGCGGACATGCTGCTCAAGGGCGAAGGCGAGAGCGCCGACCACATCGTCGGCGGCGCGGAATGGTCCACACTTTCGCACGATGCCTTTCCCGCGCAAGAGTTTGACTTCATGCTCTCGAATCCGCCTTACGGAAAGAGCTGGAAGAAGGACCTCGAAGCAATGGGCGGCAAGGACGGCATGCGCGACCCGCGCTTCAAGGTAATGCACCGGGGCGAGGAACTCTCGCTTGTCACCCGCTCCAGCGACGGCCAGATGCTCTTCCTGGCCAATATGGCCTCGAAGATGAACGACAAATCGCCGTTGGGCAGCCGCATCGCCGAGGTCCACAACGGCAGCTCGCTTTTCACCGGCGACGCCGGGCAGGGCGAGAGCAACATCCGCCGCTATCTGATCGAAAACGACTGGCTCGAGGCAATCGTCGCCCTGCCGCTCAATCTCTTTTACAACACCGGCATCGCCACTTATGTCTGGGTGCTGTCCAACCGCAAGCCCGAGCACCGCAAAGGCCAGGTACAGCTTATCGACGCCAGCCAGTGGTTTAAACCGCTGCGCAAGAACCTCGGCAAGAAAAACTGCGAGCTTTCATCCGCAGACATCGAGCGCATCAGCCGCACATTCCTCGAGTTCAAGGAGACGCCGGAGTCGAAGATCTTTCCCAACGCCGCTTTCGGCTACTGGAAGGTCACGGTCGAGCGCCCGCTCAGGCTGCACAGCCGTCTCACGCTCAAGGCCATCGAGACGCTGCGCTTCACCTCGGGTGATGAAGACATCCGCACGACTCTCTACGAAGAATTCGGCGACGACCTCTTCGGCAATTTCTCCAAGGTTTCAGCCGCGCTGGAAAAGCGCCTTGCTGACTGGGGTAGCGACGAGGATGATGGCGACGATGACGAGGGCGGCAGTGCCAAAAAGGGCCTGCCCGAGAAGAAGTGCAAGAAGCTGCTCGACCCCAAAACCTGGGAGCGCGACGGCCGCTTGGTCGAAGTCGCCACCCGGCTGCGCGCTGAGCTGGGCGAAGCGCTGTTCGAGGACCACAACCTCTTCCGCGACCGTGTCGACGAAGAGCTCAAAAAAGCCGGCCTCAAGCTCACCGCCGCCGATCGCAAGCAGATTCTCAAGGCTGTGAGCTGGCGTGTCGAAACGGCACCGCCCGTTATCGCCAAGGTGCATAAGTCCGGCAAGGCCAAGGCCGACCCTCTGCGCGGACTGTTCGAGGCGACCGTGGACGGCAAGCCCGCTATCGTCGAATATGAGCCCGACTCCGACCTGCGCGACACCGAACAGGTACCGCTGCTTGAAGACGGGGGCATCGAGGCTTTCATACGCCGCGAGGTGCTGCCCTACACGCCCGACGCGTGGATCAAGGAAGACGCCACCAAGATCGGCTATGAGATCAGCTTCACGCGCCACTTTTACAAGCCGCAGCCCCTGCGCACACTGGAGGAGATCAGCGCCGACATACTCGCTATTGAGAAGGAGGCGGAGGGACTGCTGGATGGTTTACTCAAGGGAGGCCGGGCGTAATGTTGCGAATTTTCATCAGCAGCGTTCAAAAGGAACTGGCGGAAGAACGCGTTGCTCTAAGGGATTATCTTCAAGGCGATGCCTTATTGCGACGTTTTTTCGAGCCGTTTTTGTTCGAAAACCTGCTCGCAGCCGATCAACGGACCGATGCTTGTTATTTGGAAGAAGTTCAGCGGTGCGACATCTATCTTGGAATTTTCGGTAACGAATACGGACGGGAAGATACCGAAGGCCTCTCAGCGACGCACCGGGAGTTTAAGCGCGCAACGGAGCTCGAGAAATACCGGCTCATCTATGTCAAAGGGGCGGATGACGCAGGCCGCAATCCGAAAATGACTGCTCTGATTGAACGGGCCGGGGCCGAGTTGATCCGCAAACGGTTTAATTCCGCTGAAGGGTTGATTTCAGGAGTGTATGCCAGCCTGATCCGGCTGCTGGAAGAGCGGGAACTCATCCGTTTTTCACCTTTCGATGCTTCTTTTTGCCGCAATGCCGCGCTGCAAGATTTGGACAACGAAAAAATCACCCGCTTTCTCGGTCTGGCCCGGCGCGGCCGCAGTTTTCCATTACCGGAAGAGACCCCGCCGTTGGAGGTGCTCACCCATCTTAACCTGCTGGATAAAGGGCGCCCGACTCATGCGGCGGTACTGCTCTTCGGTAAACAGCCCCAGCGTTTTTTGATCAACTCCGAAGTCCGCTGCGCTCATTTTCACGGATTCGAGGTGGAAAAACCGATTCCTTCCTATCAGGTGTACAAGGGAACGGTCTTCGATCTGGTGGATCAGGCCAAGGATTTTGTCCTCTCAAAAATTGATCTGTGGACCGGCGACCGCTCCCAGGGCGTTCAAGTGCCAACCGCCTACGAAATTCCGCAGGAAGTTGTCGCCGAGGCGATTGTCAATGCCGTCTGCCATCGCGACTACACCAGCAACGCCAGCGTGCAGGTGATGCTTTTCAAAGACCGGCTGGAAATATGGAATCCGGGCAGCCTGCCGCCCGGACTCACGCTCGAAAAGCTCAGGAAACCGCACCACTCGGTGCCCGCGAACCCGCTCATTGCGGAACCGCTCTACCTCACCAAACACATCGAGCGCATGGGCACTGGTATCCGCGACATGATCCAACGCTGCCGCGACGTCGGACTGCCGGAACCGGAAATCCGCATTGATTCGGGGGTGTGGGTTGCCACGATCCGGCGCAAGCTGCCGCAAGTCACGGGCGAAGGCGTGGGTGCAGTCACGGCGCAAGACGTACGGCCCGAGAAGAAGGCCCCAGTCGAGGCCCCAGTCGAGGCCCCAGTCGAGGCCCCAGTCGAATTATCCGCAACCGAAACCAATATCATGACTGCACTGACCGCTGAATCTCTAGGCCGCAGTACTTTGCTTGGCCGGCTTGGATATTCGCAACGAACCGGCAATTTCAAGAATGCCATTCGGAACCTGCTCAATAAGGGCTGGATCGAATTGACCATCCCTGATAAACCTAACAGCCGGTTACAGAAATACCGCCTCACTGAAAAAGGGCGCGCCTGGCTCGCTGCTCAAGGAGGCCGGCCATGATTGCCGACCTCAAACCGTATGCGAAATACAAGGAGTCGGGACTGCCGTGGCTCGGGCAAGTGCCGGGGCATTGGGAGACGCGCCCCGCGTTTGGTGCCTTCATGCCCAACCGCGAGCGCAATTTTTGCATGAAAGAGAAGACCGTGCTCTCCCTCAGTTATGGTCGAATCGTTATCAAACCGCCAGAAAAACTGCATGGTCTTGTTCCCGAGTCTTTCGAAACCTATCAGATCGTGAATCCCGGCGATATTGTGATTCGTACGACCGATCTGCAAAACGACCACACAAGCCTGCGAATCGGAATGGTGCGAAACCGTGGAATCATTACTTCCGCTTATTTGGCGCTAAAGTTGAAGGCGGGAGTCATTCCGGAGTTTGGCTTTCAATTTCTGAATGTCTGGGATACGAGCAAGGCGATCTATGAATACGGCTCAGGGCTTCGCCAAAACCTGGACTTTTCTCACTTTAAAAGAATGCCAGTACCGGTTCCTCCACCCGACGAGCAGGCGGCGATTGTGCGGTTTCTGGACTGGGCTACTGGTAAGCTGGAGCGGGCGATCCGGGCGAAGCGGAAGGTTATTGCGCTGCTCAATGAGCAGAAGCAGGCCATCATCCATCGCGCCGTCACCCGCGGCCTCGGTTCCTCCGTTCCCCTCAAACCCTCCAGCATCCCCTGGCTCGGCGACATTCCGCAGCATTGGGATGTGCGGCAGTTACGCCATATGGGACGCCTGCATAAGGGGGTTGGAGGCAGCAAGGAAGACGCTACCCCGGAGGGTGTGCCCTGTGTTCGCTATGGAGAACTCTACTTTCACTATAGGCACTTCATCCTCCAGCCTCGTGGATTCGTCAGCGCGGATAAAGCAGCTACGTATACGCCTATTCGTTTCGGAGATGTTCTTTTCGCGGCATCTGGCGAACGCGTCGAGGAGATCGGCAAGTCAGCCGTTAATCTTTACGGAGAGGCGGCGGTATGCGGTGGAGATATCGTGATCTTCCGGCCGACAGTCGCCGTTCATGCTGCGTTTCTTGGGTACGCACTAGACAGCTACGGCGCAGCCCACCAAAAAGCAACTATGTGTCGCGGCACGACTATCAAACATATCTACCCAGACGAACTACGCAGTCTTTGGACTTGCCTTCCGCCAGTGTCAGAGCAGGAAAAAATCGCTGCAACGTTAGATAGCGAACTGCTCGGCTGCAACACCGCCGTCTCCCGCCTCGAACGCGAGATCGAGCTTCTCCGCGAATACCGCACGCGCCTCGTGGCCGATGTGGTGACCGGCAAGCTCGATGTGCGCGAGGCGGCGGCGCGGCTGCCCGACGAAGCGCCGCTTGAATCAACCGAGGACGACACCGAACCGGGCGACGAGCCCGAAGCCGACAACGACGAGGCTACGATATGACCACCGACATCAGCGAAAAAGGTCTGGAAACGCTCATCATGCGGCACATGACCGGCACGGACGGTCGCGCCGTCGCGCCGAACATGGCTGCGGAAGCGCCTCCGACCTACGGCGGCACCGGTTACATTGCAGGCACCGCGCAGGACTACGACCGCGCCCACGCGCTTGACGTACCACAGCTCTTCGCCTTCCTGCACGCCACGCAGCCGGAGACGTTCAAGAAGCTTGCATTGGGTGATGTGAACGACGCTAAGGGTATTAATCGCTTGAAGTTTCTCGCCCGCCTCTCCAGCGAAATCGGCAAGCGCGGCGTGATAGACGTGCTGCGCAAGGGCGTGGCACACGGGCCGCTGCACTTTGATCTATTTTACGGCACGCCGTCGCCGGGCAATGTGAAGGCCGGTAAGCTGCACGCTGAGAACCGCTTTTCGATCACACGCCAGCTTGCCTACAGCATGGACGAGACGCGTCGCGCGCTCGACTTGTGCCTGTTCATCAACGGCCTGCCCATCGCCACCTTCGAGCTGAAAAACAGCCTCACCAAGCAGACAGTCGAGGACGCTGTGCACCAGTACAAGCGCGACCGCGACCCGCGCGAGCGACTATTCGAGTTTGGCCGCTGCGTGGTGCACTTTGCGGTGGACGACAGCGAGGTACGGATGTGCACCGAGTTGCGCGGCAAGGGTTCGTGGTTCTTACCCTTCAATAAGGGCTGCAATGACGGTGCCGGAAATCCGCCTAACCCGCATGGCCTCAAGACCGACTACCTGTGGAAAGAGGTGCTCACCCCTGCGGGGCTGACCAATATTCTGGAGAACTACGCGCAGATCGTCGAGGAGAAAGACCCGAAGACGGGCAAGAAGAAGCGCAAGCAGGTCTGGCCGCGCTACCATCAGCTTGGCGTGATGCGGCAGGCGCTGGCCGATGTGCGCGCTAAAGGAGCAGGGCAGCGCTATTTGATCCAGCACTCGGCAGGCAGCGGCAAGTCGAACTCCATTGCCTGGCTTGCGCACCAGCTTATCGGCCTGAAGCGTGACGACAGGGAGGTCTTCGATTCGGTCATCGTGGTGACCGATCGCCGCATACTCGACAGTCAGATTCAGGCGACTATCAAGCAGTTCATGCAGGTTGGCGCGACCGTGGGCCACGCTGAGCGTTCCGGCGACCTGCGCCACTTCATCGAACAGGGCAAGAAGATCATCGTCTCGACGGTGCAGAAGTTCCCCAGGATTTTGGATGAAATCGAGACCGAAAGCGGCAAGACCTTCGCCATTATCATCGACGAAGCGCATTCAAGCCAGGGCGGCAAGACCTCATCGGCCATGAGCCAGGCGCTCGGCGCCCCGGCTGTGGATGAGGACGAGGGCAACGACCCTGAAGACACGGTGAACGCTGCCCTCGAGAAGCGTATGGCCGCGCGCAAAATGCTGACCAACGCCAGCTACTTTGCCTTTACCGCCACGCCCAAGAACAAGACGCTGGAGATGTTCGGCGAGCCTCTGCCGCCAGACGAGGAGGGCAAAGTCAAGCACCAGCCATTTCACAGCTATACCATGAAGCAGGCGGTGGAGGAAGGCTTCATCCTCGACGTGCTGAAGAGCTACACGCCGGTAGACAGTTATTACAAGCTGGTCAAGAAGACCGAGGACGACCCGGAGTTCGACACCAGGAAGGCGCGCAAGAAGCTGCGCCGGTATGTGGAGAGCCACGACCACGCGATCCGGCTCAAGGCCGAGATCATGGTAGACCATTTCCACGAGCAGGTGCTGGCTGCCGGAAAGATCGGCGGGCAGGCGCGGGGGATGGTGGTCACGAGCGGGATCGAGCGCGCCATTCAGTACTTTCACGCCTTCAAGACGTATTTGGCGGAGCGCAAAAGCCCCTGCCAGGCGATTGTCGCCTTTTCGGGCGAGCACGAATACGGCGGGACGAAGGTCAGCGAGGCCTCTCTCAACGGCTTCTCGAGTAACGACATCGCCGGGAAGATACAGACCGACCCGTATCGTTTTCTGATATGCGCTGACAAATTCCAGACCGGCTATGACGAGCCGCTGCTGCACACGATGTACGTGGACAAGCCGCTCTCAGGCATCAAGGCCGTGCAGACGCTGTCTCGGCTCAACCGCGCGCATCCGCAGAAGCACGACTGCTTCGTGCTCGACTTCCAGAACAATTGCGCGACGATAACCTTCGCCTTCCAGGACTACTATTGCACCACGCTGCTTGCCGGCGAAACTGACCCGAACAAGCTGCACGACCTGAAGACTGCACTCGATGCCGCGCAGGTGTACTCGCCCGAGCAGGTGAGGCAGGTGGTGGAACTGTTTCTTGGCGGCGCCGACCGTGACCGGCTCGATCCGGTACTTGATGCATGTGTCGCGGTTTATAAGGACCGGCTCGACGAGGACGGCCAGGTTGAGTTTAAGGGCAAGGCCAAGGTATTCTGCCGCACCTACGCCTTCCTTTCGTCGGTGATCCCATACAATAACGCCGAGTGGGAGAAGCTCTCGATATTCCTCGACCTGCTCACGCCCAAACTGCCGGCGCCGAAAGAGGAGGACCTTGCCAGGGGCATCCTCGAAGCCATCGACATGGACAGTTATCGCGTCGAGAAAAAAGCGGCAATGCAGATTGCTCTTGCAAACGAGGACGCGGAGATTGAGCCGGTGCCGACCTCGGCGGGCGGGCATAAGCCTGAACCCGAGCTGGACAGGCTGAGCAATATCCTGAAGTCTTTTAACGAGCAATTCGGGACGCTGTTTACTGACACAGACCGGGTTGCGAAACGGATTCGCGACGACATAGCGCCAAAGGTCGCCGCTGACTCGGCCTACCTGAACGCGAAGGAGAACACCCCCCACACCGCGCGCATGGCGCATGACCAGGCGCTGGCCAAGGTGATGCAGCACCTCTTGAAGGACGACACGCAGGTGTATAAGCAGTTTGTAGAGAATGAGTCGTTTAAGCGGTTTGTCGGTGACATGGTGTATGCGATCACAAACCCGTAGCGGGCCGCAGGCCTTTCTTTTCTACTCCTCCTCATCAATGCGGCGGTAGAGCGTCCGGGTTGAGATGCCCAGAATCCTGGAGGCCACGTTCTTGTTGCCGCGCGCCTGCTTCAGGGTTTCATCCATCACCATTTTTTCAATATCGCGCAACGGGATCTTGCCGATCGGGATTGAGAGCACGCGCTCCTCGCCGCATACCTCCCTGACCTTTTCAGAATTCACGATCAAATCCTGCGGAAGGTCGCCGGGCGTGATCAGTGTGCCGCGCGTCAGCACCACGGCGCGCTCGAGGGTGTTTTCAAGCTCGCGTACATTGCCCGGCCAGCCGTAGCCCAGCAGGATCTGCATTGCGTCCTGCGAAATGCCCTCGATTGGCTTGTCGTTCTTTTTGCTGTACATGCGCAGGAAGTGATTGGCCAGCAGCGGTATGTCATCAATGCGCTCACGCAGGGGCGGCACTTCGATATTGATGACGTTCAGGCGGTAGTACAGATCCTCGCGGAACTGGCGTGAGGCAACCAGGTCTTTGAGCGAGGCGTTGGTGGCCGCGATCAGGCGCACGTCTGATTTGAACGTTTTACCGCCGCCCAGGCGCTCGAACTCTCCGCTTTGCAGCACGCGCAGCAGCTTGACCTGTACGGACGGGTTGATGTCGCCGACCTCGTCCAGAAACAGGGTGCCGCCGTGGGCCAGCTCGAAGCGGCCCTCCCGGCGGCTGATGGCCCCGGTGAAGGCGCCTTTTTCATAGCCGAACAGCTCGGCTTCCAGCAGTGTCTCGGGCAGGGCCGCGCAGCTGACCTTGATGAAGTTGTTGCCCCGGCGCGGGCTGGCATCATGAATGGCCTTGGCCGCGACCTCTTTGCCTGATCCGCTCTCGCCCGTGATCAGGATCGTAGCCGAACTCGGAGCGACCTGGCTGATCAGCTCCATTACATGGCGCATGGCCGTGCTGCGGCCGATCACTTCTTCGACCGCCTGCGAGCTGCGCAGACGCTCATGCAGGCTGCGGTTTTCAAGCACGAGGGCGCGCTTCTCCAGAGCCTTGCGCACGGTTTTCAGCACGGTCATGCGGTTGAACGGCTTCTGGATGAAATCAAAGGCGCCGTCCTTCATGACATCGACCGCGATTTCCACGGTGCCGTGCCCGGTGATCAGCACCACTTCGATGTCGGGTGAAATAGTTTTCGCAATTTTCAGCAGTTCGGCCCCGTCGATCCTGGGCATCTTGAGATCGGTCAGAAGCACGGCAATGGTTTGCTGCTGCAGGATTTTGACCGCCTGCTCGCCGTCTTCGGCATCGAACACGGTGAAGCCCTCCTTGGTCAGGATTTTCTGCAGAGCCTCGCGAATGCCGGGCGTGTCGTCAACGATTAAAATCGGGCTTTCATCTCGTGGTTCCACGATGTTTCTCCACTCAATAGCGCGGCTGTGACTATGCCGCGCCGTGATCATTAGTGCCGTCGGCAGGCTCGCTGTGCCCGGATTCAAGGGATGCATGCGCGCGCGGCAGAATTACGGTGAAGGTCGATCCCTGGCCGGGCGTGCTTTCGCAGGTTATCTCTCCCCGGTGCTCGCTGATGATATGCTGCGTAATCGAAAGGCCCAGGCCGGTGCCGCCGCTTTTGGTGGTGAAAAAGGGCGTAAAGATTTTGTCCACCACCTCAGCGGGCATGCCTTCGCCGGTGTCGCTGAACATAACGGTCACCGTGTCGTCATCACAGCGGGTTGCAACCGTAAGCGAGCCGCCGTCGGGCAGCGCGTCCATGGCATTGCGCAGAATATTTAAAAATGCGCGCCGGATCTGATCGGGATCGATCCAGGCCGCCGGCAGATTGTACTCAAAGCTGCGCGTACAGAGAATTCTGCGGCGGCGCAGGTCCTGCTCCAGCAGGCCGAACAGGTCTTCGATAATGGCGTGCAGATCCTGCCGGCTTTGATTAATACGGGGAAAGCGAGCGCATTCGAGGTATTCCTGCAGCACGCGGTTGAGCGCGTCGAGTTCCTGCTTAATCGTGGAAAGCAGGCTGGCGACTTCGGTGCCATCGGCCAATCCGCCGATTTCATCCTCGAGCAGGTCGATGTTGAGCGTGAGTGCGCCAAGCGGGTTTCTGATCTCGTGCGCGATCTGCGCGGCCATCTTCACGATCATGTCCTTGCGTTCATGCTGCAAAAGCTCGTTTTGCAGCATAACCTCGCGCGTGACATCCTTGACCAGTTCGGCCACCTTGACGGTATTGCCCTGAGCGTCCCTGAGCGGGAAGGCCGTGAGGTCGAAATAGTACTTCTGGTCTCCCACAACGGTCGCGACGCCTTTGCGGAACGCCGGCAGCCCGGTGGCGAAGGCCTCGCGCGCCGGGCAGCCCTGGCAGTGCTGCTGATGCTGCTGAAAGACCGCGTAGCAGGGCTGGCCGTGGAAAGCGCTCTTATATTGACCGTGCCAGTGCGAGATCGCGCGGTTGACCATGAGCACCTTGTAGTCGCGGTCGATAATGGAAATGCCGTCGGTGATGCTGTCGAACACCTCGTTGCTCCAGTTCAGCTCCTGGTCGATCTGGCGCTTGTGCTCGCGCTCAAGCTGCAGCAGGCCCGTGCCTACAAGAATGATAACGATAAAGCAGCATAAAAAAACCACCAGGCCGATGATGCTGTTCATCAGCGGCTCCATGACCTCGTGGTAGGGCGCTGAAACAGCCAGCGACCATTTCAGACCGAACACGTCGATCGGGCAGTAGGCAATCAGCTTGCGGACCGGCTCTGTGCGGCCCAGATGCCAGCCGGTATATTCGCCGCTGCCTTCCACGCCGGGGACCATCTGTTCGTTGATCAACTCGTCCATCACGAACGGAGCGTTGCCGGGCCATAGCTCGCGCAGCACCTCAACGGCCCGGCGGCCCTCCATCTCGCGGTTGGGGTGGGCCAGCAGCAGTCCGTGGCTGTCGATCAGCCAGGCATAGCCGGTTTGGGCCGAGCGCAGCGGGTAGACGAATTTTTCCTTGATATAGGTAAAGTCGGCAATGCTGCACAGCCACGAGCCGGTTGTACCGATACGCACGCCCAGCACAAAAACCTCAGGAAACATCGAGCCTGCGTTTTCGGCAAAGGGGTCGGTGATGAACATGGTTGCGCCGGGCTCAAGGCCGCGCAGTGCCGCGGCGCAGGCCGCGGCGGTCTGCACGGGCATAACTGCATCGCGCGGGCAGGGTTTCAGCACGTCCGCGTCCGAATCGGTAATGAACAGCATTTTGATCAGCGGGCGTTTCTCCTCCAGCACAGCTGAGCATACGCGCTCAATCGGATAGTCGCTTATGATTGCGGCTGCAATACGCAGCTTGGTTGCCAGGCTGCGAAGCGATTCGCTGATGCCCTTGGCCGATTCCCTGACCAGGGCCAGCTGCTGGTGATTGAAGGCTTCGCCGGTGTTGCGCACCAGCACCTTTCTGCTCGCAAACGAAAAGAGCAGAATGCAGGCAATGATAAAGAGCGCCGGGATCCAGACCTTAAAGCCCGGCCAGAATTCTTTATCGTTCATGAATGTGTCCGTTGTAGAGAGGTACCCGGTACCCGGCCAACCCGATGCGGGAGGACCTTGCCAAAAAGACAAAGTCAATCTTATAAAAATAATAAAAAAAAATCAATTAAAAATTAAGAGGTTACGTTTTACCGGTTTTTGACTATTTTTCAAAACCAGCGCGTTGCCGGAAAAACTGGCAAAAACTACTGCTTGTATCAACACACAGGCACAGCAGCTGATGACGGGAAAAAGAGAGCGGCACAAGCCCAACAGCGGTCTTTTCTCTTGACCGTCAACGGGATAAAACGTAAAATGCTTTACTAAATATTATAATATAAAAATAACTTATAATATAAAATATTAAATATTTTTTTATTATTTTTAAAATTTGATGGTCCCGTAAAAAGTCATCAACTGTCACCTCGAACGAAAAGAGAGGTCTTGTAACTGTATAAAAATTCAGGATTTCTCCCTTCGGTCGAAATGGGCATAAACAACCATTTTCTACCTTTTTACGACTTCATCAAAGTTAACTGTAGCATAAAAAATAGCGAAAGATACACAATGGCACACAGAATTGAGGTCGGTTTTAAACGCACACGTCGTGATGCCCATGGAGAGCGTATGCGCGAGCGCGCGCTTTCTGATCTGGGCATTGCGCTTGAACAGGTGCGCACCATTGATGTGTTTACGCTGGATATGGACCTGAGCGCCGAAGAGCTTGAGCATCTGGCCGCAGGCCCGTTCAGCGATCCCATTATTCAGGTCTGGAGCATTAACGCCCCTCTGGCCGAAGGATTCGACTGGCTGGTTGAGGTCGGACTGCGGCCGGGCGTGACCGACAATGTGGGCCGCACGGCCCTTGAGGCAGCCATGCTGCGCCTGGGCCGAAGCACGCGCGAGGATGAAAAGATATATGCCTCGCGCCAGTATCTGTTCAAAGGCGCGCTCAAGCGCGAGCAGGTCGAGCGCATTGCCACCGGGCTGCTTGCCAATGACCTGATTCAAAGCTGCACCGTTGTGAGCGCGGCTGCATTCGATGCTGCGGGCGGCCTGCAGGTGCCCCTTCCCCGCGTGAGTGCCGAAGGAAAACCGCATGTTGCGCTGATAGACCTCGCAATTACCGATGAGGAATTGATGCGCATGAGCCGCGATGGCCTGCTGGCGCTCAGCCTTGAGGAGATGAAAACCATTCAGGCCTATTTTACGCGGCCTGATGTCAGAGATGTGCGGCGCGGTCTGGGCATGGCCGGTCCGGCCACCGACGTTGAGCTCGAAGTGCTGGCCCAGACCTGGTCTGAGCACTGTAAGCATAAAATTTTTAACGCAACCATTACCTACGATGACGGCTCAGGTGCCTGCACTGAAATCCGCAGCCTGTTCGACACCTGTATCAAAGGCTCCACCCGCGCGATACGCGAGCGCCTGGGTGAGCGCGACTGGTGCGTGTCCGTGTTCAAGGATAATGCCGGGGTGATTGCCTGGAGCGATGAGTATCACCTGGTGTTCAAGGTTGAAACGCACAACAGCCCCTCTGCGCTTGACCCTTACGGCGGCGCCCTGACCGGCATTGTGGGCGTGAACCGCGATACGCTCGGCACGGGCAAGTCGGCCCGGTTGATTTTCAATACGGACGTGTTCTGCTTTGCCGATCCCTTTTACAGCCGTGAGCTTCCTCCGCGCATTCTGCACCCGCGGCGCATATTTGAAGGCGTGCGCGAGGGCGTTGAGCACGGCGGCAACAAAAGCGGCATTCCGACCGTGAACGGCTCAATCGTGTTTGACGACCGCTTCCTGGGAAAGCCCCTGGTGTACTGCGGCACAGGCGGGCTGATGCCGGTCACGGTGCTGGGACAGCCGTCCGAGGAAAAGACCGCTCTTCCCGGCGACCTGATCATCATGACCGGCGGCCGCATCGGCAAGGACGGCATACACGGCGCGACCTTTTCCTCAGAGGAGCTGCATGAGGGCTCGCCCGTGACGGCCGTGCAGATCGGTGATCCCATCACCCAGAAGCGCATGGCTGATTTCATCATGGAGGTGCGCGATCGGGGCCTGTTCCGCTGCATAACCGATAACGGCGCGGGCGGGCTCTCATCCTCGGTCGGGGAGATGGCCGAGTTCTCAGGCGGCTGCGAGCTTGACCTGAAGCTGGCTCCGCTCAAATACAGCGGGCTGCAGCCCTGGGAAATACTCATTTCAGAATCTCAGGAGCGCATGACCTTTGCGGTGCCGCCGGAAGACCGGGAGGCTTTTCTGGACCTGGCGTCCAAAATGCGGGTTGAAGCAACCGTGCTGGGCACGTTTACCGACAGCGGTTTTTTCCATGTGCGCTACGGGCAGCAGACCGTTGCCTGCCTGGGCATGGACTTTCTGCACGGAGGCCTGCCGGAAATGCGCCTGCGGGCCGTATGGCGCAAGCCCCGGTACCCTGAGCCCGCGCAGCGGCCGACGGGAGATTTGACCGGCGTGCTCAAGGGGCTTCTGGGCAGGCTCAATATCTGCAGCAAGGAATACGTGGTGCGCCAGTACGATCACGAAGTGCAGGGCGGCAGCGTGGTAAAGCCCCTGTGCGGGCGCCTGCTTGACGGGCCCAGTGATGCGGCCGTGATCAGGCCCGTGCTGGAGAGCATGCGCGGCGTGGTCGTCAGTCACGGTATCTGCCCGCGCTACTCCGATATCGATACCTATCACATGATGGCCTGCGCCATTGACGAAGCGCTGCGCAATTTCGTGAGCGCGGGCGGTAATCTTGACGGCCTTGGCGGGCTTGATAATTTCTGCTGGTGCGATCCGGTGCAGTCTGAAAAAACGCCGGACGGCGAGTACAAGCTGGCTCAGCTCGTGCGCGCCAACCAGGCCCTGTACGATTACACCACGGCCTATACTATTCCCTGCATTTCCGGCAAGGACAGCATGAAAAACGATTACATGATCGCCGATCATAAAATATCGATTCCGCCGACCGTGCTGTTTTCACTGATCGGCGCCATTGATGACGTGCGCCTGGCCTGCACCATGGACGCCAAGCGCCCCGGGGATCTTGTCTATGTGCTGGGGCAAACGCGCGAGGAAACCGGCGGCTCGGAATATTTCGCCATGCTGGGTGCTGTCGGCAACCGGGTTCCGCAAGTGGAAGCGCAGCGGGCGCTGAGGTTGTACCGGGCCCTGAACGCTGCCATGCGCGCCGGACTGGTCCGCTCCTGTCATGATTGCTCTGACGGAGGGCTTGCGGTCGCGCTTGCCGAGACTGCCTTTGCGGGAGAACTCGGCATGCGCATAGATTTAAAAAACGTGCCTGTTGACGGGCACATGGATGATGATGTGCTGCTGTTTTCCGAGACTCAGAGCCGCTTTGTGGTAACAGTTGCGCCCGGCAATGCAGCCGCTTTTGAGCAGTGCCTGGCAGCACAAGCCTGTGCGTGCGTGGGTGAGGTAACCGCAGATACTCAATTTACCATAACCGGCACATCAGGTGACAGGGTGGTGCAGGCTGCGACGGCTGAACTCAAAGATGCCTGGCAGGCGCCTCTGCGCTGGTAGGACAATAACGCGGATATTTTTTCAGGGATTACATTCATGGCACATACTGTACGCGCACTCGTCGTGACCGGCAATGGGACCAACTGCGAGCGTGAAATGGCCGCGGCCTGCCGGCTGGGCGGCGCTGATGTGGTTGATATCGTTCATATCTATAAACTGCTGGGCGGGGAAACCCGGCTGGCCGACTATGACTTTCTCAATCTCCCGGGCGGGTTTCTGGACGGAGACGATCTGGGATCAGCCAAGGCCAATGCGACCCGGCTGCGCTACGCGGCAACCCTGCAGGGCGGCAGTCTCTACGAGCAGATCTGCAGCTTCATTGCCGCGGGCAAGCTGATTCTGGGCATCTGCAACGGCTTTCAGCTGCTGGTGAAGCTGGGCCTGATTCCGGATCTGGCAGGCGCTCACGAGCAGGAAACCACGCTCACGTTCAATGATTCAGGCCGGTTCGAGGACCGCTGGGTGCATCTGCAGGTCAATGAGAACTCTCCCTGCGTTTTTACGCGCGGGATCAAACGGCTGTATCTGCCGGTGCGCCACGGCGAGGGCAAGTTCGTGGTGCGCGATGATGCGGTGCTTGAACGCCTGCACGCGCAGCAGCTTGTGGCAGTCCGCTATGCCGATGCCGAGGGACAACAGACCATGCACTACCCGGCAAACCCGAACGGCTCCATCGATGCCATTGCCGGTATATGCGACGCAAGCGGCCGCGTGTTCGGCATGATGCCGCACGCGGAGGCCTTTCTGCACCGCACCAATCACCCGCGCTGGACTGCCGAAGAGCTGCCCGATGAGGGACAGGGTGTTGTCCTTTTCCGCAACGCGGTTGACTACCTGCGCAACCGGCGTACCTGAACCGCGCTCGCGCCTCAGTTGCGCTGACCACATTGAAACGGTGGCCGCCAGCCATGAATGCGCCCGTTACTCTGCTGTATGTCATAACCGGCACCAATATCGGCGGGGCTGAAAAGGCGCTGAGCGAGCTTGTGCGCCGCATTGATCCCGCGCGCTACCGGGTGGTCGTGTGCAGCCTGAAGCGTCCCGGAGCCTATGCAGCCAGGCTGGCCGCGCATGCTAACGGATTTTATCATCTGGGCCTGGGCGAAGCAGGCGGACTGCGGGCTGTGATAAATTTTATTCCGGCTCTGTTGCGCCTGATTCGTATCATGCGGCATGAACGACCGCGCATTGTGCACTGCTTTCTGTTCCGGGCATCCATGATGGGCCGCCTGGCCGCGCTTCTGTGCCCGGGCGCAGCTGTTATCGCGGGTGTGCGCGTTCAGGAGCGAAGTGCGCTGAAGTATATCCTTGAGCGTCTGACACGATCGCTGGTAGCCTGCTATACGGCCGTGAGCGACGAGGTGCGGCACTCCATGATCGAGCGCGCGCATATCGACCCTGACAACATCATCACCATTTATAACGGCATTGAATGCCGGGGCCGGGATCTGCCTGCCGGGCCAGTCGGCATTGCGGGTGCGCCCGTGCGCCTGGCGCTGATCGGACGGCTGCATTGCCAGAAAGGCCACAGCGTGCTGCTGGATGCATTGAACATTATTATCAGCTCCGGCCGGCAGGCGAAGCTCTTCTTCGCCGGCGAAGGACCTGACGAGGCACACCTGCGGCAGAAGGCCCGGGATCTGGGTATTGCCGCATCCGTTACGTTCGCCGGGCTTGTGGATGACCCGCTTGCATTTATGGCCGGTATTGATATTGTGGTACTGCCCTCGCTGTGGGAGGGCATGCCCAATGTGCTGCTGGAGGCCATGGCCGCGTCACGTCCGATCGTGGCAACGCGCCTTGGCGGCATTGCCGAGCTGGTGCGCGATGGCGAGAGCGCGCTTTTGTGCGATCCCGGAAGGGCCGAGCCGCTGGCTGCTGCGATCATGCGCCTGATGGATGATTGGGATCTGGGGCGCAGGCTTGCCGCAGCCGCCCGCAGTGACGTTGAAAAGCGCTTTGATATTGCGCGCACGGTTGCCGAAACACAGGCGCTCTATGGGCGACTGTTGCTTCGGCAACCCGGAAGGAGGAGCGGATAAATGGTTCTGTATTTTTTTATTTTTATGCTCGCGCTGTGCAGCTGCCTGTATATCACGCCGATCGTCATCGACGCCGCACTCACCTACGATATCGTCGACCGGCCCGACGGCAATTTAAAGCAGCATCAGCGGCCCGTGGCCTACCTGGGCGGCATGGCAGTCTATCTCTCATTCCTTGCAACGCTGGCACTTACCTTTGATTTCAGCAGCGAAGTGCTGGGACTGCTGCTGGCCGCGACAATGGTCATTCTGCTGGGCATTATTGATGATCTCAAGCCGCTGGGGCCGAAGATAAAGCTGGTCGGCCAGATTATCGCGATATTCGTGCTGATTAAATGCGATATTTATATCGACATAATAATGATGCCGGACTGGCTTGACATCCTGTTGACTTTTTTCTGGATGCTGGCCGTGATCAACGCATTCAATATCATCGATATCATGGACGGACTTTCCTCCGGCGTCGGGCTGATCGCCGCGCTGGTGCTGTTTGTGGTCGGCCTGATAAACGGCCATGCGATGATGGCGGTTATGAGCCTGGCGCTTGCAGGCGCGCTGCTCGGGTTCCTGCGCTACAACTTCAATCCGGCCACGATATATCTTGGTGATGCCGGCAGCATGTTTATCGGCCTGATGCTGGGCACGCTGGCCATGATCGGGGTGTATGGCGATAACAATCAGGCCGGCGTTCTGGCGCCGCTATTGATTTTAGGGGTTCCGCTCTATGACACCATGCTGGTGATGTATCTGCGCCGGCGTAAAGGCATACCGGTCATTCAGGGCAGCCCGGACCATTTCGCGCTGCGTCTCAGGAAAAGCGGGCTCTCAACGCGCCAGACTGTTCTGGTGACCTATGCCGCAGCCGGCGTGCTGGGAGCGGCAGCCCTGGGCATGCAGCTGGCTTCCACGGCAATGCTGAGCGTGGTGCTGTTGTGTTGTGTCGCGGCCTGCGGCCTGGGGCTCAGCCTGTGGCTGATACGCATCCGGATGGAGTAACGCAGTTCGGAGTAGAGAGTTCGGAGTTGGGAGCAAAACCCGTTTAAGGTCGCTATCGCTATCGTGTGAGTCCATAGGGGCAGCCCCTGTGGTTGCCCTGCAGTTCGGAGGTGAAAAAACGTTGCGGCTCCATATTCACATCTTTCCGAACTCCCAACTCCAGGCTCAAAACTAACAGGGCTGCAACAGAAAATGTCTGTACCGTCTATGGCCGCTCAATTGATTACCGTTGTGCACATCATCACAAAAATGGAACTGGGCGGCGCGCAGCGCAATACGCTCTATACGGTGCAGCATCTTGATCCGCAGCTGTTCAGGGTCTATCTGCTGACCGGCCCGGACGGAGAGCTGCTGGAGGAGGCCCGCGCCTGCCCCGGCTGGCGGCTTATCCCCGATATGCTGCGCGAAGTTTCCCCCCGGCGTGATTTTGCGGCCCTGCTCCAGATCAGGCGCGAGATCAGGCGTATCATGGCGGATGCACCTGAAGGCGTGCCCGTAATCGTGCATACCCACAGCTCAAAAGCGGGCATTCTCGGGCGCTGGGCTGCGTGGCTTGCCGGCGTGCGTACGATAGTGCATTCTGTGCACGGGTTCGGGTTTCACGACTATCAAAAGCGCCCGGTACGCCTGCTGTATCAGGCGCTTGAGCGCCTCAGCGCATGGATCACGACACGCTTTATTGTCGTATCACAGGCGAACCTCAGAACCGGCGTGGCGGCGGGCATTTTTTCAAAAGAGGATGCCTGCCTGATCCGCAGCGGCATCGATATCGAGGCTTTTGCGAGCGCGCCGGCTGATCCGCAGGCCGTGCGCCGGGAGCTTGGCATTCCGCCGGACGCGCCCCTGATAACCATGGTCGCCTGTTTCAAGCCGCAGAAAGCCCCGCTTGATTTTGTCCGGGCCTGCGCCGCGGTTCACCGCCGCCACCCCGAAGCTTGCTTTCTGCTTGCCGGCGACGGCGAGCTGCGCGAGCAGATTGAGGCCGCGGTTGTCGAAAGCGGGCTTGAGGAGCATTTTTTTCTGCCGGGCTGGCGCCGTGATGTCGCCGCGCTGCTGCACGCCTCTCAGGTGGCCGTTCTGTCCTCCTACTGGGAGGGCCTGCCGCAGGTCGTGCCGCAGGCCTGCGCCGCGGGCCTTCCGGTTGTGGCCACCCGGGTGGACGGAACACCAGAGATTGTGCGCGACGGGCTCAACGGTTTTCTGGTCCCGCCGGGTGAAATCGGGCTGATGGCTGAAAAAATCATCTATCTGCTTGACCACCCGGAAGAGGCCCGCGCCATGGGCCGGGCCGCACAGGGCATGACAGCCGAGTTTGACATCACTGCCATGGTGCGGCGCCAGGAACAGCTCTACTGCGAACTTGCCGGATGAAGCGGGGGATTTTTTTTGCAGAGGTGTTGACAGATGCAGTTGAAATGATTATCTTGTAACGCTTACAGAAAGCGGCCCTGCGGGCCGTGCTGGCTGTTGTATGGTATCGGGGAGGAATGGGTATGCCCATCTATGAATACGCGTGCGATGACTGTCAAAAAAATTTCGAGGTGTTTGTCGGGGTTCGCGACGGAGCCGTGCAGGAATGTAAATACTGCGCGGGAAAAAATATCCGCAAACTGATTTCCAACTGTTCATTTCAGCTCAAGGGCAGCGGCTGGTACGTGACCGATTATGCCCGCAAGGATTCAACGTCGTCCAACGGCACCAACGGCAAAAAAACGGCAGCGGACGATCAGCCTGCAGCCGCCACCGCTGACAGCTCCTCCGGCAGCAGTGAAACCGCCGCGGCCAAGGATTCGTCCTCTCCGGACTCATCCGAAAAAGCCGCATAAACTTTCAGCCTGCCCGTTGATTTTTTTCTGCTCACGACTGTTTCGTTTCCGGTCCGACAATACGGTCTCAGGCGTATTATTGCTTGTCTGCCGGACGCGCTCCTGTTATATTTTTCCAGCGGGGTTTCAGGAATCACGTAAACCGGTCACGGAACACAATGCTGGCACGCAATCGCGCTGAATTATTCGATGCCTGTAAAACAATTTTCGGGCCTGAAGTCTCGGTTTCGGACGATTTTCTGCGTTACCTCCAGCCGTTCGGCCTGAAAACAGCCTATCGCAAGCGCGCCTTTGAAACGCATCCTGACCGGGCCAGAGCCGTGGGCGATCACAGCGCTGACATGCATCAGCGTTTTCAGCAGGTTCGCAGTGCCTATGACGTGCTGCTGCAGTATGTTGAAAACCGCAGCCGCCGCATCACGGGCGAGCCGGTTTTCAACGGCCGGCGCAGGCAGCAGTATGCAGCCCGGAATCACCGTCAGCGCGGCGCGCGGCGCGCGTCCGATCATTATTATCAGGGCAGGCTTCCGCAGCGCTCGCTGCTGCTGGGTCAGTATCTCTACTATTCGGGCCGGATTTCGTGGCGCGATCTGATCGATGCGATCGTGTGGCAGAGCGCGCAGCGGCCCAAAATCGGTCAGCTCGCCCTGCAGTCCGGCATCATGTCAAACCAGCAGGTGGTCACCGTGCTTTCCCATCGCTCAGGCAGCGAGCGCTTCTGTGACTGCGCCCGGCGTTTCGGCTTTATCAGCAGCCGCCAGCGCGCAACCCTGATCGGGCAGCAGCGCAGGATGCAGCGCTGCATCGGGGAATATTTTGTCGAAAACGGACTGGTTTCTTCGCCGGAGCTGTCGGACCTGGTGGCGGCACAGCATAAACACAATAAACGTGCTTTTGCCTGGTAGTCGGATTGTATGAAAAAAATACTGGTCTGTGTTCTTGTCATTGCCGTTGTCATCTGCATCGGTTTCAACCGCAGGCCGCTGCTCACCGGGTATGCTGCGCTGTTCGGTGTTCACAACGCCACGCCGGGAGCTGATGCCCTGGTGGTGCTGGGCGGCAGAATCGAAACCCGATTCCCGTGCGCACTTGAGCTCTACCGGCAGGGCTATGCCCCGCGCATTTTACTGACCGATATCCGGCCGTATACCATCGGCATTCCTGATTTTAACTGCAGTGAGCGCGGAATTGCGCAGGCCCTGCGTGATTATTTCGAACCCGGGGCCCCGGTAACCGTCGTGCCGTCGCGCAGCGGAGCACAAGCGGTCTCAACCTTTGATGAAGCCTGGGATCTGCTACACTACAGCCGCACGAAGGGATACACCCGCCTTATTATCGTCACCGATGAATTTCACACCCGCAGGTCGCTGTATGCATTCCGAAAGGTTTTCAAGGGTTCAGGAGTGCGCATTGAAGCCATGGGAGCACCCAATGCCGTGTTTAACGCGGGTAACTGGTGGCGCTCTGATACGGGCCTTAAAGCCTACCTGCTTGAACCCATGCTGCTGGCAATATACCTGTTTACAAATTCCAATATCTCTTTTCTGGAAAATTATTAAGCGGCGGTTGAAGCTTCCTTCCCGGGCAAAGTTGCGCCCCTGTCATGATGCTTTAAGCGCATGCCATTAAAATGGCGCTCCCCCCCCTCGTTTGTTTTGGCTTGCCTGCTCTGGCGATTGAATATATGATGCAGTATCTTCACGTTGGCCGACCTTTTACCCGCGGGCGGAGAAGACATCCCATGCAGATACAACCCTGTATCAAAATCGCAATTGCGGCCGGTATTATTGCTGTGCTCTACGCCGTCAATATGGTGTATTTTTCCTTGAAGCCGTCCCAGTTCGTGCTGCAGCGCAGCACCGAGGGACCATCCGGGCTTATGGTTGCCGACACGCTTGCCCGGCTGATGGAACGGGAGCTGGATGGCCCCGGCGGATGGCTGCCCAATGATATCGCGCTGTCGCCGGGCTGGCTGCTTGACAACCGCCCCAGCTTTCAGCTCGGCGTGCTTGAGGTGGTGCGCTACGGCGCGCACGCGCTCAGGGATAATCTCTCGCGGCAGCGGACAACCGACAAGATTGACCCTGATTGTGATGAGGCGTTTACGCGCTTCAGCAACGATCCGGGGCGCTGGATCATGCCATCAGCTGAAGCAAAATACCGGCACGGAATTGAATTCCTTGACGCGTATGCCGGAAATGTAAAACAGGGCAGCGCGCATTTTTATCCGCGCAGCGATAATCTGATTACCATGCTTGAGCGCTACGCATCCCTGCTGGGTGGAGCCAATACGCGGCTTTTAAATGCGTCGCGCCCTGTCCGCAAGCCATCCGGAGAAAACCTTCCGGCCCACGAGCCGGTTGCCTGGCGGCATATTGACGATAACTTTTATTATGCCCAGGGAATCGGCTACGCGCTGTACCATGTTTTTCAGGCGCTCGCGCTTGATTTCCAGAAGGTGCTCAGCGACAAAAACAGTGACCAGATCGTGCGCGAAATTATCGCCTCACTTGAAGAGTCCTATTTTGAGCCCGTCATCGTAACCAATGGCGGCCGCAGCGGGATTCTTGCCAATCACAGCAATAATCTGCGCGTGTTTCTGGATGACGCCCGCCAGAAAATAAACTCGCTGATAACCATGCTCGATCAGGGATAGTGCCGCGGGACGCATCGCGTTCCGCCGCTTTTTTTGAAAGCCTGCTGCAGGGCTGTTTTAACAGGCGATACGGCGCACATGTTTTCTCGAATCTTGAACCGAATGCTTCAATCGTATGGCACACTAGCGCTGCTGTCGCTGCTGGCTGCGCTTTATGCTGAATCGCGCGCAGTACCGCCGCCTGTGCTTGTATGGATATCCCCGATCCTTATCGTTGTCTGCCTGTATCAGTTTGCTCAGCTGTTTCTCCCCGGATGGAGATTGAGAGACGTTATTGCTTTACCTTGCGGAAAGGTGGCAATTCCGGCGTTTGGGTTGTACCTGGTCCTTTGCTTCTCCCCGGTCAATGAAGTGGCAAGGTATATTTACAAAACGCATCCATTTCAGGACTACCGCTGGCTGATGGTATCGCTTGCGGGTTGCCTGGGTGCGTTTGCGTTTATGAATTATATGTTTGCAAAACCTCAGTCGTTTTGTTCGGGCGCAGCCGCGCTCTGTAAAAAAATCTGGCATATTCCTGCCGGGTATTTTTTAATAGCCGCCGCAGTCTGGATCTTTTGCTGGGCCAACTTTTTTTCCTATGCGGCGTTTGAGCACATACCGCATGTGCAGGACTCGATCGCGCAGCTTTTTCAGGCAAAGATATTCGCACAGGGATCGCTGACCGCTGCGTTGCCGCCCATTCCCGAGTTTTTTCAGTACAATTTCGATAATATGATTTTTTCGGATCGGTGGTATTCGCAATACCCCCCGGCACACCCTTTTTTTTTAATGATCGGTGTGTTGTGCGGGTGCCCGTGGATCATCAATCCCCTGTTTGCGGCAGGCAGCGTCGTGCTGCTGTACGGGTTTGCATGTTTTTATGGTGAAGAAAAGGAAGCCCGCCTGTCGGCTGCCCTGTTTTGTGTTTCCCCTTTTGTGCTTTTTATGTCCGCAAGTTTTATGAATCATGTGTCAGCGCTTTTTTTTCTGCTGTTTTTTCTGTACGGCACGGAAAAGGCTCTGGCGAGCGGTTCTGCGGGGTGCGCTTTCGTCGCAGGTCTTGCCATAGGAATTATGTTTAATATCAGGCCGGGCGAGGCGGCGGTTGTGGGCTTTCCCCTCAGCCTGGCTTTTTTCATACGCGGCATCCGGCGCAGAGAGCTTTCCTGTGCGGTTTGTTTTTCCATCGGCGCCATGCTGATGCTGCTGGCGCTGCTTTGGTATAATTATGCGACAAACGGTGATTTTTTAGCCTTTGGTTACAGCGTTCGCTGGCCCACTGAGTATTATTTCGGGTTTTCAGGTGAGCCCTTTAAGCTGCTTACCCGGCCGCCCCATTCGCCATTTCGCGGCTTATTGCATACAATGAGCAACGCAATCGCGTTGAATCAAAACCTGTTTGAGTGGCCCGTGCCGTCACTGCTGCCTTTTCTTGTTTTTTGGACCCCGTTTCTTTTCAAAAAAACTCCCGGGTGTTATCTGCTGCTTGCAGGAGCCCTTGCCGCACCCCTGTTCTATTTTTATTATTCTTTTCAGGATCTTTGTCTCGGCCCCAGATTTTATTATATTTGTCTGCCGTTTGTTTTTGTCTTGACCTCAAAAGCGCTCTTTGAAATTATTAAAAAAACAGCTTCACTCCGGTGCCTTTCTGCTGCGCGCGTTACGCAATGCTTCATTGTATTGATACTTGTTTTTCTTGTATATGCCGCCTGTATCCGGGTCCCGCGACTGTATAATTTTTATGCGGACTCTTTCTGGTCCGTGGATAACAGGTTGATGAATAAAGTGCAGGAAATGAATATAGACAATGCGCTGATTTTTCAGAAAAGCCATGCATTCATGGATAATGATCTCGGGTGCGGTTTTCTTCACAATGTACCCGGGCTGGACAGCCCGGTTGTTTTCGCGCGCGATCTTGGTGAACGCAACAGAGAGCTTGCGGCCTTTTTCCCGGGGCGATCATTGTATACGGCATCACGCACCAGCAGCGGTGATGTAGTCATCGAGCCGCTTGATATTTTGGCAGGTCCCGATCAGGCATCCTCGCAGCAGGAGATTAAAAACAGCCGCCCTGTTCTAAAAAAGGATGGCATTGGTGCACAAACACAATAAAAAAATCTCACGGTATCATGAAATTTCAGCATAACCGCATGGCCCGGATACCTTTACTCAGGACAGCGCTGCTGGCGCTCAGCCTTCTGAGCTTCTTTTTTTTTCTGATGCAGCTGTGGGGTTTTTACCACGATGATCCCTTCATTGTTTTGCGGTATGCTCGCCATCTGCTTGAAGGCAAGGGGCTTGTCTGGAATCCCGGTGAACGGGTGGAAGGGTACTCCTGCTTCCTCTGGCTTATGTTTATCAGTCTTTTAGGCGCCTGCAACCTTGATCTGGTTGTCGCATCCCGGGTAGCCGGGATGCTGTTTGGACTCCTCGCCTTGATGCTTCCCTTTGTCAGTGCCAACAGAAATACAATCCTGTGTTCGCTGCTGCTGGCAACGAACAGCTGCTTTGCCCTGTGGGCACTCGGGGGACTTGAGACGCTTATGTTCACGTTTTTTGTTTTTGCCGGGGTGTTGCTGTTTTTTCAGGCCCGGCCCATACCCCGGAATCTTTTCTGCACGGGGATTCTCTTCTGCCTGGCCTCTATGACGCGCCTTGAAGGGTTGATGCTGTTTTCGATCACCTTTTTGTTCTGTTTTTTTAACAACAGACGGGATCTGCGCGCAGGGCTACGGCAGGCCCTGTTCCTGCTGGCTGGATTTTTAATTCTGTTTGCGCCCTATTTTGTCTGGCGTTTCTGGTATTTTGGATATCTGTTGCCGTGTACATATTATGTCAAGGGCGGGGCAGCCAATAGTATAAAGCTGCTGTTTGGGGCCCGCTATGCAGCGCACTTTGTCTTATTGTATGGCTTTCCGCTTGGCATGCTGTTGTTATTGAAAGATTTCAAGAGGTTTGTTCGCAGCAACCTCTATCTTATCAGCATTCTGGTGTGTTATGCCGCCTACGTGGTCTCGGTGGGGGGTGACCATATGCCGGGATTCAGATTTATGGTGCCTCTGCTGCCGGTACTGTATCTCCTGGTTGCGCAGGCCGTGCCCCACCTGCGTTTTCAGCGTCCTGCTGCGGCACGTATCGCTGTTGCGTGTATCCTGTGTTTAAATTTCTTTATTTCATACCGGCTGATTGTAAAAACGCCGGAGGAGTTTGCGGCTGTTAAACAGCACAGCTATGCGTACAAATATTGTACGCCGGTACCGGATACGGCAGCCTATTATGGGAAATATGTCGGGCTCTACATGAAACAGCACTGGCCTGAAAATGCGCTTGTTGCCTGTAATACTGTCGGCGCAATTCCCCTTTTCTCGGAACTCAGATGTATCGACATGCTTGGCCTCAATGACTATACGATAGCCAGGAGCCCGGTTCTCTACAAGATAGATATTGCGCTCACGGAACTTTTGACCGCTGAGGGCCGACGTCAAATCCGTGGAAGGGTCTTCGGAAAATACAGTCCCTGGCAGCTTATGCCCGGACATGGCAAGGGCGACGGAGCCTATGTGCTCTCGAGAAAACCGGACTATATCATATTGGGTCCTGCCGAGGGTGCGAGAAAGCCCTGGTTCAAGGCTGACCGGGAGCTTTTAGCCTCGCCTGATTTTTTGAAATTCTATACGCCCAAAGAGGCAGCCATCCCGGTTTCCGGCGACTATGATGCCTATTTCCCTGCAACAAAAAACGGTGTTCTGGTTTTTACCTACTATGAAAGAACAGACCGTGAGCCCGGGGTGCTTTAGGCCATGATTGCTGAGTATATCCGCACGCATAAATGGATTATCGGGTTTCTTGTCTGCTTTGTCTTCGGCCTTTCGCTGTATGCGAATACGCAGTATTTTTTCCGCACAAATCCCGAGGACCAGGTTTTTTTCCCGCCATTTAAACCCGGGGTGGTCAAGATTTTCAATCACCACCTGGGCGGAGAATACCTTTTCATTGCCCGGGCGATTGTAGACGGCAAAGGTTTCAGCAATCCCTTTGAGGTCGAGACCGGTCCCACGGCATGGATGCCGCCCCTGTATCCGTATATTTTGGCAGGCATCATAGCGCTGCTTAAGTCAAAGGCGCTTATTGTCTTCTTTGTTGTGTTGTTCAAGAACATACTTCTTGTGGCTGCCGGCCTGCTGATCTATGCGATCGCGAAGAAAACCCGCACGGCGCTGCGGGCTGAAGTTGCCGTTGCGCTGTACTGCCTTTATCTGCTGGTATTTTTCAAGTGGTTTTTTCAACTGACGCATGACGAATGGCTGCTCATGCTGCTTGTCTGCATTCTGTACCCCTGGGCGGTTCATATACGGAGCTCCCGCATTGGTTTCGGGCAGTCGTGCGCCTGGGGAGGCTTCGGCGGTGCCTGCATGCTTGCCAGCCCGATTCTGGGCGCGGTCTGGGGTGCAACGGCAGTTTTGACCATGGCCCGGAGGCATTCGGTAAAACTTTTACCGGTGTCGGTCCTTGTCTGCGCCGCAGTCTGCCTGCCCTGGCTGGTCAGGAACTATATGGTGTTTGACCGGCTTATCCTGATGAAATCCAACATGTATTTTGATCTCTATACAGCCAGTTACGAAACCGAGCGGGGCCTTTTCACCGAAACAACATTTGCGCGCCAGCATCCGCTCTGGACAATAAAAAGCGATCCGACTGCCCCCTATAGGGTTCTGGGTGAGATGAAATTTATGGACATGTATAAGGATACATTCAAGCAGGCTTTTGCAGCCGAGCCCGGGAAATATGTTGCTGCTGTTGTCAACCGGTTTGTCGGTGCTTTCATCATATACCCGCCGTACTGCGAGCACGAGCCGTCGGTGATCGAAGCGCCGGGCGCACCAAAGCTCATGCTGCATGTCCTGCCGTTTCTGGGAATCATCGTGATACTGCTTGCAGGGAAAAAGCAGTATGCGGTGTACACCCTGACCGCCGCAGGTATTTTCGTTCTCTACCTCATGCCGTACGTGCTTGTTAATTACTACAATCGATACGGCATTCCCCTGACTCCTTTAAAGGTCCTGTGCATGTTCTGGGGGCTGGACATCGTGGCTGCCCGGCTGACAGCCGGACAGCTCAAACAAAACAAATGAAAGCGGAAAATCGTCTGCGCACTGCGGTGCCGTGATCTGTTCGCAAGCGCGGAAGGGAAATACGCCATGGGCAGCGCAATTTATTTCGGGTATGTTCTGATTCAAGCCGTCCTGTGGTCGCAGGTGCTGCGGATGCGCTTTGACCGCCCGGCGCCCCGGCTGCTTCTGCTGCTCGTGATTGCCTGTCTCATGTACGATAACGGTGTAAGCGCTTTGGGCGTTTTGCTGGGCGAGGGGCAGGTTTTAAAGGCGCTGAATATACTCCGGTTTGTCCTGCACGTGTTTGTAACCCCGCTTGTCTGCGTGCTGTGCCTTCAAATTGCCCGCGATGCCCGAGTGCCTGCAGCACTGCACCGGCAGGCCGTATGGGTGGTGTGGGCTTTAACGATCGCGCTTGTGGCGGTCGGTTTTATGCAGGATCTTGCTCCCATGGACTTTGTGCCTAAAACGGTGTTCGGCGTGCTGACCTATACGCACACAACTGCGGTCATACCGATTGCGGCGATTGTTATGAATCTGTTTACTATAGCAACAGCGGTACTCATCTGGCGCACAACAGGCTGGCCGTTTCTGTTCATAACAAGCGTGCTCATGCTGCTTATCGCTGCCATTCCTCACGCATATTTCGGCATGATTCCCGGCAACGCCGGCGAAATCATTTTCATATACGGGTTTGTTCTGGCGCTGGGGAAGAAGTGGGCGCAGGCATAACAGAGCATCCGGCCCCAGCGACTCCAGGCGATTGCCGCCACTGCATCACACTATGTCCGGGGCTTTCTGCATTGATACTGTTTGACACGCACACACTGATGGCTTATGGTACAGGCTTGATAAGAGGGAGTATTTTTGCGGCATGTTCGGCCCGGCGCATGCGCGGGGCTTTTCCCCTGAAGGTTGCGTACTGGTATGGGTTGCATTCAGGTTCTCTCCGAGCTTGTCATCAACAAAATCGCTGCCGGCGAGGTGGTCGAGCGTCCGGCCTCGGTCGTCAAGGAGCTATTGGACAATGCGCTTGATGCCGGTGCGCAGGCGATCACTGTTACGGTCAGCCACGGCGGCAAAAGCCAGATTCGCGTCACGGATGACGGCAGCGGGATGGATGAAG
>Ga0194126_10002244_pt1 | contig 31589 bp, 24 predicted proteins | sample TA2KigC150mmetaG_FD_148641 | JGI IMG/M metagenome (GOLD analysis project Ga0194126, IMG submission 148641) | Freshwater microbial communities from Lake Tanganyika, Tanzania - TA2015035 Kigoma Deep Cast 150m | ecosystem: Environmental > Aquatic > Freshwater > Lake | place: Tanzania: Lake... | reverse complement strand
TCGGCTTCAAAAAACTTTTAATTGCCGGCTACTTGATCTGCGGAGTGGTTGGCCTGCTTTATCTTGGTGCAAAAACTTCAAATCAGATCCTGATGGGGCGGTTTTTGCAGGGTATCGGTGAGGTGCCGATCTGGGCCCTGGCGCCGGCCCTGCTTTCCCTGCAGTACGCGGAAACGAAGGGAAAGGTTATTGGCTTATACAATGCTTCGCTTCATCTCGGGCTTTGTATCGGTCCGCTTCTGGGGATGCTCTTAGTCCGCAGCGCTGAACAGGGAGACAGGGCATTCGTTTTCTTTGCAGTAGTCAGCTTCGCCGGGGCATTGATTATGTATCTGTTCGTTGAAGATTTTCGCCCGGAAATCAGTGCTGAACGGTTTAATTTTAGAAAACTTCTTTCTTTGCTCTCTGAAAGCAGTGTGCTGGCAGTTTTGATCGGGATTGCGCTCTACGGCGCAGCTTATGGCCTGATGTTAACGATTATCCCCGCCTTCCTGATCACTGATAAGAGTTTTAGCCAGACAATGATCAGCCTGATGTTTTCGCTATTCTATATCGCCGTCAGTCTGTCGCAACTGGCTGCCGGGTCGCTCTCCGATCGAAAGGGGCGACGGGGGGTAATGATCTGGGGTCTCTTTTTTGCCGCAGTTGGCCTTGCTTTTTTCTCTCCGCTGCAGTCGCCCCCGATCTAACTGCTGATTGCTGGCCAGTTTTGGTTTGGGTATGTTTTCGGTATCGGCGATGGCTTACCTTAATGAGTCGGTAGCCGATTCACTTAAGGGAACGATCTCAGGGGCTTTTTACCTCTTCTGGGGGCTGGGCTTCTTCATTGGACCCATACTCTCCGGAAGAATCGGTGAAACGGTTGGTTTTGGGGTCAGCTTTTACCTGCTGGCACTGCTGCTTGCGATTGAGATCGTGCTGCTGAAAACAAAATTACCAATACCTGTACCTCAAAAGCAGTAGTCACTTTTTCCGATATTGACCAATACACATCAGCACGGTTCTTAGGCAATATAGAATATACAAGAACGGCTTTTATGTGTTGTTTGGCAGTGTCAAATGCAAGTTAATAAAGTCAGGTCTGAGTTGATGTCGTATTGCAAGACCTGACCCCTTTAGTGCACTTCAAGTTGCAGGTTCGGAATGTTTTCAAAATGCCGATCATAGGTCATGACCGAAGCATTTTGGTGGATAGCAACTGCTGCTATCAAACAATCGGTTAAAGGAATAGTAATTCCTCTTTTCCTTAATTCATATGAGATTTTACCCGCCTTGATCCAATCTTCAACCTTGGTTTCTATCAGGGGTAAGCCACCGATATTTTTTTCTAGAAGCCGGTAATCTTTTTCTGTTTTTGCACCCTGCAATATTTCAGCGATCACCGGACCCACTGTGACGATAGTCCCAGCCAGCAATAATTGGTCAAGTTTTTCTGTTACTGATGGTCGGTTTTTCAGGTATTCAATCCATACCGATGTGTCAACGATTATCTTCATTTTCATATAGCTCCGCTAATCTGATTTTTCTTACTGCTTCTTCGTCAATTTCTACCCGGCCTTTTAAAGCCATAAAAGCATACAGCTTTTTCAGCCTGATAGCATCTTCCAGGGCTTTTTCAACCGCTTTTGACCGATTCTCGGAACCGTAAAGAGCTTCAACTTCTTTAACGATTAGCTCAGACAGGTTTAAAGTAGTACGCATTGTCATCAACTCCTTCATACATATAATACATCAATTTGTTATGAAGATCAATATGATTGAATTCATAGCTTCTTTAAGTAGTCTTTCCAGAATGCTTTCCAGGGTTCAATGGCATCCTGATCTTTCAGTTTTTCGTTACTGAAAGTCAGCATAGACTTATCTTCAGATTTTAAACCAACTGTTATTGTTATCTTACTGCCATCCTTTAGATTGGCTCTCCAGTAACGCCATTTTTCAGTTTTACTGATCGCAGGCTTTTCAGCCAGCGGAATTGAATTAAACTCTTCAGTATCCTTTACCGCTTCCAACCACAGATTAAAAACCTGGTCCAGGCTTCCGGGCATGGTTTTGCTTACCGCTGTTTGGAAGGTACCACTTTTAGCCTGACCTACCTGACGTTTGCCCAGATGCCGTTCATACTCAACAGTGATGCTCTGGGCCCACCAGCCGTCAACTCCGAACTTTTTCGATAATAGTAGTGCAATTTCTTTGTGCTGTAATTTATCAGCTTCTTCCTGGTAGAGGATACTGAACCATTCATCCCAGCCTTTACCAGTGGCTTTTTCAACAGCTTTGTCAGTCAAGGATATTTGCTTTCCCTTTTGGGTGCCCCCCCTACTGTTTTCGGCAACCCGGTGCTCTACAATTTGGCGAATAAGATCAGTTGGCAGAGGTTTATTGTGAGGGAATTGGATGGAGCCTTTTGCCCACCTGTAGCTGGAGAGTTCTTTTGCATAGGCAGCGATTCCGCTGGGTGTCGGGTAAAAACCGATATGATTATTATAACCAGCAAAGTGAACCAGGTTATCCCCCAGACGGTAGGTCGGCATCTGGTAAGCAAATGTTTCTTCCGCTTCAGGGGCAGCCTGCCTGATGATAGCCCTGATCATCAGCAGTCTTTCCTGAATTTCTGCGGGGAACCGGCTGATGTACTGATCAACCAGGATTGAAATATCAATTTTTTTTCGCATTACTGACCCTCCATTTTCTGATCCTTGATAATCGAAAAAAAATAAGCTTAAAAGTCCCCTTGATTACAATTATACAGCCTTTTTGGTAATACTTCAGAAAGCAGGATCATTAAAAAATACTGCAGGAGATATTTATATGATCAAAGAATTATTTAGTCGGATCTTATGTTGCGAACTAAGAGAGGCAAACTTCATGCTCAGGAAGTTGTTGAAAATTGAAGAAAAAACTATTGAATTAGATGGCTGCACCACCGATTATGTGGTTTTTGGCCGGGGTAAAACTCCGCTGATTATGATTCCCGGGCTCGGTGACGGGTTGAAAACCGTGAAGGGTACCGGGCTGCTCTTAAGGTTTATTTACCGCTTTCTGGCCGGTGATTTCCGGGTTTATGTCATCAGCCGGAAGAACGAACTTGAGCCGGGTTATACAACCAGGAAGATGGCGGCAGATCTTGCCCGGGTTATGGATTACTTGGCGATTGAAACTGCGCATGTAATGGGCGTTTCCCAGGGCGGCATGATCGCCCAGTGGCTGGCTGTTGACTTTCCCGGGAAGATCGCAAAATTAGCCCTGGTCATTACTGTTTCGCGGCAGAATGAAACCCTGCAAACGGTGATAGCCGAATGGATCAGGTTGGCGGAAGAAGAATGCTATGATGAGATGACTATTGATACCCTGGAGAAAAGCCAGACAGAAAATTATTTAAAGAGAGTGCGCCCCTTTTACTGGTTGATCAAAAGATTAAGCAGGTTAAAGTCAAAGGAGCGCTTTATTATACAGGCTGAGTCTTGCCGCAACCATGATGCATACAGCGAGCTGGCCCGTATCAAGGCGCCAACCTTTGTGATTGGAGGCGGGGCGGATCGGATCGTTGGCGGTGCCGAAGTGCAGCAGGAGATTGCCGATGCCATCATCGGAAGCAGTTTATATATTTACCCCGACCTTGGTCATGGCGCTTATGCCGAAGCCAGGGACTTCGGGGAACGGATCTATAAATTTTTCAGCAGTCAGGCTGAAGAATATGTTCAGCTGAAAGCGGTGAGCACATCATGAAGAAGATGATCAGACAATCACACAAAGCAGGATTACCTCCCGGAACCCTGCTCCACGTTGGCGACCTCAAGAGCAGTATAAGCATTGTAACGGTCTGCGGCTTTGGTGAAGATATTTTCTGGGAGAAAAAAACCGATCGCCTAGATGAATGCCTTGAATTCTTACAGGAAGGAGCCCCGGTTCTCTGGGTTACCATTGATGGGTTAGCCCGGATTGATTTGCTCCAGGGTTTGGGCGATTTTTTTGGTTTGCATCAACTCACCCTGGAAGATATCCTGAATACCGACCAGAGACCGAAACAGGAAGATTACGAAGGGTATACTTACATCGCCTGCAAAGCTCTTGAATACAGTGAACACGAAGATGCCGTTGAATCGGAACATGTAAGCCTGGTTATCGGCAGTAACTACGTCATATCCGTCAGTGAACGGGAAGCAGATAACTTTACCCTGCTGCGAAAACGGTTGGAGGCGAACAGGGGTGGGGTTAGGGCTCTTGGAGCAGAGTACCTGGTTTATTCCCTGCTTGATATCATCGTCGACCGCTATTTTGTAGTGCTTGAAAAAACGGGTGAGCGAATTGAAATCCTGGAAGAATCAATCCTTAAAAAACCCGATGAAAAAACACTGCAGTCAGTTCACGCTCTCAAACGTGACATGATTGGCATCAGGCAGGCAGCATGGCCGCTGCGCGAAGCTTTAATTGGTCTCGAACAATCAGAGTCGATTTTTGTTAATAAATCAATTTCCCTGCATCTGCGGGATGTGTATTCACACGTGGTGCAGATCATCGATACTATTGAAATCTACCGTGAGATGCTCTCCGGCATGCTTGATATTTATCTCTCGAGCGTCAACAACCGTTTGAATGAAGTGATGAAAGTTCTCACAATATTTGCGGCCATTTTTATTCCCCTGACCCTGATTTCCGGTATTTACGGCATGAACTTTAAATTTATGCCCGAATTGGAATGGTTTTACGGCTATCCCTTTGCCCTGGGTCTGATGGGCCTTACAGCAATTGTGCTCCTTGGGTATTTCCGCCGTAAAAAATGGTTATAAGCTGATCTGTTTGACCGGTGATTCTCGGATATGGTATGATTTCTGCGGCATTGAGGCAGTAAGATAGCCCTGTTTTTAAGGGTAAAAGGAGGTTTTCAAAATTGAGACGCAGCAAAGCAGCAGCCGAAACGATGGTTGAAGGATTCGGCCTAAACTGCATCTCCGACACGGCGGTAGACCGTATTCACGATGCCACTTTAGAAGTTTTGAAACATACCGGTATTAAAGTTTACAGTGAAGTTGCCCTTGAAATCTACCACGGTGGCGGCTGCACAGTCGATAAAGCCAGTAAGACAGTCTATTTCCCTGCCCACGTGGTTGAGAACTGCATCCGTTCCGCACCCCCCAGTTTTGTGATGGCGGCGCGTAACCCACAGCACGATTATGTGATGGGTGGCCGGCGGGTCGGCTTCTGCAACTTCAGTTGCGGCGTGCAGGTGGCTGATTTAGAAGATGGTTCAATCCGCGAATCAACCAAGAAAGATACGGAAGATGTTTCAAAGCTGGTTGACTATCTCGATCAGTACGATATCCTTGACTGCCCGGTTGTACCACGCGATGTAAACCAATCTATCTTCCCGCTGCACAACTTCGAGGCGATGATCTCAAACACCTCGAAGCACTGCAGCACGGCCCCTTTTAACTTCCGGCTGGCCGAACTGATCATTGACATGGCCTCGACCGTCGTCGGCAGCAAAGATAATTTGCGCGCCCGGCCGATTATCTCGGCCGATGTTTGCCCTCAGAGTCCGCTGTCACTGGCCCGCGAAACCTGCGAAACAATCATCGCCTACGCCCGGCAGGAGATCCCGGTTAACGTGCTCTCCATGGCCCTGGCCGGCGGCACCAGCCCTGTTACTTTAGCGGGCACCCTGGTAACCCATAACGCCGAGGTACTGGCCGGCATCTGCCTCAGCCAGCTAACCAATCCGGGCACCCCTAACATCTACGGCAGTTCGACAACGATGATGGAGATGCGCCGCGGCACCGCAACTGTCGGCTGCCCGGAGATGGCCATGCTCGGTGCTTGTGTGGCGGCCATGGCCAAAAGCTACCGCATACCCAGCTTCCTGGCCGGTTCATAGACTGACAGTAAGCTGGGCGACCTTCAGGCCGGTCAGGAAAGGACTCTGACCCTCATGGCTGCAGCGTTGGCAGGTGCCAACATGATCTACGGCCTTGGGATGGTGGAGCTGGGAATGACCATGGACTTTGGCCTGCTGGTTGCCGATAATGAGTTTGTCCGCATGATCAGGCGGATGCTGGACGGGGTTCCGGTTAACGACGAAACCCTGGCGGTAGATGTGATCAGGGAAGTTGGTATCGGCGGTGAATTCGTCACCCACCAGCACACCTTTGATTACTTTAAACAGAACCAGTCACAAAGCCAGCTGATCGACCGCAACACCCGCGGGGTCTGGAAAGATGCCGGCGGAAAAGATATGCATACCCGCTGTAATGAGTTTGCGAAGGAGATCCTGGCTACACACCAGCCGGATCCACTGCCTGATGCGGTGGCATCAACCTTACGCGAGATCGTCAGCGAAGCGGAAAAAGAGTTTTCCTAGTCCGATACTTTGATGGGCTAGTTTACATCAGAATCATTAATATCAGGGGGGCTGCTTAGCCCCTTTTCCCATTGAAAGGGCGTTTCGTCATATCCGCGAGTTTGATGGCAAGCAAAACAACTTATAAGAATCAAAATGCGATTAATAAGTAAAGTAGCTCTTTAAGTTGAAAATATAACCCTCGCCTGATAGAATAGCACGAGTGTCATATAATCTATAAATCCTTGTAAAGGATTAAATCATGATCCAAGCCCTGTTAATTTTTGTTTTAATGTATGCGCTATTACTGGTATTGCCTAAATTCAGGGCCTTTGTCGCTCTATCCGCAGCCATATTGTTTGTTTCATTAGGAATATTACCTTTAGAGAAGGTGTTTTCCGCTGTTGATTGGAATGTGATCATGATGATTGCGGGCACCATGGGAGTAGTCTTCTTTTTCATAGAATCTAAAATGCCATCATTGCTTGCTGATATTATTATTGAAAAAAGGTCAAATGTAAAATGGGCCATTATATCGTTGGCATTATTTGCAGGTATAATTTCCGCTTTTGTTGATAATGTCGCAACAGTCCTGATGGTTGCCCCAATTGCAATAACCATAGCAAAAAAGCTTAATATTTCTCCGGTATCCAGCATAATTGCCATCTCTATTTCGTCCAACCTCCAGGGGGCAGCCACTTTGGTGGGGGACACAACCTCGATTCTCCTGGGCGGCTATGCAAATCTTGACTTCCTCGATTTCTTTGTTTACAGGGCAAAACCGGGTCTGTTTTGGGTTGTCCAAATTTGTGCGATAGTTGCCACGTTTGTTCTTTTCTATCTATTCAGGAGGGATGATCGTCCGATTAACGTGAAAGACAAAGCTGTTGTGAATGATTATTTTCCAACAATTTTACTTGGTGGAACAATTGTTCTGCTCATACTGGCCTCATTTATTCCTGACAAACCTGGTATAACAAACGGTATGATTTGTATGGCTTTATTTGTAGTTGGCCTAACAAGAGAACTAATAGCGTCGAGGAACTATAAACTGGTGAAAATTATACTCAAAGATATCGATTATTTTACCCTTATGCTTCTGGCTGGTTTATTTATAGTAATTGCCGGAATTACTGAAGCTGGAGTTGTAGGGGTTATAGCTCAGTTTTTCGTGAAGGTCAGCAATAACAATCTTTTTCTGATTTACTCGCTTCTCGTGTGGGCATCAGTATTTTTTTCCGCATTCATAGACAACATTCCTTATGTTGCTACTATGCTGCCGGTGGTGGCCGGTATTGCAAGCATATTAGGTATTGATCCGACATTGCTGTACTTTGGGTTGCTTTCAGGCGCGACACTGGGCGGAAACCTTACGCCCATAGGAGCTTCCGCTAATATTGCAGCGCTTGGAATATTACGCAAAGAAGGCTATGAAGTTAAAGCAGGAGAGTTCATGAGAATAAGCGTTCCCTTTACGCTGGCTGCTGTGACAACGGGCTATGTTCTAATCTGGCTTATTTGGAGCTAAGTAAAACATTGATTACAAGATGATTACACTGTATATCAAAAACCCAGCCTTTTAATTTACTTTTTCCGCACATAGCCCTAAGATTACCAGGGTGTTAAAATATTACTTTCAGTTTTACACAAGTTCAAGTTAACCTATTCTTTGATCTCTGGCTGAAAGGATGATCAATAACTATTGAATCTTGAGTTTTGCAATGTTACAGTTATAAGGTGATTAGGTTGATCAATAAATAATTCCGGCTGGGTGAATGATCCGTTTGCTGAAAAGGGAACTAGGGTTAATTGATGTTATTATGATCACTGCCGGTTCTATGATCGCTGCCGGGCTATTTGTCCTACCCGGAATCGCTTTTAGCCGGGCAGGCCCAGCCGTAATTCTTTCCTATGGTTTAGCTGCAATGATTGCCCTGCCTACATTATTGAGCGCTGCCGAGCTGTCAACTGCCATGCCAAAAGCAGGCGGTATTTATTTTTTTGTCAGCAGGGGTATCGGTTATTCAATCGGTTCGATTGCCGGTTTTTCCCGGTGGTTTGCCATTACATTAAAAAGTTCCTACGCCCTACTTGGCATTGGTCTGTATAGTACTGCCTTTACTGGTTTTAACCCGAAAGTAGTTGCTGTGGCTGCCTGTTTAATCTTTGTTGTCATTAACTTGCTCGGTATCAAAATTGTCGGCTTTGCACAGCTTTTTTTTACCGCATTATTGCTCGGGTTGATCGGGGTTTTTATCATTAGCAGTAGCCCTTCGATTAGCATGGATCATTTTGTGCCTTTCTTTTCGTCAGGGTTTAAGCCTGTTCTGGCCACAGCCGGGTTCATTTTTATATCATATGGCGGTATGCTGGTTATTACCGGCTTGGCCGAAGAAGTTAAGAGGCCGCGCAGAAACATCCCGCTGGGCATGATTATCGGACTTCTAGTAACTGCATTAATTTACGTTGCCGTTGTCGTTGTTACTGTGGGGGTTAGTGATGCAGAAGCTTTAATTACGACTTTTACGCCCGTTGCGGACGTCGCTGGCATCACCATGGGGCATGTCGGCTTGATCGTCGCTTCACTGGCAGCATTCCTGGCTTTTATTACGACTGCTAATGCAGGAATAGCTGCTGCCTCCCGTTATCCTCTGGCAATGAGTCGAGATGGATTGCTGCCTTATGTTATGGGTGCCGGTCTCCAGAAAGGCAATTTGCCTTCAAATTCGATTTTTTGCACCGGATTGCTAATCCTGCTGGCTATTGTTTTTTTGCCTCTGGACACTCTTGTCGAAATAGCTTCATCAATGCTATTAATCAGTTATATTTTAGCCAACCTGGCCCAGTTGGTGATCCGCAAGAAAAAAGAGCCCAATTACAGGCCAACATTTACAGCCCCGTTCTACCCCTGGTTACAGTACATCAGTATTGCAGGCCTGCTAGTGCTTTTAATCCAGATTGGAATTAAACCTCTCCTATTTGCTCTAGTTATATCCGGGTTGGCGTTCCTCGTGCCGCTGGTCAGGGCCAGATACCTGGGCGATAATTCAATACCCCTGCCGCCGGAGCCAAAAAGTAGCTTAAAGTGATTAATCATTTTTTTTCCTTTGAGCGTTTTAATGAAAGGTTAAAATCCAGTCCTTTATTTTAATATGCTATAGTTACTATAGTAATTATGTTAAAAATATGGAGGAGATAACGTGATGATATTAAAAGGCTTCACTATAATGGCCTTGCTATTAATCTCAATTGCCTTTATTGCAGGCTGCGGTGATGCTACTCCGGCAGTACCGGCAGAAGACTCAGCATCGCCTGCTGTTATTGACCCATCCGCTAGCCAGATTATAGGACAGGTCAGCGATACGGAAGCAAAGGAGGCAGCCACAGTCAGTATCGATGGCTTGGGCAATTTTAGTTTTATTCCTGAAGAAGTTGAAACTACCAGACCGGATATCTTTAAGCCGGGCTATTTTTCTCTTTTCGACGTGCTCGTTCACCTGTCCGATAAAGGAGATATTGATTTAAACTACAATTTTGATGAAAGTTTAAATACCCATGTGATTAAAAATCTAAATGGGCACGACTATTGGTGGTACAGCGCCTATTATGATGGCGGCTGGTCTGAAAGAAGCGTGTTCAGGATGGATCACTATCCATATAAGGATAAAACAACGCTTAGCTTTGTAAAGGTTACTGAGAATTACTTAAATCAAGTTTACCAGACTTACGCAGATGAGGTGAAGCGCAGGAATGAGAACGACGGCAAAATTATCATTCCAAACGTTATCATCAAAGGAAAAACCGAAAACTTTCACTTTCAGAATGTAGAGGTAACAGCTCATAATCTGCGGGCAGAAATGTTTCAACCGGACGTTATTACCGCTATTGATACTATCCTTAGCCTGGGCGAAGCCGGATTGCTCAGTTATGATTTGCAGTGGTACGAATCGATCGGCACTGCCGGTCTGGTGAAAAGCTACTGGGTGGAGCGTATCAATCAGGATAAGAGTGAAGGGCGGTGCGGGTTTGTTTATGAGGCCGGAGATGAACTATTTCGCTTTTTTAAAGGTAACCATAACCATATCCCATCTGATATCAGAGTCATTAATTCTCCGGCGTACCTTGAATATTTTTGGATCTGCATCTAGCCAAAATACTAAAAGATAGAGGCGGCATTCCGGCGCATGGCAACCAGCGTAGCTATTGGTGGACGGATGTCGCTTTGATCATCCGAATCCAGAATATCGCTGATGTTGGATTCGGGTAAGAAGGAAACAAGCTGGCAAGTCTTATAGATAATAGCTTAATGGTCAATCTTCGTTGAAAGGATCAGTTTTAACTGTCGAGAGACATAAAGAGGTTATTAAGTGATTCAGCCAGCGTAGGGTGGGCAAAAACCCCGTCGCGAATAGCGGAGTAGGGTAATTTACCGAGCATAGCTACCTGAAGCACGGTCATCACCTCTCCGCCTTCAATACTGAGAAGGGCTACGCCTAGGGTTTGGTCCGTTTCTGCATCGACTACTTCCTTTGCGCCTCCGGTGATGTCAACAATTTTTATGCCTGCCTGATCGACAGCTGCAATAATTGCTACCATTACTGTCCAGGGCATTACTTCAGTTGAGTCTGGGGAAGCGGCGTGATGGCAATGGGTACAGCTAAGATTGCATAGGCGGCCAAGATTTACCTGGATGGTATCGATCTTGGTGCAACTAATATGACCTGCCCGGTCAGTGAAACTATTTTTCGCTCTTATCTGCACTTTAAGCTGCCTCCCGTGCTATCATAAGCCACTTTTATATATATGATACATATTTATTTTACAGTAATCCTTAAAATAATCAAGAGTTGAAGCTATCATTAGGTGCCTCATTTGGTGAATGCCCCAATATTAAATATTATTAGCAGACTGTCTGCATGTTGACAAAAAAGACGGTGGTTGTTACTATTCAAGTTAATTACATAGACATTCAGGCAATGAGGGAATTTAAGTAGCCGGATTTATAATGGTCTGGCAGCGAGCCGGGGTTGGTGAAAGCCCGGTAAAATACCGGTGAATGGCGTTCCTGAGTCGGGCATTAATGAAGCGGGCCCTTTAGCATTCGGGGTCAAGTAGGGTGGAACCGCGGGACTAGATCCCGTCCCTATGGTATATAGCCAGGGACGGGATTTTTATATTTTCCGGCCCGTATCTGAAGGAGGAAGAAATTTGGACCTGCAAACAATCATGATTAAGCTCCAGGAATATTGGGCCTCCAGGGGATGTCTGATCTGGCAGCCCTACGATGTCGAAAAAGGGGCCGGCACGATGAACCCGGCTACTTTTTTAAAATCTCTTGGCCCGGAGCCCTGGTCGGTGGGCTATGTCGAGCCTTCGCGCCGCCCGGCTGATGGGCGCTACGGTGAAAACCCCAACCGCCTCTACCAACACCACCAATACCAGGTGATTATCAAGCCGGCCCCGGCCGATATTCAGCAGCAATACTTAGACAGCCTAGCTTACTTGGGGCTGGATCCATTAGAGCACGACATCCGCTTTGTCGAAGATAACTGGGAAGCGCCGACGCTCGGTGCCTGGGGGCTGGGCTGGGAGGTCTGGCTTGATGGGATGGAGATTACCCAGTTCACCTACTTTCAGCAAGTGGGCGGTTTTGATGTGGAACAGGTGCCGGTGGAGCTGACTTATGGCTTGGAGCGCATCGCCATGTATTTACAGGATTGCGACAATGTCTTTGATCTGATCTGGACCGGCGACATCACCTACGGTGAAATTTTCCAGCGAGTGGAATGGGAACAATCTGCCTACAGCTTTGATCATGCTGATCTGGATCTGTTGTTTGGTTTTTTCAGCAGCTATGAGGGTGAGGCCAAGCGCCTGCTGGAACTGAACCTGGTTTACCCGGCCTATGACTATATTCTCAAATGCTCACATACCTTTAACTTGCTTGATGCCCGAGGAGCAATCAGTGTTACTGAGCGAGCCGCCTACATCGGCAGGGTGCGCACCCTGGCCCGCCTCTGTGCCGAAGGTTACCTGAAACAAAGAGAAGAGGCAGGTTATCCCCTGCTGACCGGAGGTGCCCGCTAATGACTACAGCCTATAAATTTCTTTTTGAAATTGGTTGCGAGGAGATCCCTTCGCGTTTTATCCCCGGAGCGCTGGAACAGCTAAAAAAAGCGGCTGCCGAGCTGCTGGCTGATTACCGCCTGAAACATGAAACGATAGAGGCCTGGGGAACGCCCCGGCGCCTGACCCTGATGGTCGAGGAGCTGGAAGAATCGCAACCCGACCTGGTCGAGCAGATTAAAGGACCCCCGGCGGACCGGGCCTATGACGACCAGAAGAATCCGACCAAGGCCCTGCTGGGCTTTATTCAGGGGCACGGCCTTAAGCTTGATGCTGTGCGCCAGGAAGAACTTAAAGGGGCTTTTTACATTATGATCGATAAGGAGACCCGTGGACGCCCCACGCCGGAGCTTTTGGCAGAGTTGTTGCCGAAACTGATCCAGAAGCTTTCTTTTCCACGGCCGATGTACTGGCAGCAGAAAGAGGTGCGCTTTGCCCGGCCAATTCGCTGGTTGCTGGCACTTTATGGCACTCAACCGGTTCATTTCAACTATGCCGGGATTGAGGCGGAAAGGGCAACCTATGGCCACCGCTTTTTGGCGCCCGGTCCTTTTAATGTCGATAGCACCGACCATTACTTTAAGCTCCTCGCCGATAAATATGTGGTAGTTGATCCGCTTATACGGCGGGAGATGATCCTGGAGCAGCTGAACCAGAAAGCTGAAGAACAGGGTGGGAAAGCCCTGATTGATGAAGGCTTACTGGAGGAGGTTACCTACCTGGTTGAGTATCCGGTTGCCGTTGACGGGGCTTTTGATCCGGCCTACCTCGATCTGCCGCAGGAGGTGCCAATAACCTCAATGCAGTACCATCAGCGCTATTTTCCGATTATCGAAAAAGAGAGCGGCCGTCTGATGCCCTCCTTTGTCGGGATCAGCAATAACCTTTTTAACCCGAATATCCGCAAGGGTTACGCCAAGGTGCTTTCAGCTCGTCTCGCTGACGGACGGTTTTTCTTTGATGAAGATCGTAAGGTCCCGCTTGAAAACTATGTAGAAAAACTTAAGAGTGTAGTTTTCTTAGAATCGTTAGGCACCCTTGATCAAAAAAGGCAGCGTTTGATCGAGCTGACCGGTAAGCTGGGCAAAGCGCTTAAGCTGCCGGCCGGGCAGATTGAAGCGGCCAAAAGGGTAGCCCATCTCTGCAAAGCAGACCTGGTTACCAGCCTGGTGAAGGAGTTTCCCGAGTTGCAGGGAGTAATGGGCCGCGAGTATGCCCGCCTCAGCGGCGAAACAGAAGCGGTGGCAACAGGCATTTATGAACACTATCTGCCCCGTTTCAGCGGTGATCGGGTGCCTGAAACTCTTGAAGGCGCTCTGGTTTCGCTGGCTGACCGCATCGATACCCTGGCCGGTTGCTTTGCGATTGGCATCCAACCAACCGGCTCCCAGGATCCCTATGCCCTGCGCCGACAGGCCCAGGGGGCAATTGCAATTTTAAACAGCTTCGGGCTGCAGTTAACTGTTGATGAATATATCGGTATTGGGCTTGAAACAATTAACGATGCTTTGAAGCTTGATGATTCGAAAAAAGCTGAACTGCAGACTCAACTCGCTGATTTTCTATTGCAGCGCGTTCGCTTTGCCCTGCAGGAAAAAGAGATTGAACATGGTTTGATTGAAGCTGTATTGGGTGTGCCGTTTAAAACGGTGGCCGAAATCTTTAACAAAGCAGTTGTGCTGAAAGACTACTTAAATGGTCCGTTGCTCGACGAAGTGATTGTTGCCTACAACCGGGTGGCCAACCTGGCCGACAAAGCTGAAGGTGGCAAGGTTGAAAAGGCGCTATTTGAAAACATTGCCGAAAAAGAACTGCTCAGAACCCTGCAGGCAGTGGAAAACGCGCTCAAAGACCAGGAAGATCCGGCCCTGATCTTGGAAAAGCTTCAGATCCTTAAGCAACCGATTGACCATTTCTTCGATAGTGTGATGGTGATGGCTGAAGATGAAAAACTGCGCAAAAACAGACTAAACCTGTTGGCTGCTCTAAAGGGAACTTTCAACCGGCTGGCTGATTTTTCCAGGCTGCAAGTTTAAGAGGTTCGAGTAAATATTATTAGCTATAGATATTTAATAAGGATGTCTGAAACACCTTCCCCGGTTAGTTGACAGGGGAAGGTGAGCAGGCAGGCTTTATTTACCTTTCCCGTAATCTTCAATGACCTGCCGGTAAACTGCCAGGGTATTTTTTGCTGCCACAGGCCAGGAAAAATTCTCCACGGCCCTCTTGCGGCCCAGTTCTCCCATCTCAAGGCGTAGCTTTTTGTCGCCAAGAAGCTTCATTACAGCATCACTGAGAGCGACGGGATCTTTCGGAGAGACAAGGATGCCACAATCCGGGGTTACCACTTCTTTGAGTGCGCCTGACGTGGTTGTGACAACAGCAGTTTTACAGGACATCGCTTCTACAGCGGGAAGGCCAAACCCCTCAAAGAGAGAAGACATCACCAGTAAAGTTTTCCGGCTGTAGATGCTAACCAGTTCTTCGTAACTTAACTTTCCTGTAAAGGTTACCCTGTGACCCAGGTTCATTTTTTTGATCAAATCAGCCGCTGTATGTTTTATTGGCGGGCCGTCATCGACAATGGCCAGGGTTATATCCTCAGGCAGCAGTTTCAGCGCTTCAAGGAGGTAGATAAGGCCCTTTTTGCTATCTTCGGTGTTTCCCACAAAAAGAAGGGCATTTTCCTCCCTTTTTTCGCCCGTATTCCTGAAGAGTTCGACATCCATCCCGTTATAAACCACAGATACTTTATCTTTGCTGACCCTGAAAGCCCTGACTAATTCGTCGACGCCCTCTTTAAAAGAGGTAATAATCCGGTCCACTCTCTTTATAACGAATGATTGCATCACCAGGGGATAAAAAAGAATTGTAGTTGTTTTTTCCCAGAGCCCGAAATCTTTCATCAAATCGGCCTCCCGGTCCTTGGTGAGAGGATGGTGAACGGTGGTTACAATGGGTATGCCGTAGGCCATCATCGGTATTGTTCCCCAGCCCAGGGTCTGAATGTCATGGATAATGTCGTATCTTTTGGTTTTGAGAATTATTTTTAAAGCGAAAAAAGCCTTGAAGCTAAAGGTTGCCATTTCATAGAAGATATAAAACCTTGTCATTAAATAATCGAGAAAATTCCAGGGGGAAAAGATGCGGTGGAGTTTTTCAGTGGGTATTTCCCTGGTATTGATGGACCACAAATTGAGGTTTTCAATTTTATAAACTGTAGCCCAATCCTCGAGCGGATCAGGGTAGGGTGGACCAACCATTACATCGACTTCGACACCCAGTCGCACAAGCTCTTTTGAAAGGTTGTAAATATAAATACCCTGACCGCCGCAGTAGGGGTTGCCCCTGTAACCAAGGATGAGTACTTTCATCAGGCAGATTCTTCCTGCTTTTTATTAGTGGGCAATCCGACTTTTGTAGTAATGATCGTTACTCCGACCCAGAAAACAGCCCCAAACACGACAGCAGAAATAGCCAGTGCAGGAAGAGCTATGGCCCAGAAGCTACGGATATAAACCCCATATACCAGGGCTCCTGAGACAATAAACATGGCCAGGCAAAGGAATAGTGCTTTTAGTCTGGCATAATCGTTTTTTTCTGTGATTTCAGGCATGGGATGGGCCACCTTTATAGTTAGTATTGTCCAGCCGATCCAGAAAGCAGTTCCTGTAGCAGTAAGAGCTACCAGCAGAATGGGCAGGGCTGCTGAATAATAGGTAAGTTGTGACAGCTGATCGAGCCTGACACCTAAAAACCACGGAAAATCATTTAGGCCCAGGAAGAACAGCGCATAAATAAAAAAAACAAACAGGGTCGCTGACGCAATAACCGCAAGGAAAACCCAGATCTTTTTTCTTGCCATATTTTCGCACCGTTACTTTTATTCATTATCCGACCGCACCAGATAATGATCCTCAAATTGGTTATAAATGCATACTTTTATACTAGTTTATTACGGATAATTGAAGTCAGGATCGGGATTTGTTTTTTCCTGGAGCAAGTATAGCAACAGACTGTTTAGGATGTCAATCCTGTTCTCACTGGTCAGTTTATTAGGATAAGAGGAAAAGCTTAAATGAGTGGCAGGAAGATCTCTGTCGGACAGAGTATATATAACTGTTCGGCGAATTTTCTTGTTGCCGCAAATCTTTAAGTGAGGGAGAAGGATATTGACTGAAAACCTTAATAAACCGGTAGTTTACATAGTATCTGATTCGATTGGTGATACCGCGGAATTTGTTGTCAGGGCTGTAGCCAGTCAGTTTAATTCCGGGCAAGTGGAGATGCGCCGGATGCCTTTTGTGGAAAACAGGGAGCAGATTCGGGAGCTTTTCCTGGAGGCCTCCAAGCGCAATGCCATTATCGCCTATACCCTGGTAGTACCGGAACTGCGCCAGGCGATGGAAGAAGAAGCGCTTAACCACAAAGCCTGTACCGCCGACATCCTCGGTTCACTGATGGGCGCGTTCAGCCGGGTTACCTGCAGCGAACCGCGCCTGGAACCGGGGCGGGTGCGGTTGATGGATGAAAAATATTTCCGCCGGGTTGCTGCTGTTGAATTTGCCGTAAAGCACGATGACGGCAAAGAGCCGCGCGGTTTCAACAAAGCCGATGTAGTGCTGGTCGGTATCTCGCGCACCTCAAAAACACCGCTTAGTATGTACCTGGCCCACCAGGGGCTCATGGTTGCCAACTTGCCACTGGTTCCTGAAGTAGAGCCCCCGGAAGAGCTTTTCTTTTTGCCGCCGGAAAAAGTGATCGGCCTGATCATTGATCCGCAGCAACTGCGCCAGATCAGGCGGGAAAGAATTAAGGCGCTCGGTCTGACTGATGATGCTAATTATGTTTCAGTAGAAAGAATCGAGGAAGAACTTGAGTACGCCCGCCGGATCACGAAAAAGATTGGTTGCACCGTTTTTGATGTATCAAATAAAGCGGTGGAAGAGGTGGCTAACCGTATAATCCAGTTAATTAGAGGAGGAGAAAAGAGTTGAACCCAGCCAGGTATGTTTACCCTTTTATTGCGGGTGATAAATCGATGAAAAGCCTCCTTGGTGGTAAAGGAGCCAATCTGGCCGAGATGGCCAGAATCGGTTTACCGGTGCCACCCGGTTTTATTGTTACTACCGAGGTCTGCAATCTTTACCTGGAGAAGAACGAAGGGCTCTGGTCTGAACTAAAAAATGAAATACTGGCTAACCTGAAAAATTTGGAAGAGCAGACCGGTCGCTCTTTCGGCGGTAGTTTGCCTCTATTAATTTCGGTCCGCTCCGGAGCGGTAGTCTCTATGCCCGGCATGATGGATACAGTTCTAAATTTAGGGCTTAATCCCGAAACAGTCGAAGCGCTCGCCGCTGAAGCGGGAAACCGCCGTTTTGCGCTTGATTGCTACCGCCGCTTTATCCAGATGTTTTCTGATGTGGTTTTAAAAGTAGGTCATCAACACTTTGAAAATATGCTTACAGCAGCAAGGAAGCAGAAACAAGTAAAGACCGATGCTGAGCTCGAAGAAGCCGATCTGGAGAAGATTGTTAAGGGCTTTTTAGATGTTGTGCGCAAAGAAACCGGCGGCGAATTTCCTTCAGATCCGCTGGAGCAGCTTTTTCAAGCTGTCGAAGCGGTTTTTGCTTCCTGGAATACAGAGCGGGCCAAAGTATATCGCCGGGCCCACCGGATCTCTGACAGCTTAGGGACCGCAGTTAATGTGCAGGCTATGGTTTTTGGCAATCTCGGTGAAGACAGCGGTACCGGAGTAGCGTTTACCCGTAATCCTTCTACCGGTGAGCCGAAGCTCTACGGTGAATACCTGCTCAATGCCCAGGGCGAAGATGTGGTGGCCGGTATCCGCACCCCGAGGCCGCTGGAGGAGCTCAAAGATGATATGCCGGCCATCTACGAGCAGTTTTTGCAGATCTGTCAAGTTTTGGAGAAAGAGTATCGGGAGATGCAGGATATTGAGTTTACCATTGAAAAAGGCAAGCTCTATATGCTGCAGACCCGTACCGGTAAACGCACAGCTCCGGCTGCGGTGCGCATTGCTGTTGACCTGGAACGCGAAGGCCTGATTACAAAAGATGAAGCGTTGTTAAAAGTCGACCCGGATCAGCTTGAGCAGCTTTTACACCGGCGAATAGATCCAAACGCAACACTTGAAGCAATTGCCAGTGGTCTTCCCGCTTCACCAGGTGCAGCTTCCGGCCAGGTGGTTTTCGATGCCGATCGGGCCCAGGATTTGGCCAAAACAGGTAAAAAAGTACTGCTGGTGCGCCCGGAAACTACGCCAGACGATATTCACGGCATTATTGCCGCCCAGGGTATTCTGACCAGCCGGGGTGGTATGACCAGTCACGCAGCGGTTGTTGCCCGTGGCATGGGTAAACCATGTGTTTGCGGCTGTGAAGAGCTGCAAATTGATTTGGGCAGGAAAACATTTTCAATTAAGGGTATGGAATTTGCCGAGGGAGTGATTCTCTCAATCGATGGTTCTACGGGCCGGGTTTTTCAGGGGGAAGTGCCGTTAATTGACCCCGATTTTTCTCCCGAATATTTTGAGCTTCTTAGCTGGGCCGACAAGGTGCGGTGTCTTAAAGTGCGCGCTAATGCTGATAATCCCGAAGATGCCTGCCGGGCAATCGAAATGGGGGCTCAGGGGGTTGGCCTTTGCCGCACGGAGCACATGTTTATGGCTGCTGACCGGGTGCCGGTAGTGCAGAGGATGATTTTGGCCCCTAACCTGGCGGACCGCGAAGCAGCCCTGGCTGAGCTGTTGCCAATGCAACAGGCAGATTTTAAAGGCATTTTCAGGGAGATGGCCGGTTTTCCGGTTACGGTCAGACTGCTAGATCCGCCACTGCATGAATTTCTACCTGATCGCGATGAACTGCTGATCGAGGTTTACCGCCTACGTTGCGAGGGCGATCCGGACGGCAGCCTGCGAAAAAAAGAAACCCTACTGCAAAAAATTAACACTCTCTCCGAATTTAATCCGATGCTTGGGCATCGCGGCTGCCGCCTTGGCCTGGTCTATCCAGAGATTTACCGCATGCAGGTCAGAGCTATCTTTCAGGCGTTATTCGACCTGATCGGTGAAGGGCTCGAGGTCGAAAAGCTGCTTCCGGAAATCATGATTCCCCTGGTTGGGCACCGGACCGAGATCGTAACCATGAAAAAACTTGTTGATGACACGGCAGCAGCGGTTTTTGCCGAGCAGGGTAAAAAGATCGAGTATCTGGTCGGCACGATGATCGAGCTGCCGCGAGCCTGTCTGGTTGCCGGTCAACTGGCAGAAGTAGCCGCCTTTTTCTCTTTTGGCACCAATGACCTGACCCAAACCACCCTCGGCTATAGTCGAGACGATTCTGAGGGTAAATTTTTGCCCTTTTACCTGCAAAGCAAGATCCTCAATGTTAATCCCTTTGTCGAATTCGACCGTGAAGGTGTGGGGCGTCTTGTCAAGCTGGCTGTCGATGAAGGCCGTGAGGTGAGAAACAACCTAAAAGTGGGGGTTTGCGGGGAACACGGCGGCGATCCGTCATCTATCGAATTTTTTAACCGAATCGGACTCGATTATGTCAGCTGCTCGCCATACCGTCTGCCTATTGCTCGTCTGGCTGCAGCGCGCGCTGTGCTTGGAGGATAGAATATTATAAAAATTTAATCTTAAAATAGTCAGATCATATAAACAGGAGAACGCTTTTTTTTGGCGAATAACGAATAAGTTAAAATAGTCGCAAGGAGTGATCTAATTGACCAACCATAAAAACGCTGAACTGGCAGTAGAAAATATTTATCCACCCTGTCAGTCGGCCTGTCCTCTCCACCAGGGCTGTCGTGATTACCTGCTGGCCATTGCCACCGGGGATTTCAACCGCTCGCTGGCCATCATTAAGGAGACCAACCCGCTGCCCTTTGTCTGTGGTACTATCTGTGCTCACCACTGCGAGGACGAATGCCGACGCAACGATGTGGACAAACCACCTTCGATCCGTGGTTTGAAGCGCTTTGCCCTTGAACATGGCAAAGCTAAGATTTTACCTCCGGCCGATGGTCCCAAAATAAAAGGGAAGGTTGCCGTGATTGGAGCCGGCCCGGCTGGTCTTACTGCCGCTTTTGATCTGGCTCGGCTTGGAGCTTCGGTAACCGTATTTGATCGGGAAACAATGGCCGGCGGAGCAGTGCGCCATTATATTCCCCTCTACCGCCTGCCCGATGAAGCTGTTGACCAGGATATTGCTGAAATAGCTGAACAGGGTGTAACTTTTAAATACGGTGTTGAGCTGGGCAAGGATATAACGATTGAAAAGCTGGAGCAGGAAGGTTACGATGCAATTCTGCTGGCTATGGGTCTGCCGGTCAGTCGTGGTCTTAATCTACCCGGTACTGAAGGCGAGGGAGTTTTAAACGCCTTACCATTCCTCCAAACTGTCAAGCGTGACGGTTTCAAGTTTCAGGGTAACCCGACGGTGATCGTGATCGGTGGCGGTAACGTGGCGATGGATGTTGCCCGCTCGGCCGTGCGGGCCGGCGCTGGCAAAGTTAAGCTGGCTTGTCTCGAATGTGACGAAGAGATGCCCGCCTTCGATTGGGAAATTGAAGAGGCCAAGGAAGAAGGCGTTGAGTTTAACCCTTCCTGGGGTCCGAAAGCAATAGAAAGAAACAATGGCAAAATTGCCGGCCTTGAAGTAGTCGAGTGCTCCTGTGTTTTCGATGATAAGGGGCTGTTCAACCCGGTATTCAACGATAGCAATAAGCAGGTTTTAACCGGCGATATTGTGATTTTTGCCATCGGCCAGGGAGGCGATCCCGAGCCGGTACGCGGTGAAATTGAGATCGACGAGCGCGGTCGTATTGTTTTTAACCCCAAGGCAATGACCACAAGCCGCAAAGGGGTATTTGGCTGTGGTGAGATGACCATGGGACCGGGTACTGCCGTACAGGCTATGGCTAACGGTCGTATTGCCGCTAAGGCCATTACAAGCTATCTGGAGGGTGCGTCATTCGACAGTGCCACGTTGGAAGAGGTACCTGTGCTCGAAAAACTCGATCCCAAGGTGGCCGAGATGATTGAGCGAAACGAGCGTTATTCGATTCCGATTATGAACCCGGAGGAAAGAGCCCGCCACTTTAAACAGGCCGAGCTGGGCTATGATGTAGAGATGGCAATCTGCGAAGCGAGGCGCTGTCTGACTTGCGCGGCAGGTGCTCAGCGCATCGAAGAGCTCTGTGTCAACTGCCTTACCTGTGTCAGAATTTGTCCCTTTGATGTGCCGATCATTAATGAAGACGGAACGGTGACGATTCGTAACGAACAGTGCCAGGCTTGCGGTCTTTGCCTCAGCATCTGCCCATGCTATGCAATTAAATTCCGTTCACCCTATGTTGAAGAGGCAGCCGCTGCTATTGAGCCGGCAGTTAAGGAAGCGGTGGCCAAGCGCAATGGTGAGCCGGTAATGCTGGCCATTACCTGTGCATACGGAGCATACGCTCTTCCAGAATTTACCGGTAAAGTGCACAAAAACGTAGCTCTTGTCCGCTACCCCTGTGTTGGCAAGTTGGACTCAACCGACCTGCTTAAACCTTTTGAGCACGGAGTTGATGGTGTCGTGGTGGTTGGCTGCGGCGAAAGCGATAAATTTAAGTGTCAGTATAAAGATATCAGTTACTGGAGCGAAAAGAGAGTCAATCACGCCGCCGATTTACTTGAGGCCATCGGCCTGAAGCGGGAAGCGATGAGCTACATTGAACTTGCAGGTGAAGATTTAGGCAAGTTTGACCAGGTTGTTGCTGAGGCAGCCGAAAAACTAAAATAAAAGGCGCATCACAAAGATGCCGACTCGAAAGTAGCGACCCAGCCCCGGCAACTGCAAAGCTGCCGGGGTTTCTGTTACAGGTAATCTCAACTCTGAAAGACAGGTGTTGTTTATGCCGCAGGGTATTGCGGAAGAGTTAATTGATGAGATCAGGCAGCGTACCGACCTGATTACCCTGGTTGGCGATTATCTCAAGCTGGAGCGGCGGGGGAAGAATCTGGTCGGCCTCTGTCCTTTTCATCATGAGAAAACACCTTCTTTTACTGTTTCACCTGATAAACAGCTGTATCACTGTTTTGGCTGCGGGGCTTCCGGTAATGCCTTTACTCTGATCATGGAGTTGGAAAAGATGACATTTCCAGAAGCAGCCCGCTTTTTAGCGCAGCGGGCTCAAGTAAAAATACCCGAACGCAGGGAAGCGCCGACGGCAAAGGAAAGGCTGCAGGAAAAAGTCTACAACATTAACCAGGTTGCGGCCCGCTATTACGCCTACTGCCTGAAAAGTACAACAGCTGGTAAACAGGCTTATAATTATTTGCGGAAAAGGGGCATTAATGATGAAACTATTGATCTATTCATGCTTGGTTTTGCCCCGGCCGGTTGGACCGGCTTTTACGATTTTGCCCTTAAAAAAGGGGCAGCACCAGAGCTTATGCTCAAGGCTGGTTTGATCAATCCGGGCCGTCATAAAGGTTATTACGATCGTTTCCGTAACCGGGTGATCTTTCCGATCTTTAATGCCAGTGGCAAAGTAGCTGGTTTTGGCGGCCGCACTATGGCAACAGGGGAGAAAGAGGGCCCAAAATACTTAAACTCACCGCAGAGCCCGGTGTTTGATAAGAGTGCTATCCTTTACGGTCTTAACCTGGCCAGGGATGAAATCAGACGCAGTAAAAAAGTAGTGGTTATGGAAGGTTATACGGATGTCATTGCTGCACACCAGGCCGGGCTTAAAAATGCGGTTGCTTCGCTGGGCACAGCCTTGACCGAAGAACAATGCCGGCTTTTACGCTATCAGGCCGATACAGTTGTAACCGCTTACGACTCCGACAGCGCCGGTGAGGCAGCTACCTGGAGAGGTTTGGCGATCCTTCAGGCCACCGGTTGTCTGGTGCAGATTGCCGAGATGCCGGAGGGTAGCGATCCGGATAGCTTTATTCGTCAATTTGGGGCAGCTGCTTATATTAAGCTGATTGAAGAAGCAAGCCCAATCATTGAGTATCGTCTTGGTCAACTCAAAAAACGTTACGATTTGACTACTGACCAGGGCCGGGTTGGCTATACTAAAGAGATCATGCCCCTGCTTATTTCCGCAGCAAACCGGGTAGAGCAGGATTACTATCTGAAGAGGGCAGCTGAAGAGATTGGGGTTGACGAAAACGCTTTGCGCAGTGAACTGAAAAGAAGGCGTAAGGATAAAAACCGTTTGCCTGAAGAGCAGGCGGAACAAGATTCCGCGGTTAATCTAATTACTATAAATCCGGCAGAAAAAATATTATTATCTTTGATGCTTCAGAGCAAGGAAATTGCCGATAGAGGTCGAAAATTAATTGAATCGGATTATTATAGTGATCCGCGGGTAGAGAATATTTTCAGAGAAATCTGGAACCTCTATGCGGCTGAAGAAGTCTTCACAGCTGAGAAGCTGATTAATCGGCTCAGTGATCCACAAGTAGTCAGGATTATTACAGCTGCAGCAACGGATCCGGCTTTGCAGGATTTGGAGCCTCGCACGGCGAAGCGTATGGCTGAAGATTCTTTTAGCAAGTTGAAGCGAGCCTGGATCGAAAGAAGACAGCTGGAGTTACAGAGAAAAATCAGGGAGCTGACCGCTGCCGGTCAGCTCGATCAGATAGATGATTTATTACGGGAAAGTCAGCACCTTATTTCCGGCAACGAAAACAACCCCGGCCGTTCAGGAGAAGGAGGGGATTTAAGTGGCTAAAGACACAGATAAAGTGATAACGTTGGAAGAAGCTCAGCAAATTCTTTATAACAAGGCAAAAACAATAGGGTCGATAAACTACAAGGAGATTATCGATACTTTACAGCCCTTTGAGCTTACCGTAGAGGCGCTTGATAATTTTTATGATCTCCTTGCCCAGCATAACATTGATATTATTGATGATTTGCCGGTAGAAGATGATGATGCAGATAGCGAGGAGGATGATAGCGGCAGCGAAGATGATGCTTCTAAAAAGGCAGGAATCGCTGATGCTGCTGCTATTGCTGCCGCAGAAGGTGTGGCCGTAAACGACCCGGTTCGCATGTATTTAAAGGAAATCGGCAAAATACCGCTCTTAACTTCGGAAGAGGAAGTTGAGCTGGCTAAGATGATTGAGGAAAACAGCGAGGAAGCCCGGCGGCGCCTGGCAGAAGCTAACTTGCGGCTGGTTGTCAGTATCGCGAAAAAATATGTGGGCAGAGGGATGCTCTTTTTGGATCTGATCCAGGAGGGTAACCTTGGTTTAATTAAAGCGGTCGAGAAATTTGACTACCGCAAGGGCTATAAATTTAGCACTTACGCTACCTGGTGGATACGTCAGGCGATAACCAGGGCTATTGCTGACCAGGCTCGGACAATCAGAATTCCGGTGCATATGGTGGAAACGATCAACAAGCTGATCCGCATTTCGCGACAACTGGTACAGGAACTGGGACGCGAACCGCTACCGGAAGAAATTGCCCAGGAAATGAACATTAGCGAGGAGCGGGTCAGGGAGATTCTAAAAATCGCCCAGGAGCCGGTATCCCTTGAAACCCCAATCGGTGAAGAAGATGACAGCCATTTGGGTGATTTCATCGAAGACCAGGAGGCTCAGGCCCCGGCTGATGCTGCCGCATTTGAACTACTAAAAGAACAGCTTGAAGATGTGCTCGATACCTTGTCGGCGCGGGAAGAGAAGGTCCTTCGACTGCGTTTTGGCTTGGATGACGGTCGCTCGAGAACCTTAGAAGAGGTGGGACAATTCTTCGGAGTCACCCGCGAGCGAATTCGCCAGATCGAGGCTAAAGCCCTGCGTAAGCTGCGGCATCCGATGCGCAGCAAACGCCTGCGCGACTACCTGGAATAAAACGCGTTCTAGGGACGGTTCTCTTGACGCATCAACAAAAGCTTAAGCGGCGGGATAACTCCCCGCCGCTTTTTTCTCTTATTTAAGCACTGCACCATTGGATGCACTGGAGGCTGAGCGACGGTAGCGCTCTAAAATACCCGGCGGAAAGTCTTTTTTAGGCGGGTTTGGTTTACGCTTCGCCAGTTCAGTTGGTGGAACCAGCAGCTCAAGACGCCGGGCTGGCAGATCGATTAAGATCCGGTCGCCATTATTGACTAAGGCTAGTGGCCCCCCTGCTGCCGCTTCCGGTGAAACATGGCCGATACACAGCCCCCGTGATGATCCGGAAAAACGGCCATCGGTAACCACCGCCGCTCCGCTACTCATGCCGGAAAGCAGGGAGCTAAGCATATGCATCTCGCGCATTCCTGGTCCGCCAGCCGGTCCTTCATAGCGCACGACGATAATTGTACCCCGCTTTATTATACCGGCCAGGGTGGCTTCAATTGCTTGCTCCAGGCTGTCGAAAACATGGGCCTCGCCTTCAGTAACGCTACTGTCATGATCAACCGCAGCCACTTTAATGACCGCTCCTTCAGGCGCCAGATTTCCGTATAGTATGGCCAGGCCTCCGCTCGGGTGCAGCGGGTTGTCGAACCGATAAATCACCCTGCGTTCGCTGGGCACACTCCTGTTTTGAGTCGCTGTTTCGGCAATCGCGGCAATCGTTAAACCTGAGACAGTAGGCAAACTCAAATCTAGTGCTGTTTCTAGCTCTTTAAAAAGGGCCGGGATGCCTCCTTCTCGATCGAACTCGGCAATGGGGTACTTACCGCCAGGCAGCAGGTTGCAGAGGTGGGGAACTTGATTTGAAAGTTGGTCAAAATCAGCCAAGGTTAGCTTGACACCCGCTTCATCGGCCAGGGCTAAAAGATGCAGTACGCTGTTGGTTGAACCGCCAAGGGCCATATCGACTATTACAGTATTTAAGAGTGCTTTCCTGGTCACAATCTGCCTGGATGTAATTGATTCATATACCAGTTTAACAATTCTTTCGCCTGAAGCCCGGGCCAGGCGCAGCTTGGCTGCACAGCGGGCCGGAGCACTACCCATTCCGGAAAGAGTCATCCCCATCGCTTCGCCCAGTAGCGACATAGTATTGGCAGTGCCAAGCATGGCGCAGCTTCCCGCTCCCGGGATGGCTGATTCTTCAATACTACTCAAGTCGTCAGGGTTAATTTTGCCGACAGCGGCAGCGCCGGCAAATTCTCGCATACTACTTAAGGTGATATTTTCATAAGGGCCCCAGTTGCCGGCCGGCATGCAGCCGGAGGTAACCAGGATCGTTGGCAGGTCAAGGCGCAGGGCAGCCATCAGTTGGCCGGGTACAATTTTGTCGCAACCGCAGAGCAGGACCAGTCCGTCAAGGCAGTGAGCTCTGGACATAATTTCAACCGTATCGGCAATGGTTTCCCGGCTCGGCAGTGAATAACCCATACCACCGTGGCCCTGAGCCAATCCATCACAGACGGCACAGGTGTGGAATTCACGGGCTGTGCCTCCTGCTGCTGCGATACCTTCGCGGATCACTGCTGAAAGTTCATTCAGATGCGTATGCCCGGGGACCAAATCGGTAAAGGAGTTAACCACCCCGATCAGCGGTTTTTCGAGATCGCTGCGGTTTAGCCCCAGGCCGAGCAGCAGCGCCCGGTGGGCAGCTCTTTCGGTTCCTCTAATCAGGTTTAGGCTCGGACGGTTCTGATTGTTAATAACCATGATAGTGGTTACTCCTTCTGGTTGTATTCCTCCTGCAGGATGATAGTTTGGCCGCTGCAGGCCGATTCATTAATGGCCAGCGTAAATTCTAGGGCGGCTTTGCCGTTTTGCCCACTAAGCCGGGCAGATTTTCCTTCAGATAGGCTTAAGATTAAGTCCCTGGTGGCGGCGATAAAACTCTCTTCCCAGCCGGCGGAAATATTTTCATAGGCAGTTGTTATCCCATCCCGGTATAGTTCTACAGGAGGGCGGTTTTGCAGCCTGCCGGTGCAGCGGTTGACAAAAAGGATGCCCCTGTTGCCCGTGATCTCCAGACGGCTTTCGTCGGCATAATGTTCAGTATCAATCTCCAATTCGGGTGCCATAACTACATCCATATTGCCGTAACTTTTTCCACGCCGGTATTTCCACATAACCATCGCCGGCACATTTATCAGCAAACCACTGCCAGGTATCACTTCGCTCTGGTCAATCCAGGCGCTAACCTTTTCCACAGCGCCCAGCAGATAAAGGGCCAGTGAGCAGTTGTGGTAGTTGTGATCAAACATAATCGGGCAGCCGCCGCCGGTCTGAGGGTTGAAGCGCCACTGCCAGGCATCGAGGGGCACATCCCAGGCTTTTGCACCGCGGCCGCAGCGCACCCTTAAGTTAAAAGATAGGGGTTCTCCAATTTCACCATTATCAATCAACTCTTTCACTTTTACATATGGAGGGTAGTAAACAAAATTTTCATAGATCCTTAAGGTTACTCCTGCAGATTCTGCTGCAGCAATAATCTGATTTGCTTCCTTAAGATTAAGTGCCATCGGTTTTTGTAGAGAGATCTGCTTTCCGGCTTGCGCTGCCGCCACGGCCATCTCGCAGTGCAGATGATGAGGGGTAAGGATTTCAACCAGGTGCACATTAGGGTCGGCCAGCGCCTCTTCATAGCTGCTATAAATTTTTTCAGCCTGCCAGAGAGCACCTTTGATTTTTGCTTTTTCCCGGTCGGGATCATAAATGCCGTAAATACGGCCGAGCGGATTATCCCTGTAGCCTAAGGCATGTAGGTCGGAAATTCGGCCACAGCCGGCGAACAAGACATTAATCATCTTTTTCCAGGCTCCTTTCAGCGGTCAAGCTTTTCTTCAAACCTGATTTGCTCGTAGTTTTTCCGCTTCTCGGTCAGGTACTCAGGGATGGGCACATCCCACCAGCCGGCAGCTTTTCCTCCGGAGAAGGGGTGCTCGCGGTTTACTGTGATTTCTAACAGACGAGGTTCGGCGGCATCTACCGCTCTTTTAACAGCTGCGGCCACTTCACCCGGGCGGGATACTTTTTCTGCCTTCAGGCCGAAGGCTCCGGCCAGGGCAGTGAAATCAGGCGAGGTTGGGTCACCATTACGGGTTTTAAATTCAGTCGCATATCTTCGTGCCTCGCCGTAAACATCATGCTGTAAATCGCGGATTGAAAGAAAGCCCTGGTTATTTAGAACTATAACCACCACAGCCAGATCATATTGAACAGCCGTGGCCAGCTCCTGTGCGGTCATTAGAAAATCACCATCGCCAACTAAAACGGTTACTGTTTTTCGCGGGTGGGCTATTTTCACCCCAAGCGCTGCCGGCAGTGAAAAGCCCATGGTTGAAAAGCCGCCGGTGGTGACCAGGGTGCCCGGTTCATAGAAGGGAAACTCTTGCAGTACCTGGGCCTGGCTATGCCCGGAAGAGGTAACCAGGTAAGCATCGCGGGGCAGGGCAGAACGAATCTCAAGCAAGGCTTGCGATACTGAAACCGGTTCGCGTTTGCTGTCGCGCAAAGCTGCTAACTCGGCTAGCCAGGCTTCGCGGCATCCGGCAATTTCTATACTATAGGAACGATTATAGAGATCTTTTACCGGCCGGCCAATTTCAGCAGTCAGCGCTGTTAGAACTGTTGCGGCATCTCCGGCCAGGCCGATTTCTACCGGATAATTTTTGCCGATTTCGCCTGGGTCGATGTCAATCTGGATCAATTTTGCCGGTGGTATGTTATAGCTCGAACCAATCCGGTAGGAAGAGGTGCTTTCATCTGCAAACCGACAGCCGACAGCCAGGACAATATCTGCTGCAGCGGCAAGCTGATTGCCGCAGACTGTGCCTTTTGAACCGGCGTGCCAGGCATAGAGAGGGTGATCTTCGGGGAAGACACTTTTGCCGGCCATCGTGGTGATCACTGCTGCGCCGATCGTCTCAGCCAGTCCGATTAGGGCTGCAGAAGCTCTTGCCCGCAGCGCTCCGCCGCCAGCTACAATCAGGGGGCGCTTAGCCTCCGCCAGCAAGCGGGCTGCCCGGTTTAAGTCAACCAGATCGGGGCTGCCGGCAAAGTGCGGTCCGGAAAAGTTTAAAGCCTCGGGATTGATCTCCATCCCTTCGGCCTGGACATCCATCGGCAGGGCAATGATTGCTGGACCGGGGCGTCCACTGAGCATTGCCTGGAAGGAGCGGTTAAGGGCATGGGGCAGCTGTTCAACCCTTGTAGCCAGGTGTGAGTAGCGGGTCAGAGGTTCAAAAACGCGCAGTGAGTCGGCCGCCCGCTGTCGCTCAAGCTCCTGCAGCACACCCCGCCCGAACATGTAGGTATGGGTTTCACCGATCAGGGCCAGCTGGGCAGTCGAGTCGACATAAGCTGTACCCAGGCCGACTGCCAGGTTTAAGGCACCCGGGCCGATTGAAGTAAAAACAGCGGCCGGTCTACCGGTAACCCGGTAAAAGCCGTCGGCCATATGGGAAGCGCTCTGTTCGTGGCGAACCAGGTAGAGGGGCAGTTCTTTGCGGTGTTTGTAAAAGGCGTCGACCAGGGCCAGGCAGCCGTGTCCTGGAATACCAGCTACCCAGGGAACGGCACTCCTGATCAGGGTTTGGGCAACAATTTCTCCTCCGGTTAGACGCAAATCTATAACCTCCTCGAGGGTTTGTAAGTTTAGGTTCAACCCATAAATTAACAATTGCTGTAGGCTTATTTCGCGATCTCGAAATGAAATCCTGCCGGTTAATGGTCAAAATTGTATTGACAAAAGGCTGGGGGTAAGATTAACTGACAAAAAGACCTATAAATTTTGAAAGCAGGTGTTCACTTGGCACTGAACAGTAAGGCTGTTGAATTGCACAGCGGCAAGCTCAGTTTTGGAACAAAACTAGGTTATGGGATTTGCGATTTGGGCGGTAACCTGTTTTTCACGATGATGGGTTTTTATTTACTTTTTTTTATGACTGATGTAGTTGGTCTTGCTGCAGGGCTGGCTGGGACGGCCTTAATGATTGGTAAAATATGGGATGCTATAACTGACCCCGCTGTCGGTTATCTTTCCGATCGCACCCGGACTCGCTGGGGACGGCGCAGACCGTATATGTTTGTTGGTTCTTTTCTGCTCTTCGGGTCCATGATCCTGATGTTTACCGCTCCGGGTTACAGCAGCCAGTGGCAGCTTTTTGCCTGGGGCGCAATCATGTACAGCCTGCTCTGTACTGCTTATACTCTGGTCAACATTCCATACGGGGCATTAACCCCGGAGCTGACAACCGATTATAACGAAAGAACGGTGCTTAACGCCTTTCGCATGAGCAGTGCCGTGGTCGGAACCCTGGTTGGTGCTGCGTTGGTTTTACCGATTGTCGGCATGGCGGCCAGTGTCAGGGCCGGTTGGACCTTAAGTGGAACGGTGATGGGGGCGATCATGATGATCACCGGCCTGATCACTGTTTTTTCGGTTAGAGAGCCTAAACATAGCGAAGCTCAGCCTGTGCAAAATATCTTTAAATCTTACGCCCAGGTACTGAGTATGAAACCTTTCTTAACCTGCCTCATTCCCTGGGCCATGCATATCACCGGCATTACAATCATCCAGGGCGCCCTGCTCTATTATTATCTTTATCTCTATGGTGCTGAAGCCGGTTTTCAGATGGCCCTCGTTGCCCTGCTGCTCAGTTCAATGATCTTTATCCCGGTCTGGACAATCATCTCAAAAAAGATCGGCAAGAAGAAGAGTTACAACACTGGGATGCTAATCGTTGCTGCCTCGGTATTTTTGCTCTTTTTGATCGGCCACCGCATTCCAATGGAGATTTCCTATATCATTATGGCAGTCGCCGGTTTCGGTTTTGCTACTCAATATGTGATGCCTTACTCAATTATTCCCGATGTGGTGGAATACGACTATGCTGAAAACGGTATCCGGCGGGAGGGAGTCTTTTACGGCCTCTGGACCCTGACCAGCAAGATTGGACAAGCTTTTGCCATCGCCTTAAGCGGCTGGACGTTGAGTGCATTTGGCTATATCCCCGATGTAGCACAGAGCGACCTGTCTCTGCTTGGGATTAGGCTGCTCTGCGGGCCAATTCCAATCGTTTTCTTTATCATCGGAGTTGTGGTCCTCTCTTTCTACCCGATCACGAGGGAAAAATACGAGGAAATCCTGCAGAAGATTGCCCTGCGGGAAGGTCGCTAAAAAATTTGAGCCATTTGCGA
>Ga0194126_10002243_pt1 | contig 31590 bp, 21 predicted proteins | sample TA2KigC150mmetaG_FD_148641 | JGI IMG/M metagenome (GOLD analysis project Ga0194126, IMG submission 148641) | Freshwater microbial communities from Lake Tanganyika, Tanzania - TA2015035 Kigoma Deep Cast 150m | ecosystem: Environmental > Aquatic > Freshwater > Lake | place: Tanzania: Lake... | reverse complement strand
AGTAGAGAAGAGAAGCGGTCACAAGACGTATCAGCTCAACAAGAAACAGCCGAAGAAGCTGAACAGGAAGGTATCTCCGCGCCTCCGGACTTATCGACTTGAGCTACCGCCTCTATAGAAGGCTGCGTTGAGATCTGCTCCTTTGGATAAGGCTGGAATCCCGCTCTCCCTTCCCTCTCCCGCCAGGGGAGAGGGTTTTCTGACCCCTCCCTCGATGGGAGGGGGAAGGGGGAGGGTGACCTTTCGCGCAAATGTCAATGCCGTTCACTATAGCGAGCACAGTTCGTCAGTCATTCCGGTGAAAGTCGGATTCCCATCCAAGAGCCCCCATTTCTCAAGAGCCTCACGACACTGATGCGGCGACAGAAACCGGAAGGGCGGGAGGTCTCGTTCACATGGCGCTGTTATTGCGTGTGGCGAAGGGGTGTGGTCTTAGGGTTCTGCTCTGAGGACCAGGACTGGTTCCGGCGGACGTTTGGGTAAAGCTGATACCCAATATACTGTCATCTTACTAGCAACGAACCGATTGTATAGTAAAGTGAGCATGTTAAGTCGCCTCCATCAAAAAATGAGGGCTGAATACAAGAACATATCTCTTGACCCATCCGGCAGCGGGGAATAGACTATTTTACCGGAGAGAGTGGCGAAAATTCAGGCGCTTAGTCGAGAAGGGTTGAAACATTTCTTTCTGAAAAAGCGTCGAGTCCGAATCGTTGAACCTGCTAGTATTTTTGAACAATTGAAGGAACGGATCGCTCTCGGCGACGCCGTTGATCAGCTTTGAATCGATGGGCACGATCTGTCGCTCTTCGTAGGCAACGCCAACCTTAGCGAAAACGCTCTGAGAATCAAACGGCCTGGCGCCGTGGGAGGAGTGGAGGAGATGAGCTACTGGTTACGCAGGAAGCCGTATTTTATCGAGCAGAGAATGGTCCTGGAACAGCTTGAAGAGCGTATTGTTTTGGATGCCGCAGCCCCTGCAACCAGCCAGGACAAGCCCGACAACCAGGTGGACCAGGCTCAGACGGGAGATCAAACCCAGGCTACCGCGCCGGGCCAGGCGGCTGAGCTGTCCGGGTCTTCGGCCCACGCGGCTGAAGCGGCCGCTGCCTCCGCCCCTTCTTTGGCCAAGGTTTTTGACGGCCAGGACCCCAATTGCATCCTCATCACCAACCTGGCCAGTGAGATTCAGATTCAAACGGATTCAACAACGACCGGTGATTCCGAAGGCCCCAAGGTCCTGCTCGTTTCGTCGAACGTTCAGGGATCCGGCGTGCTGGCGGAGGCTGCCCAATCCGGCGTGATTAAGGTGTTATACGACGCGGCGCATGCTTCGCCGGGACAAATCGTCAACGCGGTGGCGGAAGCTCTGGGGGGACAGAAGGCCCAAAGTATCGGCATTGCCGCCCATGACGTGGGCGACGGCGCGTTTCAACTGACCGGTTCTTTTACCGTGACGTCAGGACTCCTGGCTACGTCACCGGAGCTGCAATCCTTTTGGCAAGGGTTGGGTGGTCTCCTCGCCCAGGACGGACGCATCGACATCCTGTCGTGCAACCTTGCGGCCACCGACCAGGGGAAAGAAGTCGTTTCGCAGATAGAGCGTCTATCAGGTCATGATGTGGCAGCCTCGGACGACCCCACGGGCAACAGCGCATACGGCGGAGACTGGATACTGGAAACGGGCAATGTTGATGCCGCAGCTACCTACTTTGTGGCGGGGCGGCTCGATCAGTTCGAAGGAAGGCTGGTGACCATCGATCTGGGGGGAAACACGGGTTGGAAAACCCTTATGACCGGAACTCTGTTCGATCCGGCTCGTGACCAACAGGCTCAGAAGGCCACCACCGACCTGTCGGGAGATAACTCCCATGCCGTGTTGTACACTCAGTACGACGACAAAGGCACGGCCACCACGACCGACGACGATATTGCTTATCGGGTGCGAGTGGGTGGAGCGGACTCAGGGGGGTCATTCAGTTCCGTGATATTATTGGGAATTGACGCGGATCAAAATGGCGACATTGACATTTTCGTGACCGTTCAGGATGTGGAAAATGGAATTAAGTTATGGTATCCAGGAGGGAATCTGAACGTTTCACCGAATACCACCAGTACCGAGTCCTCCTCTCGGGTGTTTTCGCTGATCGGCAATTACGACTTCAGCGCAGTATCCGCCAGCACCGACCCCAATTGGAATCCCACCCCTAATACCGACGTCAATTCCTATAACGGCCCCGACTATTTCGTCAGTTTCAAGCTGCCGTTCTCGGCCATCAAAGACCAACTGGCCGAGACTGGAATCACCGGGAACCCGCCCGGCGGTATCACGATTACACCTGATTCGCCATTGCGCTACGTCTTAGGAACTTCGACCCAAACCAACGCGTTCAACTCGGATATCGGCGGTGTCGGCCAAAAGGACAGCGGCGGCACAAACGCGGTGAATTCAACCATGACGTGGGAGCAGTTGGGCGCGTTCTCGCCGCTGACATCCGCGTCGAACATGTTTCCCGTCATCACCAGTGATGGTGGCGGCGCGACCGCCTCCAAGACCGTGGCTCACGGGACTTCCGCCGTGACCACGGTGGTGGCTACCGATCAGGACCAGGACGTGGTCAGCTACTCCATAAGCGGGGGTGTGGACCAGTCGCTGTTTACCATCAACCCGGTGACGGGCGAGTTGAAGTTCATCAATCCCCCGAACTTCTTTATCCCGTTGGACAGCAACAAGGATGGGAATTACGTGGTGCAGGTGAGCGCCAGTGACGGCAAAGGGGGGACGGATGTCCAGACCTTCACCGTCACGGTAGCCAATCCCCCGGGAACTGCTTTCCCGAAACTGACTGCTCTTGCATCGCCCGACGGAGGGGCCGTCCTGAAGGATGCCCCGATTTTCAGATACGTTTTTGACGAGCCCATACTGCCGGGATCGGGAAATATCACGCTTACCGAAGTAGGGACCACCAACGTCACCACGATCCCCTTTGGAGTGCTGACCGACGTTGCAGGCGGGGGCGGCGCCCAAGTGATAACCAGCATCAGCGGTAGCGAGCTGATCATGCAGTTTACGGGATCGCTCAACCCTAATAAGGACTATACGGTGAACATCCCGGCCGGGTACGTGAAGGACTTCGCCAACCACGACTTCCCCGGGTTCAATACATCGGGAGACCCCAATGACCTTACCGGCGCAAATGATCTACACGATTTCCGCACAAGACCAAATAAAGGGGACGAACTTGCTCCCTCGGTGACTATCAATACCCCAGTGGACGATCAGATCAACGTCTCAGTAACCACCGATCTTGTATTGTGGGTCAACGAGGCGACGATCGGAGGAACCGGGAGCTTCAAGATCTACGAGCAGGGCGTTACAAACCCGGTCCAAACCATATCCGCCACTGAAGCCAAGGTCACATATGATAATAGCTCACCTCAGAAGAAGATCACCTTAGACATCGACGACCTGAAGTTCGGCACACAATACTATGTGCTGGTCGATTCCGGCGCGGTGTCGGACCTTTACGGCAACGTGTGGACGGGTATCAGCTCCTCCACAGCATGGAATTTCACCACTGCGTCCACTGACGGGAGCGCTGCCCCAACGGTGACCACGGTTAGCGCCACAAATTCAAACGGCACGTGGATCGCGGGCGACAAGATTTACGTTCAGGTCAACTTCAGCGAGAATGTCTACGTAACCGGCGGAACTCCCACGCTCACGCTGGAGACCGGTGACACGGACCGGACCGCGACCTACGTGTACGGCTCGGGCTCCAGCACGTTGATGTTCGTGTATACGGTGCAAGCGGGCGATCGTGCCACGGACTTGAATTACACGTCGGAATCGGCGCTCTCGCTTTCAGGCGCAACCATAAAGGACGTTGGAAACAACAATCTTGCGCCGTATGGGAGTCAAGGAGCGGGGCAGTATCTTCCTCCTACCAGCGATGCGGCGAGCCTCGCGGGCACGGGGATCGGTTCGGGGAAGGATCTGGTCATCGACCTGAAGCCCGTCAATAACTTACAAGACGCCACGGTATCGACCAATGAGGACGACCCTCTGTACTTCAACGCGGCCAACAGCAACTTGATCACGGTGTCGGACAATGACTTTCCCGCGGCCGCTCCCGGGGACAAGCTCACGGTGACTCTCACCGTAACCCATGGCAAGCTTCTGGCTGTTGAGGGGGGTGGCGCGACCATCACCACTAACAACTCGTCGAGCGTGAAAATAGAGGGGACCACCATCGCGCAGGTGAACGCAGCCCTCAATGGTCTCAAATTTACGCCGGACGCCAACTTCAACGGCACAGCGTCCCTCGACATCACGACATGGGACGGGCAGACCACCCCGTACGGCGCGAAGGTTTATGACACGGACAGCGTGACTATTTCGGTGACACCGGTTGACGACCCGGGCGGCAGCCCCTTTGCCCGGGATGATACGGTGACCGCGTACCAGAATATTGAGTATTCGGGGAACGTCTCCACGAACGATTCGCTCGGTGTGGACGGCGGCCTATTCAAAGTCACGTCCGGGCCGACCCTCGGGACTTTGACACTCAGTCAAACAACCGGGCAGTTCTTTTACAAGTCCACCGCGACAGGAAACGACAGCTTCACGTATAGGATCACGGATTCCGACGGCAGCGTTTCATCGGCCACCGTCTACATCACGGTGAGTTCGGGCAGCCCGACCGTCACGGTGACAGCCACGGACCAGTGGGCCTCTGAGAACGGGAGCGATCCAGGGCAATTCACCGTGGACCTTGGCACAGTGTACTATGACCACGACGTTACTGTGACCTACACTGTTAGCGGCGGCGCCACCCCCACCCCGTCGGGCTCCGCGGACTACACGGCGCTGACCGGCAGCGTGACCATTTATGCAGGGCAACAGACTGCGACCATCAACGTTGGCGGTATCGTGGATGATGCTTCCGCCGAAGGCAACGAGACAGTGGTGGTGACGCTGACAGGGGCCTCCGGTGGGCATTCATTCTCCGCTACACCGGCCACGGTCACCATTATGGATAATGACGGGACGAATAATGCGCCGGTCGCGGCTACCATCGAGGCGGCGGCGCTCGCCTACACTGAAAATGACCCCGCCAAAGTAATCAGCTCAACCATCACGGCGAGCGACGCGGATGGGCCGAACCTGACCGGCGCAACGGTTCAGATCACGGGCAACTACCGTTCCGGGCAGGACCTGCTCACCTTTACCAATATCGGGCCGATAACGGGTTCCTGGAATAGCGCAACCGGCACGCTGACGCTGACCGGCACGGACACAATAGCTCACTACGAAGCGGCCCTGCGCTCCGTGAAGTATCAGAACACCAGTTCTAATCCTGACACGTCCACGCGTACTGTGAGCTTCACGGTTACGGATGATTGGACCCCGTCAACCGGAAAGCTCGACTCCAACACTCTCACGCGTGACATCACCGTCACACCGGTGAACGATGCGCCGACACTGAACGCTGGTGGAGATCCTTATCTGACTGCGATCAATGAGGATGATACGACGAACGCTGGGACGCTGATTTCCGACCTCATTGCGCGAGGCGCGGGCGGGGATCCGATCGCGGATGTTGATTCCGGGGCTCTGGAAGGGATCGCGGTGATTGGGGCGGTGACCGCGAACGGCTCTTGGCAGTACACGACCGATGGCAGCACGTGGAACGCTCTTGGAGCGGTGACTGATGGTTCCGCTCGGGTGCTGTACGCGGACGCGAACACGCGGCTGCGTTTTGTTCCCAATGCAGACTGGAACGGGACAGTGGACCCTGCGATCACCTTCAGGGCCTGGGACCGCACCGGCGGTTACAGCAACGGGCAGGCGAGCGTTGATGCGTCGGCCAACGGCGGCGCCACGCCGTTCAGCACGGCCAGCGAAACCGGCCGCATCACGGTGATCGCCGCGAATGATCCACCGACCGTCACTTCGGGCGGCACGGTAAACGTTCAGGAGAACGCCGCCGGCGCCATCTACACGGCTACGGGCGCGGACCCGGATGTGGGTGATAAGATCACGTGGTCCCTCTCGGGCCCGGACGCAGGCCTGTTCAACATTGACTCCTCCACGGGTAAGGTGAGCTTCAAGACAGCGCCGAACTTCGAGGCTCCTGCGGACGCCAACCGGGACAACGTCTACCAGATCAAAGTGATCGCAACGGATAACGGCAGCCTGACCGCGTCTAAGGACGTCTCAATCACCGTGACGGACGTCAACGAGGCGCCGAGCGTCACTTCGGGCGCGAAAGTAGACGTTCAGGAGAACACAACCGGTTCCGTCTACACAGCCACGGGCGCGGACCCGGATGCCGGCGACAAGATCACGTGGTCCCTCTCGGGCCCAGACGCAGGCCTCTTCAACATTGACCCCAGCACGGGAAAGGTGACCTTCAAGACAGAGCCGAACTTCGAGGCCCCTGCGGACGCCAACCGGGACAACGTCTACCAGATCAAGGTGATCGCAACGGATAACGGCAGCCTGACCGCGTCCAAGGATGTCTCAATCACCGTGACGGACCTGAACGAGATTCGGCTTGGCGGTGTGGTTGGCCCGACCGGCCCAACAGTCACAGGTCTGATTGGCGACGGTGGTGGAGACAAGGGAGGACCGGGCATCTTTTCAGCATCAGGACTGGGTTTCAGAGCAGGATCTTTCCCTTCATCAACGGGAATCAACTTTGAGGCATTCGTTATGCCCGAGCCATCCTCCACGCCGCGGGCCGGCGCGTCCGAGAGTTCCGTTCCGGGACAGGGATTCGAAGCGCAGATTGCGCCGCAGGCGGGGCCGCAAGGAAGTGTCTCGTATGATGACGGAAAAGGGTTGGAATTTGGAGGAAAGCGTTTCGAAACGCTGACGGGCCTAGCTGGGTACGTCCCCGAGGTAAAATCCGGCAAAGTCCTAGTGTTTAACCTCGACGCGATGCAGTTCATGGACCTTTTCAACAACACCGACTCAGGGGCGCCTAACGGCAAGCCAAACGGCAAACGCGTCGAAGCTTTCGCAGGGCTTCCTGGGTATCATGAGTCCGTTGCGAATGGACTCACCCTGGTTTTTAATTTTGACGAGATGAGTTTCGCGCAACTCGTAACAAGGTGAGTTTTCCGGAAGAAGTTACGATCCGATTGTGCCCGTGACGCGGCAGCGTTCAGCCTTGGCGCGGTCAGAGTTCGGTCCCCGGGCCTTCGTCGCGGGTAAGAGCCGCGGCATGAACGCCATGACGGGACAGTAGAGATATATTGTCAACCCTCCCCATCAGCTCAAGAGACTATCCTAATTACCAGCCGGAAGGACCACCCCCCCACACAAAACTTTGTTATGAGATCCGGTTCGTTGGCTGCGGTCACGGCGGAACGCCTGCCTTGTAGCGATCTTGAAGTAACCTCATTAATATCAAAAACTTCACCATTTTTTTAAGAAAAAAGATTATTTTTTGTTGACGAATTGGCTTGTTTCTTGTTATAATTAGCCATTATTACACGTCTATTAAGTATCTCTAGAAGGTGGGGCCGCATGTTCACCGTTGCCAGCTTTCGAGGCCGTGGCGCACTTTGCACAATAACCGTTGCTCTCGCCGTCTTTTCGGCGGTCCTTGTCAGCGACGCCCAACAACAGTGGACCCCCTCAGGCAAACCTCCAACGGCTACGTCCGTTCCGGACGTCACTCCTGGGGCGAAGGACGCAGGTTCCGCAGTGGAAGTGGTGGTCATTAATCCGTATCGATCTGCAAATGTGGGCTCTCTCGTTTGGGGTGAGATTAGGAAGTTCGAGTTCGACGAGGGCGACGCCATACAAGCAGGTCAAGTAGTGTGTGAAATTGACCCGCAGCGGTACGTGTTGACCGTTCAGCGCGCTGAGGAACGCCTTAGAGGACTGGAAGTAGCTCTCAAACGCGCTGACGAGGAGGCCCGAATTAAGAAAGAACTACTGGAGGTTGATGCGACAACGCGACAGGAGGCGCTCAGAACGGAGGCCGAAGCGGAAGTGGCTCGCCACCGGGTAGCGGAGGCGAAAAAAGAGTTGGAGTTGGCGCGTTTTGACCTGGATAGCTGCAAGGTGAAGGCTCCTTTTTCGGGCCATTTGGCTGTGCGATACAAGCAGCCGGACGAGACAGCGGAACGCTTGGAGCGGATTTTCAGCATCGTGGATAGTTCAAAGGTCTACGCGGTGGCAAATGTTCCTGAAGGGCAGTTGGGTCTGTTCCCAAAAGGCGCCCGGGCGCATTTTGTCAGCTCGGGAGGGAAGTCTTTCGAAGGCGTAGTGGACAAGGTGGGAAAGCTTATCGATCCGCGATCTCGAACCAAAAGAGTCTACCTTCTCATCGACAACCCAGGCAAAGAATTGGAAATCGGCATGACCGGCACGCTGAGGGCGCCCCAATGAGACTGTTAATGTCATTTAATGGATTGAGAGGAAAGAGCTTGCTGGCAGTGGTCGGGACTCTTGGGGGCTTGCTGCTTATTACCTCGTGCAAGGCCAATTTGTGGGACCGATGTCGAGACACAGGCGACGGCCTGGGAGCGATGAAGTCCGCGCTGCTGGACCCCTTCCGATCTGTGGACGATGAACGATTTACCGTTACGAATTCCGCTTTCACCCTCGTTAACTTTCGAGCCAAACCTGTCACCGCTTTGGCGGGAAAGAGACAGCTAAACCTGGAAGAATGCCGATCCATTGCGCTAGCCAACAACTTGGAAGTGATGGCAGCGCGCACAGAGGAGCTTACCAAGCGGGCTATCGAGTATAGCAACCGAACCCGCCTCCTACCCCATTTCCTTTTCTCTGCGGAGTTGAGCCAAAGAGACAACCCGCCGTATTCCTTCAGTGACGTGCTGGGCCAGGAGGGGCGCGACCCCGATCCGGCCGCGGGTGGGGGTGGAACCGGGGTCACCAATTATTCGACTTCTCACGAGAGGACCACGTGGCGCTACTCGCTGGAAACGAGATGGAGCCCCACTGATGCCGCGCTGGCGTACTATGTGACTCGGAGCAGTATGAATGACAAGCTCAAGGCCCACTATCAGAAGGTGAGAGTCGCCCAAAAACTCATTGCACTTGTCGACGCGGCTTTCTATAGGGTGTTGGCGTTACAGAGGTGCCACGCTCAGGCTCAGCAACTATTGGCGGCTCGTAGGACGGTAGCGGACAAGCTCAAGGAAGCTTACCGCAAAAAGTTGGTTAGCGTGGCCGACTACAACCGGGCGCAACGACAGATGGTCAGGGCCGAGACCCTGCTGACAACGATTCGAACCGAACTGGAAAAGCAGAGAAATATTCTAGCCTCCGCGCTCGGCCTGTCTCCCGACTACTGTGTTGACGGGGGGTTTGTTGCGGTGGGTGAACTGCGTGCTCCACGCTTCGATATGGCCTTCTGCGACATGGAGATGCGTGCTCTTCAAAACAGACCGGAGGCGTTTGAGGCAGGTCTCAATCACCTCAGCTCCGTGAACGATTACAAGAGGACCATTGTCAAGTATTTCCCCAAAGCCACAGGATTTTGGAGAGTAACCAGGGACAAGGATCGTTACCTGTATAACAAGGACTGGAAGGAAGTGGGCCTCTTCGTCTACTTCGACTTATTGGATTGGCTGGCAAATGTAAGCGAATCCAAGGCCGCGGGTTCGCATAGCGCGAAGACGCGCCAAGAGATGGGCGCGGTAGCGCTGGGCCTGGCTTCGCAGGTGCGTGTTGCGGCGGTGAGCTATCATGGAGCGATGGACCAGGTCAGGAACGCTCAGTCGGCAGAAAGATCCTCAAGAGAAGTGCTCCAAGTAGCCGGCGAGAGAGCCGCGCGGGATGATCTGGATAGACTTGCGTTGGAAGAAACGAAAGCCGACGTGCTCCAAGATAGCGCTGATCTAACCAGAGCGCTTGGTGAAGCCAACGCGGCTCTTGCCGAACTTCAAGGCGCCATGGGGACCAATTACAACGAACGCCGACCGGATAAGTGACCTCGCGCAACAGCCGGCCGCATCCTCACCGAAAGTCCGCCCTGTTCGCAATTTTCGGTTTTTTGCCAATGCTCTGGCTGAACGGCTGCCGGTATTGTAATATAAATCGTTGTAAAGGGCGAGGAGGGCGGTCAAGTTCTCACGAACCAACGGTCAGTCTACGGCGCACGAGATGCAGCTCAAACCGAAATTCAGACCGGAGCTGATTACGTCGGAGCAGGTTGACAAAGACGGCACGCCGCTCATCGTGCTCAATGATCCTTTTTCTGAAAAGTATTTCCGACTGTCCCTGCGCGAATACAAATTCTTGCGACTCTTTGATGGAACTCGAACCTTGGAAGAGGCTGTTGAAGCCTTTCGAGGCATGGGGCGTCACTATGCGGTAGACGATGCCAAGCTCATTCTGGAGAGAGCCGCTCAGCTCGGTCTGATGCTCGGGACGAATTTCAGCACGGCCCGTTACCTGAGCCAGTTGAGAGACACCGCGGCAAGCAAAGAAACACGCCGGCAACTCTCTCGCATATACTTTCTCTATATTCCTCTCATAAACCCCGACGCTTTCCTGGAACGCACCCTTCGATTCGTCGCGTTTTTCGCGAGCAAGTGGCTTGCGGCTGTCGTTCTCCTCCTCATTCCCGGCGCCGTCTACTTTGTTTTGGCTGATCTTCCGAGACTGGAGAATGAGCAACTGCTCTTTTTCAATTGGAAGAGCCTGATCTACCTATGGATTACCATTGGAATCACCAAACTTGTCCACGAGTTCGCTCATGCGTATACGGCAAAACATTTTGGGCTTCGGGTTCCCCGGATGGGGGTCGCTTTTCTTATCTTTTTTCCTTGTCTCTATTGTGACACTACCGACGCGTGGCAATTGGCAAGTAGAAAGCAGCGTATCGCGATCAGCGCTGCGGGCATTATATCTGAGGCTGTGCTCGCACTTCTTGCCGCATATGTATGGCATATGTCCAAACCGGGAGTTGTTCATTCTCTGGCATTCTACTTGATGGCGGTGTCGTTTGTTTCCACCGTTTTGTTCAACGGAAACCCGTTAATGAAATTCGACGGTTATTTCATGTTGACCGACTATTTGGGAGTTCCGAACCTTCAGGGAAAATCTTTCGCGTACCTCAAGTATCTGTTCATGAACAGGACACTGGGAATGAGCTTGGCGCCGAACCCGGCGGGTAATCTCAAGGAACTTCTCTTGTTTGCGGTGTATGGTATCAGCGCATTCATGTATCGCGTAGTCCTCTATACAGGTATCGTCGTAGCGGTATACTATCGATTTGACAAAACAGTGGGAGCGCTCTTGGCAGTGGTGGCCTTTGCCATGTTTGTCGCGCTTCCGGTGGTTGGGGGCGCAAGGTCGCTCCATCAAGAGAGGAGTAAAATAAGAGTGCAACTTCGGGCGCTTGCGCTCTGCGTGGGGATTCTCTTCGTCATAGGTCTGCTTTTCTTCGTCCCTGTTGCTTCCAAGTCTGTGTACCCCTGTTACGTTGCCTCGGCTCAAGTTCGTAAGATTACTGTGCCGCTGAAGACCTCTGTTGCGAAAGTGATGGTAAGACAGTGGCAGAATGTTACTGAAGGTCAACTCATGTTTGAATTGGATGCTTCCGAGCTCCATTTAGCCCTGATCAAGAAAGAGGTCGAGCAAGAGGCTCTTGGGTTGCAACTCGAAATGATTCGCCTGGATCCGAAGGAAATGGGACGTGCGGAAAGCAAGCTGACCGAGCTTTATCATTGTCGGCGAGAACTTATGCGGATTAGAGACGATTTGAAGGTCGCCCAAGGAGGGATCACCGCCCCGTTTTCGGGCCTGATCACGAGCCTGGACGAGAAAATGCTCCCTGGATATAGACCCGGAGCAGGCGCAGTGGTTGGCGAGCTGCAGTCACATCAGGAGCGTGTGGCGCACGCTCTCGTGCCCGAGCAGGACAGGAATAAAATGCGAGCGGGTCATTCGGCCACAGTTTGGATGCCAAGCGGATCCGGATGGTCTTTCAAAGGAACTATCGAAAGCGTCAAGCCCTATCAGGAGCGTGATTTGAAAGGTTCGCCCTTTTCCAGTAGACTGGGCGGTGAACTGGTGACCGAAGTGAAAGGCGAGCGGGTGCTTGATGCTCCTCTGGTAGCCCAGTACAAGTGCTCGGTCAGTCTCAAGAACGAAGGGACGGCAATTCCGCTGGGAATGGTCGGTCTGCTTACGATTGAATCGCCACCCACAAGTTTGTTTTCGCGATTTTCGAGCCGACTGCTAAAGACTACTCGAGTGGAAAGTCTCATGTAAGGCCTATCCACCCGGCATAGGTGGTAGAGGAGACAATGAGCGCTCAGCAATCCGAATTGAGCATGTCGGGAGCGGCCCCGACAGCTCCCGACCCGAGACAGGAAGCCCTGGCTCTTGTGCTGGAGTTCGGCAAGAGGTGTACGGAATCTGCCGGCCGGCTCGAAGATCTATACTTGCTGCTTACCAACGACATCAGGGCAATAATAGAGTTTGATCGGTCATTTCTCGTAGTGCATCTAGGCGGCGCTTCACGGGTTGTTGCAACCAACAATCAGCCCCTGATAGACCGGAAGAGTCGATTCGCTGAACAGGCTCTGGCTCTGGCTGAAGGGGCGCGAGATATCCGTCGGGGTTTATTGCTATCGGCCAAGATCGGTGTTGCAGGGCTGTCGGAAAACGACCTACCTGCTCCTGCGCGAGACGCCCTTTCCAAATACATGACCTTCTCAAATGCAGGATACCTGTTCTGCCTGCCTCTGCTCAAGCACGGCGTGCCGCAAGGACACCTCTTTCTCGAGTTCTTCCAGGACAAACCTCCTGACCAGCTTAGGATAATCGCCTTATTGAACATGGCGCCTTTTATTGCCTCAGCCCTTACCGAGGCCTGGTTGTTTTCCATGAAGCCGAGGCTCCGCAACTTGCTCGAAACCGGCGAGGGGGCGGTGTCGCGCTCTGGCGCGGTGAAGAAGTTGTCCAAAGCGGCTGCGGTGTTGATTCTTGTCTTGTGCCCGCTTTTTTTCTTGATTCCTGTTCCGTTTAATGTTGGAGGTGAGGTCGAGGTGGTTACCGAGGAAAAACACTTTGCCTTTTGCAAGATGGAAGGGCTTCTTGACCGTGTGTACGTGTCCGAGGGATCCTCGGTGGACAAGGATCAGTCGCTGGCCCGACTCGACGAAAAAGAGTTAGATTTCAAGATAAGGAATGCAGAGAAACAGTTTCAGATACTCACCAGTGAGATGATTCTCCTTCAGGCAGGGGCCAGCGAAAATGTCGCCAAACTTGCAGAAAGCAAGCTGGTGGAACTGAAACGACAGGCCGCGTGGGAAGAGCTCAGCTATTATAAATGGCAATCGCAATTCCTCAACATAACCTCACCCGCGGCGGGGGTCATAGTTACCAAAGATGTGGAGTCGCTGATAGGGAAAAGACTGTTGGCAGGCGAACCTTTCTGCGAAATCGTGGCGCCGGGAAACGTATCCGCAGACGTGTACGTTCCGCAGGATCGAATCACGTTTGTTAAGAAAGATCAGCCGGTAACGATTTATCTCGACAGTGATCCATGGAAAGGGCGCCTGCTCACCGTTAGCGAAATAGCGCCGACTCCGGATGTGATTCCGAGGCTTGGTAATGTGTACCGTGTCAGGGCCCGGTTCCCCGATGCGCCCGGCAATGCTCTCTTAGGCATGAAGGGAGTGGGCAGCATCCATGTAGCGCAGGCCTCACTTTGGTTTATCGTAAGTCAGCGGTTGCTAACTCTTTGGAATAGATGGTTCCTGCCTTTCTGATAGCTTGGCCCAAAGGATTGTAAACGGTCAATCAAAAAGGGGCCACGGTCGGCCAAGTAAAAGGGGACCCTTTGGCTGAGAGAAAGCGGTCATTGTTTTTTCTTTTTGGAAATGCTCTGTTCCAAGCGGTGGCTCGGCCCGTTACGGTCAGGATGTGAGCTTCGTCGTGAAGACCGGGAACGGCGCTGCCAAGGCGTATCAGCTACTTCCCCAGGAGTTTCCGGAAGTGATACCCAAAAATCGCGCTTGAGATGGCCTCGCCAAAAGACTCTCGATGAAAGAGGAAGGCTTTGATCACGAGTTTCCAGTAGTAGATCTTACTCTTGCCCTTGTCAAGAATCCCTAAATAAATCACCGACCTGACAAAGGCCATCAGCTCGGTCATGTCGACGCGTTTTCGCCGAGTGGGCTTGTAGTGCTCGAGGAACTCCAAAACCCGCTTATAGTACTCCTTCGGCGAATAAATATACTCCAGGACCGCCTGGTAACCTTCTTTCAATTTCTGAGCGTCCATCTTGGGGATGAAGTTCATGGAGCCGTCGCAATTATCACCGGAGCATTCATCCATGGAGAGGAGTCGCCCTTCGTTCTTGAGGCGTTCGTAAAGCCTAGTTCCGGGAAGCGCGTTGAGTAGTCCGATCATCGCCTTGACCACGCCACTGTTCTGGATGAATTTTATCTGTCGCTCAAAAATGTTGGGAGGATCGTTGTCGAAACCGATAATGAAGCCTCCCATCACCTCCATGCCGTGTCCCTGAATGGTCTTCACCGCTTCCAGCAGGTCCTTGCCGCTGTTCTGGTGTTTGCCGCATTCCTTGAGGCAGTCGTCCTCCGGGGTTTCCAGGCCCAGGAAGACGGAGTCGAATCCGGCTTCGTTCATCAATTTCATCAGCTCTTCGTCGTCCGCCAGGTTCACTGAGGCCTCGGTGTAGAGGCCGAAGGGATAATTTCGGGCCTTTTGCCACAGGACGATCTCCCTCAGCAGCGACTTGACCCGGAAGGTGTTCCCGATGAAGTTGTCGTCCACGATGAAGAGACGGCCACGCCAGCCCATGTCGTAGAGGACTTGAAGCTCCCGGATCATTTGATCGTTAGCCTTTACCCGAGGGCGGCGACCATTCAGATTGACGATGTCGCAAAACTCGCAGTTGAAAGGGCATCCGCGAGAATACTGTATGGACAACGAAGCGTATTGTTTGATCTTGATCAGATCCCATCTGGGTAAGGGTGTTTTCGTGATGTCCGGCCGCTCCGAAGAGCTGTACACCCTCTGCGGGTTACCGTTCGCGAGGTCACTCAGGAACTGGGGGAAGGTGATTTCTCCTTCGTTGAGCACCAGATGGTCCACATCGCGGAATTCTTCGTTAAGACTGGTGAAGAGGGGCCCGCCGCCAACCACGATCTTGCCGAACTTGTGGGCCCGGTCGATCACCTCCCGGCATGAGACCTTTTGAACCAACATCGCGCTGATGAAGACAAAGTCGGCCCACTGAAGGGCCTGATCGCTCAGAGGCTCGACGTTCATGTCCACGACCCGCAGGTCCCACTCCTTCGGCATCATAGCCGCGACGGTGAGGAGGCCGAGGGGGGGGTGGGCAGCTTTCTTGCTCACGAACTTCAGGATATACTTGAAGCTCCAAAAGGTGTCGGGAATAGCCGGCGAGACGAGTAATGCCTTCATGAATGAACTACCCTGCCTTGCAGTAATCAGTATTTCTTAAGCTTATCAGAATAAGAAATCCCCGCGCCGGGGTCAAGGCTTATTAGCGCACAGATGTAAGGATTCAGTCACCAGCGGCCAACCACTGTCATCTTGACTCCGCCATAAGGCGGGGGAAGCAATCTCCTAGCCCTCAAGAGGGCGGGTTGCTGGTTGGAGGCGCATCCTGCCCGTCATTCGTTGATAGGCGGGACGCCTGTCCCACTATTCACTGCTCACAATGACGGGTTAGACGCCTTTGGCTTCCGCGCTTAACTGAATCCTTACAGCTACTTGTCCTTTCACCTTGACGTTGCGGCCGGCTTCTTGTCTGGGTGCCAGGTGTCCAGGAACTTCATCAGGTCCGAATCAGGCCTGAGCAGTATGGTCGTGTCGTGCTTGAGGATCTTTTCGTACACCGACAGATGACGGGTGAAGGAGTAAAACTCCTCGTCCCTGGTAAATGCGCTCGCATAGATCGCGGTCGCGTCCGCGTCGCCCTCTCCTCTCAGCGCCTGAGACTTCCTGTAAGCCTCCGCCAGAATAATTTCTTTTTCCTTATCCGCGGCGCCGCGGATTTCCCTGACTTGTTCTTCACCTTCGGCTCTATAGCGCTTCGCGATCCGTTGCCTTTCGGCGTTCATCCGCAAGAAGACGCTCTTCTGGACTTCGTTAGGAAGATCGACCCTTCTGATCCTCACATCCACCACGGAGATCCCGAAGGTCTTCGCAGCCTGCGCGGTCTCCAGAGTCACCGCGGTCATAATCTTTTCACGCTCTTCTCGGATAAACTCTTTGAAATTATGGTTCGCTATCTCCTGCCGCAGCCGTCCAAAAATGATGTCGTTGAGCCGCGCGATTCCCCCCGGATACGTTCGCACAGTCTGGTAAAAGACAAGGGGGTCTGTGATTTGCCAACGTGAAACGGAATCGACGATGAGTCGTTTCTTGTCCAGGGTGATATATTCGGCCGGTTGGGCCTCCGCTACTAGGATTCGTTTCTCCAGATGGACCACATCCTGGACAAAAGGGACTCTGAAATAAAGCCCCGGCTCCTTGATGATCCGCACGGGTTTCCCGAACTGGAGCACGACGGCCTGTTCCCATTCAGGAATCACGAAGACTGTCTGGGCCACCACGATCACCGCGAAGATCGCCACAACAACGTATTTGATCATGGCAGCTACTCCCTTTCTCTAGCCTGAGGCGAATCCGATTGCGGTTGGAGGGGGGCCTTCGGCGCGGGAGAGGCTCCTTGGATCGGCGTCAGAGGGAGCAGCGGTAATGCGCGGGAATTCTGGCCGTCCATAATGAACTTGCGAACGTCGAGGAGGTACTTCTCGGCGCTTTCCAAATAGAGCCGAACGCGGGTGACCGTGGGCGCCTTCTTGTACTCCTCCAGGGTCTTGCTGAATCGTTCCGCATCGCCGTGCGCGCGTATCACACGCTGAGCCTTAAAAGCTTCCGCGGCCAGCACTTCTTGCTGAGCCTCGCCCCGCGCTTTGGGAAGAATGTCCTCGCGGTAGCCTTCCGCTTCCCGGATGAGGCGCTCTCGATCTTCCCAAGCTCGGACTACGTCGTGGAACGCTTCCTTCACTTGCGCGGGTGGGTCCACGACGAGGAGCCGCGCTTGAGTGACCACCAAACCGGTAAAATAGTTGTCCAAGAGCTTCTGCAAGTACGTCTGAACCTTCTGCTGCACCTCATTGCGGCCCCTGGTCATGGTATAGTCGATGCTGTTCTCTCCCACTACCCCTCTAAGAGCCACTTCGGCCGATGCCCGCAATGCGGCCTCGGGTTCGAACGCCCCGAAGAGAAACTTAATCGGGTCCTGCACCATGTATTGCACCACGAGCTGCACATCGACTATGTTTTCATCCCCGGTGAGCATCAAGGATTCCGCGGGGACCGATCGCGTTCTTACTTTGTCGGGTGATCTGTCTTTGTCTGATCGGTAACCGATTTCCGCGTATCTCACTTTGGCCACATCCACGAGGGTGTGGGTCATGATCGGCCAAGGTAGGCGATAACGCAGACCTGATTCGGTGATCGAAAAGACCTTCCCGAATAGCAGCACCACGCCTTTCTCGCCCGGGCCGACCACATACACTCCTGAAGACAAATAGAGGACAATTATCACTAAGATAACGATCCACGACCCTCTCCCTCTCAAATATTGGTCCATGAAACGCTTGAGGTCGTCAACTCCGCGCTGGAAGTCCTTCACGCCGTATTGTTCTTCCCTTGGCCGAAACTGATCCATCTTCCCTCCCCGATCGCACAGTGCCGCCCATTCTAAATGAATGGTCCCCGCAAAGCAAACCTTCGTTCCAAGGAGGCTTGACCGTTCAGAGACAAATCGGGCGCAGTCTTTCGTCTGCGCCCGTTGGAAGAGTGGTGTTGCAGCGACTCGGTCATGCCGAGCAGGTATATGGTCCGGTCAGTCCCCCGGTTTAACAGTCGCCTTCACGAGGCGCACGCTCGTTTGGCGGCTCAGGTTGCCTTGCCCTTGGCGCGAAGCTTCGCCAGGGCGTTCGTCAGCATGGCTCGGGCGTTCTGCTTGCGGTCTTTGAGCTCTTCCCGCCATGCATCCACTTTCTCAATGGCCTCCTTCTCCCATGGCAGCCATTTGGAATTGTCTCGGCTCCTTATGGACTTCTCCAACTCTTCAGGGATGGGCGGGGTCCTGCACTCGTCGTAGTGGTTCTCGATCTTCCTGAGGAACTGGAAGAGCTGCTTCATCTCTTTCTTGGTAAGAGTTCGGCCACGTTCATCCTCGCCGAAGATCTCTTTCTGGATCGTCTCGATATTCTGCGCCTTCAACTCCTTGAGTAGTTTTTTCAGGAACCGGTAGTTCTGATTGAAATCGTACGAGTCCAGAAGGGTGCCGGCGGAGGCACCGAACGCGCTCTCAGTCATGTCCCACTCCTTCTTGAAGATTCTTGCATATGATTTCATCCGCAACATCAGCGCGACAAACGGATGAACAACTACGTTTTTGCGCGGCCTCTGACATCAGTGAGAAACTCGTCGTTTTTGAGCGGGACATGTAGGAAGGATCAAATCAGTCAATGTCCCCTTGCGGATGGGCAGGTATCACCCAATTCGCGGCTAGTCAAGAAATTATTCTGTGGAACGCGCAAAAAAAAGTAAAAGCTCGAGATCCATTTCGCGTCCGTCCGCGGCCTGCTAAAGAGCAGCGCGGAAAGAATCGCGCCCCAGATTAGGCTCCGGAAAGCGCCTCGATGAGGAGCGACGAGAAAAAGGCCGGTATAAGAAGATGGGCCGGAAGGTCTATAGGCGCGGTTCCACTTTCGCGCGCTGATACGCGCGAGGCGCGGATTGGGATCCCCAAGGGCGCGGCGCGCAAGAGCGTGAGGCACGGAGCGATTGTCAGGGCTTACTATGGATCGCTTCGTCGAGGATTCGGTCGAGTTCAGACTGCGGAAGGATTCTTTGCTCCCGGGCCACTTCTCGCACGGTCTTGCCGGTTTCGTACGCTTCTTTGGCGAGGGCCGCGGCAGCTTCGTACCCGATGATCGGGACAAGGGGAGTGCACAAGGCGAGGCTCTTCTCAATGTAGGCGAGGCATCTTTCTCGGTCCGCCACAATGCCGCGCACGCACTTCTCCGCAAGCCCGTCCGCCGCGCCCGCAAGTAGATCGATGGACTGGAGCAAATTATACGCGATTACGGGGAGCATGGTGTTGAGCTCCAAGTATCCCCCCTGACCGCCGTACGTGATGGTAGCGTCATTCCCGATGATCTGCGCGGCCGCCTGCATCACCATCTCGGGAATGACCGGATTGACCTTCCCAGGCATGATGGAGGAGCCCGGCTGCAAGGAGGGGATGCTGATCTCTCCGATCGCGCATCGCGGCCCGGATGCGAGCAGCCGAATATCGCTTGCAATCTTGATCAGGCTCACCGCAACGGTCTTGACCGCCGCGGCGACCTCCACAGCAGCGTCCTGAGCGGACTGCGCTTCAAAATGGTTTTCCGCCTCTCTAAAGGGCAGGTCGGTTTCTTTCGCGATGAGGGCGATCACTCGTGGAGCGAACTCAGGGCGCGCATTCATACCGGTCCCAACCGCGGTGCCGCCTAGGGCGAGTTCCACGAGGCTTTTCTCTACTTTAGAGATACGGTCGATGCCGAGCGCAATCTGACGCGCGTACCCGCTGAATTCTTGTCCAAGGGTGATCGGGACCGCATCCTGCAAGTGGGTTCGCCCGATCTTCCGGATGTCCGAGAACTGCGTAGCCTTGCGTTCAAGGGCCTCTTCAAGCTTCTCCAGGGCAGGGATCAACTTGCCCTTGATTGATGTGAGCGCGGCGATGTGGAGCGCGGAAGGGAAGACGTCGTTTGTGGATTGCCCCATGTTTACATGATCGTTGGGATGAACAGGCGACTTCCCCCCCCTCTTGCCGGTGAGGATTTCATTTGCACGGCCCGCGATGACCTCGTTGGCGTTCATGTTGGTGGAGGTGCCGGAACCGGTCTGGAACACATCCACCACAAACTGATCGTTGAGCTTCCCCGCGACCACTTCTCCGGCCGACGCGACGATGGCCTCGGCCCTTTCCTTGTCGAGCAGGCCCAGTTCCAGGTTCACGCGCGCGGCATGTTTCTTGATCATGCCGAGCGCGCTGATGAAAGACGGCCCGAACTTAAGACCGCTAATGGAGAAGTTTTCCACCGCCCTTTGGGTCTGAGCGCCATAGTAAGCGTCTTCGGGCGTCATGACCGTGCCCATTGTATCGACTTCTTCTCGGAAGCTCATGCCGACTCCTCGTGTGCCGCCGGGCGACTCCGGAGGCATCCGTGGCGCCAAATTTCCACCCCTGCCACATAATGGTCGCGCTTCCGGCAAAAGTGGGAATGACGAACAGATACGCAGCCACCGTGGAGCATCTTAATTGCGGAACTTTAGAACCTTATGCGCAGTCCGCTGGCCTTTGGCCCGGCCTGCTGCGCGCGAACCTCGTCCACGGCAATCTTGTCCCCCTCTCGTAGCGTGTCGGAAAGTATTTGTGTCCTTTCCAGGCCCACGACCCCGGTCTTGACCGTCACCGGACGGATCGTATTGCCTTTTTCCACTTTCCAGCATCTTTTTTCGCCTTCCTTAAGAGGCGGAAGAGCGGGTGAACCCGATGCTCGTAAAGAAGAAGGCGACGGTGAGAATCGACATGCCTGCTCAGGCACCATAAGAGCCCCGTGGGCCTCATCCAGCAGTATGCGAGTGTTCGCGGTCATTCCGGGGCGAAGTTTGAGTTCGTGATTGTCCACCTTGAGGACCACGATATAGGTCACTACATTCTGTTCGATTTTCGGGTCATTACGGATTTGGGTGACCTCCGCGTCAAAGGGCTCATCGGGGAAGGCAGGAACGGTGAATGTCCCCTTTTGTCCCACTTTTACGCGGCCGATGTCCGACTCATCAACGTTTGCGTGCACCTCCATAAGGGTGAGGTCCTCCGCGATCGTGAAGAGCACCGGAGCTTGAAAGGTCGCGGCAACCGTCTGGCCTTCATCCACGCTGCGCGCGGTGACCACGCCGTCCACCGGAGCTTCGATGCGCGTGTACTTGAGCTGTAATTCGGCTTCGGTGAGCCTGGCCTCCATCTGGACCACACGGGCCCTTTCCACGTCTACTTGGGCAACGGCCCCGTCGGCTCGCGCCCGCGTCTGATCGATCTCGCTCTCGGAAATGGATTGCTTTTCGAACAGCATCTCCTTTCGCCTCAAGGTTCGCAGCTCATCCCGGCTCGCAACTTCAGCCCTGTGCAGGGCTGCTCGGGCGGCCTCCAGATCCGCTCGAGCCTGGGCGGCCTTTGCCTCGTAGATCGCCGGATCGATCAACGCGATCAACTGCCCTTTTTCCACCTTGGACTCGAAGTCCGCATACAGCTTCTTAATCGTTCCCGATACCTGGCTCCCCACCAGGACCTGATTGAGCGGAGTCAGCGAGCCGGTGCACATGACTTCAGACCGGAGCGTGCCGCGCTCGACCGGCACGGTCACATACTTGGGCTGCGATTCATCGGGCGCGCTCCGCCCGAGCGCCAGATAAAGGATGATTGCAACCGCAAGAACCAGAACTACGATTATGAGTTTTTTCAAGGAATTCATCCTACCGCGCAGCGCGCCCGGGAACGGCAGTTCGTCCAGTCGGTCGCATCAGCCATTACGGCTCATTTTACGAGTTCTACAGTACAGGGCGCCATACTTCCGAATTGGCGCAAGACTTTCGGAAAAGACCGCCGGTTCCCGCTCACTACTCAGTTCCGTTCGTCTCCTTCGATTTTACCATCTCTGATGAGTATTCTGCGATCGGTGAGCGTGGCCACTTCAGGATCATGGGTGACCAGCACAAAGGTGATCCCATGCTCTGTGTTCAGCTTGCGAAAAACTTCCATGATTTCGGCGCTGGTGTGAGTGTCCAGGTTTCCGGTCGGCTCATCCGCCAGAATCAATTCGGGCCTGTTGACCAGCGCCCGCGCAATGGCGGCGCGCTGCTGCTGGCCCCCGGAGAGTTCGGTGGGCAGATGATGCGAACGGTCGGCAAGTCCCACGAGTTGCAGGGCATTCAGGGCCAGCTCTTTACGTCGTTTGGTTTGAAGCCCGCTGTAGATCAGAGGTAGTTCCACATTCCTCGTTGCGTCCATACGGGGCAAGAGATTGAACCCCTGAAAGACGAAACCCATCTTCTTGTTTCTCAAGTCCGCCTGACGATCTCTATCCAGCTTCGACACGTCTTCCCCATCCAATAAGTACGCGCCGGACGTGGGCACATCCAAGCAGCCCATTATGTTCATCAGGGTGGATTTGCCGGAACCCGAGGGTCCCATGATCGCCAGGAATTCTCCGGTTTCTACCGTGAGACTAATGTCGTTGAGCGCATGGACTTCCAATGCGCCGGATTTATAGATCTTGCTCACAGTGTCCATAACGATGAGGCTCAATTCGAGATCTACTCCTTCAGGCGGCTTGCTCCAAGGCAACGGGTCTTGCGCCTGGTTGATGGCGCATCGTTCGCCCCACTCGTGAACGTTCGCCACAAAGACCAATATGAGGGACAGGCATGGCCCACAAACCTATTCAGTGGGTATCTTTGTTTCCAGCGCGGCCTTGAGCTTCTCTTTGAGCTCAGTAAGGTCCGAGCTCTTTACCACGTAGTAGTCGGCCGCGACAGCCTTCAAATCCACCTTGAAACTGGAGTAGGCCGAATTAAGAATAACGGGAAGATCGTAGTGTTTCTTGCGGATCTGTTGCAGCAGGTCCAGTCCGCTATATTCTTTCATCTTGATGTCGAGGACCAAGCAATCCGGTTGTTCTCGCTCCACCACTTCCAAGAGTTCCCTCCCGTCCGCGAGGGCGATCACCTGGTATCCTTCGTCTTCCAATTCCATGGAATAGAGCATCCGGATGCCTTCTTCGTCATCCACTATCAGTATCTTTGCCATGCGAGGCTCCTTTGGCTTTTCCGTGACGGATTCCGGACCTCAATGAGCGGCCCACCGCTCCAGCAGATAGGGTTTGCACTTCTCAAACTGGAGGCATTGATCCTCGATGAGTTCTTCCACCTGCTGGGTGTTCATGGGCTCGGTCTCTACCACGAATGACAGCGTCCTGCCATGATAGAGCGGAACGAGCCCTTCGATGAGATTTTCACGAGGCGCTGCGCGTTTCTTGTACGCGCAAGCGAAATCGTACAAAACCTTGGCCCACAGCACAGGTGGGAACTCAAAAGCCTCCCGCGGTAAGCCTGCCACTTCTTGAAGTTTGTCAAAGGTTGCTGGAGGCATGAAGGACCTGTACAAGTCCCAGCGGGCTTCCACCCCCATAGAAAACTTCTCCCACAAACCCTGGACGTTGACCTCCACCGTCGGTGGGATCTCCATTTCCCCGAGACCGAAGCCCAAGACAGCGGTAGGCCGGCTCCATTTGACGCCCTTCCAAAATTCTTCGTATGCGCACATAAGGTCGAAAATAGTCCCCACCACCTGAGCAAAGGTGGGGCCCAAATCTGCGGCAGGGCCTTTAGGCATTTGGACCTTGGGTTTGCCCATGAAGGATTGAATGATCGGGGCGTGGCTACGCATAGCGACCGTGGTCATCCAGATATCGATCCCAAATTGGCCCACGTCGTCGGTCCAATCGGCCGCCTCATTGAAGATTCGGGCCATCTTGCCGGAGAAACCGAAATCTCCCCCAATCGGTTGGCGCACGCGGCGTCCATACAGGGCTCGGGTGAGCGGATAGGCGATATTCGTAGCGATCGTGCCCTCGTACTTGTGCCGGACATAAAGAGGCGCTACGTAATCAAATTCCTCAAGGAGGGGTTCTCCGAGGTTGCGCACCCACTGAGGGGTGACGCTCGCCAGGTCCGCATCTACCACGACGACGGCGCTCGCGGATAATTCGACGGCTTTTGCAAAAAGATTCCTTAGGTTGTTCCCTTTCCCTTGAACGTCGGGCGGAGTGGAGATGTATATTTTAGGATTTGAGGTTGGCGTTTGCATGAACACATGGCGGGTGTCATCCGGGGAATTATTGTCGCAATTGATTATTACGCAAGAGCGTTCTTTGAAATACTTGCTGAGGCCCTTGTCGGCCTGCTCGGTGGGAAACGCGATGCACTCCGCCTCATTATAGGAAGGTATACCGACCACAATCTCCGCCTGTGTTATATTGTGCGGGTTCTCTTCAACACTCTTCATGCCCAAACCCTCGCCCGTGTAAGATACGGAAATCAAGTTACCTCCAATTCAGACTACCACAGGCGCCCGTTGGATTAAAGCCTTAGAGGAAGCGTCTTAGGAGTCGATGTGGGTGAATGAGTTCCGAGAAGAGAAGTCCGGCGGCTGCCGTAGTCTGCATCCGTATCGGTTAGCGCAAAAGATTGAACGGAGATCGGGAATGCTGGTATATGCATCTACCGGAGCGGAGGTCAAGCGTCTGGGCAATCCCTCGGGCCGTACGGCCCCTGGCGCTTGTCGCGTTGAGCCTCAGAGCATGTTCGGAGGAAACGACTCTTGGATCGCAACCTGCTAAAATCCATTGTGGAAGGGATTATCTTCTCGCACCCCGAGCCTGTGACCGCCCAGTCCCTCTCTGAAGTGATCAAAGAGGTCTCCCTCGCGACTATCACGTCGATGCTGGATGAACTGGAACAGGAATACCGGGAACGCGCCCGTGGGTTCTTGCTTTGCCGAGTTGCCGGAGGGTACCAGTTCAGATCGCTTCCCAAGATCGCTCCGTGGATCCTGGAAATGAAGAAGAGCAAGCCGTCTCGCCTGAGCCGCGCGGCGATGGAAACCCTTGCGATTATCGCATACAACCAGCCGTTCACCAGAAGCGAGATTGAACAGATTCGGGGAGTGGAAAGCTCGGCAATACTGAGGAACCTTGTGGAAAGGGGGCTGGTTGAAGTAGTGGGCAAGAAGGACGTCCCCGGCCGGCCTCTCCTCTATGGAACCACCCGGCGGTTCCTGGAAGTCTTCGGCCTCAACGACCTCACTTCGCTCCCACCCCTCCCCACCGACGAACTGGTTGACCAAGCGCTCGGCAGCTCAGCCACTGACAGACGTGAGTAGGAGCGGCCGCTATTGGGGAGTTGTTTTCGCTCTGCCCACGCTGTAGTAGGTGAAGCCCAGTTGGGCCATTTTTTGCGGGTTATAGAGATTTCGGCCGTCAAATATGACCGGCTCTAAGAGCATTTTCTTGATCTTTTCAAAATCAGGATGGCGGAACTCATTCCATTCCGTGACAATCACCAGCGCGTGCGCGCCCTCGAGGCACTCGTAGTTTCCCGGAGCAAAATCGACAGAATCGGCGAGTATACGTCCCGCGCTCTCCATTGCAACCGGATCGAACGCTCTGATCCTGGCCCCGCGGTCAAGGAGAGCCTGTATCAGGTCGAGCGAGGGAGCCTCACGCATGTCATCGGTTCGCGGCTTAAAACTCAGGCCCCATATGGCAAATTGCTTTCCCCGGAGCCCGTCGTCCCCGTAGTGGCGCCGTATGACATGAATAAAGTGCTGCCTCTGCATTCTATTCGTCTCCTGCACGGCCTCGACGACTTTCAATTCCACCCCGTGCTCTCTGCCTGTGCGCGCGAGGGCTTCCACGTCTTTAGGAAAACACGATCCCCCATAACCGATGCCCGCGAAGAGGAATTGAGGGCCGATGCGAGGGTCGGAGCCTATGCCTCGGCGGACCATTTCGATGTCCGCGCCCACTTTCTCGCATAACCGGGAGAGTTCGTTTACGAATGAGATCTTCGTCGCGAGCAGGCCGTTGGCCGCGTACTTGGTCATTTCCGAGGAAACGATGTCCATCATCAGGATCGGATTGCCGGTGCGCACGAAAGGACTGTACAGCTCTTTGAGGATCTCCCCCGCCCTCACATCGTCCACGCCGATAACCACCCGGTCGGGCTTCATGAAATCTTCAATCGCGTTGCCTTCTTTGAGAAACTCGGGGTTAGAGGCCACGTCAAACGGATGGGTTGTTTCTTGGGCTATGATATCCTTGACTTTGTGCGTGGTTCCCATGGGCACGGTGCTCTTGGTGACCACTATCTTGTAGCTCTGCATTGCCTTGCCGATGCCTCGCGCTACCGCGTACACTTGGCTGAGGTCCGCGCGACCGTCCGCTTCCGGGGGTGTTCCAACCGCGATAAAATTAATCAGTGAACTCTGAATGGTATGCTCCAGGTCGGTAGTGAACGCGAGCCTCTTCTCGGCCATGTTCCTGACGACCATCTGCTGGAGCCCGGGTTCGTAGATCGGCACCCTACCATCGCAAAGCATCCCGATCTTGCCTTCATCCACGTCCATCAAGATGACCTCGTTGCCCATCTCTGCAAAGCAGACGCCGGTCACGAGGCCCACATATCCGGTTCCTATGACGCCAACATGCATTCGATCAACCTCTCAACCCAGCCGTTCTCAAAACCCATGTTCGATCCTTCTCCGGGCGGATGGACCACCGATTATCCCACAAATCGCCTCCCATTTCAGCCCGAATTGAATCCCGGGATCGCCTCTATGCGTATCGAATCTGGCGGTTCTCCAGTTCTCGGATACGGTCTCGCAGACGCGCAGCCTTCTCGAATTCCAGATCCCTCGCAGCAGCGAACATCTCTTTGGTAAGCTTTGCAATCAGCTTGGGAATGGCATCCAAAGGCGCCTCTTCCTTTGGCTCCTCGGGTTCCAGTTCCACTGTCACGTAGTCCCGTTCCGAGAGCGAAGAGAGTATGTCATTGATGTTCTTGCGTATCGTCACAGGAGTGATTTGATGCTCCCGGTTGAATTCAGCCTGAAGCGCTCTTCGGCGACCTGTTTCATCCATAGCCTTCCGGATCGACTCCGTAACACGGTCTGCAAAGAGGAGAACCGTTCCGTCCACGTTGCGGGCAGCCCGTCCCGCGGTCTGTATCAGCGATCGCTCCGACCTGAGGAACCCTTCCTTGTCCGCATCCAGAATGGCCACAAGGGAGACCTCGGGAATATCCAGACCTTCCCGCAGGAGATTGATTCCCACAAGCACGTCAAAATCGCCGCGGCGCAGGTCCCGGATGATTTCCATCCGTTCTATGGTGTTGATCTCCGAGTGGAGGTACCTGACTCGGACACCCAGATTCGCGTAGTATTCGGTAAGATCTTCGGCCATCTTCTTGGTCAACGTCGTCACGAGCACGCGGTCCCCTTTTGCCGCGCGTTTTTTTATTTCCCCGAGCAGATCGTCTACCTGATACCGAGCTGGTCGAAGCTCGATAACCGGGTCCATCAAGCCGGTGGGACGGATGATCTGCTCCGCGACGCAGCCGCCCGCGCGTTGCAGCTCGTACGGGCCGGGGGTTGCCGAGACATATATGGCCTGATTCACGTGGCCTTCGAACTCCTCGAATGTGAGCGGGCGATTGTCCAGCGCGCTGGGAAGGCGAAAGCCGTACTCGACCAAAGTCTGCTTTCGAGACCGGTCCCCTCTGAACATGCCCCCGAGCTGAGGGATGCTCACATGGGATTCGTCGATGAAGAAGAGGGAATCTTCAGGGAAGTATTCCAACAGAGTAGGGGGCGGATCACCAGGCTGCCTTCCGGTCAAGTAACGAGAATAGTTCTCGATGCCGTTGCAATACCCCATCTCTTTGAGCATTTCCACGTCAAAACGGGTCCGTTCCTCGATCCGCTGAGCCTCTATGAGCTTGTTCCGCTCACGGAAATACTCAACCCGTTCTCTCATCTCTTCAAGGATCCGATCCGCAGCCCATTCTACGGTCTGCTTCTCGGTCACGTAGTGACTTGCCGGATAGATAGCGGCCCGATCCAACGACCTGACAACCTTCCCCCTGAGCGGGTCCACTTCGTAAATTCCGTCCACCACATCGCCAAAGAACTCTATCCGAATGGCCACCGATTCCTCATGCGCGGGGAAAACCTCCACCACATCGCCCCTGACACGAAACGTTCCCCGGTGGAAGTCGATGTCGTTGCGCTCGTACTGGATCTCGACCAACTTCCGGAGCACATCGTCTCTTTCGGTTTCCCGATCCTGGATCAAGTGGACGAGCATCTTACGGTAGACTTCAGGAGAGCCGAGGCCGTATATGCACGAAACCGAAGCGATGATCACCACATCGCGGCGCTCGAGGAGGGATCGAGTGGCAGAGTGTCGCATCTTGTCGATAGTCTCGTTAATGCTTGAGTCTTTCTCGATGTAGGTGTCCGATGTGGGAATGTAGGCTTCAGGCTGATAATAGTCATAATAGGAGACGAAGTACTCGATTGCGTTTTCCGGGAAGAGGGCCTTGAACTCACTGTAAAGCTGCGCGGCCAGGGTCTTGTTCGGCGCCAGTATCAAGCTGGGTTTTCCGCAGCGGGCAATAACGTTGGCCATGGTGTAGGTCTTGCCGGACCCGGTCACCCCGAGCAGCGCCTGGTCGCGCATCCCACGATTGACACCGTTCACCAGGGCGTCTATGGCCGCAGGCTGATCTCCCTGGGGAACGAAATCCGACATCAGCTTGAAGGTTCCCGCGCTCACTTGCCGCTACAGCTTCTCCTGCTTAACTTCAAGAGATCCGTGCACTTTCCGGATAACTTCCTGGAGGTTCTTGAAGCCGACCGGATGATCGGAAATCACCATCTGCAACAAGCTCCGTTCCGTGACGAAGTACTGTACCAATTGGACATGCTTGGCAGCCTTCCGGTCCACGAAGTAACAGATCAGGTATCCCTGCCGATCCTTCGAGCCCGGCAGATGACCTTCCTCCAGAATGGCGGCATCCGTCATCTCCTGCTTGAGTCGAACCTTGAGGGCCTCCAGGAGGGGTTGGGCTTGCGGCGCGGATTGCTTGTCAGACTGCTTTTGCGACCGCTTCTCCACGAAGACATTGATCCGCAGCGTGGCGCCGGGGTGATAGATCTTTACCTCATCCGGGCTCGGCTTCTCCACATTCATCGTCGCGGGATAGGAGAAGCTAAACCTACCCTGCGGGTCGGCATAGACCGCGTACCGACCCTCGGACCCCAGCGCGGCGCCCAGTGAAAGGAGGCCGCCGCACAACATCACACCGACGCAGGCCAATGGCCCGCGCAGCCTGGCGTTCGTAATGCTTCGCGAGGGCGCCGATAATAGAGGGTTCTTCACTTGTTCTTATTCTGCCTGGGGCGCGATGCCCCTTGTCTATCGGAGCGCTCCCTGAGCTGAGCCATCAGCTCACCCACGGCGACTCCTGCCCGGCGCGCGGCCTGGGTCATGCCCCGGTGAACAGCGTCACGATACCAGGCCGCGGGTTCCGATTCCAGATATGACGCCAGCTCTCCAAGCTCGCTGTCTTTTAATTGCCGATACGTATAAGCGAAGACCGAAACGGCCATTTCCATCGTTCGAGGAGCTTCCCGCTTCATTTCCGCCTCAATGGATCCGAGACGCCGTCGCAGTTCGCCCACCCGCTCCGCCTGCGAAGGAGATGCGACCAGGGCGCCTTCCGCAAGGCCGTGAAAAAGCGCGCTGAGCATACTGAGGTTGAGTTCCAAGGTCTGCTCCGACCGCACGATACGTTCCAGGATATCGAGCCTTTCCTTGTCCAGGGTCCGTGAAAAGTGGCGTTGCTCCCGCATGGCTTCCAGAGATGCCGGCGAGAGCGTGCCCTCCGTAAGTTGACCCACCCTCTTGCCCAGCCTTGACTGGTGGAACTCCAAGACTCTCTGGAGATGGTCCCTGTTCAGGGACTCCTTGCATGACTGGAGCAGTATGGCGGAGAGCTTCTCCTCCCCAAGGGCCGCCCTAAAGAAAGATCTTGCCTCGTTTCGGGCAGCTTCATCAGGAAAAACCTCAAGAGGAATGGCGGCCAATAGGGCATCCGAGAAAGCCGCCATCTGGGAGGTCATGCCGGATGCCTTCAGCGCTCTCTGAACCATCTGGTCGTCGGTTTCAGCGGGGCGAGCGCTCCGGGCCCCCACCGGAGCAATCAGGTGAAAGGCTGCGGCCAGCATCAGGATAATACTCAGACGTAGTGACATGGGGCCGCGCGTCACAGGCTGTGAAACTCCGCAGGAACCGGCATCAGCTCGCCCGAAGGGTTGACCGTCACCAGCGTGACTGTGGCCGTCACGAGGTAGTCCCGTGGTTCCCCTTTCTTGGTGATGATCTGCCTCACCACGACCCGATATCGGGTCGTGTTTTCGATCCAGGTCCGGATCATGAGACTGTCTCCCAGTCGAGCCGGCGCGTGGAACGCGATCTCCATCTTGTGCACCATGAAGAAGAAGCCGCTATTATGATAATCCGCGACGCTGGAAAGCCTCTCTTCCACGTACTCGGAGCGAGCCCGCTCCAGATATTTCAAGTAGTTGGCGTGGTAGACCACGCTCATGCAGTCCGTGTCCTCGTAATAGACCCTGCACTCGAAAGTTCGTTCTTTGGCCGCCAGAGACTCTCTACTCGCGTCACTGTCCAACGATGTCTTCCTCGCATCGAAATTCATGTGCGAAGGCATCTTATCATACCTTCCGGGACCTCGGAACTCTCAAGATGCTCTTGGAGGCTGCACGGTGGATCTCCGGACCCCTCATGAGCTGAGCTGTTACTTCAGAGACAAAGTAATGGCTGAAGCCGAGGTTCAGTATGCGAGAGGATGATCATATTCGGCTGCGGCATATGCTGGATGCGGCTCGTGAAGCCGTCTATTTCGCTTCCCCCCACTGACCCCCATCCTGAAAAGGAATATCACGCCGGGCGCAAGAAGCGGACAACTCCCCTCCGTACGCACACGTAGGATGCGGCGCTATATTTCGTCCAAAAGCCGAAAGTAGTCTTCAACCGATAATCCTGCCGTTTTCAGGTTGTTGGCAATAATCGAGGGAGGAATGTCGCTACGCCGGGGTATGACAATAGGCCTTTTGATTCCTGGTTTGGAATATTTTCGATGACTTCCTTGCTGGCCATCAAACGAGAAGCCATTGGCAAGGAACACCTTCTCCAGCTTTCTCCAATGTATGGGCGCCAATCTTGGGACGATCAGGCGCTCATCACCATGAGACGCTGTTTTTCCTCAGGCCTTTCGGGAATGATCCAGCCCTCCGCGGTACGCTCATAGCCGCATTCAGCCAGAACTTCTTCCAGAGTGCCCATCTCCTGGGCTGTATCGACAAAAACTCTTACGGCCTCATCCAGCGCCTCTTCGGCCTCCGACTGGGTATAACCGCAGCTCATCACGTCAATGGGCATGGCGTGGCCCACTATTTGGTTGCCTTCTTTCCAAAAACTCACAGTATATTCGATGTACATCCGGGCTCCCATCTTAGCGAACGCCGCCTAGCAGTCATATGACACTCTCATTTATTGCACACAAAAGCCGCACTTGCAAGATGTGGATAACATCAGGCACTTTGTTGATCCCAGTGCGGTCCCGTATATTAGAGCTGGTTGCAAAACCTCATAGACATTTTCTCAAGGTTATCATGATGCAGGCCACCTGGAAGAAGGCGACGAACATATTGATATGATTCTCGTATCTGACAACGATGCGTCGATAGTTGGTGATCCAACTGAAGGTGCGCTCGACTGTATATCGTCTCCTGTAGCGATCCCACAGTCGGTCATCTTGTCTATTGA
>Ga0194126_10002242_pt1 | contig 31604 bp, 23 predicted proteins | sample TA2KigC150mmetaG_FD_148641 | JGI IMG/M metagenome (GOLD analysis project Ga0194126, IMG submission 148641) | Freshwater microbial communities from Lake Tanganyika, Tanzania - TA2015035 Kigoma Deep Cast 150m | ecosystem: Environmental > Aquatic > Freshwater > Lake | place: Tanzania: Lake... | reverse complement strand
GTCCACTCCTGCGGGCGATCCGCGCTGAAGAACAGGCTGTGCTGCTAATTGATGAGGTTGATAAGTGTGACCCTGAGTTTGAGGCTTTTCTGTTTGAGGTACTTTCCGACTTTCAGGTTTCGATTCCCGAGCTGGGAACAATCCCGGCTAGAAATATCCCGGTGGTGGTTTTAACCAGCAACAATGAACGCGAGCTGTCAGACGGGCTTAAGCGCCGTTGCCTCTATCTCTACCTTGATTTTCCGGCGGTTGAAAAAGAGGTGGAGATCATTAAAGCCAAGGTGCCGGGAGTGGCCGACCGCCTGGCCTGGGAGATCGCCCGGGTGGTGGCCAGGCTGCGCAGTCAGCCGGACCTGCGTAAAAAGCCTTCAATTGCCGAGACTCTGGATTGGACCAGGGCCCTACAAGCGCTTGATCGCATCCGTTTGGACGGCAAAGTAGTTGCCGATACCCTCAACCTGCTGCTTAAAACCTGGGCCGACCAACAGCTTTTTGCCGGTCAGATCGGGCCTGAGGGGATTGAGCAGGCTATTAACGATAAGAAATGTGGCGGTGAAGCGTGCGGCTGCAGTTAACAGAAAAACCAGGTGCAAGCCACTTGGAAGAAAATTTAACCCTTTTTGCCGGGTTATTGCGTAGTGAGGGCCTGCCGGTGGGCACGGCCGAGATGATCGATGCCCTAAAGGCGCTCGAAAAAGTAGACCTGTCATCGCGCCCACAGTTTAAGGCAACCCTGCAGGCGACAATGGTCAAAAGCAGACGCGACCAGGCTGTTTTCGCTAAAGTTTTCGACCATTTTTTCCTCACGCCTGGGCAGCAGCTCATCTGCGAAGAAGAGCTCGATCGCAGGGAGCTTGATTTTAAGCGGCGTTTAGAGGAAGCTAACCGGGATCTGCAGTTTAAGGGGGAGGCCCTGCAGTTAAGCCCGGAAGAGCTGCAGCAGTACAGCGCCCTTTCTACAGAGCGGCGCAGTCAACTGAAAGAGTTTATGCAGAAAACGGAAAACGGCAAAAATGTTGAGCCTCGCTTTAAGCCGATATTAGAAACAATCGTGAAAAGTCACCTGCGCTATTGCCGCAACCGTGATGAAGAGCAGCGTATCCGCCCGGAGGGCTTAGGCGATGCGGATGGCTCCGGCAGCGGCGGGGGAGCAGAGGATTACTTACGGGAACGCGATATCGCTGCTATCGCAACCTCGGAACTGCCGGTAGCCGAGCAGCTGTTGCAGAGACTTTCCCGCAAGCTGGCGATAAAAATATTGCGGCGGCGCCGTAGTGGTCCACGCAGTGGACCGTTGGACTTTCGGCGCTCGATTCGCGACAATATGCAGTACGGCGGCGTTATCTTTAACATTAGACGCAGGCCAAAACGGCGCTCCCGGCAGCAGATCCTGCTGCTTTGTGATGTATCAGCGTCAATGAAAAGTTACAGCACTTTTGTCATTCACTTTCTTTATGGTTTGCACGAGGCGGTCAGGGATCTATCCTGCTTTAGCTTTTCCGACAACCTCGAAAATTTAGATGCTGAGATTAAGGGCAAAGTAGCCTTAAACCGCCTGCTGGACCGGGTGATCCGGCGCAGTAAAAACTGGGGCGGGGGCACCGACCTTGGGCTGGCGCTTGGCAGATTAATGAGCGATTATCCCGACCGGGTCAATCAGAAAACCACCTTGATTGTGGTTAGCGATACGAAAACAGTGGCCCTCGAGCAGTCCTTAAAAGAGCTGAAGAAAATTAAAGAGCTTGTGCGGCGGGTGATCTGGCTTAACCCGCTGCCTCTTGATCGCTGGGCCGATTACCGCTCGGTGACCCTGGTATCGGAGATGGTGGAAATGTGGCCCTGCAGTACAATCTCCCAGCTTGAAGGAGTATTGGCCGGCAGACTATAGCCGGTTTTGCTGGTAATTAATCAATTGGTATGCATATCAAGGGAAAGGAGACAGACCATAAATGACAATTCGAATAGCAGTCGCCGGTAAGGGCGGCACCGGAAAAACTACACTCTCAGCCCTGCTGATCCGTTACCTGATCGAAAATCACCCGGGCAAGAGCATCCTTGCTGTTGATGCTGATGCCAACGCCAACTTAAACGAGGCACTTGGGGTGCAGGTGCATGACACGATCGGCACCATCCTTGAGGAGACTAAGAAGCCAAACGCTGTACCGACTGGGATGACCAAGGATATTTTTATCGAATCGCGCCTGATGCGGGCAATGGTCGAAGAAGACGCTTTTGATCTGTTGGTGATGGGTAACCCCCAGGGACCGGGTTGCTATTGTTATCCCAATGACCTGCTTAAAGGATACTTAGAAAAGCTTAGTAAAAGTTATGACTACATGGTGATCGACAATGAAGCCGGCCTAGAGCACCTGAGCCGCCGTCTCCTGCCGATGCTTGACTTGCTGTTGGTGACCAGTGATTCTTCAGCCCGCGGTGTTCGCTCGGCCGGTAGGGTAAAAGAAATTGTCGACAGCGTGCAGATTGCCGTATCCAGGATGGGCCTGGTCATCGGTCGCAGCCGCGAGGGCGATACCGCACAGATCGGCGGAGAAGTTGAAAATACGGGGCTGGAGTTTTTGGGTGAAATACCCTATGATCCTAATGTAGCCGAATACGATCTGAACGCTAAGGCCCTGTTTGATTTACCGGCGGATTCACATGCTGTTTTGGCTGCGCATCAGCTTTTTAAAGGCCTGGGTCTTTAAACTGGCCTTTCACCAGATTAATGCAGGAGATGATGTCGATGATTTTAAAAGATCGCCGGGAAGCCGGAGAGCTGCTTGCCGAAAGACTTGAAATATACAAGGGACGTGATCCGCTGATCCTGGCCGTGCCGCGTGGCGGGGTTGTAGTGGCTGAACAGATTCACCGCGCCTTGGGTGGCGAACTCGATCTGATTATAACCCGTAAGATTGGGGCGCCAAACCAGAGGGAGCTGGCCATCGGCTCTACCAGCGGCGACGGGGTGGTTATGCTTAACGATGAACTGATCTCCCGGCTGGGCATTTTTCCCGATTACGTTCAGAAAGCGGCAGCCAAGGAGCAAGCTGAAATCGTTCGCCGCTTAAAGCTTTACCGGGGCGAAAAGAAGCTGCCACAAATTGAAGGGCGCCTGGTAATCGTGGTCGATGACGGCGTAGCTACCGGTTATACGATGCTGGCTGCACTTAGCTCACTCAGGCAGCATCAGCCGACTGAGCTGGCCCTTGCTGTTCCGGTCGGCCCGCCGGAAACTTTTGCCCGTCTGAAGAAAGAGGTCAGCGCTCTCGTTTATCTCGAAGCGCCAGTCGATTTTGCCGCAGTAGGACAGTTTTACAAGCATTTTGATCAGGTCAGCGATGATCAGGTGATCGCTATTCTACAGCAGGCACAGGCCGAAGGAAATTCCGGCTAAGGGGCGAAAAAAATATCCGCTGTGATTGACAGGGTTAATTTTCTGCGGTATCATTTGTTTACAACTGAATACGCTTTACTCTTATCCAGAGCGGAGGAGGGACAGCCCCGATGAATCCCGGCAACCAGATCATTTGATCAAGGTGCCAATTGCTGCGGGGTGGTCACCAGACCCCGGGAGATGAGAGGTGCTGGAAAGACCTCTTAGATCGAAAGAGGTTTTTTTGTGTTTATTTAGCGTTTATCTTACAGATCATCACATAGGAGGAATAAAGAATGCATCAAAACAACTATCTATTTACATCCGAATCAGTAACGGAAGGTCATCCCGATAAACTGGCCGACCAGGTTTCCGATGCTATTCTCGATGCCATTATCGAGAAAGATCCGGTGGCCAGGGTGGCGGCAGAGACGATGGTCACGACCGGGCTGGTCCTGGTTTGCGGTGAGATAACGACGGACTGTTATGTTGACATTCCCAAGTTGGTGCGCAGCAAGATCAAGGAAATTGGCTATACGAGGGCTAAGTACGGTTTTGACGGCGATACCTGTGCTGTGTTGTGTTCAATTGATGAACAGTCACCTGATATCGCGCAGGGTGTGAATCAGGCCCTTGAGGTGCGGGGAAAAGATGCTTCCAGCAGATACGACCTGATCGGCGCCGGCGACCAGGGGTTGATGTTTGGTTTTGCCTGCGACGAAACACCGGAGTTGATGCCACTGCCCATCTCGCTGGCTCATAAGTTAGCCCAGCAGTTGGCGCAGGTGCGCAAAAGCGGGAAGCTAAAATATTTAAGACCGGATGGTAAAACCCAGGTTAGCGTGGCCTATTGCAACGGGCGTCCATCGCACGTTCAGACTGTGGTTGTCTCAACCCAGCATAGTGATACAGTCACCCTGGCCCAGATCGAAGCTGACTTGGTTGAACTGGTAATCAAAAAAATAGTGCCTGAGGATATGCTGCTGCCGGAGACCCGTTTTTTGATTAACCCCACCGGCCGTTTTGTGGTCGGCGGTCCGCAGGGCGACGCTGGGCTAACGGGGCGTAAAATAATTGTCGATACTTATGGCGGTTATGCGGCTCATGGCGGCGGTGCTTTTTCTGGTAAAGACCCGACGAAAGTTGATCGCTCGGCTTCCTATGCGGCGCGGCATGTAGCCAAGAATGTAGTGGCGGCGGGCTTGGCCTCGAAATGCCAGTTCCAGGTAGCCTACGCCATCGGGGTATCGAAGCCTGTTTCGCTGATGGTTGAAACTTTTGGCACCGAAAAGATTCCTGTCGAGGCCATTGAAGATTTAATTCGCAAACACTTCGACTTACGCCCGGGGGCTATTATCGAAAATTTAAACTTGCGCCGCCCCATTTACCAGCAACTGGCGGCTTATGGTCATTTCGGGCGTCCTGAGCTTGACCTGTCCTGGGAGCGGCTGGATAAAGTTGATCTATTAAAAGAGGCTCTTTCTTAAGCTTATCTTCAGATTAGCTGTTTTTGAAACTAACAATGATCAGGGTGTGGCTTAGCTACGCCCTGTTGTTTTTACGTTCATTGGCAGGGATTGGGTATCTGCTTGTGGTATTAATGGGCAGGCAGATGTTTGGATTGATCATTAATACCTGCTCGCTAGTTTTTATAGTTAAAAGAGCAACTTCAAGGGAGCAAAACATACTGGAAAAATTCGAAGGCATCCTTGAGAAGATCAGGTTCTACAATGAAGATAATGGCTACCTGGTTGGCAGCCTGCGCTTGGGTGATGGGAAAACGCTAACTATAGTTGGCAACTTCCCACCCCTGCAGGAAGGCGAAAACCTACTGGTTAGCGGCAGCTGGCAGGTTCATAACCGCTACGGAAAGCAGCTGACTGTTGAGCTATGGGAGAGATTGATGCCGGCCACTGAGGCCGGTCTTAAGCGCTACCTGGCTTCCGGCTTGATTAAGGGTATCGGGCCGGTAACGGCGGAAAAGATAGTCGGCCAGTTTGGCCTTAATACACTGGAGATGCTGGAGAAGGAACCTCACCGCCTGCAGGAGATCGAAGGTATCGGCACCGTAAAAGCGGCGGGGATAATAAAAAGCTACAGCCAGTACAAAGATGTTCAAAATGTGCTGGTATTCCTGCAGGGTTACGGCGTCGGTATTGGACAGGCGATGCGCCTGTACCGCCGCTACGGCCCCGACACGGTGCGGCAGGTTAAAGAGAATCCCTACCGGATGGCGGAAGATGTTTTCGGCATCGGTTTTAAGACAGCGGATAAAATAGCCCGTCAGTTTGGCCTGCCTGAAGACGCACCGGAACGGGTGCAGGCTTCGATTACCTATACCTTAAGCAAGGCGGCCGAGCAGGGCCATGTCTATTTACCTGGTTTAGAGTTGCTGGAGAAGGTGCGCGATCTGCTTGATATCTCCGGCGAGCGTCTCCAAGAGGAGATCTTCAGGCGGGAGTTGCAGCTGATGGTCGGGCAGCGGCGGATTTTCTGTGAGCCGCGGGAAGAAGGGGATGCTTTTTATTATGCACCCTTCTACCAGGCCGAGCAGGGTTCAGCCCATCTCTTGAAGAAGATTAGCGAGCTGGCGCATCCCTATGCTGCCCTGGAGGCAAACCAGGTGTTGGCCCGGGTCAACCAGGAGAACAAGCACTTAAATGCGGAACAGCTTCAATCGCTGACCGGGGCCCTGGAGAACGGGGTCCTGGTAGTGACAGGCGGCCCCGGTACCGGCAAAACTACTACCATTAAGGCTTTGCTCAGCCTCTTCCGGCTGATGCACCAGAAGGTGTTGCTGGCGGCTCCGACCGGGAGGGCGGCTAAGCGGGTCACCGAGGCCACAGGGGCTGATGCTTTTACCATCCACCGCATGCTCGAGTACTGTTACAGCGAGGGTGAGGGCTTCCGCTTTCAGCGTAACGAGAAGAACCCGATTGAAGCCCAGGTGGTGATTGTGGACGAGGCCTCGATGGTTGACCTGCTCCTAATGTACAATCTGCTTAAAGCTTTACCTGTAGGCTGTCGTCTGATTATGGTCGGTGATGTCGACCAGCTGCCGGCAGTTGGCGCAGGTAACGTCCTGCGCGATTTGATTAATTCCGGTGCTATCGCCTGTATTCGTTTGAACCACATCTTCCGCCAGGCTCGCGAAAGCATGATCATCGTTAATGCTCACCGCGTTAACCAAGGTGATATGCCCTATTTGAATGTTAAGAACAAGGACTTTTTCTTTATTTTTGAGGAAGATGCCGAAGAGGCAGCAGCTAAGGTGGTGCAGCTCTGCCGTGAACGCTTACCTAATTTTGGCCCCTTCGATCCGCTGTTAGATATTCAGGTGTTGACTCCAATGCGCAAAACAGCTGCCGGTGTGGATCGCCTAAACCTTCTGCTGCAGCAGGCTCTGAACCCGCCTGCCCGCAATAAAATTGAAACCACCAGCAAGGGCACGCTCTTTCGCTTAGGCGACAAAGTCATGCAGATCCGCAATAACTATCAAAAAGAGGTTTTTAACGGCGATATCGGGGTAATCACTGCGATCGACCGGGAGGAAGCGGAGCTGATTGTGACCTTCAGGGATTTGCTCCAACCCCGTCCGGTTATTTATGATTTTACCGAGCTGGACGAGCTGGTGCTCTCTTATGCTGTTTCGGTGCACAAGAGTCAGGGCAGCGAATATCCGGTGATTATCATGCCTGTCTTAACCCAACACTACATGCTGTTGCAGCGTAATCTCCTCTATACCGGGATCACGCGGGCTAAGAAATTGGCGGTTTTGGTGGGCAGCAAAAAAGCGCTGGCCATAGCCGTGCGTAACAACAAGGCGGAAGATCGCTACAGCCTGCTCGATTTTCGGCTGCAGGATGCCGGTAATCATTAGTGGCGAAACTGGGAACAGAGAATGGGGCATCCCTGAAAGGCCGATCAGGGCTTCTTGAAAACTTACTGCAACTGCTCTTTCCAGAGCGTTGTCTACTCTGCCGCAGCCTGCTCAAAACTGTTTCTGACCGACCTTTGTGCCCAAAATGTGATCACATAGCTTTGCCGGTTGGGGTTGTCTGCCCTCACTGTGGTGCTTATGGCAACAAAAACTCATCGCCATGTGGCTGCCGGCAAAACGGCTATGCACTGCAGGGCCTTTTTGCCCTCTCGTTTTACGAAGGACGCTGGCGGATCCTGCTGCACAATCTTAAATATCGGGGCAGACTTAGTTTAGCCCGTCCTCTTGGACGCTGGCTGGCGCGGGAACTGATGCTACAGGGTTGCTTTATACCGCAAATAGTTGTGCCGGTACCCCTGCACTATAGCCGGGAGAGGGAACGCGGGTTTAATCAGAGCGCTCTGCTGGCCCGCCAGGTGGCTAAAGAGCTGCATATCCCCTTTTCTGAGCTGCTAATCAGGAACAGGGAAACTGAGTCACAGACAAAAATATCCCGCCGTGAAAGATTGCTCAACGTGAGGGGTGCCTTTTCTTGCCGGTCTGAGCTAAAAGCTGGGGCACAGATCCTGCTAATTGATGATATATTTTCAACAGGGGCGACACTGAAAGAGGCCGCATACTGCCTGCAGTGCCGTGGAGCGTTAGTTTACGGGGCTGTCGTTGCTTATAATCCGTTGCGTCAAAACTGCTAAATTAATATCCGCAGGGCAGGAAAATTTGCTGGACTGGGGAATTATAATTGTAGTAAGATATGTTTCATAATAATCAACAGGAGGTTGTTGATCATGAAGGTTAATGTGCGTGGCAAGAATATCGAAGTTACACCGGCTTTAATCGAGTATGCGGAAAAAAGGCTGAGTAAGCTCGATAAACACTTTGACGATAAAACCGATGTGCAGGTTGTCTTAAGCGTAATTCGTGAAGATCATATAGTTGAAGTGACTGTCAATGTAAATGGCCTGATGTTAAGGGCCGAAGAATCAACCGGCGATATGTATGCTTCAATCGATATGGTTATCGAAAAACTGGAACGCCAGATCAAGAAGTACAAAACCAGGATGAACAGGTCGTTGCGCCAGCGTGGTGTACGGATTATGAGTGAAAAACATGCGGCCCTGGAGGCCGAAGAGCGGGCCGGTGAAGAGCCGCGGATCGTCAGGACCAAGCGTTTTACCTTAAAACCGATGACCGTGGAGGAAGCCATTTTGCAGATGGATCTGCTCGGCCATAATTTCTTCGTCTTTTCCAGCGCTGAAAGCGAGGCGGTTAATGTGATCTATCGACGCCGTGATGGCCATTACGGACTGATTGAACCGGAATAAAAGGTGCAAGTGTTGCAGGGCTGAAAGCGAGACGAGGGTTTAACGATGAGTAATAAGGTCAGCGCGGTGATCTTTGAAGGATCGTCACCTCTCTCCCTGGTGGAAGAGATGATGGTCCGGGTGAGAGAGGCGGCCCTGCTTGATAATCTGGAAAAACTGACGCAAGTTCCTGAAATAAGGGATTATTACCTCTTCACCAATCGACCGGAATTAGAGAAACCTGCCTCCCGCCTGGGAGCGCAGGTTTTTCTCAATAACACCGATCCACGACATTTTCACTTTGGCGAGACTTTAAAGAGCGCTGTTATGGAACATGGTCTGCGAAAAGTCTTTTGCCTCAGCGGTGCCGGTTGTCCCCTGATTACGGTGCAAGAGCTTAAAATGGTGGCCCGCAAGCTGGTGGAACGTGAGAACTATGTTTATACCAACAACACCCAGTCTTCCGATATGACAGCGTTTACCGTTACGCAAGGGTTTGCGACAGCAGCGCTGCCGGCGATGGATAATAGTCTGGCCCTGTCTCTGCGCGATCAGCTTGGCTTAGAGATGGAGCTGATGCCGCACACCTTAGGTCTGCTCTTCGATATCGATACCCCCTCCGACCTGTTAGTTTTAGGTGCTGGACCCTTTGGCGGGCCACGCACCAGGATGGCAATAGCGGATCTGAAGCTCGATTACCAGACTCTTAATGCCGCCAAGCAGGTTTTAGGGGCTGAGTATGAAGAGGTGGCCCTGATCGGCCGGGTGGGAGCACCGGTTATCGGAAGGCTTAATGCCGACTTGAAGTTAAGATTACGGGTTTTTTCGGAAGAGCGGGGGATGAAGTCGCTGGGGCGGATCGAGAATAATGAAGTGATCTCCCTGCTTGGGTTGCTGCTCGATCATGCCGGGATCGATCATTTTTTTGAGTACCTGACCCGGGTAGCACGCTGTGCTTTTATCGACAGCCGGGTGCTCTTTTATCACTACCAGCTCGAACTGGCAGACCGGGAGCGCTTTTTATCCGATCTCGGCTGTTGGGAAGAGTTGGAGAACCCCTGGCTGCGTAATTTTACCCGTGCTGCGGTTACCTGTAAAATACCGGTTCTGCTTGGCGGTCATTCTCTGGTATCCGGAAGTCTTTGGGCTCTTTGCGACGAGCTCGTTGGTAGCGTCCCCGGCATAAGGTAGAATCTTGTTTTAGCCTACTTAAGGTGATAAGATGAACATAAAGGCTGACCCGTGGCGGGTTCAGTCGGCTATCCATGGGACCGCAATGGTTCTTTTTTGCTTGAGGCGCTCGAAAGGGGTCATTCAATGGCTGGATTCATGAAATATTTGTTCGGAGATCCAAACGAAAAGGAAATCAAGCGTCTTGATCTAGTACTGACCGAGGTAAACGGACTGGCCGAGTGGGCCGCAGCCTTAAAAGACGAAGAATTTCCCCATCAAACAGAACTGTTAAAAAAACGGCTGACCGCAGGCGAAAGCTTAGACGACCTGCTGCCGGAAGCTTTTGCCCTGGTCCGGGAGGCGGCTGAGCGTAAGATCGGCCTCAGGCCGTTTGATGTCCAAGTATTGGGTGCAGCCGTGCTGCACCAGGGCCGGATCGCCGAGATGAAGACCGGGGAAGGCAAAACCCTGGTGGCTACGATGCCGGCGTATTTAAATGCGCTCAGCGGCAGAGGTGTGCATATTGTAACGGTTAACGATTACCTGGCCCGTCGCGACCGCGATTGGATGGGTGTGATTTTTAATTTTTTGGGGTTGAGTGTAGGTTTAATTGTGCAGGGGATGGAACCGCCTGAGCGTCGTGAAAACTACGCCTGCGATATCAGCTACGCAACCAATAACGAACTGGGTTTTGATTACCTGCGAGACAATATGGTTATTTATAAAGAAGAGATGGTCCAGCGGGCACTTAACTATGCTATCGTTGACGAAGTGGACAGCATCCTCATTGATGAAGCGCGAACCCCGTTGATTATCAGCAGCCGGGTCGAGTCGCAGGAGGATTACGGCCGCTGGAAAAATGAAGTCGAACAGCTGATCCGCAAGCAGGCAAAGCTCGTAAACGACCTTCTGGCTGCGGCCCGTGAAGATTTGGATGCCGAAGAGCGGGAAGCGGCAGCGGAGAAACTGTTACTGATCCGCCGTGGGGCGCCTAAGAACAAGAAACTTTTGAAACTGCTAAAGGAACCGGGTATCGAAAAGCTGGTGGAGCGGATCAAGCAACGCCTGATGACCGAGAAACGACTCAACCAGTTTGACGAAGAGCTTTACTACATTATCGACGAGGCGACCCGCCTGGCCGATATCAAGGACAAAGGTTACCGTGAGCTGGAGAAGATCAACCCTGAGCTCTTAAAATTGCTGCGTCTGGGGCAGGATCGAGCTGATGAGGAAGATGATCTTGAAGGCCGCGATTCAGAAGTTGCTTCCGAGCACCGTCATTATTTTGATCAGCTGATCAAAGCATACTCGCTTTTTGAACGCGATGTTGATTATATTGTGCAGGATGGTAAGGTATTGATTGTCGACGAATTCACCGGGCGCCTAATGCCCGGCCGTCGCTACTCGGACGGTTTGCATCAGGCGATTGAAGCCAAAGAGGGTGTTCAGGTTCAGGCGGCTACGCGCACCGTTGCTTCGGTGACCTTCCAGAATTACTTCCGGATGTACTCAAAAATCGCCGGGATGACCGGCACAGCGTCGACGGAGGAAGAGGAGTTCCGCAAGATTTACGGCATGGATGTGGTCTCTATTCCCACCAATCGGCTGCTAATTCGCCATGAAGAACCCGATCTGATCTATAAAACTGAGCGGGCTAAGTTCAAAGCGGCTGTTGATGAGATTACCAGGCTTAAAGAGCTCGGGCAGCCGGTACTGGTGGGAACCATCTCAGTTGAAAAATCTGAAATGCTCAGCAAGATGTTAAAGCGGCAGGAAGTTGAACATGAGGTTTTAAATGCTGTAAACCATTCCAGGGAAGCCTATATCATTGCCCAGGCCGGACGTCGGGGTGCAGTGACTATCTCGACTAATATGGCCGGCAGGGGCACTGATATTATCCTGGGCGGTAACCCGGAGTTACTGGTCAGGGAGCGGCTGCTGAAGATTTTCGGAGCGGAGGAGTCGGCACTCGATCCTGAAACAAAAATACGCTGGCAGCAGCAATATGATCAGCTTTACCCCCAGGCGCTGCAGGAGACCGAAAAGCAGCGGCAGGAAGTCTTAGCACTGGGCGGGTTGCATGTTCTGGGCACCGAGAGGCATGAAAGTCGCCGGATCGACAACCAGCTGCGCGGCCGTTCCGGGCGCCAGGGCGATCCCGGATCGTCTCAGTTTTTTGTATCGTTGGAAGACGACCTGATGCGCCTTTTCGGCGGTGAGAGTATCGCCTCGCTGATGGACCGGTTCGGGATTGACGAAGATATCCCGATAGATCATCCCCTGGTCAGCCGGGGTATTGAAAATGCCCAGAAGAAAGTAGAGGCGCGCAACTTTGAAATCAGGCGTAACCTCCTTGATTATGATGATGTGCTTAACCAGCAACGCGAGGTGATTTATGGCCAGCGCCGACGGGTGCTGGAAGGCGAAAATATGAAAGAGCCGGTTCTGGATATGGTTGAGGAGATTATCGACCGCCTGGTTGAGGAATATACGATAGAAAAGGGCTTTCTCGATGACGAGAACGCCCGGGCCCTGCATAGCCAGGGTGAGGATCTTTTCGTTCGCCGCGGGCACCTGAGCATGGAGTCCCTGGCAGACAGTGAAAAAGACGATCTGCGCGAACTGTTACTGCAGGAAGCCCGCACCGCCTACGATCAGCGGGAAAGCGAGCTGACGCCGGAGGTGATGCGCGAGCTGGAAAGGGTAGTGCTGCTGAGAACAGTTGACCGTCACTGGATGCTCTTTATCGATGTCATGCATCAGCTACGTCATGAGATCCACCTCCAGGCCTTTGGCCAGCGCGATCCGCTGGTGGAATACCGGCTGCAGAGCGCCGATATGTTTGAAGATATGATCCGGCAGGTGCAAACCGATGTGGTGCGGGCTATTTACCGGGCCCAAGTGGCTGCTGCGCCCCAGCGCAAAGCGGTTGCCAGCGGGGCGACAAGTTATCAGCCCCGGATTGCCGCCGTGGGCGGAGGGCAGGCCGCTGGCAGCCCTGCACCGGCACAACCCCGGCCCCAGGCCACGCGCCAGGGCCAGGATCAGGAGGGCAAAGCGCCCCGGCCGGAGCCGGTCAGTGTTGAGAAGATCGGTCGCAACGAACCCTGTCCCTGTGGCAGTGGTAAAAAATACAAAAAGTGCTGCGGCAGCAGCTGATCTTTAGCCTGAGAAAGATGGTGATTTAATGCTGAAGGAAAATCTTGAGCAACTGGCCCTCCACCGGGAGCGGCTGGAAGAGATGAGGGCTTCTCTTTGAATTTGAACAGAAGCTTAAGGAGCTAGAAACCTTAGAAGCGGAGGCGGCTAAAACAGATTTTTGGGATGACAGCGCCAAAGCCCAGGATCAGATGAAAAAACAGGGCGCTTTGCGCGAGCAGCTGCGCCCTGTTCAGGATCTGGACAAGTTGATTGAGGAGGCGGGCGTCTTTCTTGAGCTGGCAGCAGAAGAGGGATCCAGTGAGGAAGCCGTCGGGGAGGCCGGTCCGATCTTAGACGATATCGCCACTAAGCTGGATCGGCTGGAGCTGGAAACTCTGTTTAGCGGCAGCTACGATTTAAATGATGCCATAGTGGCGCTGCACCCCGGAGCAGGTGGCCTTGAGTCACAGGACTGGGCTGAGATGCTGCTCAGGATGTACACACGCTGGTGTGAACAGAAAGGCTATACGGTAGAGCTGGTGGATCTGCTGACCGATGATGAAGCGGGTATCAAGAGTGCTACCTTTATCGTGCGCGGCCATGCCGCCTATGGTTACCTGCAGGCCGAAAAAGGGGTGCACCGCATGATCCGCATCTCGCCTTTTGACACCTCCAAAAGGCGTCACACTTCTTTTGCCTCAGTTGACGTGATTCCGGAAGTGGAAGAAGAGGCATTTGTGATTAACCCGGACGATTTGAAGATCGATACTTTCCGGGCCAGCGGGGCCGGGGGGCAGCATGTCAATAAAACTGATTCGGCAGTGCGCATCACTCATCTGCCCACCGGAACGGTTGTCAGTTGCCAGAATGACCGTTCCCAACATGCCAACCGCCAGCAGGCTTTGCGTGTGTTGCAGGCGCGTCTGGCTGAGATAACGCGACGCGAGCAAGCGGAAGAGATCAACGCCGAGCGCGGTCAGCAGCGAGAAATCGGTTTTGGCAGCCAGATCCGCACCTATACTTTCCACCCGTTTACCCTGGTTAAGGATCACCGCACCGGCACAGAGGTGGGTCAGGTTGAGGCGGTGATGAACGGCCTGCTCGACCCCTTTATCGAAGCGTACCTGCGCTGGAAAGCGCGCGGGATGATTCCACTGAAGAAATAGAGGTAGTTAATGATGAAAATGCCAAAGGTAAGCCGCGCTGACTTGAAAACAGCGCTGATCGATTTTGCAGGGATCCTGGTCGGGTCAGTAATCCTGGCTGTGGGGATGAATATGTTCATGATCCCGAACATGCTGGCACCGGGTGGAGTCAGCGGCCTGGCTGTGGTGCTTTACCATCTCTTCCGCCTGCCGGTTGGCGCCACGATCATCCTCCTTAATATTCCGCTCTTCATTACCGGCTACCTGGTGCTTGGCCCACGGGTTGTGATCCAGAGTCTGCTGGGCACCTTTCTTTTCTCGATCGCCATTGAATTAACCGCCCCCTACTTGCCGGCAGCCACCGACGATCTGCTGTTGGCCTCAGTTTACGGTGGGTTAGTGATGGGGGTGGGAGTGGGTCTGGTCTTCCGTTATCGCGGTTCAACAGGCGGTACCGGGCTCTTGTCGCTGATCCTGGCCAAGGCCAGGGGTATTTCACCCGGGCAGGCCATGCTCTGGGGCGATCTTGTAGTGCTGGCTGCGGCGGTCTTTGTTTTTGGCAGTGAGGCAGCAATGTACGCAGCACTGGCTCTTTTTGTCAGTGTAAAAGTAGTAGACGGCATCCTTGAAGGCTTAGGGTTAGCCAAATCGGTAATCATCATTACAAATAACGGTGAAGCGATCAATGAAAAACTGCTTTATGAACTTGGCCGGGGGGTAACCTGGCTGGAAGGTCACGGAGGTTATACAGGACAGTCGCGGGAAGTGTTGCTCTGTGTCGTAACCCGCCAGCAAATGGCTATTTTAAAGGCAATTGTCCATAAAATTGATCCTGATGCTTTTGTGATCATCGGTAATGCCACGGAGGTTCACGGCGAAGGATTCCAGAAGATGCAGCAGGGGTAAGGGTGCTACCCTATTCGATTATTTGCAAAATAAGTAAGAATGGATTAAAATATTGAGCAGGATTATTTTTCCTGCACTGAGAAGATATTAAATAAATGGTTTTAAAGATCAAAACACGGGAAGGCTGACTGAGATGATCGAAGCTAAGAACGTGTCGATGAAATATGGTAAAAACGGGCAGTATGCCCTTAGTGATATCTCCTTCTTTATCGATCGCGGAGAGTTTGCTTTTTTTGTCGGCTCCAGCGGAGCCGGCAAATCAACGCTGCTTAAGCTGATCATCCGCGAACTTACTCCCTCAACTGGTTGCCTGAAAGTTTTTAATCGCGATGTCGGACGTTTGCCGCGGCAGAAACTGCCCTACCTGCGAAGGAATATCGGCATGGTTTTCCAGGATTTTCGGCTAATTGAAAGTCGCACTGTCTATGATAATGTAGCCTTTGCGATGATGGTCATCGGTTCTCCTCAGCGGGAGATCCATAAAAGAGTGCCCCAGGTGCTGACCCTGGTTGGGCTTGAAGATAAGACCAAAGCTAAAGTATGTGATCTATCCGGCGGCGAGCAGCAGCGGGTTGGTTTGGCCCGGGCCCTGGCGAACCGGCCGGCTTTGATTGTCGCTGATGAGCCAACCGGCAACCTTGATCCAGGAACCACGCTCGATATTATGAACCTGCTGCGCAGCATCAACCAGCGTGGGACCACGGTGCTGGTGGCCACCCATAACCGCGAAATTGTAAACCTGTTCAAGAAGCGGGTTATCTACCTTGACGGTGGCCGGATGGTCGGCGATGAACAGGAAGGGTTTTACACCCATGATCATTAGCAGTATCGGTTATGTCCTAAGCGAATCTTTTAAAGGGCTCTTCCGCAATCGCTTGATGTGTATCACCTCAACCGGGGTGGTGGCGGTTACCCTGCTGATGCTGGGGATCTTCATGCTGCTCAGTCTGAATGTTGCCCACATCACTGATCAGGTCAAGGAGCAGGTAGAAATAGTTGCCTACATCGATGACCAGGCCAGTTCCAATACGGTGGCAGCCCTCAGGCAGAAACTGGAGAGCAACCCCGGGGTTTTGGAAGCGAGTTATGTATCGAGTGAGGAGCATATGGAGCGCCTGCGCCGGCAGCTGGGAAGCGTGCTGGAGGGTTACGACACGGAACTCGATAACCCGCTATTGGCATCCTTCGAGGTGCGGGCTATGGTGCCGGAAAATGTTGCTGTACTGGCGGCTGAGATTGAAAGCTATCCCGGGGTGAGCGAGGTTTTTTACGGGCAGGACTATGTTGAAAGCCTTTTTTCGGTGACCAGGGTCCTGCAGCTTTTAGGGCTGACCCTGATGGTTGGCCTGGCGATTACCGCGGTTTTTTTAATATCACATACCATTGGCCTGACGGTAATGATGCGCAAAAAAGAGATTGCGATCATGAAATATGTAGGCGCTACTAACTGGTTTATCCGCTGGCCGTTTATCCTTGAAGGGCTGCTGATGGGTTTGGTGGGGGCAATCATTCCCCTGGTTGCGCTCTATTACCTTTACCAGTATGCGCTGGACTGGGTGGCAGTCAATAACCTGGCTTTTATCAGCATGCTGCCTCTGCAGGAAGTGATCCTGGAGGTCGGCAGGTATCTTTTGCCGCTGGGTGTCGGGCTGGGTATCCTCGGCAGCGGCTTTTCAATTGGCCGATTTTTAAAAGTATAATTAAGACCAAACTGATAAACAGAGATAAGGTTGATCCAGGGAGGATTTTAACGATGAAAAAATGGAACCTGATCCGGGCGGTACTGATGCTATTAGTGGCGCTGGTGATCTTTTCCCTTGCAGCTCCGGCTTTCGCCGTGGTGACCGAAGAGATTGAAGCCAAACAGCAGGAACTGGAAGAGATTGAAAAGCGGCGCCGCGATCAGAAAAATGCCCTCGAATTGCGCCTTAACCGTGAAGCAGCCCTCCGGGAAGAGTTAAAACACTTAGAACAAAGAGTTGAAGAGCTGCGCCTTGAGCAGGAAAAACTGGCTGTTGAAATTGCCATGGTTGAAAAAGAGATTGAACAGGCTGAGGCAGATTTGGCCGCAGCAGAAGCGCAGCTAAAGAGCCAGGAGGATCTGCTTAAACTGCGTTTAAGGGCGATCCAGCAGCACGGAGTGGTTTCCTACCTGGAAGTTCTTTTCGAATCAAGCAACTTTCCAGATTTTTTGACCCGCCTGCACAGCCTCAGCACTATTGCCAACAACGATCTGGGCCTGATTGAGCAGATTAAGCGGGAACGCGATATTATCCAGGCCTGGAAAGAAGAGCTGGAGCTGACAAAAGCGAAGCTGGAGAATATGCGGCGCCAGGTGGCCGAAAACGAACAGGCGCTGGAGAGTGCTGCCGGAGAGAGGGTTGTCATCCTCGAATCCCTGGAGGTCGAGATCGCGGCCAACTTAAAAGCGATCAATGATCTTGAAAAGGAAGCACAGCAGCTTGATACACTGATCCGCAAGCTGATCGCCGAGGCGGCCAGTAAGTTTTCCGGCCTACAGGGAGCATTGCAGTGGCCAATCGAGCCACCGACCTGGATCAGCTCAAACTACGGCTGGCGGCGCGACCCCTTCAGCGGGGCTCAGGCCTGGCACGGCGGGGTTGATATCGCCCCGCACAACGGTGCGGCCAACTACATCCTGGCGGCGGCCGAAGGGCAGGTTATCTTTGCCGGCTGGAACGGCGGTTACGGAAACTGTCTGATGCTCGATCATGGCAACGGCACAGTGACACTTTATGCGCATATGAGCAGTCTGCTGGTCGGTGTCGGTGAAGTGATTAGCCGGGGGCAGCGTATTGCCCGCGCCGGAACGACCGGCTACAGCACCGGAGTCCACCTGCACTTCGAGGTGCGGGAATACAATAAACCGCCGGTGCGTAGCTATCCCAGCGGCGGCTCCGATCACCGCTACAACCCGATGGGCTATTTTTAAAGTTTATTCTAAACAAATAAGCCGAAAAAGATTCTTGACAGGCCATCCTCAACGGATGGCTTCTTACTAAAAAGGCTGACTTCATGACGGCTTTTTTATGTTATGATTAATGGCAGTGACGTTTCATTAAGTGAGTGTATCTAATTTATTATTGAATGTGGGAGCTGAAATAGATGGCTGAGCATAATAAAAAGATGATTTCTAGAGTGTTGATTATTGGCCTGCTGGCCCTGATCGGCACCAACCTGGCGACTTACTACCTGACAGCAGGCCAGGTGGGGCAATCAGCTCAAGACGAGCCGACAGTGATCAAGTATGAACCTGCCCGTCGCGATGCAGACGCTGAACTGATGGTGGTCCAGGAAGCGCTGCATACTATTACGGAATACTATTTTTCACCTGTAGAGAAAGAGGAACTGGTTGAAGGGGCCCTCAGGGGCATGATTGATAGCATTGGCGATCCCCAGGTCCGCTTTTTTAATCCCGAAGAACTTGAAGAATTTATGACTGATACGGAAGGGTCTTACAGCGGGATCGGGGTGCGGATCGTGGAGAGCAACGGAAGGATCGTTGTTTTTGAAGTGTTTCCCGATTCTCCGGCCCAGCGCAGCGGTATAAACCCCGGTGATTTTCTGCTGGAGGCGGATGGCAACGAGCTGACCGACCAGGGGGTGAGCAGGGCGGTAGAACTGCTGCGCGGTCCCTCAAGTGTGCCGGTCGAAGTGCTGATTAAAAGACCGGGTGCTGATGAACCGATTAAACTTAACGTCGACCGGGCGGAGATCAAGGTAGCTACCGTATTCAGCGAAATGCTCGATGACGGTCTCGGCTATATCCGGATCAGTAGCTTTGACAGCAATACGGCGGGTGAATTCAGTTCCCAGTTTCGTGAAATGGAAAAGCGCGGCCTCGGGGTGGGCTTGATCCTCGATTTGCGTAACAACCCGGGCGGGCTGGTTGATCAGGCTGTTGAGATCGCCAAGCTGCTTGTGCCCGAGGGGGAGATTGTCAGGCTGGTCGGTAAAGATGGCGAAGTGCACAATACTTACTACTCGAGCGCCGCCAAGAAACCTTACCCGATAGTGGTGCTGATCAACGAAGATTCGGCCAGTTCTTCAGAGCTTTTGGCCGGGGCGTTGCAGGATCGGGGCGCCGCCCTCCTGGTGGGTAAAACCACTTATGGTAAAGCTTCAGTGCAACAGTTGGCTAACCTGACCGGCGGCAGCGGAATTTTGCTCACTATTGCCCGCTATTTTACACCTTCCGGCCATGATATTCATGAGCACGGTATTGAGCCGGATTTTGAGGTGGAGATGCCGGAGATATTACTATACTACAATTACTTTTTCCCTGGTAGCCTGGAGGAGGGCGACTACGGGTTTGAGGTGGAGACGCTGCAACTGATGCTCGATCAGATCGGCTTCCCGGTGGAGGCAAGCGGTTACTTTGACTTATCAACCGGCATTGCCCTGACCAATTTCCAGATTGCCTCAGGCCTGCCCGGCACCGGCAAGTTTGATGATCTGACCTGGGTGGAGCTGCGCGAGGCGCTCGACCTGGCGGCCAGAGATAACGATGAACAGCTTAGTTATGCCCTGGAGTTAATCAGAAAGCCGGGCCTCTGGACGATTACCGGAGGGCTTGACTAAGCGATGCAGCTATTGCTTGATATAGGTGGGATCTTCCTGACCACTTTTGTGATTTCGCTTTTTACGCCGATCTTCTGGATTGTGCTCTTTCTGATCCTGATGCAGTACAGGCGACTGACGGCGATGGAAGTGAAACTTTACGGCCGGCCGATCAACAAAATCGGTCGGCAGTTGCTTATTTCTTTCGGCCTGGGGCTACCCGGAGGTCTTCTGGCCAGCGCGATCCTACTCTTTTTGGGCCTTTCCCTCGAACAAATAGGGCTTTATTTTATCTGGCCGATTGCTTTGTTGCTACTGTTAATTAACCCGCGTTATCTCTGCTTTTCTTATGCCGGGGGGATTGTCGCGGTTGCTGTTTTAGTTTTTCGCCACCTATTAATGCCGCTGGCGCCCGGACTGGCGACTAACAGTGTCATCGAAAGCCTGCTACAAATTCATATTCCGGCCCTGCTGGTTTTAATTGGTCTCCTGCACTTAGTTGAGGCGGTTTTAATCTATTTAGGGGGGCATCTTGGCAGTAGCCCGCTCTATTTGAAACAGGATAACGGTACCGTAGTTGGCGCCTTTTCCCTGCAGCGGTTCTGGCCTTTACCCCTGGTGGCCCTGATGGTTGCGGTGGTTGCCCAATCAGAGATGGCCGGGGTTAGCATGCCTGAGTGGTGGCCGATCTTGAAATCAACACTACAGCCCGGTGAGGGGCAGAGTCTGCAATATATGCTGATTCCTGTTGCAGCCGGGCTTGGTTATGCCGATCTGGCGCTGACCTCAACCCCGCGCGAACGAAGTGCCTTTTCAGCTAAGTGGTTAGCCCTCTATAGCGTGATTCTTTTAGCGGTGGCTATTGCTGCGGAATTCAGGCCGCTATTGGTTATCCCCGGTGTTTTCTTTGCGCCGCTGGGTCACGAACTGCTGATCTTATACAGTAACAAGCGCGAGCAAAGTGCAGCACTGCGCTACGGGCAGGCGTCGGATGGTGTGCCGCTGATGCTTGTTTTGCCGGATAGCGCTGCCGCCGAAGCCGGCCTGGTTACCGACGACCTGATCTGCCGGGTGAACGGCAATCCTGTCAGCAGTAGCACTGAACTGCTGCGGGTGATCGAAGAAAGCTATTTTTTGGTGTTGCTCGAAGGCAAACGGGGTGCCGATCACTTTTCTGTTGTTCTGAAAAAGAGGCTTGCCGAAGCCGGGACAGAATCTTTTGCCCTGGCGCCAGGGGAGCAGGGAGGAGCTGCTTACCTTGCCCTGCACCGCTCGGCTGCGCTCGGGATTATTCCGGTGCCGGCTGCTGATTCGCACATTTACGCGGAAATCAGGAAACCCGACCCCCTGGGGCGACTGAATTATTTATTAAATTTCGTAAAAGCGTTTTTTTTGAGATTTATGCGTTGACACTTTTTTGAAATAATTTCTGCTGGGAGGATAACGATGTTTGCTGCTGCCCTGGCTGCGTTTATCACCGTTTTTGTAGCTGAGTTTGGTGACAAAACTCAGCTGGTTTCACTTTCCATGGCCTGCCGCTATCCGCCGTTGCAGGTTTTGGCCGGTGCGATGGCCGCCCTGGCTGTGGTGATTGGCCTGGCTGTGGCTGTAGGCGGTTTTTTGTCTGCTTATCTGCCCCACACTCTGATTGCGGTTATCTCCGGCCTGGTTTTTATCGTCATGGGCATCTTCAGTTACCGTCGCCAGGACAAGCCTGACGAAGAATGCAGCGGACGTGATGGGTTTATCCAGACCATGGTCATGGTTTTTGTGGCGGAGTTCGGGGATAAAACCCAGTTGGCCGCCATGTTTCTGGCTGCCGGGCTGGGCTATCCCGGCGCTGTATTTGGTGGAGCGATGCTGGCTATGTTCTTTAATCACCTGATTGCTGTTTATATCGGCAGTCGCTTTGTCTCCAGGCTTGACCCCCGCTACTTAAGGATCGGTACGGCAGTTCTTTTTTGCCTGGTCGGCCTGATAATGGTTCTCTGGGAAGCTCTGCCGGCTCTCCTCAGCTGATCTTCGCCACCGCTCCTATGACCCAAAGCGCCGGCTAATCTATGCTATAATAATAATTGTCGGAGGTGGGATAGTGGCCGAAAACGGCATCTTCAAAATCAAGGCAGATTACCGGCCTTCCGGCGATCAGCCTCAAGCAATAGAAGCCCTGGTGCAAGGTTTGCGCCAGGGCTATAATTACCAGACCCTGCTTGGGGTAACCGGCTCGGGTAAAACCTTTACTATTGCCAATGTCATTGAACGGGTGCAGCGCCCAACGCTGGTAATGGCGCCAAATAAACTTCTTGCTGCCCAACTTTGTAGCGAGTTCAAGGAACTCTTACCTGACAACGCGGTTGAGTATTTCATCAGCTACTACGATTACTACCAGCCGGAAGCCTATCTACCCTCTAGCGATGTCTATATCGAAAAAGACTCATCGATCAACGATGAAATTGATAAGCTGCGTCACTCGGCAACCAGTGCTTTGCTGGAGAGGCGTGATGTGGTGATTGTTGCTTCTGTATCCTGCATCTACGGGCTTGGTTCTCCCCAGGAATACTTAGAGCAGGTCCTTTCGCTGCGCCTGGGGATGAAAATTAGCCGCGACAGTATTATTGAGCGGCTTGTCGATATTCAGTACCAGCGCAACGAGATCGATTTTCACCGGGGCACCTTCCGGGTGAGAGGCGATGTGGTTGAAATTATTCCTGCATCGTTTTCCGAGGCGGCGATCCGGGTAGAGCTCTTTGGCGATGAAATTGAGAAGCTGCGGGAAATTGACCTGGTCAGCGGCCGGGTTAGCGGAGAAAGAGCGCATGTAGCTATATTCCCGACCACCCATTATGTGACCGCACCCGATCAGCTGCCGCGGGCGATCAGCGCTATTGAGGCCGAGTTGCAGGAGCGGTTGGTCTATTACCGCAGCTGTGATCGGCTGCTTGAAGCCCAGCGACTGGAACAGCGCACTAACTACGACCTGGAGATGCTGCAGGAGATTGGTTTTTGCAGCGGCATCGAGAACTATTCGCGCCATCTTGACGGCCGCCCGCCCGGAAGCAGGCCGGCGACCCTGATTGATTATTTTCCGGATGATCTGCTGATGGTCATTGACGAATCGCATATCACCATTCCCCAGATCAACGGGATGTACCGCGGTGATTATGCGCGTAAGAATAACCTGGTGGAGTACGGGTTCAGACTCCCCTCGGCGCTTGACAACCGGCCGCTGCGCTTTGATGAATTTGAGGGCCTGATTGGGCAGGCGATCCTGGTCTCGGCCACCCCGGGTCCCTGGGAGCTGGAGCATAGCAATACGGTGGTGGAACAGATTATCCGTCCCACCGGATTGGTGGACCCGGAAGTAGAAGTACGCCCGGCTCTTGGTCAGGTGGATGACCTCTACGGTGAAATCAGAACCCGGGCGGAAAAAAGCCAGCGGGTGCTGGTAACGACGATGACCAAGCGGATGGCCGAAGATCTGACCGATTTTTACCGTAACATGGGGATCAGGGTCCGCTATATGCATTCCGATATCGATGCGATTGAGCGAATGGCGATTATCAGGGGCCTGCGCTTAGGCGAATTTGATGTATTGGTGGGGATTAACCTGTTGCGTGAAGGACTTGATTTACCGGAGGTGACCCTGGTAGCGATCCTCGATGCCGATAAGGAAGGGTTCCTGCGCTCCGAACGGTCACTGATCCAGACCATCGGTCGCACCGCCCGTAATGTCGAGGGCCGGGTGATCATGTATGCCGAGGAAATTACTCCTTCAATGCAGCGGGCGATTGGCGAAACTGAACGTCGCCGCAGTCGTCAGGTTGATTACAACAGGGAACACGGGATTGTGCCGCAGACGATTGTCAAACCGGTCTACGGATTGATTGAAGCCACGGTGGTGGCAGAGGAAGAGGGACGCTACTTAGATGAACAGTACCGGAAAATGCCTGCCGCCAAGCGCCGCAAAACAATCGAAAAGCTACGCAAAGAGATGCTTCAGGCATCAAGAGAGCTGGCTTTTGAACGAGCGGCGGAGCTGCGCGACCTAATCTTTGAGTTGGAAAAATAGGGTTAAAAAGATTGACAAGCGATAGAGGTGGAGCGATTGACTGCAGGAGAAATCATTATTCGCGGGGCCAGGGAGCACAACTTAAAAAATGTCAACCTGACTCTGCCGCGTAATAAATTAATTGTTTTTACAGGCTTAAGCGGTTCCGGAAAATCCTCGCTGGCCTTTGATACAATTTACGCCGAAGGGCAAAGGCGTTATGTGGAATCACTCTCGGCTTATGCCCGCCAGTTTTTGGGGCAGATGGATAAACCGGATCTTGATCAGATCGAGGGGCTTTCCCCGGCGATCTCCATCGACCAGAAGACTGCCTCGCGGAACCCGCGTTCCACGGTCGGCACGGTAACCGAGATTTACGACTATATTCGCCTGCTCTACGCCCGCATCGGGCACCCCTACTGCCCGACCTGCGATAAGCCGATCAGCCAGCAGACGGTCCAGCAGATGGTTGACCAGGTGCTGGACTTATCGGAAGAGACCAAGATCCAGGTAATGGCTCCCCTGGTGCGCAGCCGTAAGGGCGAATACGCACGACTTTTCGAAGATATGCGGCGCAAAGGCTATGTGCGGGTGCGGGTCGACGGCGAAGTGCGGGACCTGGAAGAAGAAATCGTGCTTGATAAGCAAAAGAAACACACTATCGAGGTGGTTGTCGACCGCCTGGTGCTGCGTGAGGATGTTCGCACCCGCCTGGCCGATTCAATCGAAACGGCGCTTAAGCTCAGTGAAGGGTTGGTTTTGGTCGAGGAAGTGGGCGGGGCAGAGCAGCTGTTCAGTGAAAACTTTGCCTGTGCCGAATGCGGATTCAGCTTTGAAGAGATCAGCCCGCGGATTTTTTCCTTCAACAGCCCTTACGGTGCTTGCCCTGAATGCAGCGGACTCGGAACGAAGGCCGAGTTTGCTGTAGAACTGGTGATTCCCTTCCCTGAGCTTTCGATCCGCGAGGGGGCGATTCATCCCTGGTCAGGGCAGAATTACTATATGCAGTTCCTGGAGTCGGCGGCGAAAGACTGGGAGATCGATCTCGACCAGCCTTTTAAAGATCTCGAACCTGATGCCCAGCAGAAAATTCTTTACGGATCGCCGGAAGTAATCAACTTTCGCTACGTGAATATGTTCAAACGGGTGCGCACTTATCGCAAAGCATTTCCCGGGGTGCTGCGGCTGATGGATCGCCGCTATGCTGCCACCGATTCCGAGGATATGCGCGCCGAGATGGCCCGCTACATGCAGGTTAAACCCTGTCCGTCCTGTAAGGGACGGCGCCTGAAGCCCTCCAGCCTGGCTGTGTTACTGGGTGGTCGCAATATCGCCGATTTGGCAGCCCTGACCGTGGAAGAGGCCGGTCGCTTCTTTGGGCAGCTGACATTAACTCCCCGGGAGCAGCATATAGCCCGCCAGGTGTTAAAAGAGATCAGCGAAAGGCTCAGCTTTTTATATAATGTGGGTTTACAATACCTGACCCTGGACCGTGCGGCAGCCACCTTATCGGGTGGTGAAGCCCAGCGGATCAGGCTGGCCACCCAGATTGGCTCCGGTCTGACCGGGGTGATCTATATTCTTGATGAGCCAAGCATCGGCTTGCACCAGCGCGATAATGCCCGCCTGATTGTCACGTTGAAAGCGCTGCGGGATTTAGGCAATACAGTGCTGGTGGTTGAGCATGATGAAGAGACGATCAGGAGCGCCGATCACCTGGTGGACATCGGGCCGGGTGCCGGAGCCGGAGGCGGCGCGATCGTCGCCGAAGGCACCCTAGACGATATCATTGCTGCCCGGGAATCGATCACCGGGGACTATCTGGCCGGGAGGCGAATTGTGCCGCTGCCGGAGACCAGGCGGGATCCGAATCACCGTTGGCTCTGGATCCGTGGGGCCAGCGAACATAACCTGAAAAACATTGACGTGGGTATCCCGCTGGGGCTATTTGTCTGTGTGGCCGGGGTTTCCGGTTCCGGCAAGAGCACCCTGATTAACGAGATTCTGGCCCGGGCGCTGGCTCGCAAGCTGCACCGCTCACGGGAACAGTCCGGCGAGCATCAGGCTTTGGAAGGCGCGGAGCTGCTGGATAAGGTCATTGAAATCGACCAGTCCCCGATTGGCCGCACCCCTCGCTCCAACCCGGCTACGTACACCGGCCTGTTCGACGGTATCCGCGAGCTCTTTGCCAAAACGCAGGAATCGCGGCGCCGGGGCTATAAGCAGGGGCGGTTTAGCTTTAATGTTAAGGGCGGACGCTGTGAAGCCTGCCGCGGCGACGGGATCTTACGGATTGAGATGCACTTTCTGCCTGATGTTTATGTGCCCTGTGAAGTTTGCGGCGGGAAGCGCTACAACCGCGAAACCCTCGAGGTGCGCTACAAGGAGAAGAATATTGCCGAAGTGCTGGCGATGACGGTGGAAGAGGCGCTTGCATTTTTTACGGCGATTCCAAAGATCCAGCGCAAGCTGCAGCTGCTTTACGATGTAGGGCTCGGCTACATTCACCTTGGCCAGCCGGCAACCACTTTATCGGGCGGTGAAGCGCAGCGGGTTAAACTGGCCACGGAGCTGTCGCGACGCAGTAACGGCCGCAGTATCTATATCTTAGATGAGCCAACCACGGGGCTGCACCTCGATGATATCAGTAAACTGTTGATTATCTTAGACCGCCTGGTGGAAAGCGGCAACACGGTTGTGGTGATTGAGCACAATCTTGATGTCCTGAAGAGAGCTGACTATTTAATTGACTTAGGCCCTGAGGGCGGCGACGGCGGCGGCCTGGTTGTTGTTGCCGGCACTCCTGAGGCGGTGGCCGACTGTAAGCAATCCTATACCGGACAGTGGCTGGCCGGAGTGCTAAAAGCCAATCGGAAAAAGGTCAGGCGGAAAGCCGGCACCATCGGATCTTAAGAAGCCGCCGAGGATGATTAAGTGTTTGAAGAGCTGAAAAAAAAGGTTAGTCGCTTCCCCGATCTGCCGGGTGTTTACCTGCTCAAAGATCAGCAGGATCGGATTATCTATGTCGGTAAGGCCGGCTCGCTACGCAAACGGGTACGCTCGTACCTGACGGATAAAGTCGATTCCTCACCACGCTTGCGTTCGCTGCAGAACCAGCTTGTCGCTATCGATTACCTGGTTACTGATAGCGAAGTCGAAGCGCTGATCCTTGAGTGCAGCCTGATCAAGGAATACCGCCCCCGTTTTAATGTTAACCTGAAGGATGATAAGGATTACCCTTACCTGCTGATCACTCCGGAACTTTACCCGCGCCTGGAGTTGCTGCGCCTTTCGCAAAAAAGCTCGCGCAAAGCCTGTTTTGAAGCTTGTCCAGGGAAATTTGAGCGCCGCTTTGGCCCTTATACTGATGTGGGCGCAGTGCGTGACACCCTGCTTTTTCTTGGCTCTCTTTTCCCCCTGCGCCGCTGCCGCCAGCCACTGGATGGTAACCCGACAACAGAAAGGCCCTGTCTAAATTACCAGATGAAGCGCTGCATGGCGCCCTGTCGCGGTAAAGAGGCGGTTAGTCCGGAAGAATATGGGCAGCTGGTTCAGCAAATTGTCCTCTTCCTGGAGGGGCGACATGGCGAACTGGAAAAAGACCTAAAAAGGGAAATGGAAGAAGCGGCAGCCGCAGAGCAGTTTGAAAAGGCTGCAGCTCTCAGGGATCGCTACCTGGCCCTGCAACGGGTGGCCGGGCAACAGCAGAAGATGCTACTCACGGGAGGTAGCCCGGACCGCGACATCCTGGCGTTGGCCCGCAAGGAAAAAGATGCGGCAGTTCACCTCTTCCTGGTCCGGGATGGCAAGTTGCTTGGCCAGAAGCATTTTAGTCTGACCGGGACCGTAGATCTTGAAGACAAAGAAGTGCTGGCCTCCTTTGTAAAATCCTATTACAGCCGGGTCGATCAGCCACCCGCGGAAATCCTGCTCAGCGCTGAGCCGGCCGAGGCAGAACTGCTGGCTATGTGGCTGGGCGCCAAAGCCGGCTTGAAGGTTAAGCTGCAGTCGCCCAAAAGGGGCAGCCTGCGTAAGCTGGTTGAACTGGCGGAGAAAAATGCACTGTTGAAGTTAGAAGAAGAAGCGGAGCTGAGAATACGCCGTACTGAAGAACCACTGATCGAACTGGGCCGTCTACTGGGCACCGGTCGGCCTCCGGAACGGATCGAGGCCTACGATATTTCGCACTTACGCGGCGGCGCTGCTGTCGGGGCGCTGGTTGTTTTCAGAAACGGTGAAGCTGATAAAGATCAGTATCGTCGTTTTAATATAAAAAAAGCGGCGCCGGGAGATGATTATGCCGCCCTGGCTGAGGTACTACAGCGGCGGGCGCAGCGCGCCACAAAAGGGCCGCTGCCTGACCTGCTGTTAATCGATGGCGGCAAGGGTCAGTTAAGCGCAGTAAACGCAGCCCTGCGCGGCAGCCTGCTGGCAGAAGTATCGATTGCTGCCCTGGCCAAGGATCCGGACCGCCTCTACCTGGCCGGCTCTTCACTGCCGGTGCTGCTGCCGGCGGATAATCCCACCCTGCAGTTGCTGCAGCGGATCAGGAACGAGGTACACCGCTTTGCCGTAAGTGGCCACCGCACTCTTAAGAGCCGCAGCGCTATCTCTTCGCGGCTCGAAAATATCCCGGGGATTGGTCCGGCCAAGCGAGCGGCCCTGCTCGCAGCTTTTGGCAGCATTGAACGGGTGCGGCAAGCCGATATCGATGAGCTGATTAGGGTTCCGGGGATTACCCGCGCCCTGGCGGAAAAAATATATGCAACGGGTCACGCCGGGCTTAGCTGAATTAGGATCAGACCCGCCAGGAAAAACGGCCGGCTGCTATATGGTATAGTAGTACTGAGGTGTAATCTTTTATGAACTACCGACTCCTTGCTGTCGATCTTGACGATACTCTCCTCAACAACAGCTCTGTTATTTCAGACCGCAACAAAAAGGCGATTCATGGGGCAGTTGAGATGGGGGTCCAATTTTTAATCGTAACAGGCAGGATGTTTAAAACCAGTGTTGGATTTTTAGAAGAGCTGGGTTTTGAAGAAGACTGCCCCCTGATTAATTACCACGGCGCCCTGGTTAAAAGGGCTCGTAGCCGGGAAACGCTGCTGCACAAACCGATTCCCAACCAGATCGCCATTGCCGTGCTGGAGGAAGCAGAAAAGACCGATTACCACATCTCTGTCTTTCTCGAAGATCAACTCTACATCAGGGAAGAGAACGAACAGTCTCGCTATTACCAGTCATTTACCGGCATTGAGCTACAGCCTGTCGGCAGCCTCAGTGCTTTTTTAGACAGAAACGGCAGTTGTCCAACGAAAATGAGCATCATCCAACGAGATGGCACACTTGAAGGGATTGAGGAAATCCTGAGGGCAAATTTTGATAATCAACTGTCAATCCTGCAGTCAAGGCCGTTCTTTCTCGAAATAACAGACCGGCTTGCCACCAAAGGTCAGACCCTCAGCTGGTTTATTGAGCAACAGGGTATCAGGCCTGATCAGGTGATCGCCATCGGGGACGGTCCGAACGATATTGATATGCTTGCCTTTGCCGGACTCGGAGTGGCGGTGGCTAACGCCCGCCCGGAGGTGAAAGCGGCGGCCGATCTGGTGACCGCTTCAAACGAAGATGACGGTGTGGCAGAAATAATTGAGCACTATATTCTGAAGCGGGGGGAATAGCTGATGGACAGAACTGATGCGATCAGGCTGGTTTTAATAACCGGGCTTTCCGGAGCCGGCAAAAGCCATGCCCTCAACTGTTTTGAGGATCTCGGCTATTACTGTGTCGATAATATGCCGCCCACCCTGATCCCGAAGTTTGCTGATCTTTTCATCCAATCTGAAAACAAGAAGGTGGCCCTGGTCTGTGATTTGCGCGGAGCCGCTTTTTTCAACGATCTATTTGAGGCCCTGCAGGAGTTGGAAGGTCGTAACGTGGATTATGAGATTCTCTTTTTAGCAGCTTCAGATGAAACCCTGATTCACCGCTTCAAAGAGACCCGCCGCCGTCACCCCTTGGTAGAGTATAGCTTGCCAGAGGCGATCAGCAGGGAGAGGGAAGCTCTAAGCGGTTTGCGCGGAAAAGCGAGCAGAGAGATCGATACTACCTCCCTCAAACCATGGGAGTTAAAATCAAAAATTGTTGAAATCTATGAGCCCGGACAGCGCGATAAGAATATGCAAATTCACCTGCTCTCTTTCGGTTTTAAACACGGCTTGCCGCCGGAGTCAGACCTGGTTTTTGATGTTCGCTTTTTACCGAACCCGCACTATGTGGAAAATCTTAAACCGCTAACCGGGGAAGATCTGCAGGTCAGGGAGTATGTCTGGCAATGGTCAGAGACAGGCCGCTATTTTGACAAAGTTAAAGACCTGCTTGACTTTTCAATTCCCTTCTATATCAAGGAAGGAAAAACTAACCTTGTGATCAGTATTGGCTGCACTGGCGGAAAACATCGCTCGGTTGTGCTCGCAGAAGACTTGGGGAGGTTTCTGGGTTCCCGTTATAACGTGGTGGTAGAGCACCGCGATATCGGAAAATAGTAACTGGGAGGGGATCCCTTGTCTTTAACCAGGCAGGTTAAGGAAGAGCTGACCAGGCAGGAAGACGGGCCTGAATGCTGCAGTTCCTGGGAATTGAAAGCGATCTTAATTAAAAACGGCTATTATACCTTCAGGCAGAAAGACTATAGCCTGAGTATTATGGTCGATCACATATCAGTTGCCCGCCGTCTCTTTAACTTGTTGCGTAAGGCAGGAGTTGAATCACCGCTGATCTATAAGCGACAAGAAGTACGATTGCGCAGGAGTCAGTTTGTAGTTCAAGTATACGGCAGCGAACAGGTTGATGCACTGTTGATTTATCTAGACCTGAAAGAAGTAGGCCACTTTTTAGCCCTGTCTCGCCGTCAGGCGGCTATCCCGAAGCGAAGCTGCTGCCGCAGGGCTTTTTTAAAGGGTGCCTTTCTATCTGGTGGCAGTATCTCCGTTTCCAGGCGCTCAGGCTACCACCTGGAAATTAACTGTGGTAGCCCTGAAGATGCCGGGGTTTATCAGCAGCTGCTTCATTCTTATAAGCTGACGCCGTTGCTAAGAATCAGAAATGATCTAGCTTATCTCTACTTTAAAAATGCTGAGGCTGTTGCTGATTTACTGAGAATCATCGGTGCTGGCAACGCCCTGTTGCAGCTTGAAAGCCAGCGTGTGGTCAAGAGTATGCGCAACCGGGTAAACCGCCTGGTTAACTGTGAGACAGCCAATCTTGGCAAAGTGGTGGTTTCAGCCCAACAGCAGCTTGATCTAATTTCTGAGCTGGATCGCACCATCGGTCTGAACAATCTTTCCTCTTCGCTGAAGGATATTGCCCTGTTGCGCCGCCAATATCCCGAATCATCGTTTAAAGAGTTAGGCGAACTGTCAAGCCCTCCGTTGACAAAATCCGGCATTAGCCACCGCTTCCGGCAACTGGAGAAGATCAGCCGTAAAACCAGAAAATCCTGATCTAAGCAAATATCATGCCATTTAGACAACTTAAGGCAGGAATTACCCGGTCTTTTGTCGAAAAAACAGCTAGCCACCACAGCAGTTATGAAAAATAAATGCAGGAGCAGGTATTATGAAGATCGACTATAATCTGAAGCTTGAACAAAACCAAAAGCTGATCATCACGCCAGAACTGAAGCTGGCGATTACTCTTTTGCAGTACTCTTCGTTGGAGCTGATCGAGCATATTGAACAAGAGCTCCTTGAAAACCCCGTTTTGGAGATTCAGGATAACCCCGAGCCGGAAAAAGAGCCGGAGAAAGAATCAGAAAGTGTTGAGACGGTAGAAGCAGATGATGCAGCTGCAGCCGGTTCTACTGATGATCTGCCCTGGGATGAATATTTCCGCGATATGGATCTTGACAGCAGCTATTATACTCCGGTTCGTTCGCGGGAGGCTGCGGAACTGCAGCCAACAGTGGAAAACTGCGCTGGGCTGTCCGGCTCCA
>Ga0194126_10002240_pt1 | contig 31626 bp, 28 predicted proteins | sample TA2KigC150mmetaG_FD_148641 | JGI IMG/M metagenome (GOLD analysis project Ga0194126, IMG submission 148641) | Freshwater microbial communities from Lake Tanganyika, Tanzania - TA2015035 Kigoma Deep Cast 150m | ecosystem: Environmental > Aquatic > Freshwater > Lake | place: Tanzania: Lake... | reverse complement strand
CCATCGTGGGCCTGGCCTCCGCACCCCTGGTAGCTTACAGCCCCGCTAAAAGTGCCGTCATCATGCTGACGAAAATCCTGGCTACAGAATGGGGAAGATTCAATGTCCGCGTGAATGCCATCGCCCCCGGCTATACTCTCACCCCGCTCCTAAAAGGAATGATTGAGCGGGGCGAAAGGAACCCGGAAATGATCCTGAAAAGAACCCCCATGGGCAGGATGGTCGAGCCGGAAGATATAGCCAACGCCGCCCTTTTTCTGGCCTCAGATAAAGCCCGATGCATAACGGGTATTACTCTGCCGGTAGATGCCGGATTTTTAGCCGATGGAGCCTGGACCGCTTATGGAGGATACGAAAGGTAAAAATTATGGTGATTCTGCAAACAGAAAATTTAAAAAAGGCCTTTGGCGGACTGCAGGCGGTAAATAAGGTCAACTTGACGATTGCCAAAGGAGAATTAAGCTCCATCATCGGGCCCAACGGGGCGGGAAAAACGACGCTTTTCAACCTGATCACCGGCTACCTTCCAGCGGATTCCGGGAAGATAATTTTCAAAGGCGAGAATATCTTCGGTCTTCCCCACTATAAAATTGTGCGGAAAGGAATCGGCCGTTCCTTTCAAAGAACCACCATCTTTCCTTCTTTGACGTTGTTTGAAAACGTCCGGGCCGCCATCCTTTCCCACAAAAAAAAGAATTTCAAGTTTTTCACCGACAGCAATAGCCTGGAGGATGTCAACGAAGCCACCTTCCAGATCCTGGAAAGTCTCAATCTGCCGGATAAGGCCCACCTTATAAGCAGTACCCTGGCCCATGGGGATCAAAAACTCCTTGATATTGGCATTGCCCTGGCGCTGGAGCCGGATCTGCTTCTTCTCGATGAACCCACAGCCGGGATGTCGCCCGAGGAGAGGTGGAACACCGTGGCCATGATTCAGAAGTTATGGAAGACCAGAAATATGACCGTGGTCTTCATTGAACATGACATGGACATGGTATTTTCCATCTCGCAACAAATCCGGGTATTGCATTACGGCGAAATTATTGCCGAGGGGCAGCCGGAAGAAATCTCCAATAATCGGGCCGTAATCGAGGCTTATCTGGGAGAGGAAATGGTTTAATGATCATCTCCAAATTAGTTGAGGGTCAAAGAGCTGGTATATTTAAAGTGCCCTGTGATTTCAAGGGCCCGGAAGAAAAGTCATCTTGCTGGCAATCATGAGGCAAATATCTCTCCCTAACTGTGGCGAGGGGGTTCTGCTATTTCTCCGAAGCTTTCTTATCCCGCCCCCGCTCCGCTTTGCGGATGGCCAGCAGGGAGTTTATGGAAAGCGGATATCCCGCCGATGCTTGCGGCGCAATCTGCCTTTTCTTCCGGGCCCTCGGCAAGCTTTCATTAAAAATTTGATCAACTAATTTGGAGATGATCCTGATTTTAAAAATGCCAGATGGCCGGGAGGGAAGATGATTTTAGAGGTTGCGCAAATCAATACTTTTTACGGTTCAAGTCATATCCTTTTTGATGTCTCCTTAGAGATAACGGAAGGAGAAATAGTAGTCCTTCTGGGAAGGAATGGCGCCGGCAAAAGCACCACCCTAAAAACCATTATGGGTTTGGTCCATCCCCGCTCCGGGAAGATCACTTTTAAAGGACTGCGGGTGGATGGACTTCCTTCTTATAAAATAGCCCGCAGGGGCATGGGATTTGTCCCGGAGGATCGGATTATTTTCCCCGATCTTACGGTAAGGGAGAATTTGGAAATCGCTTTGAAAAAGACGGCAAAGGGAAAAGGTTTCTGGACGATCCAGAAAATTTTCGGTTTCTTTCCCGTGTTGGAAAAATTTCAAAGCCGGGAAGGAGGAACTTTAAGCGGGGGGGAGCAGCAGATGCTTACCGTTGCTAGGACATTAATGGGCAACCCGGAACTTCTTCTTCTCGACGAGCCTGTTGAAGGACTGGCCCCTCTGGTAGTAAAAATGTTAGGGGAAATCATCAAACAGATCAAAGACCAGGGAATTACCCTTCTCTTTTCCGAACAAAACGTGAAATTTTCCTTAAAAATAGCCCAGAAAGTTTACATAATCGATAAAGGCATGACCCGGTATCAAGGAAGCGTTGAGGAATTGAGAGAGAATGAAGAGATAAAAAAGAAATACCTGGCGGTATGAAGAAGAATCGTCCAGGGGCAACCAGCTGGTTGCCCCCACAAATGGGATTAAGAGATCACTCCGCTCTTCGCCATGAATACTTTCCTTCGTCGTTCTCTATAATTTTAAATTTCCTCATTGGGTGGCCTTGAAATGGAAAGACTGTTCCAGCCCATTTCGATCAATTCTCTAAAACTCAAGAACCGGATTTTAATGCCAACTCTCGACCCCGGATTCGCCGGAGAGGGAGGGAAAGTCAACCAAAGATTGATCGATTATTTTGTCCGGAGGGCTAGGGGCGGGGTGTCATTTATCATGGTGGGACCAGCCGTTTTTGACCCCAGGGGAGTGGGAGGAACCTTTGAATACCGGATTTATCGGGATGGAATTTTAAAGGGTCTGGCCCCCTTGGTGGATGCCATCCACCGCTATGGGGTTCTGGTGGGTTTGCAACTGCATCATGCCGGAAGGCAGGCTAACCCGCTACTTATTGAAGGTTCTGCGGTTGCCCCTTCAGCCATACCCTGTCCGGTGCGTAAGACGACTCCCCGGACCTTGACGATCCCGGAGATCGAAGAGATCGTGCTGCAGTACGGAACCTATGCCCGCAAAATAAAGGAGGCTGGTTTCGATGCCGTGGAGATCCATGGCTCCCACGGGTACCTGATCGCTGAGTTTCTTTCCCCCTTGGCCAACAGCCGCACCGACCAGTATGGAGAAAGCCTGGTGAATAGAACCCGCTTTGCCCAGGAAGTGATCCGAGAGGTGAGAAGAAGCGTCGGGAATCGCTTTCCCGTTTTCTTCAGAATTGCCGGAGAAGAACATGTGCCTGGAGGTCTGACGAAAGAAGAAACCCCGCTCATCGCCAAGCTTGCGGAAGAGGCGGGGGTGGATGCGATCGATGTTTCCGCCGGAAATTACCAGACAGCCGAGTGGATCGTTCCCCCCATGACCCTTCCCCAGGGATGTAATATTCCCGCGGCGGAGGCGATTAAACAAAAAGTTAAAATCCCGGTCGTGGTAGCCGGAAGAATCAACGAGCCTGAATTGGCTGAGCAGATTTTGCAGGAAGGGAAGGCTGACATCGTCGCTATAGCCCGGGGCCTGGTGGCCGATCCCGACTTACCGTTGAAAGTCCAGAAGGGAAAGCTGGAGGAAATTCGGCGATGTATTGCCTGCAACGTCTGTATCGACAGACTCTTCCAGGAAAAGGACATTGTTTGCACCGTCAACCCGGAAGCGGGGCGCGAGGCAGAATTTGAATTGAAGCCTACCTTTGCTCGCAAAAGGGTGATGGTGATCGGGGGCGGCCCGGCCGGGATGGAGGCTGCGCGGGTAGCCAAATTGAGGGGCCACCAAGTAAGCATTTTTGAAGAGAAAAGTCGATTGGGGGGCCGGATCGAGGCTGCTTTCCAAACCTCGTTTAAGAGGGAGCTCATGGATATCGTTCGATATTATGAAGCTGTCTTGAAGGCCCTTGACGTGGAAATAAGGCTGGCGACGAAGGTGACCACGGATCTGGCAGTGGCATGGAAGCCTGATGTAGTTGTAATTGCCACTGGTTCCATTCCCCTAACTCCTCCCATCCCTGGTGTCCACTTCCCGCATGTGGTTCAGGCCTTGCCCGTCCTTCTTCAAGAGAAAAAAGTCGAAGGCCGGGTGGCCATAATCGGCGGTGGAACCGTGGGCTGCGAGGTGGCCACGTTTCTGGCAGAAAGGGGAGCGCAAGTTACGATTATCGAGATGCTCTCTTATGTGGCTAATGGAATCCCCCGCTTGTTGGGGAAAATGATGAAGGACACGATGAAAAACCTTGGCGTCCGCACCCTCGTTAATCGCAAGGTGCTAGAAATCAAAGAGGGCAAAGTCATCTTTGAAGATAGCGGGAATGTAGCCTCCCTGGCCGTTGATTGGGTCGTTTTGGCAGTAGGAGCTACGCCCAGAGACGATCTGGTCAATTCTCTGAAAGAATTATTTCAGGAGACCTATCAAATAGGTGACTGCCTTGAGCCGCGAAAAGCGCTCGAAGCCATTTATGAAGGGGCAAAGGTGGGCAACCAATTATGAGGGGCAAAGGATAAGAAGAGAAGAGCAAAAGGGAAAGATTCATTTTAAGCTCGATTCTTGAGAGAAAAAACACCTAAGAGGGGGTGCGATTATGTTCCAGACGATGCGGTTTCGGACGCCGGTGATTATTTTGGGAATGAATGCGGTAAACCTGATTGGAGAAGAGATAAAAAAAATAGGAGGGAAGAACGTTTTCATCATCACAGACCGGGGCGTGGTGCAAGCTGGAATATTGGAAAAAATATTGGAGCCTCTTAGAAATGAGCAGATAAACTTTGACGTGTTCGATCAGGTGGAACCGGAGCCTCCCCTGGAAAACCTAATGGAGGCTTTCCGCAAAGCCAAGTCCTGCAAGGTGGATCTTTTTATTGCCCTGGGGGGCGGTAGTTCCATGGATATGACCAAAGTGGTCTCGGCCTTGATGGTGCAGGAGGCGGATGTGCGTGAACTTTTCGGGGTGGAGAAGGTGACCAAGCCCGGATTGCCCACCATCATGGTGCCCACGACCTCCGGCACAGGTTCAGAAGTAACCCGCATGGCCGTCTTCACGGATAAAGCGGAGAACCTGAAGAAGGTTGTATCCAGCCATGCTATTACAGCCAATGTGGCCATCGTGGATCCGATGCTGACGGTAACGATGCCACCGAAAGTGACCGCTTCTACAGGGATTGACGCCTTTATTCACGCGGTGGAGTCTTATGTGGCCATAAACGCTTCCCCTATAACCGACCCGATAGCCCTGGAGGCTACCCGCCTGATCGCCGAAAACCTGGGCCCTGCAGTTGCCAATGGCCAGGACCTGAGAGCCCGGTATAACATGTCCATGGGCAGCCTGATGGCTGGGGTTACTTTGAACAATGCCGGGGTGGGAGCCGTCCATGCCCTGGCCTATCCGGTGGGAGCGGAATACCATGTGCCCCATGGCGTGGCCAACGTGGTGACCTTTGCGGCGACTATGGAATATATATCTATCGCCAATATCCCTAAATTCGTTAATCTGGCCAAAGCCATGGGGGAGCCGGTTTATGGGATTTCTTCGCGGGAGGCAGCTACCCGAGGTATCAAGGCCATGCAGGAATTAGCGGAGAAAGCGGGACTTCCTTGCCGCTTAAGAGATATTGGGGCCAGGCCGGATAAAATTCCGGCGATGGCCATAGCTGCCTTCAGGGAAAAAAGGCTTTTGGGGAACACGCCCAGGCAGCTTGCCGAAGAAGATATTCGAAAAATTTTTGAAAATTCTTTTTAAGGTGTCAATTTAGCAATTTGGAAAAGTGAAGGTGGGCAAGATTTGCAAAGCATTCAAAAAAAGCCATCTTGTGGGACGTACAATCTTTAGGTAAATCCGCAGGCCAAGTAAAAAATTGACAGGATTTTTTTGCTCCCTATAATACAGTTCGAATAGACTTTCCGATTATATTTTCCACGAAGAAAGGAAGGAGCCTGGGAAGGGAGGTGATGCTTGAGAAAAAGAGACCGCTAAGGTAAAGAAAGAAGGAATATTAATCTCAGGGTAACTCAGGCAAATTCATCTTACAAGGAGGATTAAAGATGGCAAAAGAAACAAAAGGAGTGGACATAACTAGTTGGCAATGGCCCAAAATCGAAAATTATTGGGGCCGGCGTCCTTATGGGACCCAGAGCGTGGACTGGGAAGAACGAATCAATATGGACCGGATGCGCCAGTACAAATTGAATCGCATGAAGGAAATGCTGAAGAAACATGATTGCGGCGCAATCCTGGCGATCGGCGAATGGAATATGCGCTATATCACTTCCACCTGGAACGCGTATTGGACGACTCCTTCATCGGGCCTGCGTTACGCTATGCTGCCGGCGACGGCCAAAGGAGCCATTCTTTATGAGCAGGGTGAGATCGGCTTCCAGGCCAAGCAGATTGCCCCCTGGCTGGACAAAGTCAAAGTCGCCATCACTGGCGCAGGCTGGATCGGCCGCACGATGGGCGCCAGAGCTTCCATCCAGCAGCGGGACAAGATGGTCAAGCAGATTATGGATGACCTCAAGGAATACGGAGTGGCCAAGGAACGGTTGGCTTTGGACACCTGGGACCCGGGACTGGTGGAAGCTTTCACCGCTGCCGGAGTCACGCTGGTTCCAGCTCTGGACATGATGCTGGAAGCCCGGATGATCAAAAACGAGGATGAAGTGAATTGTCTGCGTACATGTTCCGCGATCGGGGACGCCATGTTTGCCAAGATAGCGGCAAACCTAAGACCAGGCATCAAAGAATCAGAACTATGTGGCATGGCTCACGAAGTGGCTTATAGACTCGGGGCCCGGGTCTACTCAGGCATTTTTGTCACATCCGGGCCTTTTGCATGGCCCAACCCGCGGGATGAATCTGACCGCATGATTTGCCCTGGCGATATCGTGTACGCGGATGTCTACAACACTTCTTACGTGGGATACAAGATTTGCTACTATCGGACCTTCAGCTGCGGCAAAGCATCACAGAAAGCCAAAGATGACTATAAGAAGTCCGTTGACTGGCTCTATGACGCTATCCGGCTCATCAAACCAGGGGTGACTACGAAGGAATTAGCGGAGAAGTGGCCGCCAGGACCGGAGATCTGGAAAGATATTCACATTGTCGCCGAGGACCAGACCGCCGGATCGAACTGGGGGCACGGCATCGGCCTGACGCTCTATGAATACCCCATCATCTGGCGTGAGACCTCCCTCTATGATCCCATCACACTTGAAAAAGGCATGACCTTTGCCATTGAAACCCAACACGGTACTCCAGGCAGTCATGGCGTTCGCATGGAGGAGATGGTCCACGTTACCGAGAACGGCTATGAAATCATGAGCAAGTGGCCCATCGAGGAGATTACGGAGGTACCACTTTTTTAATCGGGGTAAATAGAAGAACTCTCCCCTTAAGGGATTGGAAGCTAAATAAATAGAGCGGAAGAGGGGAGAGCTTTCCCAGAGATGTTGTTTGACAAAGAAGGTAAGAAGGTATAGAAATAAGGCGGGGGTCGAAAACAAATTTGATTTTGGAAAGGGGGGATGACAGGGAAGATACAGACGCTTTAAAGAAAAGGCCCATGGCTAATTTAGGGAGGTCATGAGCCCATACAGTTCCGGGTATCCCTTCGTTCATCTGGTTATTTCAAGCGATGTTTCCAAAATTTCAAACCCAAGGAGGAGGGAAAAATGAAAAGCAAGATGAAAGGGGCAATAATCGTTGGGATCGTGATGGGTCTTATGTTATTGGGGTGGGCCGATTCCGTGCAGGCAAGCAGTAAAAAATACAAATTCCGATTTACCTCCGGCTATTCACCAACCGCCATCGATATGGTAGCCATCGGGAAGATTTTGAAAGACATAAGCGAGCGAAGCGGCGGAGCCGTGACTTTTGAGACCTTCTGGGGCGGCTCATTGGGCAAGGTATTAGAGCACCTTGACCTGATCGGCAAAAGAACGGCAGATATCGGGGAGGCTCCCCTGGGGGCATGGCCGGCGAGACTTCCTCTTTTTGGCTTCGAGTATGCTTTCCCTTTTGGCCCGCCAGACCCGGAGGTGGTCACGAAATGCATGTATACCATGCTGTCTGAGTTTCCGGAATTCGACAAACAATTAAGAGACAACAACGTATTTTTGGTCGCCATTCTCCCCTGGGATACATACCATGGGAGCTCTCGGGACCAGATGAAAAGCCTCAAAGACCTAAAAGGGAAAAAGGTTGGGCTCTGGGGCGTCTATTTCCCGAAATGGATAGAGGCGATGGGAGGCATAGGGGTGCCCCGGCCCATGGTGGAAAGCTATATGATGATGAAGACGGGGGTCCTGGATATGAGTTTAGAACCCGTCGACGTAACCTTGACGCATAAACACTTTGAAGTGGCCAAGCATTTCTTCTTCCTGAATTCGGGGGCTTTTACGCCCAAGTACGTGCTCATGAATTTGGATGCCTGGAAAGAGCTGACCCCGGAGTTGCAGAAGCTATTTCTGGAAGTGGCGAGGAAAAACTCCCTGGAGTTTGCCGCGGAACTCAGGGAGAACCGGAAGAAAATCATCGATCAATTGCTAAAAGAGAAGAAAATGTTAACTTCTTACGAACCCACCGCCGAAGAAAGAAGTTCGTGGGCGGCGGCGATGCCGGATTTACCGGCAGAATGGGCGAAATCGATGGAAGGGAAAGGACTTCCCGGATGGAAAGCCCTCGATCGCTGGATGAAATTGACCTCCGACGCGGGGCACAAATGGCCTCGCGCTTGGGGTAAGCGGTAAAAAAATTACCTGTCGGTTCCTGCCTTCGCCCTACTCAGGCGGAGGCAGGACAAATAATGGGATGCTAAGGAGAAAAAGCCGTGTTTGATACCATTTTTGACAGAATCGAAAAAGCCAGCCATAGAGTGAATCGGATATTCGCCTTGGCCGTGTGCGGGTTTAGCCTTATTTTCATTACCTTCATGGTCTGCACGGAGGCGCTGGCGAGGAATTTTTTTAAATTCTCCTTTCTGGGGACCCAGGAACTTTCTCAGATTATCGTCACCTGGGTTGTTTTTCCCGCTTTGGCCTTCGCTTTGATTAACGGCACCCATGTGCGCGTAACTCTAATGACCCGCCTTTTGCGCCCAGGCCTTCGGGCAGGATGCGAGATATTTTCTTATCTGGTGGGCCTGATTTTTTTTGCTTGTTTCTCCTATTATGCCTGGCCTTATTTTTGGCAGTCCTGGAAGATTAAGGAATTCCCCATGGCCCCTGTGGAGCTGCCTTTATGGCTGGCCAAGCTGGCGATGCCCATCGGTACCACTCTATTTTCCATACAATTTTTAATCTTTTTGATCCGAACATTATATCCATCCCGCCCCGAGAAATAAGAGGAGAAAATCGCCATGGATCCGATCTGGATTGGTTTTTGGGGAATCGTAGCTCTGTTTATCTTACTTGCCACGGGGATGCACATCGCCTTAGCCATGGTCCTCGTCGGGGCTGTCGGGGCGGCATCCATCTTGGGAATACGACCGACCATCCATCATCTGTTGGGAGAAGTTTTCTATTCCGTTTGCAGGTGGGACCTGATTGTACTCCCTATGTTCATCTTCGTGGGTTTGCTGGCCGGAGCAGCCGGGCTGAGTAAGAACATCTATTACGTCCTAAGCTTATGGCTGAGGCGGGTCAAGGGCGGGTTGGGAATTGCTTCCGTAGCGAGTTGTGCGGCCTTTGGGACGGTTTGTGGTTCGTCTTTGGTCACGGCCGCGGTTTTTGCCAAAACCAGCGCGCCGGAAATGAGACGTTATGGGTATGAAAAAAGACTGACCTACGGGTTAATTTCCGCGGCCGGGGCCATTGGCATGCTTATCCCCCCAAGCATCCTGATCGTCATGTATGGCATATTCTCCCAGGAATCGATGGGTAAGCTGCTGATCGCCGGAATAACCCCCGGCCTCCTGTTGACCCTTTTTTTCAGCATCGCCATCGTTCTTATCATTCTAATAAGGCCGTCATCGGTGCAACCCCCCAAGGTCGTACGGGTAGAAGAAATAACCTGGCGCCTCCGAATCTCTTCCCTGGTCCTGTTATGGCCTGTTTATGCGGTAGCTCTCATCATCATCGGGGGGATCTATTCGGGTTTTTTCTCCCCCGAAGAGGCCGGAGCAATTTCCGTCGCCCTTATTTTTTTCATCGTCATGTCAAGTAAGGAGGGGCGGGAACGTCTCCCCTCGGCCTTAACCGATGCGGCTTCAATTGCGGCGATGATCTACTTTTTATTCATCGGGGCGACGATGTTTGGCCGATTTTTAATGCTCTCCGGAATAGTACCCAAGGCGCTGGAGACGGTCATTGGCTGGAATTTGTCCCACCTACATTTCGTTATTGCCATGGCGATTATCTATCTCATCCTGGGGTGTTTCCTAGATTCCATCTCCATGCTGGCCATCACCATGCCCATTGTTTATCCCGTGGTCCAGGCCATGAAAATCGACCCCATGTGGTACGCGGTGGTGGTCATCATGGCCATCGAGTGTGGACTGATTACCCCGCCCGTTGGACTAAATGTTTACGGGGTCAAGGGGGTTGCTGAATCCGATGTGACCCTGGAAGATATCTTCATAGGCGGCTGGCCGTTTTTCATCGCCATGGTCCTGCTTCTGGTCCTTTTAATATCCTTTCCGCAACTATGTACGTTCCTCCCCAATTTGCTAATGAAATAAATTAAGGATCTCTCGGGGGTTCAACGGCATTAACAAGTTTATGGCCTTCAGAGGTTTTATCGGCACTTTGAATGGATTTGAAAGTTCAGATAAATCAAGTTTTCGAAAGGACGGAGGTTAGGCGCTTAGCGCCTCATTAATACAAACATGTTTGTAAGAAGGAAACTTCTTGGCACCAGAAAATCCCCCCATCCCCCCCTTTAAAAAAGGGGGGTTAGGGGGGATTTGAAGCATTTTGGCTGCCCGCTTGAGGCGGGCCACTTTTTCCGCGCAAGGTCGCGGAAAAAGCATAGTCCCTTTCAAATGAAGTTGTGCACAAAATGGCGACAAAGTTGTTCTGGATTTGGAAACATTCTAAATTCCAAGCACGAAATCCGAAACAAGCATGAATTTTCAAAATACAAATTATCCAAACAAAAAAGTTTTGAATTTTGAATTTGTTTAGGATTTCGATATTCGGATTTTAAATTAGCCACAGAGGGCAGAGAGTTTAAAAACCCCGATTCGGAATAAGTAAAGAATACACGTTAAGTGCCCAATATTAATGAAGATGCTAAAAGGTGCCAAAAAGGAAATTCCTATACAATCAAGTTTTAAGTATTCCTGTTTGGTTCTGGCTACGCCGGATTAGGTAGAGGGGACGGTTTCAGAATTTTCATTAACCCAAAAGGAGGAAAGGATTATGGTAAAGGATCTATCATTTATTGGTCGATCCTATAAAGAGATTTCTGTGAAGCAATTTGAAGTCTGGCGAAGTTTTGGGAATTGAAGGGGAGTAAGTGTCTTGAACGACAAATCGAAGCCCGTTCTGGAATGCAAAAACATTGTTAAGAAGTTTCCGGGTGTTTTGGCACTAAAGGGAATAAACGTAGATCTCCATGCGGGAGAAGTCCATGTCCTGTTCGGCGCGAAGGGGGCGGGGAAATCAACCCTCCGCTCGACGCGGAGATCGATGATTATATGAAGCAAGGGTGGGTTTCGGCTACGATGATGAATGATCACACCGAAATGGCCCGCGAAGCGCTTCGCATGGTCATTAAACAGATTAAAGGGGAACTCAAACCTCCCCTCCCCGTTCTGACCGATCACTATCTCTTAGATCAAACGACTCTCGAAAAATTCGATACCACGAGTACCATGTATCCCAAGGAGTGGCGGAAGGAGGTGGACAGAGGAAGGTATTTTTCTATTTTCGGGACTGCCTAGCTTTGTGCAGGTCCGCCCCGGGACGTCCATATTCTTTTTGGGTTCGAGTTACTCAATCAGCAGAAAGAGAGGTATATGAAAATTATGGATCGATATAGGGTAAGTGTCAAAGATATCAAGCCGGCCCCGGCGGCAAAGAGTTCGATCGGGTTCTCCAATATGGATATTCGGTTTCTCATCACGGATCAGACCGTAGGGGCGACGGAACTTTCCCTCTTCCGTACCGTCTTCCCCCCGGGTTATGCAGCCCACCAGAAACATATCCATGTCGACATGGAGGAAGTGGTGTTCGGTATAAGAGGCCGGGGCTGTGTGGGAATTGAGGGGCCGGATGGGAAAGGCGACGAGTATGAAGTATTGCCGGGAGTGGCTGTTTTCATTCCCAAGAATTACGTTCATTGGTTCCGTAACCTCAATCCGGACCAGGAAGTGGAAATTTGCGGGGTCTATTCCGCACCCAACGCCGGAGAATATAAACCGGAAGATTACAAATATTTGGGAGAGATAACCGGAAAGGACAAGAAGTTGAAATAGGGGACGAATTCGTCGTTTCCATTCCTGAAGGAGAAAATCTAACGCCCCGAAAGGAGGGTATCAACGAGCAAAGCAGAAGACCTTGAAATCAGAAATTCGGGATTGGATCACAGTTATATTAAGTATCCTCACCACTGGTCCCCCAGGCGGCTTTACAGTATGACCGGAGCGGACTGGGAGGGGAGAATCAATTTTAACCGGATGCGTAAGGAAAGGCTTGCCCGAGCGAAAGAGGCGATGGCGAAATTTGACTTAGGGGCCATGATTTTGTATCACGGTGCGAATGTGAGATATGTGACCGGTATTTACCAGGGGATGTGGAAATACAGCATCTTTATTCGATATGCGGTGTTATGTCGAGATAGTGAGCCTGTATTATTTGAAACCGTGGGGTCGGACATGGAGTGCGCCAAGCTTGATTCTCCCTGGATGTCCGGAAGGATTCGGCCGGCGATTACCTGGACATGGTCCGAAGGAGCAACCGAACGCCAGGTCAAAAACATGGTCGCGGGTGTGGTGGAACTATTGAAGGAGAGGAAGGTTTTTGGGGAGAAAATAGGTGTGGATATCATGGACATGTGGGTTCACGCGGCGTTTCAAGAAGCGGGCGTGCAGTTGGTGAACGCTTGGCCGGCGATGTCGCAGGCGCGCATGATCAAGACCGTGGATGAGCTGGAATGCTGCAAATACTCGGCGGCGATTGCCGATGGGTGTCTGGATATGATTCGCAATGACTGGCTGGCGCGGCCGGGGTTGACGGAGAGCCAGCTCGCGGGGAACATCATAAAGTATTTTACCGATCGGGGGTTTGAGGAGGGGCAAGCCCATTGTGTGGCCTCGGGGGGGAATACAAATCCCTACCGTCGATGGTGGTCGGATAAACCCGTTCGCAGGGGAGATCTGGTGATCACGGATATTGGTGGGAGAGGTCCGGGCGGAGGGTATTATGTGGATGTCACCCGGACGTTTATCTGTGGAGATGCCGATCCGACCTCTGAAGAGAAGAAACTCTACAAAGAGACGTTAGACTCGATGAATGCGGCGATATCCGAGGCACGGCCTGGAAAGACAACCGCCGATTCAGCTAAACATTTTCCCGTTTATGACGATGACATCTACAAAACATGCAGCCTCTTCCAATTTGGCCACAGTATAGGGTTAACCCTCTATGAAGGGATGTGGATTTCGAGAGGATTTTCGTTAGATTATCCCGCAGAGTATAAGCAGAATATGTATATGGCCATTGAGACCTACAGCGGAAAACCCAGTTTAGAGCAAGCGGTCCGCCTGGAACAAAATGTAGTAATCACCGATAAAGGCCCGGTTTTGTTTACCCTCTTTCCCTTCGAAGAAAAGTTCCTGGAGTAAAAGTAAAAAATAGAGCGCCTGAAATCCCTGTGAAAAGCCTTCACCTCTCCGTGAGATGAGGGCTTCTTTTCAAACCTCGAGGACAGCTAATGAACGCTGGATCATTCCCATGACGGGAATGTTTTAAGAAGGACCGTCCATTGCCACGGTGGGCAAAATTGCCAATTTTCTTGGGAAAAAGACGAGCTTTTCCCTCGACCATATGATCGATCGGCAACCGGGCAGGTCGTCTGTCGTTAGGAAGACCGAACGCACTATTCTCTCCAGCAGGGATAGCAAGAACCACAATGAGTTGCTGAATCCCAAATTGAAAGATGCCACGGTGTCGATGTTTCATCGCGCGAAGCCATAATGGTCTCAGGCGCGAAGTCCTAAAGGGTGGAGGTAAAGGTGAAATGAATGTGGGTCAGGAGGAAATGGTTCGAAGTTTAAGGGAGATGGTGGGAGAAGATTATGTGAACACGGATGTGTTTGAAAGAATAAATTATGCTGATACCTCATTGCCATATGACGTTGAGGAGGAAGATTTACCAGATGTGGTAGTCCATCCTGGCAACGCCCATGAGGTAGCTGAGGTAGTGAAGTATGCTAATCGGGAAAAGATACCGGTGACAACTTACGGTTCAGGTACTTCACTAATCTTTGGTACGAAGCCCAAACATCGAGGTATCACACTAAGTACCAAGAGGTTAAATTTCTTCCAAATCGAGGAGGACTTCCAATGGTTTGAGTGTGGTGCCGGGGTTACGATTGCCCACATTACAGGAGAGCTTGAAAAAAGAGGTTATTGTCTTCCTATTAATGTGGGGAGCCGACTTCAAGCCACGATTGGGGGAGCGGTGAGCGTGAATACCTGTGGACATTTGATGGACTATATTTACGGTAAACCTGTGTCGAATGTGTTGAGTGTTGAGATTGTTTTGCCCACAGGGGAAATAATACAAACGGGTTCAAAGTCCATAAGGCGCGCGACCGGATGGGACTTGATGCGTCTCTTTGTAGGGGCGGAGGGAATATTGGGAGTGATTACAAGGATTAGGATGGCCTTTTATCCCAAGCCTGAAACCGTCGATACAGTTGCTTTTTTCAAAACTGCGGAAGAAATAGGGCACGCCTTTGCGTTAATGTTCAAGAAAAAGTTACCTCCAATATTGGATGGCGAGTTTGTATCGGAGAAATGCTGTAAAGTGGGGTACGAAGCATACGGTTTGGATTTCCCGGAAGGGGCCATGGCCGTCACGCAATCCATGGGAAGGACAAAAGAAGATGCCCTAAACAATGCAAAACAGGTGGCGGACTTTTTGAGGAGAGCAGGGGCGATAGAATCATTTGTATTAGAAGATGCGAAAATCAGAGGGCAAGTCTGGGGAGTCAGGGAAAACGCTATGCGGTGGGGGAAAGAGAAGGGATTAAAGGGATACTTGGCGATAGAGGTCAACCCGCCCCTCCCCTTTTTGCCTCGAGCGATACGTGAACTGAATCATATTACCGAAGGTCGGAACGATTTGATTGGTGGGACAGAAGCTTATCTCTATGGACATATCGGTGCCAGTTCGCTTCATTGTCTTTTTGCTTTTCCTTACGCCTGGTCAAGGGAGAAAATGAAACAGGTTGTGAGAGACATTTGGAATTTGGAAAAGGACCTGAACATTAAATATGATGGTGTGGGAGGGGATTGGGGTCAGCTGCCCTACCGTGTTCCCTTTTACAGGGAAAAATATGGAGAAACGAGTTACGGGATTATCAAGAAAGTGAAGCAACTACTTGATCCGAACAATATTCTTAATCGGGGCAACTTAGAAGGAGAGGAATGATGAAAGATGAAATAAGAAAAGAGGAAAAGCTTGATAAGAGCTTAGAAACCTCTTTGATGGATTCCCTGGTTTCGTGTGAGAAGTGTCACCTGTGCAATACGGACTGTCCAGTTTGTGACCATCGGGTCACCCATGGGCCGGTCGGGATCAACAGAGCTATCTACTATGGAATGAAATGGAATCAATTCACCAAAGAGTTGAGAGACCTGGTTTATTCCTGCACCACGTGTGCACGCTGTGTAGCCACATGCAAGCAGGTATCAAGAGCTCTGCCGCTCGTTGAGATTTTCGAAAAAGCAAGGGAATTGCTCCTTGTCGAAAAAATGATAGGCCCCATGCCTGATCAGCGTAATGTTTTGAAAAACATCTACAGGAGGGGAAATCCTTGGGGTTGTCCTCCGCAAGAAAGAACAAAGTGGGCTGAGGGCTTGGATGTTTTCTACGCTTCAAAAAAGAATAATGTGGAGACTCTTTACTATGTGGGTTGTGCAACTTCCTACGATCCACAAAGTCAGAAAATAGCCAAGAATTTGAGTAAAATTCTCAAACGGGCAGGGATTGATTTTGGTATCTTGGAAAATGAACAATGCAGCGGAAGTGAAGCTAAAAGGATGGGTGAGAAGGGGCTCTTTGAACATCTTGCGGAAACCAACATGAAGATGTTTGAAGAAGCCGGAATTCGTCACATTGTTACAGGTGATCCTCATAGTTTTTACAGCTTTTCACAGGAATATCCTAACAGGACAAATGGATTAAAGGTTGAACATTACACGCAATTTCTTAACAGGCTTATTGACGAAATGAAACTTACCCTTTCAATGAGGGTACCAAAAAAAGTGACCTATCATGATCCTTGTTATTTGGGAAGAAAAAGTGAAGTGTTCGAGGAGCCAAGAAAACTGATAAAGAGAATTCCCGGGGTCGAGTTTGTGGAAATGGAAAAGTGCAAGGAGAATAGTGACTGCTGTGGTATGGGGGGAGGCCGGATGTGGATGGAACCGCCCAAGGGTTTGGTTTCATCGCATGTCATTGCGGAAAAGAGAGTGAAGCAGGCCTTCGATACAGCAGCTGAGATTCTTTTGACGGCCTGTCCCTTCTGCAATATAACTCTGACGGATGCGGTTAAGGGTTTGAATAAGGAAGATTCCCTTAAAATTATAGATATTACCGAACTAATGGCCATGTCTCTCTGATGGCTGATTGAAAAAGATTGCAGGTAGAGCACGTTTCCTACACTTTGACTTTTAAGCCTCAAAGGGTTCTCAAGTTAATGAATCCTATGATGAAGGAGGCACGCTATGGCCAAGGGAATCGGTTACGGCAAAACGATTTTGTTCAGCGATATGTTTTCTGTCTTTGGCGTCCCGGTCATCGCTTCCGCCTTATCCATGACGGCCGACGCAGAACTTTTTCAGACCGCATCCGGAGGCTGGGAAGTCAGGGATGAACGCTGGGAAGCCAAAGGTTATAAAGAAGAAAAAAAGGGGATGCAGATCGAATCCCTGGAAAGGATCTTCCAGCACCTGCGTTTCCATCCGGAACATCTCCGGATTCTGCTCAGCGGCGATCTCCCGGCTATGAGCGGGATCGGGGCAACGGGGGCGAGTTCGGTGGCCATCGTGCGGTCCCTCTCCGAGGAATTTAACCTCCGCTTGACTGAAGATAAGGTCAACGCCGCTGCTTACCAGGCCGAAATCGCCTACCACGGGCCTACGACGAGCGGAATCGATAATTTGGTCTCTACCTACGGCGGGATTATCTGCCTTACCCGGGGGGAACCGAACGTGGTGAGGAAGATGCGGCTAAAAGAACCTGTTGAGGTTGTAATCGGCGACACGGGGATCATCGCCAATACCAAGGCCCTGCTCGCAGCGTTCGCGGAGAGGAAAAAGAACTCCCCCGACCGGTACGAGCGTATACTGCAGAGGGCACGGCAGATTGCCGCAGAGGCGCTGACAAGCATCGAAACTTCCGACCTGGTTCAAATCGGCTGCCTGATGGATCGAAGTCAATTTTTGTTGCAGGAAGCGGAGATCTCATGCCCGGAGCTGGATCTTTTGATTGAGTTAAGTCGGAGCGTTGGGGCGCTGGGGGCTAAGCTCACCGGTGCGGGAGGCGGAGGCTGCATGATAGCCTTGACGCCAGGGAAGGATTTGCAGCAGAGGGTAGCTTACGCGATTGAGGCTAAAGGGTTCCAGGCCCTTCGGTCGAGGTTGGGGGTGAATTGAAAAAGAAGAGGATGCCCGGGAAGACCCTTGAGGATCTATCGTGGCACCCTGGCCACACGCGAACGATGAAAATCCCCCCTCATTCCCCCCGAAGCTGTGAAAAAATCGGGATGTGGGGAAGCGGCGCGGATTTTCCCGTCTCCTGGACACCGAGGAAAGTTAATTTCATCGGGGAACCTAATTTTTTCACAGCTTCCCCTTTTCTAAAGAGGGGTTAGGTAGGATTAAAAGCTATTTTCTACAAAAAAAGGGGGGATAAAAGTCTTGGATATAAAGAAAATTTCGATAATCGGTCTGGGGTTAATGGGAACGCCAATCGCCACCCTGCTGCTGAAGGTCGGATACCAAGTGACAGGTTTTGACATCGTCCGGAAGCAGATGGCCAATTTAATCTCCCTTGGTCTGACGGCCGTAAATTCCCCCAAAGAAGCAGCCAAGGAGGCAGACCTCATTATATTGTCCCTCCCAACCTGGAGGGCGGTACTCGAGGTAGTAGAAGGGAAAGACGGCGTTATGGAAAGGGCGCAGAAGGGTCAGATCGTGGCGGATACGAGTACATCCCCTCCATGGGAAAGCAAGGCCCTGGGAAAGAGGCTGGCGAGGAAAGGGGTGGAGTGGATGGATGTTCCTATTTCCGGGTCGTCGGCCCAGGCCCGGGAGGGAAACATGGTCTTCATGGTGGGTGGTAAAAGAGCCGTCTTTGAAAAGATCAAGCCCGTTCTTGATCAAATCGGTAAAAAAACGGTCTATGCCGGGAAGATGGGCGATGGAGCAACCCTTAAGTTGGTCGTCAATCACACCCTTTACCTAAATCAGGCCGCGGCCATTGAAGGATTGGTCTTGGGTCTTCAAGCGGGCCTCAATCCCGACGTTTTATTCGAAGTTATCACCTCCGGTGCTGCCGCGAGCGATTTACTTATGGCTCGCGGAAAGGATATGCTCAGCGGCCAATTCTCTCCCAAAGGCCCTGCTATTCTGGCGAATAAGGATCTTGCCCTTTCCCTGGAAATGGCCAGGCAATTAGGCGTCATTTTACCGGTGGGAGCCTTGTACCAACAGCTTCTTTTACAGGCTCATTACAACGGTTGGGACCAGGAGGATGCCACGGTAGTTATGAGAATCTATCAACAGTTAGCCGAAGCGTCTGGGAGGACAGAGAGGTCGGTACCGAAGAGGAAATAGTCGCCAGGATCAAAGGGGGAGGATTATGTCTAAGGTTGCTCTAATGCCAGGGGACGGCATCGGCCCGGAAATTACTGAGGCCGCTGTCCAAGTTATCGAAGCCGCCGGGGTGCACATCGAATGGATCAAGTTGCCGGGGGGAGAAGATGCTCGCCAAAGTTTGGGAACCGCCTTGCCCGATGACACGCTTCAAGCCTATATCTCCTGCGGTGTCGGATTTAAAGGCCCTTTTTACGTGGCTATGGAAGATGAAATGATCCGACCCACCTGGCGCCGGGGAATGCCTGGCGGAAGGCCGCTAAAAGCATACAACAGCGCCACCAATGCCCTCCGGAGAGAAGGCGGAGGGTATGCCGCAGTCCGCTGGGCAAAAAGTTTCCCAGGCGTTCCTTCTCCCATTCGCGGGATCGATCTGGTCATCATCCGGGAGATTAGCGAGGACGTCTACATAGCCAGTGAATATACCGTGGGTGATGATACCGCCGTTGCTCTAAAGGTGATCACCCGCCAGGCTTCGGCAATGGTTGTCCGCTTCGCTTTTGAATTTGCTAAATCCCACGGCCGAAGACTGGTTACCGCCGTTCATAAAGCTAATGTGCTCAGGCAGACCGACGGACTTTTTTTGCGGGTGGCCCGGGAAATCGCCAGGGAATATCCTGAGATAGCGTTTAACGACCGATTCATCGACGCCGCCTGTGCCCTTATTGTCTCCCGTCCCTCGCTCTTTGAGGTGGCGGTCATGCCTAATCAGTACGGGGATATTTTTTCGGATCTCTGTTCATCCGCCGCCGGCAGTTTGGGTCTGGGGGCAGGGGCAACCTACGGCACGGAAGCCACCCTCTTTGAGCCGGTGCACGGCACGGCCCCCCGATATCGCCTGCAAAGGTATTGCCAACCCGGTATCGCAGATTCTCAGCGGGGCCCTGATGTTGCGCCATTTAAAAGAAGACCGGGCGGCCCTGGCCATCGAGAAGGCCGTGGAAGAAGCTCTTAAGGAGGCAAAGAATCACACCCCGGATTTAGGGGGGACGGCTACCACCCGCCAGTTGACGCAGGCGATTGTGAAGCGAATTCATAAATGAGGAGCGGCAACTCCCTTTTCTGTTGACAAAAATTTTTTGAAATATTATGAATGGGTTCGTATTGGTCAAACCATTGGATCATTCAATCATTCCGCCACCATCCTGCCCGGAGAAGATAGAGAGGAGTAAATCGCCTTTTTTAGGTCTTAATTAACGCCAAAGGAGGAAAGCATTATGGCAAAGGATCTATCGTTTATTGGCCGCCCGCATGAATATGAGCCCAGGAGGGTATATTCTCTGACGGGGGCGGATTGGCAGGACCGAGTCAACTTTGACCGGCTCCGCAAGGAACGTCTGGCCCGGGCCAAGGAGCAGATGGAGATCCATGACCTGGGAGCCCTGGTAGTTTACGACGGAGCGAACGTCCGGTATCTGACGAGCTCTTTCCAGGGAAACTGGAAGTACAACATCTTCATCCGTTACGCCGTCCTTCCCCGGGGCGGGGAACCTATTTTGTTTGAGACCGCCGGTTCCGACCTACAATGCGCGAAAATCGATCTGCCATGGATGGAAGGAAGGATTCGTCCGGCCATCACCTGGAAGTGGTCCGAGGGGGCGGTGGAGTATATGGTGGATCGCATGGTGGACAGCGTTCTCGAAGTTCTCCGGGAACATAAGGTTGAGAAGGAAAAAATTGGAATCGATTCCCTCGACATGGCTTCTCTGGCCGCCTTTCAGAAAAAGAAGATCAATGTCGTCAATGCCTGGCCGGCCATGTCAGCCGCCCGGGTCGTCAAGACCCCGGATGAGATTGAACTTCTGAAACAGTCCGCGGCCATTGCCGATGCCTGCATGTACAAAGCCCGTTATGAATGGGCTAAACCGGGGATTACCGAAAGAGAACTTTCCGGGAAGATGATCGAGTACATGTATTCCAAGGGATGTGAGATCGTTTATGAAATAATCGTCGCCTCCGGCGGGAATACGAGCCCCTACCGGCGCTGGCCGACCGACAAGATCATCCGCCAAGGGGACCTCGTGATCATCGACAACAACACGGTCGGGCCCTCCGGGTATTTTGTGGACTACGTGCGCTGTTTCAAGGTGGAAGGCAAGCCAACTCCCAAAGAGAAGGACCTTTATAAGGAATGCTACGATTCCCTTATGGCCGCCATCGAGATGATGAAGCCCGGCAATACCAGCCGGGATGTGGCCGAAAAGTTCCCGGTCTATGATGATGACAAATACGGGACGGTGACCCTGCAACAATTCGCCCATTCCATCGGTCTGACGCTCTACGAGGGGATGTGGATTTCGCGGGCCTATTCCCTGAAGTACCCTGCCGAGATTAAGCCCAACATGTACTTTGCCATTGAAACTTTTGCCGGACATCCCTTGCTTGAGCAAACGGTCCGGTTGGAAACCGATATCCTGATCACGGATAAAGGCCATGAGTTCTTCACCCTCTTCCCCTTCGAAGAGGAAATGCTGAAGTGAGCCAGTTAAAAAAAACCAAACCGGAGCAAAACCCAATTAAGGCCCGCCGGATCACCACCCCTCTCCCTTGGTCGAAAAGGAGGTGGGGCAGGAAGATACCTCCGCCTTCTACCGAAAGTCTATTATTATTTCCCAAAACTGATGGCCGGAAAATGGAAATGGAGGAAATCATGGGTAAGAAAAAAACGCTTTATCTGCACGACATGACCTATCCGGAGGTTGCTGCCTACCTCCGGGCCTGCGACGTCGCCCTGGTTCCCATGGGAAGCCTGGAGAGACATGGGGCGCACATTCCTTTGGGTTGCGATGCCCTGACGACCTGGGAAGTAGTCATCCGGGCTTCTAAGAAGGCTTCCGTAATCTATACCCCCATTATCCCTTACGGGTATTCTCCCCATCATATGCACGAGATGGGAAACGGAACCGGAACGATCACTCTGGCGGGGGAGACGTACCGCCGGGTCATCTATGACATTGGCAAGTCTCTTATTTATCACGGCTTCAACAAGATCGTCTTCGTCACCCACCATGGCTCCAACTCCAAGGTGGTAGACGAGGTGCTCCGGCGCATTCGTTACGAGAGCGGAGCTTTCACCTGCTGGTACAAAACCCCTACCGAAAGGGAGTATAACGCCCTGCGGGGTATCATCGAAGGGCCCCCTGAGGAAACTCCCGGCTGGCATTCCGGCGAGATCGAAACTTCGACCTGCTTGGCTTACGATGAAATTCTGGTGGATATGAGCGTAGCCGTCCAAGATCGTACCCATGCCCCGCAATGGATGGGGCCGGCTTTCGCAAAAAAGGACGGCTCAGGGATGGTGGAGTTCAGGGAGACGGAGCAGGCCTGGGTTCCCATGGAGCACCATGAGTACTCGGCGACTTCCACCATTGGCAACCCCTTCCGCGGGTCCAAGGAGAAGGGGCTGAAATACTTTGAACGCAGTGCTGAACATCTGGCTGCCTTCCTGGAAGAAGTGAAAAAATTTTCCATCAGGGCCACCAACCGGGAGTTCAACAATCGGGCCTGAGGGTAATGTCAAAATTTTTATGAAAAACCTTTCTAGAACAATACGGAAAGATAAGGGAAACCCTCCCCCTTGAGGGGGGAGGGAAAAGGGTGGGGGTGAAAGGGCTGACAGGCGTAGCAAAAAGAGTTAGGAAACACTCTCTTACCCTTCACCCTGACCCTCTCCCCCAAGGGGAGAGGGAAGAAAAATTTTGACAAAACGGGCCTGAGAGGAAGGAGGAGAAATGAAAATTCCGGAGAAGATGAAGGCCGCCGTCCTGCTGTCTCCCAATGTTCTGGAGTTAAGGGAAGTGGCCACGCCCCAACCGGGACCCGCCGACGTCCTGATCCAGGTTGCTTCCTGCGTCATTTGCAGCAGCGACGTGAGCTTGCTCGCTAAGCCTTGGCCCGGCCAGCCGCCTTATGGCGAATTCATTCCCGGCCATGAATACTCCGGCGTGGTTGTGGCCAAAGGAGAGACCGTTGACGAGTTCCGGATTGGCGACCGGGTGGCGGTGGAAGCCCATTACGGCTGCGGGCGTTGCCGCAATTGCCGGCGGGGTAATTATACTTCCTGCCTTAATTACGGGAGACGGGACAAGGGCCACCGGGCGAATGGGTTTACAACCAACGGCGGCTTCGCCCAGTATGTAGTCAACCAGGTGAATACGGTCTACCCGATCCCGGATTCCGTCGGTTTCGAGGAAGCATCCTTGATCACCAACCTGGGCTGTGTCCTCTACGGCATGGAAACGATCGGCGGCTACCTGGTGGGCGATCAGGTGGCCGTGATCGGCCCTGGCCCTCTGGGGCTGATCTCTGTGGGAGTGGCCAAGGCCTTGTGTGCCGGAAAGGTGTACTTAGTAGGCACTCGAGCTTCCCGCCTTGAGTTAGGGAGGGCTTTGGGGGCCGATCGCCTGATTGACATAAATCGGGAGGATCCTATGGCCGTGGTCCGGGAGGAGACCAGGGGCATTGGTGCCGATCTGGTCATTGAATCTTCGGGAAGTGCCCGGGGATTGCATATGGCCATAGCTGTAGCCCGGCGGATGGGTAAAATATTGCTGCTTGGGTTTCCGGAAGAGCCGGTGAGCGCGGATTTCGCTTCGCTGGCCAAGGATAATAAGTCCATCCACACGGTAAGGGGAGAAGGATGGGGCAACTGCGGCAGGGCGGTCTCATTGCTCGCCTCGGGCAGGGTGAATCTGAAACCGCTCATTACTCATTCCTTCCCCTTGGCGAATATCGAGGAAGGGTTCAAAACGTTTCGGGAGAGAATCGGAGGGGCCGTGAAGGTGGTGGTGAAACCGAATAACTCCCCGGCGGGATCTTTTTGAAATTTAGGAACGCTCAAGGCATGCCCCGCGGGCCCGCGAATCGAATTTTTTCACGGCTCCCTTGAGAAAGGATACGAGAACATATTATTTCTAAAATGGACACCAAGGAAGCAGGAGGCACGCTTTGGGTAAGGGAAGCGGGTATGGCAAAACGATTTTATTTGGAGACATGTTCGCCGTCTTTGGCATCCCGGTCATCGCTTCCGCCTTATCGCTGAAGGCTGAGGCGCAGGTTGTTCAGACCGCATCCGGAGGCTGGGAAATCAGGGACGAACGCCGGGAGGCCAAAGGATATAAAGAAGAAAAAAAGGGAATGCAGATGGAATCTCTGGAAAAGATCTTCCGGCACCTGCATTTCCGGGCGGAACATCTCCGGATTCTGCTCCGGGGAGATCTCCCGGCCATGAGCGGGATCGGAGCAACGGGGGCGAGTTCGGTGGCGATCGTCCGGGCCCTCTCCGAGGAATTTAGCCTGCACTTGACCGATGATGAGGTCAACGCCGCCGCTTACCAGGCCGAAACCGCCTACCACGGGCCCAAGACGAGTGGCATTGATAACACGGTTTCCACCTACGGGGGAATTATCTATCTGATCCGGGGAACCCCGAATGTGGTAGAGAAATTCAGACTGAGAAAGCCCGTAGAAATCGTCATCGGCGACACGGGCATCGTCGCTAATACCAAGGTCATGGTTGAGAGGTTTGTCCAGAGGAAAGAAGAATTTCCCGATCGCTACCAAAGGATGCTGGAAGAAGACCACCAGATCGCCACCAAGGCCTGGGAAAGGATTGAGGACTTTAACCTGGAAGAAATCGGCCAGTTGATGAATCGGAACCACTCCCTCCTGCAGGAAGCTGAACTATCCTGCCCCGAATTGGATTTTCTTACGGATCTTTCCCGCCGGGAAGGCGCCCTGGGAGCCAAACTTACAGGTGGAGGAGGCGGGGGATGCATGCTGGCCCTGACTCCAGGAAAGGCCTTGCAGGAAAAAGTGGCCGGAGCCATCGAGCGCGAGGGATTTCAGGCGATCCGCACCATGGTGGGAGTAAATTAGATCCGAAGCTGGCCTGGCGAAGGTCGCAATAATCGTACCGCGGGAACGGAATCCGACGTTGGAAGCGCAAGCGGGCAGGGAGAACTCATGACTGAAGAGATTCGATGGTTGGCAATGCCTTGGGAGGAAGTGAGTGCCCACATCAGCCGGAAAGTGGCCATGAAAGATCGCTTGATGATGGTGATGTATCGATTCGATCCGTATCAATCCTGGCCGGAAGAAACCCACGAAGCAGAACAGGGAGGTTATATTCTCAAGGGGAAGATCGAACTGAGTTTGCCCGCCGCCGGAAAGAAAATTCTACTGGGACCGGGAGACGGGTACCTGATAGGAACAAATGTTCCCCATTCCTGGAAAACCGCCGGCGAGGAAACTGTCTTGCTGGATGTCTTCAGCCCTCCGCGAAAAGAATTATTCCAGAAGAAATTCGCCCCGCGGGCAAAGGAATGATGGGGTAAAATCCTATGGGGAAATATCTCCTAAAACTGGCCGACGGGCGCAATGAGCCCATTCAAGACCTCGAACATGCGGAAAGGATTGTGCTGGTGGATCAGGAAACCGTGGCCGCGGGGGACGTTACCTTTGCTTACTGCAAATTTGAGGCGAAGACGTCTTACCACAAAAAGCATATTCACCGGCATGCGGAAGAAGTGATCTATATCATATCCGGAAAGGGAATCGGAGGGGTTGGAGATAAAGAGTTCGAGATGAGGGCCGGGGATACCATCTGGGTCCCCCGGGGGGAGGTCCACTGGGCTTATAACCCTTTCGATGAACCCCTGGAGATGGTCTTTCTTTATACCCGCCCGACCCTGAAGGCCGCTGGTTACGAGGTTGTGGAATGACGGAGAAGACGATTCTTCTGATCGGCACCATGGACACGAAAGAGGAAGAGCTTTTATTCTGCCGCGATCTTATCGCCCGCCGCGGTTTCAAAGTTCTTCTCCTGGATGCCGGGATCTTGAAGGACCCCCGGACACCCCCGGATGTGACCCGGCAGGAGGTGGCCCGGGCAGCCGGGGTCGTGGATTTGGCAAGCCTCTTGGCAACGGGGGATAAGGGGAAGTGCATTGCAACGATGATCAGGGGGGTTGCCACTAAGACCCAGGAACTCCTTCGCCAGGGGGCATTTCACGGTATCCTGGGGATAGGCGGAGGCCAGGGAACGGATATCTGCGCCTCGGGTATGCGCAGCGCTCCGCGGGGGATGCCCAAACTTTTGGTCTCGACGGTGGCTTCGGGCAAGGCCACTTTCGGTCCTTACGTTGGCACCAAGGATATTACGATGATGCATTCGATCGTCGATCTCCAGGGACTCAATTTTTTAATCCGCCGGATCCTGGCCAATGCCGTGGGAGCCATTTGCGGTATGGTCGAGACCCTGGATGAAGGGGAGATAAAACCTCGGGGGATCCCGGTGGCCCTGTCCATGCTGGGGACGACAACGCCCGGGGCCATGAGGGTAAAGTCAATCTTGGAGCGGCACGGATACGAGGTGGTGGCGTTTCACCAAAATGGCACGGGTGGAATCGCCATGGAAGAACTGATCCGGGAGGGGGCTTTTAAAGGGGTTCTGGACCTAAACCTGCATGAAATTGGAGACCGTTTCGTGGGGGGGCTGCACAGCGATCCCCAAAAAGAGCGCTTGGAAGCGGCGGGAGAGGTGGGAATACCCCAGATCGTCGCCCCCGGGAGCATCAATTATGCGGTTTGGGGCCCGTTTTCCAGCCTGCCGGAGCAGTTAAGGTCCCGGAAATACATCATCCATAATCCCAACATGACTTTAGTGCGGTTGAGTCCGGAGGAGCTGCGGGAGGTAGGAAAGCTTACCGCCGCCAAACTTAACCGGGCTAAAGGACCGACCCGAGTCTTTATTCCCCTGAGGGGATTCTCCTACCCCGACCGGGAGAACCTGCCGCACTGGGAACCCGAGGGCAACCGGGCCTTCATCGAAGCCCTCAAGGCTAATTTACGCCCCTCAATTCTGCTGCAAGAGGTTGATGCCCATATTAACGATCCGGAATTCAACGAGCCGGTGGCCGAGGCCTTTTTGTCCATGATGGAAGAATATAGATGAAGGAGGGAAAAAATTGCAACGTCTTTGGAATCGGAATGCTATCGTAACCGGCGCAGGCCAGGGCCTGGGCCTGGCGATCGCCAAAGCCCTCTTCCGGGAAGGGGCGCGGGTGCTAATGATGGACGTCAACGAAAAGACGGTAATCGCTGCCGCCAAAGAGATTGATCCTAAGGGAGAGCGAGCGGTGGGGCGAAAAGGGGACGTAAGCAAGCTTACGGAGGTACAGGCGCTCGTCAAGGAGGTTAAAACGCTCTGGGGGACAGTCGATATTCTGGTCAACAATGCCGGGGGTTCGCTGCATACGCCCCACGTGCTTGCGGAGATTCAGGAAAAGGACTGGAATCTCGTAGTTGACGTGAACCTAAAAGGGACCTTCCTCTGCTGCCAGGCGGTGATCCCGGAGATGGCCAAGCAGGGCAAAGGGGTGATCGTCAATATGTCGGCCTTAGCCGGGCACTGGAGGGCATCGCTGGCCGGCGTCCAATACGTAGCGGCCAAGGCCGGCGTGGAAGGGCTGACCCGCCAGCTGGCCTATGACTGGGGGAAGTCGGGAATCCGGGTGAATGCCATAGCTCCCACCGTGACGTTGACCGGTGACCGGATTCAAGGGCTCTGGGATGCTAAAAGCGAGGAAGAAAAAAGGAAGGTCATTTCCGATATTCCCCTCGGCCGATTGGGGACCCCCGAAGAGGTGGCTTCGGTGGTCGTTTTTTTAGCGTCCGATGAATCCAGCTTCATCACCGGTATCACTATAGACGTGAATGGGGGACGGTATCTCCGTTAGGCGCTTAGCGCCTCATTAATACAAACATGTTTGTAAGAAGGAAATGTCTGCCGATAAATCCCCCCTTCCCCATTTTGAAGGTGTGAAAAAATCCCATTTTCACCCCCACCCTGTCCCTCCCCCATCAAGGGGGAGGGAATTTCTCTATGTATTTCAATATGTTTACCCTCTCCCCTCGCGGGAGAGGGTAGGGTGAGGGGGAATATTTCAATTTTTTCACAGCTTCTTTGCCAAAGGGGGGTTAGAGGGAATTTCAGGACTTTTCGCTGCCCGCCTGAGGCGGGCCACTTTTTCCGCGCGCAGTCGCGGAAAAAGCATAGACCTCTTTACGATAAAGAATATCATAAAAGGGGGCTGTATCCAGGTATGCTGAAAGAAAATTTAGAAGGCGGGTAGGTGATAAATACTGCAAATTTTTTTCTGCCAGGTCACCCAAGCCTGTTCAGAATAAAGGTATGAAAAGAGTTCAGAGGAAAGAGGAAAAAGGAAGATTTTCGTATAACTCTACAGCCTTTTTAAGGGGATCCTTGCAAAGATATTCCAATTTAGAAAGGAGAGGAAAAAATGAGTCAGAAGCCCTATAATATCATTGATTGTAGCATGGTGGACGTAAAGGAGTGGATCGAAGAAATGGATATTGTTTTAATTCCCATCGGAAGCTGTGAACAGCATGGCCCTCATTTGCCACTGGGCACGGATAGCATCACGGCTGAGGTGATCACGGAGCGGGCAGCTAAAAAAGCAAACGTCCCCCATACTCCTTTGATTTGGTGCGGTTATTCTCCGCAACATATGCGAAATCCCAATAGTGGGGCCGGGACAATCACCTTGAGGTCTACAACCTTTAATGCCCTACTTTATGATATCGGCCGGAGCCTGATCCATCATGGCTTCAACAAGATAGTCTATGTCACTGGACATGGCTCCAACATCAAAGTTTTAGACCCTATGTTGAGGAATCTTAGATACGAGACCGGAGCGTTCATTGCTATGTACAAAGCTTATTCGGAGAGGGATTTAACGCTGGTGGAGGATATCGTAGAAAATCCCAAGGAAGAAACCCCGGGCTGGCATTGCAGTGAAATGGAAACGGCCCAGGATATGGCCTACAATATGAACCTGGTTAGAATGGACCGGGCGGTTAAAGAATTTGTCCACGCTCCCAAATGGATGGGAAATGCCTTTAATAAGGTAGACGGTTCTGCGGGGGTCACATTCCAAGGCCAGGAATATATTGTCGTTCCCATGGAACACCATGAGTATAGCGACTCGGGAGTGGTTGGGAATCCATTCCGGGCTACCCCGGAAAAAGGAGAAAAATTGTTTGAAAGATTTGCTTCCTATTTGGCCGATTTTTTAAATGAATTGAAAAAAATCAAGGTGGAAGTCTACAACCGACCTTTTACATGTCGGGCCTAAGAAATTCATCCCTGTAGGATGTCGTTGCTGGTGGCATTTAGAGCGACATCCTATAGGGAGGGAAAGGGATAAATTTTAGGATTGGGGGCATCTAAGGAAAGATTTTGATGAAAAATTAAGATACAAACAATAAACAAATTCAAAAGAATAAAAGGGGGGAAAGTTTTGAAGCAATGGGCTGATTATTCTAAGAAATGTAAGGAGATATTATGCTTAGAAGGATCTCCCGTGGCGGTGAGTTTTCGGAAGGAGGCTTTATCTGGAGAAAAAATTCCCAAGGAAGGGTTTACGTTTTGTCAATATTCTCAGCAGGCCAGGGTGAAGAAGAAAGTTCTGCAGATCTGTGCCGATAATGTGATTTGTTGTAAAGGGGCGAGTGCTTTGGGTCTTTATGAACCACCGGCCAATGTTTTAAGTGGGAAGCGGGACGCAGGGAGAAAGGTGAGAGATATGCAAGCGGCGTTAACCTTGCAGAAGGAGATTCCCCGGATAAAGCCTGGAAAATTTAATTATATAATCGTTTCTCCCCTGGAAAATGCCCCGGTGGATCCCGATGTTATTTTAATCACAGGTTACCCGGCACAAATTTGGAGGATATGTCAGTCCGCGACCTGGAAAGACGGCAAGAGGCTTTCCTTTAGCACCAGCACCAGTCAAGGGGTCTGCGCGGACGGAGTGGTGGTCCCCTACCTCATGAACCATATGAACATCAGTTTGGGCTGCACAGGGATGAGAGTTTTTGCGGGCTATAGCGAACATCACCTGATCGTTGGCTTATCGGTGAAAAAGTTCAAGGAGATGATGGAAGGATTAGAAGCGACCCGTGCTCGAGAATATACCTATCCCATTCCTTATGAGACCTATGAGGCAACCCCACAGCTTCCCCGGGCCTGGACCATCATGCGAAAGTTAACCGAGGAACAACTGGAAAAACTGCCCGAAGAATTGAGGGAGATTTTGCAAACATAGAAGAACCAGAGCCAGTCGCGGAGGTCACATGAAACCAGAGATATCCTGCTCCCTATGCCGTCAGCCACTCATGACGGCCAGAATGAAGGAGCGGCTGCTGCAAGTGGCCAAGGAAAAAAAGATAAGAAATTACGAAGAATGGCTATTCCTCTGTGGCCCTTGCAAGTTAAACCGATTTAGCCGGCGACTGGTTGGAGATAACCTGAATAAAGTCCCCCGAGCGAAACCCGTTCCCCATCGGCGAACCGAGAAGCTTGAGCCGATGAAACACGATTCCCGGCTGGGGACTACGGTTTACAAATCCGAGTGCTTCAGCTGCAACCAGGGCTGTGATGCGGTTGTACACGTGAAGGAAGGACGGGTCGTGCGGGTCGAAGGAGATGCGAGCTCTCACGTGACCAAAGGGATCCTCTGTTCCAAGGCCCTGACTTCACCGGAGCACATCCACCATCGGGAAAGAATTCTATATCCACTGAAGCGAGCGGGAAGAAGGGGGGAAGGACAGTGGGAGCGTATTTCCTGGGATGAAGCCCTCGACACCGTTGTCCGCCGGCTGAAGGAGACCGAAAAAAAGTACGGGAAGGAGGGGGTCATGCTCGCCACAGGAACCTCCCGCGGGACGAAATCCAGATGGTGCCGGGTGCAAACCATTCCTCCCCGCGAAGCGGGAGGGGAGCTCCACCTGGATTTCGTACCCGTTATGTGTTTCCAGTGCGAGGATCCCATGTGCGCCCAATTCTGCCCGGTGGAGGCGATTGTCAAGAAGGAAGACTGCCGGGTCCTCGTAGAAGAGGAGAAATTCATCGGGTGCCGGCAGTGCATCGCGGGATGCCCTTACGGGACCATGTATTTCAACGAGGTGACCCGCAAGGCGGGTAAGTGCAACCTTTGCCAGTCCCGCACGGAATACGGGATCGAGCCCAGAAAAGTTCTTCCACCGGGGCATCCTTTCTCTTCCTGGGAGATTTGTCCACCGGCCATTGCCACCGATATGAATGCGAATTACTATAGTGCGCTCCGGGTCAAGAGCTTGGCCGATGTTTTGTTTCCGTCTCACGGCCCGGGATATATTGAAAAAACCAGAGAATTTCGTGATCGCTAAAGAAGATGATCTCGTAAAAAGTCCGAAATAATCCCTCTCCCTTGACGGGAGAGGGTCGAGGTGAGGGTGAAGATTTAAGCAATTCCAGCGCGTTATCTATCCCCCTCCCCTTCATCCTCTCCCCCTCCAGGGGAGGGGAGGTTTTACTTTTTAGGAGATCATCAAGAAAGGATTCACGAAAAAGGAGGGGAGCCGGAGGATGAGCAAAACCATTGCCATTATGGCCACCCTGGATACCAAGGGGGAAGAAGTCAAGTATCTGAAGGAGCAGATCGAGCGCGGGGGGAAAAAAGTATTCATCATCGACATGGGGTTGCGGGGGATACCCGCGGCCATTCCCACGGACGTAACCCGGGAAATGCTGGCCCAGGCTTCCGGATCGACCATGGCTGTCTTGGAAAAGAAAATCCGGGGGGAAGCCATCGAAATCATGGTCAAGGGCATTGCCAAGGTGCTCAGGAATCTATACGACCAGGGCAAATTCCAGGGAGTGTTGGCCATCGGCGGACTGGACGGGGCTTTGCTCGCGTCGGCGGGGATGCGCGCCCTGCCTCTGGGGGTTCCGAAATTCCTTCTGACGCCCATCGCCGCGGGGAACCAAAAATTCGGCACCTATACCGGAACCAGCGAC